>Ga0209498_1001216_pt1 | contig 15853 bp, 9 predicted proteins | sample WalLakDeSediment_FD_184131 | JGI IMG/M metagenome (GOLD analysis project Ga0209498, IMG submission 184131) | Lake sediment microbial communities from Walker lake, Nevada to study Microbial Dark Matter (Phase II) - Walker Lake 11/02/13 Deep... | ecosystem: Environmental > Aquatic > Freshwater >... | reverse complement strand
AGGGACCCGCTCCGGCCTCCACCTCCAGCCGCTTCTCCCCAACCGGCTCCGGCTCCACGGTCCGCAGCCGAGGGCTGGGGCGCCCCGGCAGCCAGCTGCCCCAGTACGCCTCCGCCAGGCGGAATACTTCTTCCGGCTCCACCTCTCCCACGATGACGATGACGGTGTTCTGAGGGATGAAGTAGGTGTGGAAGATCTCCCACTGGTCCTCCCGGGTGGCCCGTGTGAGGTCGCTGAACCAGTGGGCCCAACCGTAGGGATGGGCATCGTAGGTCATGGAGCGGAGCACCCGCTGGAAGGGGCCGTCCGGGCGGTTGTCCGCCCGGCGAATCTGATCCACCACCACCTCCCGCTCCGGCTCGAAGAACCGAAACACCGGATGCTCCAACCGGCTTCGCTCCATCCACATGAAGAGCTCCAGGCGGTTGGCCGGAAGGTCGATGTCGAACTTCATCCAATCCCGGCCCGTGGAGGCCGTAAGCCCCGTACCGCCCGCAGGCTGATAGATCCAGTCGAAGTCCGTGCCCCGGGCGAAGCGTTGTTGACCCTCGAAAGCCTCCAGGAGGGCCGCCTCCAGGGAATCGAGCCTTGGAGTCGAGCAATGCACCTCCACCTCCGCGAAGACATCCCGCTGGAGGAAGCACGCAGCGTTTCGGTTGCGCTCGTCGGTGATCTCCCGTTCGATCCTCTCCACCGCCTCGGCGAAGGGGCGCTCCGCCACCCAATCGGAGGTTCCCACGAGATCGGACCCCATGAAGAGGAAGTGCTCAAGCATGTGGGTGAGGCCCACGCTCCCCGGGCGTTCCGCGGCGATGTCCACCCGGTAGAAGACCCGGGCTCCGATGCGGCCGGCGCTGGGACGGGGCCAGACCAGGACCGTCACCCCGTTGTCCAGGATGCGCTCATGGACGTCCACCTTGATGCCCGAAGGGGAAGATGCTCCCTGGGACAGAGGCAGGAACTGGGCTGATTCCTCTTCCTGGCCCCTTGCAGCCTCCTGGGCCAGGAGGGGCTCCAGGAGAAGAGGGCCTCCCGAGGCTGCGACGCCCACGAGTGCCAGAAGCAGGACGATGATGAGGGAGGGCCTGCCCATCTCGGCAGCAGGTGAAGCGGACGCTCGGCACGCGGTTCTGGTCATGGGAATCAACGGCTGGGTTGGAAGGAGACGAGGCCATATACAACCCCGCCCTCGGCAGGTGTTACCAAAGAGCGATAAAGGCATAACCGATGGAGAGAAATGCGGTGAGGGACACCATGCGCCTCCACCCGAACTCCCCGGGGCTCTCCACCCACCGGCGGGTGAAGATGACCACGGCACCGCAGCTCCGTGCACGCTCGTCGGCGAACTCACCCGGGAGGGCCGAGAGCCGGCGAAACACCTCGATGCTCTCCACCTCGCCGATGGCTACCAGGTCGTCCAGGGAAGCACCGGCCAAGGGGGTGCGAATCCCGTTGATGTAGACCGATGGATCGCAGTTCACCCGGGGACTCAGGCGGATGATGGTTCCCCCCACCCTCCCCGGTATGGGCCGGATCCGGACACCCGGCAGCCGAGCCAGGAGGTGACTCACCCGGATGGCTCCGGAAGCCTCCACGGCTCCCCGGTCGAAGCTGCTTCCGAGCCCCACCCGTGCCATCCAGTCCCTTCTCTCCCGAACCTCCACGAGGATGGGACTTCGCCAGAACTCCACGATCAGCGGCTCCAGGCGGATGGCCTCCGGAACGAGTCGGATTTCCAGCTCCACTGTAGTATCAGGACGCTCTACCCGAACCGTCTCCGTCACGGCTCTGAACCCCAGGTGCTCCACCGTCAACGAGTACACGCCCGCCTCCACCCCGTCGAAGAGAAAGCGCCCGTGGGCATCCGTGATCCGGAGGCGGACGGGGTCCGTCAGGCTCACCACTACGCCTGGGATGCCCGCCCCCCGGTCATGGTGAATCACCGTCCCCACGATGCGGGCCTGGGGGGCATCTCCTGCCACGGGCAACGGCCACACGATGACGGCCAGGCAGGAGGCCAGGCAGGCAGCTGGAAGCCATCCCACCCTATTCGGGAATCTCCCGGCTGTAGACCGGTATCTCTGCCGCGGTGGCCACCCCTCAAGGAAGGAGGAAGTAAACACCACTTGAAAGCCTCCGGGGCCCTCGTTCCAGCCCGAATCTGAAGGCAACAGAACGTCCTCCTCGAAAGAGCAGACCCACCATGGGATTGCCCATCCACCCCGATTCCTTCCGGTTCTGGGTGTAGTAGCTCTCTTCCCGCTGCGTGTCGATGTGCTCGTGGATCCTCACACGTTCAGCGAGCCCCCACCCCAGCATGATGGCCATCTCGTCGCTCAGCACCCGCATGATGGCCACATTGAAGACCTGCCATTGGTCCGTGGTCTTCATTACCGGGTCCAGGGTGGTCTGATCCGGAGGGGGCTCCCGATACGCTCCATGGTCCCGGAGATCCCCCGAGGACATCTTCCAGTCTCCTGAGACTCCCCACGTTCCCGACGAGAAGAAGTGCAGGACCCCCGCCCCCAACAGGGCCTCCGGGAAGACCGCTGTGTAGCCCACTCCCGTGAGGGAGGAGCCTCCGAAGGCGGAGTTCGATCTGCCCTGGGCCTCGCACAAGCCCGGCAGGGCCAGAGCCATAGCCAGAGGCAGAGCGCAGGGGGCGAGCCACCGTTTTGAACCCATGCTGGACTCCATGAACCGAATGTAGGGTGTGTTCGAGCTGGGTGTTCCACCCGGAACCCCGGCCCGTGACCACGGTATAGAATAACGGGTAAAGAAAACGTATTTTGGTTTGGGGCTGCCTGGAAGGCCCGGGTTCTTGCCCCCAAGGAATGCTGCACGGAGGTCCCATGCGCCGGCGAACCCTGCTTCTCGCCACTTTGTTTGTCCTGGCTACTCTGGTGAGTTGCATCCTGATCCCAACCGCACCCTACCCGGACCCCGACGATCCCGACAGTGACAAACCGGATGAGACGGATCCCACAAGGTTTGTCTCCTCCATCCAGGCGCTCCTCCCCACCATCTCCAGTGAAGCGGGATTCATTCTGCCAGAGTAGGAACGCTCTCCCCCCCGCCCCTAACGGATCCGAACCCCCATCTCCAGCTCCTCACGGATGAGGTCGGCGATGTGGGCCGCATAGGCCCTGAAGTCCGCCGTGGGCTCCACCCGGACCCAGTCCGTCTCCCCTTGCATCTGGAGCTGATTCTCCACCCGCACCCGCACCGTGTAAAGATCGTCACCGGTCTCCGGGTTTCGCTGCCGGGGCCGTCCCTCCACGATGAACCGGGTATGGGCCAGCTCGGCACCCAGGGCAGCCTCATCCGCCAGGGGCCTCCGTTGATGCCAACGGGTGAGGAGGTAGATGTTGGGAGGGCCGTCCTGCCGCTCCATGTCGTAGAGATGGTTGCGAAGCACCCTCACCGGCTTGTCCATGGCATCGAATGCGGTGGCGAGCCCCGCGTCCCACACGAGACCTCCCCCCAACCCCGGACCTCCAGGGGAGGCGCACCCGGCCCCAAGAAGGAGCAGACTGGCAGCGGCGCCGGTCAGAAGACTCTTCCACATTCTGCGCCATCCTTTCTGGGTTCCCTGCAAAGGGGGAACCCGGCCATAGATGGAAGGGGAGGCGGCCCCTCGCCGGACGGGCGGCGGCCCCCTCCCCCTCATGTAACACCCTGTGAGCCCGTGTCCGGTTCCCCTGGCCTCGAGGCCAGGGAAACCAGAACACGGATTCTTCATGACCAACCGGTCACGGCATGCAGTCCGGCGGTGAAGCTTCTCCACCCACTCCACCACCGAAGGTGTAGTTGGGCAGACCCAGCTGCTCCAGCTCTCCTCCGGGAATGGGGAAGTGGAGGGGCGTGCCGCAGATGAGGTCGCCCCATCCACGCCGCTCGGCGAACGGCACTCCGGAAATGGCGAAGGACATCTCCACCAGCTTCTCGTATTTCAGCCACTTCCAGGCTTCGTCCGCAGAAATACTCCCCGGCAGAGGCTCCATCTGCCCGTTCTCCACCCGGGTGATGTTGATGAGGTCCACGGCGCCGGGAATGTCACCCGCCCGCAGGCGTGCCTCCGCCCGAAGGAGGTCCATCTCCGACTTGTAGAACACGGGCATGGGCCCCGCCGCCCCGGTGTCCTTGTGGAACTGCTGCCGAATCCCATGATAGAGGGACTGGAAGTAATTGCCCCGGGCCGGCGGGAACGGCGAGGAGCCGAGCCTCTGGAAGTAGGTCCCGACGGTGGTGGGACCCCCTTCTCCGTGGATGCGCCGGTCCGAGGTCTCGATGGTGAAGACGTTTCGGTCCATGAGGGGGGCGGCCCGCCACGCCTGGTAGCCCCCGCTCTCGTCGGCGGGGCCCAGGAGGTCGTAGGCCGCCCGGATCCAGCTGGCGGGGTACCATCCCGCAGCAAACCACCAGAAGGCCCCGTCCCCTTCAACCGTTGCTGAGCCCCCGGCCCGCTCCGCATGAAAGGCCACCTTGCTCCAGTCCACCTGGGCCCGCACCGCAGGGGTGCGGGCCACGGCAGCCAGGTAACGGGCCAGATACCCATGGGCCCACTGGGCCAGCTCGGTGTTGGTGAGGGGGCGCTCGCTGATCCAGGCCCCGTCCCCGCCGGGAAGCTGGAACGCATTGCTCTCCGCCACCTGGATGGCCTCTTCCAGGTACCCGATGGCTGCCGCCATGACCTCGTCGTAGGGGCTCGGATCCGGGACCCCGTCCTCCAGGTTGAGGGTTTCGTCGAAGATGATGGCCTGGTCGTACATCATAGCCAGCCACCCGTGGGCAATGCCCTGGGTGAACTTGGCGAAGGCATGGGCCCTGGGGGTCTCGTCCCCCGCGGGGCCAATGAACTTGAGACCCTGGTTGATGGCCACCATGCCGTCCGTCACGTTGGAGATGGCCTGGTACAGATTGCTCCAGGCGTTGGTGATGGCCACCCGGTATCCGTAGGTGGGGGAGTTGTCCCAGGCCTGCCGGGGCTGGGTCCCCAGGTCCTGCATCCCGAAGTTCCCCCAGGAAGAGGTGAGCTCGTTGGCGGGCAGCGCCATGGACAGGCCCGGGCTGGTCTTCTGCGTCCCGTTCCAGAACCGGTAATACCCGGTGGCCAGGAGCGCCTCCACGTCGGAGGGCTGCGCCAGGGCCCGCTCGGCGTCCGGCTGATTCAGGTTCACCACATCCATGTCCATGCAGGCGGCCAGCACCGCCAGCAGGGCCAGGAAGGGCACAAATCTAAAGCGTCTCATGAGAATATCCTCCCTTTCAATGCGTCGCCGGCCCATCAGAACTCGATGCTCACGCCAAGGGTAAAGGTCCGGAAGTTCGGGTACTGGAAGCTGTCATAGGGGTTCTCCGTGGCGCCCCCGGCTCCGCCGGACCCCACCTCGGGATCGATGCCCGAGTAGTTGGAGAAGGTGAGGAGGTTGCGTCCGATGAGCTCCAGGGACAGAGCAGACATCCCGAACCCGCCAAGGACCCGCTGGAGTTGCGACTCGGAGAAGCGGTATCCCACCGAAACCTGCCGCAGCTTGATGTAGCCTCCATCCTCCACGAAGTGGCTGTTGGTGGCATTCGTGTTGTAGAGGGTGGCGTAGTAGTCGATGGGCTTCTGGCGGTCTTGCGGCTTGCCCACCTGCACCTGGTCCACGGACATGTTGTCCCGATAGGGCCACTGGCGGGTCTCGGAGTAGATGTCCCCACCCACCTTGGCGTTCCAGAGGGTGAAGATCTGAACTCCCCGCCAGCGCATGTTGTTGGTCCATCCCACATTGAACCGGGGGTTGGCATCGCCGATCTGAAGAAGATCGAACACGCCGGCCTCGTCCCGCTGAATCATGGGATGACCCCAGGGGAGGCTTATGCCGTCGATGACCACGTTGGTCCCCCAGAGACCCTGGGAGACACCGTCCCCCCAGGATGCGCTCTCCCCCACCGGAACCAGGTAGCCGTCGTCGTTGAGCTGGAACTGGTTGGCGTACTCGGCGAAGCGACCGCCCCAATGGTTCTGAAGGTCCTCCATGCTCCGCATGAACTTGCGCCCGTACATGTGCCCGAAGTCGTTCCCCTCGCAGCGGTAGAAGACCGACGTGACGTAGCAGGAGCGGGGCCAGTCGTGGAGCGTGCTCCGGGTCCGGTCGAACACGAAGCCCGTGCGCCAGCTGAAGTCGGGCCGGCTCACCATGAGGGCCTCGAAGGTGGCCTCATAGGCCTTGGCCCGCACCACGCCGGCGTTCTGGAACTGGGAGGAATAGCCGAACACCCCCGGCAGGGGTATGGGGATGAGCTGGTCCTTGGTCTCGGTGTCGGCGTAGACCAGCTCAACGGAGAAGCGGTCCTGGATGATGAGGTCCAGGCCGTACTCCGTCTCGGTGGACAGCTCCGGCCGGAGCAGCCTGTTGCCGAGCTGCCCCTTGCTGGGTCCCGTGGTTCCCACGGACCAGGTCTCGTACCGCCAGCTGAAGCCCGGGCGGGCTCCCGCCGTTCCCTGGGAAAAGCGGGGCTTGAACTCGGTGAGGAAGGAATGGAAGGGCCACCACTCCTCCTCCGCCATGCGCCAGGCCAGGGCCACCCGGTAGTAGGTATTCCAGCGGTCATCGGGCCCGAAGAGGGAGCTCCCGTCTGAACGGACAAGACCGTCCACGATGTACCGGCCGCCGTAGTCCAGCCCCAAGGCCGCCAACATGGACTCGGAACGCACCTGTGTGAGGCTTCCGCCGACGTACTCCTGGATCCCGTTGTTCAGGGACCGGAGGCCCAGCACCCGGAACTCCCGGGCCGTGGAGGACTGGCCCTCGTAATCGTCCCGCTCGAAGTTGTAGCGGAGGCGAAGACGGCTCGTGAGGTCCCCGAAGGTCCGGATGAGCGCCGCCTGGAGGGTTCCGTTGATCCCCTGGTCGAAAGCGTAGTCACGGGAGTACTGGCCGTCGTTAAAGACGCTGGGATTGATGGTCTTGTAGGGCTTGGGATAGTAGCTGTAGCTCTCCCGGTCGGACCGGTCGAAGGCCACGATTCCCTCGAGGTTGAGCCAGCTCGTGGGGTTGTAGCGCAGGCTGGCGCTCCCCTGGGTGCGGGAACGATAGTTCCAGGTCTCCCTCACGCTGAGGGCGTATAGGGGATTCACCTCCAGCATGGTGGAGTCTGGCCACACCTGGTAGTCTCCGTCCTCGTCCCGGACCCGGAGACTGATGTCAGGCGGGAAGAAGCGCAGGCTCCAGAAGGGGTTGGTGGGAAGGTTCTCCCTGGCGGAGCGGGAATAGAAGCTGGTGATTCCCAGGGTGAGATTGTTCCGGAGCCGGTGGTCGAGATTCAACCGGAAGTTCTGACGCTGATACCCGTCGTTGAACTCCGGCATGACCCCGGTCTCCCGATAGTCTCCCACGGAGAAGAAGAAGTTCGTGGCCTCGGTGTTCCTGGCGATGTTGAGGGTGGTGTTCATGGTGCGGCCGGGATCGAAGAACTCCTTCATGTTATCGTAAACCTGGGTACGATAGGGCTGATCCATCATCCGGCTGGGCTGGATCATCCTGTTCCCCCTGTCCACCACGTTCCCGTTCACATCGACCCACTGGCCCGCATCGTTCTGGAGGTAATGATGGTGCATGGCGATCTCGGGCTGCTTGCCCAGCATCCCGAAGCCGTACTCGCTCCGGGCGGTGACCCGGGTGGTGTTGATCCCCACGTCACGGCCCCGGCGGGTGAGGATCTGGATGACCCCGTTCTGGGCCCGGGCCCCGTAGAGAGAAGCGGCGGCGGCCCCCTTCACCACCTCTATGCTCTCGATGTCATTGGGATCGAGGTCGATGGTGCTGGCACTCTGGAGCACCCCGTCCACCACGATGAGGGGGGAGACCCCCGTGTTCACCGAGAGGCGGTTCCGGAGGCGAATGGAGGCACCGGAGCCCGGCTGTCCGCTTCCGCTCACCACCGAGGCCCCTGCCACCCGGCCCTGGAGGCTCTGCACCAGGTTCTGAGAGGGCACCGGAAGGTCGGCACGGCTGAGGCGGGCCACGGTGAAGGGCACCCGCGTTCCTTCCGTGGGATCCGCCACCCCCGTGACCACCACCTCCTGCAGGCTCAGGACCTGCATGGAAAGGGTGAAGTCACTAGTGACCGTCCCACCTCTTGGCGCCACCAGGTTGGCCCTCCGGGCATCGGCGAAGCCAAGGATCGAAGCCACCACGGTGTAGGTGCCCGGTGTCACGTTGGTGATGGTGTAGCGCCCGTTGGCGCCGGTGATGGTTCCGTATCCGGTACCTTCCAGATACACCGAGGCGTTGGCCAGCGGCTGTCCCGTCTCCGCCGACACAACCAAACCCGTGATGGTGGAATTCTGGGCCTGGAGCGGAGGCGCCGCCAAGAACAGCAGCGCCGCCACAAGCGCCGAAGCCACGAACAAACGTCTGAACATGAGGTCTATCCTCCTTACCCTGAGCGTGATCGACGCTCTGCCGCGGTGCCTGCGGCAGAACCCGGCCCCGGAAGCGCTCACTCCCCGAAGCCTTCCCGAAGATCTATGCCTGCAACTCGATGGTGGTGAGTATGAAAGGACCACTTATGATTGGAAAACCCAAAGAAGGAACGACGCCCGAACCACACCGCCCTAACCACGTTAAGGCAACGTACGGCACCTCAGCCCAAATCCGCAAGTCCGCCCCCCCACCCCCACGGAAACCCTTGGGAGAAGCCAACTCTGACCCTTCTAGCCTGGGAGGGAGGGGCAAGGGGCACCCCACCTCATCGAACCGGTTGGATCCCGGCCCTCAGGATCCGGTCACCGGTCCGGATCCGATTCAGGACCTCTCCCCCCTCCACCACCCACCCGAAGGCCGTGTGCTCCGTATCGAGCTGGGGCTGGTGGGAGTGGGTGATGAAGAACTGAAGGCCCTCCCAGTTCATTCCGATGGAGGCCAGCCCCACGACTCCCCTCCGAAAGGAGATGGAGGTCTGCTCGAGGGCCCCGGGCCCTGAAGTGAAGCCGGACCCGTCCCAGGCAGCGCCGTCTCCCCCCTGGGCCACGAAGTTGGGCTCCACCCGGTGGAAGGGCACGCCACTCCATCCTCCCCCTTCCACCACCCGGAGCACCGTCCAGACCGTGAGGGGTGCCTCTTCGGGGACCAGACGGATGAGAAGCGTTCCCTTCATTGTCTCCAACTCGAGGACGGGCTCGGGGCCAAGGCTTGCCAGGTCCAACAGTCCGGTCTCCGGGTCCGGGTCCAAAGCGGCAGGCTGTGGGGGCAGGAGTTCCCCCGCCCGAGCCAGGACAGCCCTCACCTCCGAGAGGAGCACGGCACGGGCCAGAGCACCCTGGGGGTCCCGGGGACGGCTGTCGTCCACCTCCTCGAACCAGGCCGACAGATCGCCCAGGGCCTCGAGGAGGAGATCGACTGAGCCAAGGTGGCGGAAGCCCGGATGGCCCAGGGCCCGCACCCCGTGGACGGCTCCGGGCAGATCTCGCCCCTCCAGCTCCCTGCGGAAGAGGTGGAAGTATCGCTCAAGCTCCCCTCCAGGGCCCAGCACCAGGTTCCACCGTCCTTCCAGCACCTCCAGAGCCGCCGCCCTGACGGCGGGATCATGATGATCCGCAAGCTGGAAAAGGAACTCCGTCACCGGTATGTCCGACACCAGACCCAGGGCACGGATCCCGAATGCCGCCACGGAAGGATCCTCCACCACCTGGGTCCGGGTCCAGCTCAGGACGGGCTGCCAGTCCCTGGCGGTGGCCAGGGCCGGGAGGAACGGAAAAAGGCGCGGGGCAGAGAGGCCGGGGTCCTGGAGCGCAGACTCCGCCCTGGCATAGACCCATGCGGGTACACGGAGCCCCACCAGGAGGGAAGCGGCCGCCTCCGCCGCCACCGGATCCGCCGGATCCCTCTCAACCGCCTCCCAGAGGGCTTCACGAACCCCAGGTCTCTCGATGACACGGGCCGTGCCCAGGGCCCGGGCGGCATTCACCCGGATCCGGAAGTCCTCCCCCTCCCGCAGCCACTTACTGATCAAGTCAACCTCTTCCGGATCGCGGCGTCTGCCCAGACCCTGGAGAAGGTGCATGGCGGCGGGTTCGTTCCGGTGGTAGTGGGCCAGAATCTCCCGAACCTGGGGGAGTATGACCTCCCACCGGCGGGGGTCCGGATCCAGGGCGAAGTAGGTGGCCGCAGCCTCCCGGACCTCCCTGGAGGGGGTGGAAAGCCCCTCCAGCAGGAACGAAAGCAAGGCTTCCGAGGGGTCTTCCGCTCCCCGAAGAGCGATCCGGGCCAGAGCCAGGTACAGGGCTTCTCCCTCCCCACTGCCGGCCCTCCATCTCCCCTCCGAGGTCATGGCGAGCAGGGGCTCCACCACCGACTCCCCGCCCTGAAGCCCCAGGGCCTCCAGGAGGCGTTCTCGTACCTCGCTGTGGAACTCCACTGCCAGGGCATCCAGGAGCTGAGCCCCTCCGTCGGGCACACCCAGACGGCCCAGGGCGAAAGCCGCATCCCTCCTTACCTGAGCCACGGAATCCCGGAGGAGAGGGAGGAGGGCGGCCCTCTCCTCCTCCCCCCCCATCGAGGCCAGAGTGAAGGCTGCCCGGGCCCGAACCCGGGAATCGGAGTCTCCCAACCGGAGCACAAGGGCAGCCACGTCCTGGCGGATTCCCAGCCGGGCCAACTCCAGGAGGCCTTCGTCTTCGAAGACTCCGTCAGGTGTTCGAGGGCTCGGTGCCACCAGGGGAACTGGCGGTTCCCCCAGAGCATGATCCGTCTCTTCGGAACACCCGCCGAGGGTCAGCATGAGGACCCAGCCCGCCGCGGACAGGGGGCAGCGGTTGATAGCTGTAGTTCGGAAGAAACGACGAGTCATCCCCTTCTCCATGGCGAAACGAATCCGATTCGGGCAACATAATCTGGCGGATGGGGACGTCAAACATGTCGTGGGCGTGGGGCAGGAGACGGTTCTTGGTGGTGGCCTCGAGGATGACGACCCCCTACCTTCAGGTATCAACTCGAGGCACGGGAGCATCAGAGGGCCCTCAGAGGGTCAGGACGAGAACGATGAATCCAGGAAAGCACTCTGGACGGTACGTTTACCCCCTGCCCGTGACGGTCTTAGCGGCGGCGGCAACGCTTCTCGCAACCTCGGCCTGTGCCACCGGGGGTGGGGGAGACCACAGGGCCAGGAGCAACGCCCCCGTCATCACGGCAGAAGAGATCGCATACTGGGACGAGCAGGGAGTTCGGGACCTGGCGCACCTCGTGGAGTTGGCGCGGCCCCGTTGGCTTCGAGCACCCACAGGCCGCAGGAGCGTGTACGGGAGCCCCTACGCATCCATCGTGGTCTTCCGTGACGGCCGGTACCTGGGCGGCCTCGAGGAGCTCCGGGGATTCCTCAGCGTGGGGGTCCGGGAGCTCCGGTGGCTTAATGCAGCCGAGGCCGATGCCCTGCCCGGGACCGGGAATCGGCATGTTCACGGGGCCATCATGGTCCTCACCACAGCGGGAATCGGCGGGAGCTGAGGGGATTGTGAGAACCCCGAGCCCGCCAGGAGCCGGCCTTCAGAAGCTCACCCGAATCCCCACCTGCGCCTGCCACTGAAACCCGCGCTTCAGAAGCTCACCCGAATCCCCACCTGCGCCTGCCACTGAGAGGCGGGAACGATGAGGTTGTGGGGAAGGGTGGGGCGTACATCTCCCGTCTCCGGGTCCCTGAGAACCCCCCCGGTATAGCCCAGCCGAGGTGCGGAACGGGGATTCGGATCGCCGGCGAAGGTGGTCTCGGCCCTGGTCTGGATGGCCAGGAGGGGGATGAGGGGCTCCACCTCCCAGACCCGGCCCCAGGACCGATCCAACAGGTTCAGGACGTTGAGAATGTCCGCCATGACCTCCAGGCGAACCCCGCCCCACCGGATGGGCTGGAGCACCCTGAGATCCAACATGTGCGTGCTGGGCGTCCGACAAGCATTCCTCGGCACGATCCCATCCCGGACTTCCGCCAAGCACGGCTCCACCCCATTCACGAACTGTGCGAAAAGGCTTCGGGCCACCAGGGAGCCCTGCAGCTGGCTGGGTGACGCAGGGATGAAGATGAGATCGTTGCTGGCGGCAAGGGGAAGGCCGGGCCCGGAGAAACCATCACCGTTGATGTCCGAGGCATACACGTACGAGTAGGGAGCCCCGGACTGACCCACATAGATAACCGAGAAGACGGTGCCGCCCAACCGATCCGGCGCTCTCAGCCGGGCGTTCACCACTGTCTTGTGGGGACGGTCGAAGTTCGCCGGGCGAGGCGTGTACTCCGTGGCCAGTCGGCCGATGGGCGTCCCGCCGATGTTGGCCAGCATGTCCGTCCGGGTCAGGCTCTGGACATCGGTGGAGCGGGAAAAGGTATGGGAGAGGTTGAGGTCCAGATTTCGTCCGAAGCGTTTGTCCAGCTGGAAGGTGGCGGAGTAGACGTGGGCGGAACGATCCTCCCACCCGATCTCCAGGACGGGCCCCAGGCCCTCCACCTGTCTCTTCGGGAGGTATCCGTACGCGGTGGGGGTTCCATAGTGGGCTCGTTCCCCGAAAGCCTTCGCATGATCGGCGTCCTCCGGCACCCCGGGGCCAGGGAGGTTCACGTCTCTGATGGTGGTCCGGGCGTGGGTGATGACCCAGAGTCCTTCCACGGACGCCACGATGTCCCATGGAAGATGCTGATCCAGGGCCATGGTGAGCTTGAGCTCCCTCGGATAACGGAAGTCCCGCCGAAAGGCCACCACCGTTCCAACCTCCGATCCCGGGGCCCCGTCTGCACAGGTCACTGGGGGCGGGGCCGAGGGGTTGAACGACGGGACGTTCTCCCCCTGGCAGTAGAGGAGGCGGGAGCGCATCCCATCGTATTGCCAGGCGTTGGCCATCCAGACGAAGGGAAGGCGTCCGGTAAACATGCCGAAGCCACCCCTGAGCTGGGTGCGGAAGCGGGATTCGGACTGCCAGTTGAACCCGAGACGGGGAGAGACGAATCCCTTAACCGACGGGAATCTGTCGGTTCTCAATCGGAAGTTCTCGGTGACCAGGGGGTTCTCTTCGGGAGTTTTGGGGAAGAACGGGATGTCCCAGCGGACCCCGTACCGAAGGGTGAGCCCATCAGGAAGACGATGCTCCTGCTGGGCGAAGAAGGAGGGCTGGGCGACGGAGAAGCGGATGTCCGGTCCCTGGCGGCCCGGGCCCGGGAGGAGGATCTCGTAGTAACTCGGTCGGTTTCTCTCCAGATCCGCCAATCCGTCAAAACGGTAGTAGCCAAGGGAGCCAGGCTCGTAGCGCTGACGAAAGCGGAAGAGGTCCAGGCTTGCCCCCAACGTGGTGAAGATCTCGTCCCGGGCCAGGGTGATGGCGTCGCTCAATTGAAGGATCTCCTGATCCAGGGCCTGGTCCTGGGAGAAGTATCGAGATCCGGCCCGAACCTCTCGCACGAATCCCACGTCTTCGAAGGTGCTTCCCATTCTCACATCCACCTGGGGAAAACGGGAAACGGGGTCGGCCCGTTCCACGGAGCGCTGGAGGTTGAGGGAAAGCTCGTTGGAATGCCCCTTCCCAAACCGGGACACGAGACGGGCGGAGAAGGCGTGGTTGGAGGACTCGATTCGGTAGCCGGCGGATTCGAACTCGTAGGGGCCGAAGGCCGCTCGGTTGGGGGTGGAATCCCTTGCAGCAGCCGCCCAGTTGTGTCGCACCGTGAGGGTATTGGACTCGCCGAACTGCCAGTCCAGGCGGGCGAAGATGTTGGATCTTGGGTTCTTCAGCCAGACCTGCTGGGCCGAGCCCGGATCCACACCGTACCCCTCCTGGAGGATGCTTCCCATCCGCACCACCGAATCGGTGGCCACACGGGTCCGTATGGCCTCCTGAACCCCCAGGCTGTAACCGGGAGCTGGTTCCCGGAGCTCCTCGAACTCGGCGGCCACGAAGACGTGGGCCTCGTCCCGGCGCAACGGCCCTCCCATGGTGAAGCCCCAGGTGTGGTTCCGGTACGCTTCCGGAGCGATCTCCGCCCCCTCAAAGGTATAGCCGGAGAAGAGACGCTCATTGCGAAACTGCGAGAAAGCCGAACCCTCCCACGTGTTCGTTCCGGATCGAGTGATGGCGTTCAGAATCCCGCCGGTGAATCCGCTGGAGCGGGCGTCGAAGGGTGCCGCTTCCACCCGGAACCCCTGAATGGCATCCATGGGGATGGGCTTGGATCGGGCCGCCGCCCCCGGAACCCCACTCACGGACGCGCCAAACACATCCTGGTTCAGGACCCCGTCAATGAGGAGGGCGTTCTGGCGCTCGTTCTGGCCGGTGATGGAGAGCCCCCCCTCACTGGCGGTCTGGACCACCACCGGAGAGAGGGTGGCCAACTCCAGGGCGTTGCGGCCCAGGGAGGGTCGGGTCTGGATGGCCTCCCGGTCCACCGTCAGGGCCGGTCCCACGCGGCTCACTTCGAAACGACGGTCCACCACTACGTCGATCCCCTCCAGCTGGAAGGCCTCTTCCGCCATGGCGAAGTCCAGGCGCAGCCGCTGCTCGGCCTCGAGGTCCAACCCGGTTCGCTCCACCGTGGCGTATCCGGGCATCCACACCGAGAGCTCATAGGGGCCGCCCGGGCGGAGGTTGGCCAGCAGGTAGCGGCCCTCTGCGTTCGTCACCACCCGGGCCGTGGCCCCGGTGGGGAGGTAGCGCAACTCCACCACAGCGGACACCAAGGCGCCTCCGGCCTCTTCCCTGATCTCTCCGAAAAGGACCGCGGAACCTAACCCCTGGGCCATGGCGACCTGAGGGATGAGTCCAAGAGCCAAGGTGGCCACAACCAGTTGGACGACAGGACGGGAGAGACGAAGGATGGCTGAGCGCATGGGAAGGCCAGAAAGGGAATGTGGACGGAGAACGTTCATGGCTCTGGGATCGGGAGAGAAACCGAAGAAGCCCGGGGAGCGGAGGGCGAGCTTCCTCTGAGGTCATGGGATCCGGGCTCGAGTGGTTGGGCAGCGCCTGCCCCGACTCGGGCGGGCCGGCGGGCAAAACAAAAAGATATGAAGCGTACCAAGAGGCGTGGGTATTCGCCACTCGGTTCGAGGCGAGCATCTTCATGCATGCGCACCACCTCCCTCAAGCCGAGGCTCGCCCCAGCCGTCATCGTTCCAGAGCATACCCGAACCCGATCCTGAAGGAGGTACCGGACCAGCCAGCGGCGGTGGAATTCCAGTGCCGTTCGATCTCGCTGAAGGGCTGGAAGGAGAACCAGTCCTGTCCACCCACCACCTGTAGCACGTATCGCCTGCCAACCCTTACCTCGCCCCCCATGCTCAGCCCCACCCCACCCCCCCACGATACGATGTGGGCTGTTCGGCCGTCGGAAGTGTTGGCCGGCATGGTAAATGAGCGGGCGGCAAGCTGTACCCGAGCCGCCAGCACGGGCCATACTCCCACCACGGAGGAGAGCCTGATGCGGGGCTCGACTCCTAGACCCCAGATGGCCATGGTCCGTCGCCCCGCCGGCAGTGCGTAGGGCCACTTCTCCCGATGGGGCAGGTCGGGTATCAGGCTGGCCACCACCTCTGCTGGGAGCCCGTGGCTGGAGCGGCGCCCGAACAGCCCGATGGCGGTGCGACGGGAGAGGGGGAGGTGGCAGGCGAGCTCGAAACCCAAGCCAAGGTCTGGCGCCCTTTCACCTGACATGCTGTAGACGCCCGTTGCGAGGTTGAGGCGGAACGTTGAAGGCCCCAGGTCCGGCGTGGGGCCGAAGTACCCGGTGTAACTCCAGAGGACCAGGACGCTGTGGAAGGGGCATTCCAGGAGGTAGACGGGCACGTCCTGGAACGCGGAGGGCGCTTCAGTGAGATCCCGGTAGTACTCCACTC
>Ga0209498_1001214_pt1 | contig 15855 bp, 17 predicted proteins | sample WalLakDeSediment_FD_184131 | JGI IMG/M metagenome (GOLD analysis project Ga0209498, IMG submission 184131) | Lake sediment microbial communities from Walker lake, Nevada to study Microbial Dark Matter (Phase II) - Walker Lake 11/02/13 Deep... | ecosystem: Environmental > Aquatic > Freshwater >... | reverse complement strand
TCGCGCCGCCCTTGTCATCCTTCTTCGGCAGCTCGGCCACCATGGCTTCGGTGGTGATGATCAGTCCGGCGACCGATGAAGCGTTCTGCAGCGCGGTACGGGTCACCTTGGTGGGATCCAGGATACCCATCGCGATCATGTCGCCGTATTCGCCGGTGGCGGCGTTGTAGCCATAGTTGCCGTCGCCTTCCTTGATCTTGTTCAGCACCACCGAAGGCTCTTCGCCGCAGTTCATCACGATCTGACGCAGGGGTTCTTCCATCGCCCGGCAGGCGATCGCAATCCCGATATCCTGATCGTGGTTCGCGCCCTTCAGGTCTTTGATCGCCTGCAGCGCCCGCAGCAGAGCGACACCACCGCCGGGTACCACGCCCTCCTCGACCGCGGCTCGGGTCGCGTGCAGCGCATCCTCGACGCGGGCCTTCTTCTCCTTCATCTCCACCTCGGTGGCGGCCCCGACCTTGATCACGGCGACACCGCCGGCGAGCTTGGCGACCCGCTCCTGCAACTTCTCCTTGTCATAATCGGAGGTGGCCTCCTCGATCTGGGCACGGATCTGGTCGACCCGGGCCTTGATGTCGGCCGGGTTGCCGGCGCCGTCGATGATGGTGGTGTTCTCCTTGGTCACCTGCACCTTCTTCGCGCGACCGAGATCCTCGATGCTGGCCTTCTCCAGCGACAGGCCGACCTCTTCCGAGATCACCTGGCCACCGGTCAGCACCGCAATATCCTGCAGCATCGCCTTGCGGCGGTCACCGAAGCCCGGGGCCTTCACCGCGGCCACCTTCACGATGCCGCGCATGGTGTTCACCACCAGCGTGGCGAGCGCCTCGCCTTCGACGTCCTCGGAAACGATCAGCAGCGGCTTGCTCGACTTCGCGACTCCCTCGAGCACGGGCAGCAGATCACGGATGTTGGAGATCTTCTTGTCGTAGAGCAGCACGAAGCAGTCGTCGAGCTCTGCGCTCATGCTCTGCTGGTTGTTAATGAAATAGGGCGACAGGTAGCCGCGATCGAACTGCATCCCCTCGACCACGTCCAGCGCGTTCTCGAGCGAGGAACCCTCCTCGACGGTGATCACCCCTTCTTTGCCGACCTTCTCCATCGCATCGGCGATGATCTGGCCAATCGACTCTTCGGCATTCGCGGAAATCGTGCCGACCTGGGCGATCGCCTTGCTGTCGGTGCAGGGCTTGGACAATTTCTTCAGTTCTTCGACCGCAGCCAACACGGCCTTGTCCACCCCGCGCTTCAGGTCCATCGGGTTCATCCCGGCGGTCACCGACTTCATGCCCTCACGCACGATGGCCTGAGCCAGCACGGTCGCGGTGGTGGTGCCATCACCGGCAACGTCGGAAGTCTGGGACGAGACTTCCTTCACCATCTGGGCACCCATGTTCTCGAACTTGTCCTCAAGTTCGATTTCCTTCGCGACGGACACGCCGTCCTTGGTCACAGTGGGGGCTCCAAAGGCCTTGTCCAACACCACGTTGCGGCCCTTCGGACCCAGGGTGACCTTCACCGCGTTGGCAAGGATATTGATGCCGCGGACCATGCGGGCCCGGGCGTCGTTACCGAAACGGACTTCTTTAGCACTCATGTCTGAATTCTCTCCTGAACCGGTTGAATGGTTGACTCGGCGGGGGGCCTCAGCCCTCGATCACCGCCATGATGTCGTCTTCGCGCATCACCAGGACGTCCTGGCCGGCGACCTTCACTTCGGTTCCGGAATACTTGCCGAAGAGAACCTTGTCGCCTGCCTTCACGTCGAGCGCGCGAACTTCGCCATTCTCGAGAATCTTGCCGTTGCCAACGGCGATGACCTCACCGCGGATCGGCTTCTCCGCCGCAGTGTCCGGGATCACGATCCCGCCGGGGGAGGTGCGTTCTTCTTCCATACGCTTGACGATGACGCGATCGTGCAAAGGCCGCAGATTCATGGGCGAACTCCTTGTCAGATGTTTCTGGATTAAAGATGGAGGGGATTCGGCAGCGGCGCTGTTAGCAGCCGACCCGAACGAGTGCTAATGATAGGAGCGGAAAGACTGCTGTCAAGGGGCAGACGGCACAGAAGCATCGGGAATGAAGAGGGGAATGGGGGAGCAGGGCCGGTCTGCACCTCCCTGCCGGCCCCTTGACCCGTCAGCGGTCCTGTCGGTCGCGGTCGGTCAGCCGGTCGTTCTCGCGCTTGCGGAACTCGCCCTCGATCGTGTCCCCATGCCCAGACGCCGATTGACGCGCGGCCGCAACCCAGACAGCACGGCGCCGCAGCAGCCCGGCAGCAGCAGACTTGCGCAACCGGGGCACCAGCAGGGCGAAACCGATTCCATCCGAGAAAAACCCGGGGATCAGCAGCAGCACCGCGGCCAGCACCAGCATCCAGGCTTCCAGCACGTCACGCGCGGGGAGCTCCCCTCGGCCCAGCATCTCCTGCATGCGTCGCCAGTGCGCAACCCCCTGGACACGGAAAATCAACAGGCCGATCGCCGCAGTGACCACGACCAGCGCGACGGTCGCCAGTGCCCCGACCATGCCTCCGACCCAGGCAAAGCCGAAGATCTCGAGCAGGACGGCGCCCAGAAACACGAAGAGCGGGAACAGGGGGTGACGCATCGCAGACTCCATCGCGGACAGCTCATTCCAACATCCACCAGCTGTCCCTGTCGAGTCGGCACCCGCCCCACGTGTGATGCCAACACCTACGGCAACGGCCTGGAAACCGGAATTTTCGTTCGGTTTGAGCGTCTCAGCCAGAGCTGAACATGCCCGACAAACAACGGAGTTGCCTCATGCTGACCACGGTCACCCGGAACCTGCTGGCATTTGTTGCCGCACCGACCCTGCTGCTGCTCGTTCCGCTTGCACTGCAGGCGGCTGCGGACCCTCGCGACCCCTACACGCATTTCTTCCAGCCGACCTTCGGGGACTTCCAGGAAGAACTGGAGGATGCCCGCGCGGACGGCAAGACTGGAATCCTGATCTTCTTCGAGATGGATGAGTGCCCGTTCTGCCATCGCATGAAGCAACAGGTCCTGAATCAGCCCGAGGTCCAGGAGTTCTATCGCGAGCACTTCGCGATCTTCAGCGTCGACGTCGAAGGGGACGTCGAGATCACCGATTTCCAGGGCAACAGCCTGCGGCAGGCCGATTTCGCCTTTCGCGAGTTCCGGGTACGCGCGACACCGGTGTTCCAGTTCTTCAACCTCGATGGCGAGCCAACCGTCCGCTTCACCGGCGCGACCCGAGACGCACAGGAGTTCCTGCAACTCGGCGAGTTCGTCGCGGAGGGGCACTACGAGCAGATGAACTTCACGCGCTTCAAGCGCGAAGCGCGCTAGATGACGCCATGCGCACCGACCATCGAGCCCTGCCGGTACTGGCCGGACTGATTCTGGCGCTGGTGCCGGGGCTGTCCGTCGCGCAAGCTGCGGCAGAGCCACTGCCGCAGCCGCTGCGCCTCGAGGCAGCCCTGGCTGCAATCGACGCCGGCCACCCATCCCTGTTGCGTGCCCGTGCGCTCCGCGAACAGGCCGAGCAGACGCTCGAGGGCGAGCGGGCATCGGGCGACCTCACCCTCGATGCCATTCTGGATGCGCGCTGGATCGACCCGAACGACAACACACCGGACGACAGCAACAACGACTCCAGGGCGTTGCTGGTGGCCAGGAAACTGTTGAGCGACTTCGGACACAGCGGCCACCGGGTCGCTGCCAGCCAGCGCGAGGCGGAGATCACACGCATCGATGAGGAGCTGGCTCAGGCACATCACCGGCTCACGGTGATGCAGCGCTATTTCGACGTGCTGCTGGCCGATCTCGCGTTTGCGCGGGACAACGAGGCCATGGCGTCGGCCTTCGTTTCATTGAACCGGGCACGTAACCGAAACGAGCTCGGGCAGGTGTCCGACATCGACCTGTTCCAGCTCGAGGCGGCTTACCAGACTGCCCGCGCCCAACGGCTGCGCTCCCAGCAGACCCAGCGCAGGAGCCGCGCGGAACTGGGCGAGGCCCTCAATCGCCCCGGCCAGGCACCGGCGCAGGTGCTGGGCCCCGCACTGCCGCTGAACCTGCCGGTGCTGCCGGAACTCGGCAGGCTGCTCGAGACGATCGACCGGGAGAGTCCGGAGATCGCGATCCGCAGGGGTCAGGTCGAGGTCGCGCAGCGGCGGACGGCGGCGGCGAGGACCGAGCACCGGCCGCGCCTCAGCGCTCATGCCCAGCTCGGCTGGTGGAATCGCGAATTCGGTGCCGAGCGCAATCCCGCCACCGTTGGCCTGGTCCTCGAGATCCCGATCCACCAGGGGCGCCGCAGCGGTGCTGCGATCGGAGAGGCCACAGCGGTCCGGCACCTCGCCGAGGCGGAACTGGCCCAGTCGATGATCGATGTCAGGGCCGCCGTGCGCGAACTGTATTTCGAGATCGAGGCACTTTTGATCCAGCGCGACGAGGCCATGGCGCGGATGGACTACCGTGAGCTGTACATCGACCGCGCGCGGGCACTCTACGACATGGAAGAGCAGGCGGACCTCGGCGACTCGATGGTGCAGCAGAGCGCTGCCGCCCATTTCAACGCGGCCAACGAGTATGCACTGGCGCTGGCCTTCGAGCGTCTCGCTCTGCTGGTCGGCGATCCCTCACTGAGCGCGTTCCCCCAAGATCCCTGATGGAGCCTTGATGATGGGCAGATTACGTATCCTGGTGCTGGCCACCTGCCTCCTCGCCACCGTGCCTGCAGCCGCAGTGGAACTGCAGGCACGGGTGGACTGGGGCGAGCGTTACACGATCTCCACGCCGCTCGCCGGCGTGGTGCGCGAGATCGCGGTCCGGCCCGGCGACCTCGTCGAACGCGACCAGCTGCTGTTCACGCTCGACACCCGACGCCTGCGTGCCGAAGCCAGGGCGGTTGAGGCGGAACTCGAGCGGCTCCGGCTCGACCTTTCTGAGACGGACCGCGAGGTCGAGCGCGCCGAGGAGCTGTATGATCGCACCCTGATCGCGATGCGCGAACTGGAACTCGCCCGCATCCAGCGTGCGATGGCGGCCGCCCGGCTCGCACGTGCGCAGGCGGAGCAGCAGAGGCTGCGCGTGGACCTGGACGACAGCCGGATCCGCGCACCCGCGGCGGGCCGCGTGCTGACGGTGGCCGTTACCCTCGGCGAAGCAATCAGCCCGGCTCTGGCCCCTCCCGTGCTCGCAACCCTCGGCAGCACCGACCCGATGCGCGCGGACGCAACGGTAGATCCCGACCTCGCCGGCAGCCTGCAACCGGGACAGACCGTGGGTGTGGAAGTGGGCTCTGGGGAAACCTACACGGGCGCGATCAGCGCGGTCGGCTGGGAGCTGGAAGACATCGGCTTCGGACCGGGCTATCGTGTCGAGGTCCGGTTTTCGCCGCCGGAGGCCGTGCAACTGCGCTCCGGGCAGCCAGCGCGCGTGCGGCTGGGGGGTTCCGAGTGAGCGACCTGGCCGCCGCACCATCGGGCACGGGGGCCCTGCTGGTGATCACCACGGTCGACGATGAGGGGGTTGCGGCGCAGCTGGCGCGCGAGGCCGTGGAACAACGCTTCGCCGCATGCGTCCATATATTGGCGCCTGGGCGTTCCGTGTACCTCTGGAAAGGCCAGGTGGAGGAGGCGCGGGAATATACACTGCTGCTGAAGACCGCAGCCACGCGATATGGTGCACTGGAAAACTGGCTGGCGGCCCGACACCCCTACCAGACGCCCGAAATCATCGCCCTGCCGATCAGCGCCGGGCTACCCGATTACCTCGACTGGATCGAACAATGCACCCGATGAACCTCAGGCACTGGCTCTCGCTGCTGCTGCTGACCCTGGCCCTCGTCCCAGCCCTTGCGTCCGCGCTGTTCGACGATGACCTGCTGGACCCGGACGACGCCTTCGCGATCGAGGCCGAAGCGATCGACGGGAATACCGTTCGGGTCAGCTGGAACATCGCCGACGGCTACTACATGTACCGCGAGCAGTTCCGCTTCACGCCGGAGAGCGACGGGCTGGAGTTCGGCGAGCCCCGTATCCCCGATGGAACGGTCAAGGACGACGAATTCTTCGGCCGGGTCGAGACCTACCGCAACCGGATCGACATCGAACTGCCGGTCCTCGCGGCCGCCAGCCGCGAGATCGAATTCACGGCGCGCTCCCAGGGCTGCGCTGATCTGGGCGTCTGCTACCCACCGCATTTCCAGACCGTCAGCCTGACCCTGCCCGCGCTGCCGACCGCCGTTGAGGCTGCGCCCACCACCCGGCGCAGCGCACTGGAGGCGCTCGGCGCGATCACCGGCGGGTTCAACGATCAGGACGAACTGCTCGAGCCCGAGGTCGCGTTTGCAGCCAGCGCCCGCGCGATCAGCCAGAACGCGGTGATCCTGCGCTTCGACATCGCCGAAGGCTACTACCTCTATCGGGACAAGATCGGGGTGAGGATCGCCGAGGGTGAAGGTATCGAGCTGGGACCGGTGAATCCTCCGGACGGCAAGCTGATCGAGGATGAGTTCTTCGGTGAAACCGAGATCTTCCGCGACAGCGTGGAGATCCTGGTGCCGGTGCTGCGCAGCGCCGACGACGTGGCCCGGATCGTGCTGGCCGTGGACTACCAGGGCTGCGCGGACCTCGGGGTCTGCTACCCACCCCTGACTCAGGACGTGGCCGTAACGTTTTCGCCCGCGCTCGCCGAGGAGGCCGATGCGCTGCCGCCAACCGGCACCGAGCGTCGACCGGCGGTCGATGACACACCGGTCACCGAGCAGGACCGCATCGCCGCCCAGCTCGCGGACGGCCGGATCTGGCTGGTGGCACTGGCCTTCTTCGGCTTCGGGCTGCTGCTGACCTTCACGCCCTGCGTGTTCCCGATGATCCCCATCCTGTCCAACATCATCGTCGGGCAGAAGAACCTGACCACGCGCAAGGCCTTCTTCATCTCGCTGGCGTTCGTGCTGGCGATGGCCTTCACCTACACCCTCGCAGGGGTGTTCGCGGGCCTCGCCGGTGCCAACCTGCAGGCGGCCTTCCAGAACCCCTGGATCATCGGCGGATTCGTACTCGTATTCATCGCGCTGGCGATGTCCATGTTCGGTTTCTACGAACTGCAGATGCCCTCCGGCATACAGAGCCGACTGGCCAACATCAGCAACAAGCAGGAAGGCGGCACGCTGGTGGGTGCCGCGATCATGGGCTTCCTCGCCGCACTGATCGTCGGCCCCTGCGTGACCGCACCGCTGGTCGGCGCACTGCTTTACATCAGCCAGACCGGCGATGCGGTACTGGGCGGCATCGCGCTGTTCTCGCTCAGCATGGGCATGGGCGCGCCGCTGCTGGCGATCGGCACCTCGGCCGGCAAGATCCTGCCGAAGGCTGGGCCGTGGATGGATGCGGTCAAGGCCGTGTTCGGGGTCGGCCTGCTGGCGATGGGCGTCTGGCTGCTCGAGCGGGTGATCCCCGGCGAGGTCGCGCTGTTCCTCTGGTCCAGCCTGTTCATCGTGACCGCCATCTACATGGGAGCGTTGCAGTCGGTGCCCGACAGCGCCTCGGGCTGGCGCACCCTCTGGAAGGGTGTCGGGCTTGTGCTGCTGGTCTACGGGGTCATCCTGATGATTGGTGCAGCCACCGGGGGCAAGGACATGTTCCGGCCCCTGGCCGGCCTGAGCACTCCCGCAACCATGGTCGTCGGCGCCGACGGGGTTCAGCGTGCGACGCGGATGGAGTTCACGAAGGTGGACAGCCTCGCGGACGTCGAACGCGAGGTCGCCGCCGCAACCGGCCGCAATCAGCCGGTGTTCCTGGACTTCTACGCCGACTGGTGTGTCGACTGCGTCCGCCTGGAGCGGACCACCTTCCAGGACCCGCGCGTGATCCAGGCGATGAGCGAAGTGCATCTGCTGAAGGCCGACGTGACCGCCAACACCTCCGATCACCGCGATCTGATGCGCGCGTTCAACCTCTTCGGCCCCCCGGCGATGGTCTTCTACGACAGCGACGGCCATGAGCTCCGAAACCGTCGCGTGGTCGGCTACCTGAACGCAGAGCGGTTCCTCGCCCACGTCGAGCAGGCCATCGGGGCCCGGCCGTGATGAGCGGGAAAATGCAGCCACGGAAGAACACGGATGGACACGGAAGTGAATGGAAAATAATGGCATTCAGGTCACTCCGTGTGTTTCGGTGTTCTTCCGTGGCTGGCTGCATTCTTCGGGTTGGCCCAGGGTCATGACCGTTAACGCAGCACGGCGCCGTGTACGCGGACTTCCGGTCGCCGTCGCCACCGGCCTCGCGCTGCTGACGCTCAACGCATGCGGAGCCCCGGATGGTGCGGAGGCGCTGGCTGGCGATCCGGAGGCCGCTCACGCGGAGGCGACTGTCGCCGAAAATGCAGCCTTGCGGCGGGTGGATTTTACGTTGCCCGACCTCGACGGGCAGCCTCGCCAGCTCAGCGAGTGGGACGGCGATCTGGTGCTGCTGAATTTCTGGGCGACCTGGTGCCCACCGTGCAAGAAAGAAATGCCGATGTTCCAGGAGCGCTACGAGCAGCATGCCGACCGGGGTTTCACCATCGTCGCGGTCGCGGTGGATGAACTCGACGAGGCCCGCGCATTCGTTGACGGGTTCGGAATCGAATTCCCGGTGCTGATTGGCCAGGACGATGCGATCGCAGTGGGCCGCGAGTACGGAAACCGGATCGGCGCCCTACCCTACACGGTGATCATCGACCGTGACGGGTTCATCCGCGAGACGCACCGCGGCGAGGTCACTGAGGCCGACTTGGCCGAGTGGCTGCAGCGTTACCTGTAAGACTTCTTCGAGCCCCGGGTGCTCCTGACTGAGCCCCGCTCCAGTCCCTCCGGCCGGCAGACCGGGAGTCTGAATCGCGACCCTCCTGGATACCCTGCCCCGCCGGCTGACCCGGGCGAAGCGGCTGGACAGATACCGCCCCGCTACGGCAGAATCCCCAGATGAAAAACGGGCAATTGTTGCACGTTTCCCACAGATTCCCGACGGGATCGTTACCGATACCCCCCCAAAATGGCTGAACTCCTGCTGTTGAACGGCCCCAACCTGAACCTGCTCGGGAGCCGTGAGCCGGAGCGCTACGGACGGGCGACGCTCGCCGAACTTGAGGCTGCGCTCTGCTTGCAGGCCGAACGGGCGGGGCACCGGCTGACCTGCTTCCAGAGCAACCACGAGGGCGCCCTGATCGACCGCATCCATGCGGCCTCGGGCGAAAAGGTCTCGTGGATCCTGATCAATCCGGGCGGACTGACCCACACGAGCGTGAGCCTGCGCGATGCGCTGCTTGGGGTGGCCATCCCCTTCACGGAAATCCACATCAGCAACGTGCACGCCCGCGAGCCGTTCCGTCGGCACTCCCATCTCGCGGACATTGCCTCGGGAACCATCACGGGTTTCGGAACCAAAGGTTACCGGCTGGCGCTGGACGCCGCCATTGCAGCCATCGAGGAGCATTAGTTCATCATGGACATTCGCAAGGTCAAGAAACTGATCGACCTGCTGGAAGAGAGCGGGATCAACGAGATCGAGATCCACGAGGGCGAGGAGTCCGTGCGCATCACCCGCCATGCACCCGGGGCCCAGACGGCCTATCTCGCCCCGCCGATGGCTGCGCCCCCGCCGCCCGCCGCCAGTACCGTGGCGGCTCCGACGAAGGCAGAACCGGCGGAAGTGCCGGGACATCGCGTGACCGCGCCGATGGTCGGCACCTTCTACCGCGCCCCCAGTCCCGGGGCGTCACCCTTCGTCGAGATCGGTTCCGCGGTGGAGGTCGGCGACACCCTCTGCATCATCGAGGCGATGAAGATGCTGAACCCGATCGAGGCCGACAAGGCCGGCACAATTCGCGAGGTGCTGGTCGAGAACGGCCACCCGGTGGAATACGGGCAACCGCTGTTCATCATCGACTGAACGCTGGAAGGCGGAACGACACGGGGCACTGCATGCTGGAGAAAATCCTTATCGCGAACCGCGGGGAAATCGCACTGCGGATCCTGCGCGCCTGCCGGGAGATGGGAATCGCCACCGTGGCCGTACACTCGGAGGCGGACCGCGACCTCAAGCACGTGCGACTGGCGGACGAGTCCGTCTGCATCGGGCCGGCCTCGTCGACCGACAGTTACCTGAATGTCCCGGCGATCATCTCGGCCGCCGAGGTCACCGACTCCGGAGCCATCCACCCCGGCTACGGCTTTCTTTCCGAGAACGCCGATTTCGCCGAGCGGGTGGAATCCAGTGGGTTCGCCTTTGTCGGCCCCCGGGCCGAAACCATCCGGCTGATGGGCGACAAGGTCTCGGCCAAGAAGGCGATGATCGCGGCGGGAGTACCCTGCGTACCCGGCTCCGAGGGTGCTCTCGGCGACGACCCCGACGAGAACATGCGGCTGGCCGCGGAGATCGGCTACCCGGTGATCGTGAAGGCCTCGGGCGGCGGAGGTGGGCGCGGCATGCGCGTGGTTCATACCGAGGGCGCTCTGCTCAGCGCGATCGCCCTGACCCGGACCGAAGCACGGCAGGCCTTCGCCAATGATGCGCTGTACATGGAGAAGTACCTGGAACATCCGCGCCACGTGGAATTCCAGGTACTGGCCGACACACAGGGGAATTCCGTCTGCCTGGGCGAGCGCGACTGTTCGATGCAGCGGCGGCACCAGAAGGTGATCGAGGAGGCGCCCGCACTGGGGATCACCCCGGAGCAGCGGGAGCAGATGATCGAGCGTCTGAACCGGGCCTGTCGGGAGATCGGTTATCGCGGCGCCGGCACCTTTGAGTTCCTGTTCGAAAACGGCCGATTTTTCTTCATGGAGATGAACACCCGGATCCAGGTCGAGCATCCGGTCACCGAAGAGGTCACCGGAGTCGACCTGGTCCGCGAGCAGATCCGGATCGCCGCGGGCGAGCCACTGTCCTTCTCGCAGGCGGACGTGCGCATCCACGGTCACGCGATCGAATGCCGCATCAACGCAGAGGATCCGGTCAAGTTCTTCCCAAGCCCGGGAACGGTCACCCAGTACCACGCTCCCGGAGGTCCCGGAATCCGGGTGGACACCCACCTCTACAACGGCTACACCGTGCCGCAGTACTACGATTCGATGATCGCGAAGCTGATCGCGCACGGGCCCACGCGCGAGATCGCGATCGCCCGGATGCGTGGGGCACTCGGCGAAATCGTAATCGACGGCATCAAGACCAACATCCCGCTGCACATTGATCTGATGAACGATGCGAACTTCCAGCGGGGTGGCACCAACATCCATTACCTGGAAAAGAAGCTGAAGACCAGCGCGTGAGTCTTACCGAACTGGAACTCGAGGCGGCGGCAGACCAGGCAGAGGCGATCGAGCACAGGCTCTTCGAACTCGGGGCCGTCAGCGTGGAATTCGGCGACGCGGGCGACGAACCCCTGTTCGAGCCACCACCGGGCGCCCACCCTCTGTGGACGGCGGTCCGCGTGCGGGCCATTTTCACTGACAGCCTGCGGGCGGAGATCGCCACGGCCGTTCTCGCAGAAGACGCGGCGTCGGCCCGGCTCTCCGCAATCGCCGAGCAGGACTGGGTGCGTGCCGGGCTGGCCGGACTGACCCGGATCCACTGCGGCGGCGATCTGTGGATCGTGCCGTCCTGGGAGCCCCTGCCGGACGTGGCGGGGGGCGTGTTCGTGCACCTGGATCCGGGCCTCGCCTTCGGCACCGGCAGCCACCCCACGACAGCCATGTGCCTGGCGGCGCTGGCGGAGGCACCACCCCGGGGGCAGCGTGTGCTCGATTACGGCTGTGGTTCCGGGATCCTCGCCATCGCGGCGTTGAAGCTCGGTGCTGCGTATGCGCTGGCCGTGGATATCGACCCTCAGGCCCTGCAGGCGACGCGCAGCAATGCCGGACGCAACGGGATCGGGCCAGGCGCGCTCGAGACCGTGCAGCCTGATGCGGAACCGCCGGTCGCCGGCTTCGACCTGGTCCTGGCCAACATCCTCGCGGCACCCCTGGTAGCGCTGGCGCCGACCCTGGCGCGCAGCGCGCGGCCCGGGGGGCGTGTACTGCTGGCCGGCCTGCTGGATTGGCAGGCCGGAGAAGTCATGGCAGCCTATCAAGATGACTTCGACATTGGCATCGGGGAAGAGCGCGATGGCTGGGTCCTGCTCGATGGCCGGCGCCGCTGACCCGGCCGCAGTCCGGATGCGGCGCCGACCGCATGCTGCCCCGCAGGCATGATCGTCCGCTGTCCACACTGCGGAACCGGCCACGCGGTTCGCTACCAGCCCGGCCGGAGTCCGGGCAGCCAGCGCTGCGAAGCCTGTGGCAAGGCTTTCGCGTTCTTTCCGGCATTGGAGATCGAGGCCGTCGGGCTGCCGCGCAACGGTGCGCGCATGGAGTCCGTCCCGGTACTGCAGATGCCGATCCCCTTCAGCCCCGACGCCGCGGAACGGCTCGCGACGCCGCGCCGCCCTGCGTCACGGGACCGGGCCGCGGCCACCACCCGCCGGATCATGCGTCACACGCGCGACTGGGCGCCGCGCATCGGGGGCCTGACCACCGGCATCGCGCTGATCGCGGCGCTGGGCCTGCAGTTCCTGATCCACGAGCGCGCGGCCCTCGACCGACATCCGGAACTCGCCGCTCTCAGCGATGCCCTGTGCCGGCAACTGCCCTGCCCGGACCTGCGCAGGCCCATACCGGGAACCATCCGGGTTGGCGGGTTGCAACTGGAAACGCAGGCACAGGGCTGGCTGCGCCTGGAAATGCTGATCACCAATACACTCGAACGCCCGCAACCATGGCCGCGGCTCGAGTTGGCTCTTGCGGACCGGTTCGGGCGCGCGCTGGCACAGGCACGGTGGGAACCCTCGGACTATCTGGGGCCGGCCGAAGCGGCGCGGATGCTGCAACCCGGCGAGGTACGGCGCCTGCGGCTGGTCATCGACCAGCCCGCTGACGCGGTCGAGGGCATCTCGGTACGCACGCTCTGATGCGGCAGCCATCGACGGCATGATCCTCGGAACCCACGAACTGCCCGACCCGGTGGTCTTCCTCGCACCGATGGCCGGGGTCAGCGACCGGCCGTTCCGCGTGCTGTGCCGGAGACTCGGCGCGAGCGCCGCCGTCTCGGAAATGGTGACATCGGATACCCGGCTCTGGCATACCGCGAAGAGCCGCCATCGCCTCGACTACCGTGATGAACCAGGCCCCAGGATCGTGCAACTGCTGGGCAACGATCCCGAAGCGGTGGCCCAGGCCGCTCGGGAGAACGTGGCGCGGGGGGCCGACATCATCGATCTGAATCTCGGCTGCCCGGCGAAGAAGGTGTGCAACCGGGCGGCGGGGTCGGCGCTGCTGGGAGACGAGGCACTGGTGGAGCGGCTTCTGATGGCCCTGAAAGCAGCGGTGCCCGTGCCGGTTACGCTGAAGATGCGCCTCGGCCTCGACCGCGAGCACCTGAATGCGGTCCGTATCGCACGGCTGGCCGAGGCCGCCGGCGTGGCGATGATCAGTGTCCATGGCCGCACCCGGGCCTGTGGCTACCGCGGCAGCGTGGATTACGATGCCATCGCCGCGGTCGTCGCGGCGGTGCGGATCCCGGTGCTGGCCAACGGCGACATCACCTCACCCGAACAGGCCTGCGCGGTGATCGCACGGACAGGGGCGGCGGGCGTGATGATCGGGCGTGGCGCCCAAGGCCGTCCCTGGCTTCCGGGACAGATCCGTGCCGCGCTTGCAGGGCTGCCGGTCACCCCGCCCCCCCGGGGCACGGCGCTGGGCCGGTTGATCCACGCCCATGTGGCAGCAGTGCACCGTCAGTACGGCCCGGAGCAGGGCCTGCGTATCGCGCGCAAGCACATAGGCTGGTATCTTGGGCACAACCGGCCCGAAGTAGACCGGAAACCGTTGCTCGCCCTCACCGATTCCTCGAGGCAGCTGGACGCGCTGGCCGCGCTGTTCCTCCCTCCCTCGACCCGGGCCGCAGACCGGCCTGGCGCAGCAGACGGCATACAACAGGATGATGTCACGCAAGGGGGAAATGCCGGATGAACGCCTCGACGCACGCGGTCCCGAAACACGGGTGGCTCTCGCCAGAGACGGCGCCCGACCCGACCTGCCGGCTGTCGGAGTGTGTCCGCAATGCGATGGACGAGTATTTCGGCTCCCTCAGGGTGGAGGAGGCCGGCGATATCTACGCCATGGTGATGTCCGAGGTCGAGCGCCCGCTGCTCGCCTGCGTGCTGGATCATTGCAGTGGCAACCAGACCCGCGCGGCGCAGCTGCTCGGACTCAACCGGGCGACCCTGCGCAAGAAGCTGCGCGCCCACAAGCTGGTCTGAACCGCACCGCGATTACTCGGGCCCCCTGACCGGCGCCCGCGTTCGACGGATCGCCGATGGCCACTCACCCGGCAATGATACGGTCAACGCCGTTCGTCCTGGGCCTCTCGAACGGCGGCGGCTTGGAACGCGCTTCGACAGGTCCAGCCCGAACGGAAACCGGTTTCCGGCTCAATTACGGGAGTCGCCCCAGGGGAGCATTGCGCGCGCGGACTGGTGCAGCCCGCGGTTGGCGGCAGCCAGCACATCGCGGGTGCCGAGCCCGAGTTCCGCACCGGTCAGGTCGGTGAACACGCCTCCCGCTTCGCGCACGATCACCGCCAGCGCGGCGATGTCCAGGATGTTCACGTCCGACTCCACCACCAGGTCGATGCGTCCGCTGGCCAGCAGGTGGTAGTGATAGAAGTCCCCGTAGCCGCGCACACGGTTCACACGCGCGACCAGTGCGCCGAGATCCGACCAGCGCGGACTGCAGGCAATCGATTTCAGGTTGCCGGTCGACAGCGTCGCCTCTTCCAGTTCCGAGGTCGTCGCGACGCTGATGCGCTCGCCATCCATGAAGGCCCCCCGCCCTGCTTCCGCCCAGGCACGCTGACCGAACATTGGCGCATTGGACAGCCCGAGCACCAGTTCCCCGCGGTGCATCAGCGCAATCTGTGTGGAGAAGAAAGGGTAGCGACGCACGAAACTCTTGGTCCCGTCGATCGGGTCGATCAGCCAGACGTAATCGGCGCCGATGTCATGCTGCCCGGTCTCCTCGCCGAAGAATCCATGATCCGGAAAGCGCTCCTGGATGATGCGCCGGATCGCCTGCTCGCTCTCCACGTCGGCGCGGGTCACCGGGGTCGCGTCGGCCTTGATCTCGATGTCCACGCCGGCCTCGTAGTAATGGCGGATCACCACCTCCGCAGCATCGGCGGCGGCATGGGCGGCGGCCAGAAACGGGCTTTGCGTCATCTCTGCGGCTCCATTCGCGAAAGCCGCGAGTTTACTGCCTCGGCGCCCACCCCGCATCCGGCGCAGACACGCAGTCGCGATCACCCGGCATCACGCTGATTTGTCCCTACCCGGGGATATCCCGATAATCCGGCGATCGATCGAAGCAGGGGGCGAAGCCATGGCCAGCGATCTTCCGGACGTCAGCCACATCGAACGGCTGGAACTGTTCGACGAGGACTACACCCCCGTCGCAGTGATCGAAAACCGCGACGGGCAGCGCCTTTCGCTGCAGATCTATTACAAGACCGCGCTGACCTTCGGGGGCATCGGCCCGAAGGCCGCGAACTCCGCGCTGCTGCGTTACGGAGAACATGCGGACGATGCGCGCAGGCACCCAGGGAAGCACCCGAACATCGATCGACTGTTCGAGATCATCGCCAACGATGGGCACCTCTCCGTGAACGCCGTACCCGCCGATCCGGCCCGGATGCGGCAGCCCACCAGGACGCGTTGACTCAATCCCGACGATTGGTGAAGCCGACCCGCCACCCACGCTCGGGATCATGACGGATCTGGCTCACGC
>Ga0209498_1001212_pt1 | contig 15860 bp, 16 predicted proteins | sample WalLakDeSediment_FD_184131 | JGI IMG/M metagenome (GOLD analysis project Ga0209498, IMG submission 184131) | Lake sediment microbial communities from Walker lake, Nevada to study Microbial Dark Matter (Phase II) - Walker Lake 11/02/13 Deep... | ecosystem: Environmental > Aquatic > Freshwater >... | reverse complement strand
ATTCCAGCAGGAGTTGCGCCGGGCTCTCGCTCAACTGGAATTACAATACCTCACATTACTCGGTGAATATAAGCAGGAGATACTAGGCATAGCTTAGTTCGGATAGGAATCTAACAGGATTGCCAGAGTGTTTGTCGCTGGCCTGTAAGAGTGTTCTTGAACAGGGAATGGTGAAATGCCAGCAAACTTACCACCGCAGTATTTCGAAGCTGAAAAGGTTTACAGGCAGGCGAAGACTCCAGAAGAGAAGGTTGAGGGGCTGGAGACTATGCTTGCTATTATGCCCAAGCATAAAGGGACGGATAAGCTGCGCGCTGAGCTGAGAAGAAAGATATCCAAGTTTTCAGAGGAGGCTCAGAGCAAGCCTTCCGTCACTAGAAAAGGAAGCGCTTACAACATAAGAAAAGAGGGGGCAGGTCAGATTGTGCTGGTTGGCCTTCCCAATGTGGGCAAATCCCAACTGGTGTCTACGCTCACAGATGCATTTCCCGAAGTCGCTGATTATCCGTTTGCCACCAAGGTGCCTCTTCCCGGTATGATCAGGTTTGAGAACATCCAAATCCAGCTCATGGATATGCCCCCGATAACTGATCGTGAGGCTAAACCCTGGTTCTCTCACCTGCTGCGGAATGCCGACATCCTGCTGATTATGGTGGATTTAGCTAATGACCCGTTGATCCAGTTAGACGCCATATTTGCCGAATTGGAGAGCATGAAGATAAGGCTGACGACGGGAGAGGTGGAAGAAGATCCAGTGCTGGGAATAGCCCGAAAGAGGGCGCTAATTGTAGGGAGCAAGAGCGACTCAGAAGGCTCTGACGAGCGCCGTGCGATTCTGGAGTCACGATATGGTGGCGAATTTCCTGTGGTTGCTATCTCGGCCAAGGAGAGCATTGGTCTGGATGAAATGAATCAGGCTATATATAAGACGCTGGACATCATTCGAGCCTATACTAAGTCACCTGGTAAGAATCCTGATTTCGAGGATCCGATAATACTTAAGAAAGGTAGTACAGTCGAAGATGCAGCCGAGTCAGTCCATAAAGACTTTCGAAACAGGTTAAAGTATGCTCAGATTTGGGGCTCGGGAAAGTTCGACGGGCAGAGAGTCAAGAGGGAACACGTCCTTGAGGATGGCGACATAGTAGAACTGCATACTTAGGCTGTTCTGGTTTCAATTCGCCGTCTGCTGACAGTGGGGTCTTGCCACTCAGGGGATTGGCGTAAAGTTTAAGATTGGAATAAAATATAGTTGGAAGCAAAACGCGGGATTTGATGGAATGAATTCTGACGACGAAAGAATTGAATACGCGGTCAATTATACCGAGGTTCTGCGTTCTCCCAAGCAGACATTGGCCACCTTTGGTACCACCAACATCTACTACTATCTGGTTACTGAACCTTCCTATAGGGATCTTGTGAGGGGTGAAGATGAGACTGTGGTAAGGGAAGGGAGGGTGCTCGCAGAGAGGCCCAGGGTTGTAACACCATCGTATCTGGTGAACGTGGAAGGGTTCAGTGAACATGCCAGGAGGTATCTCGGCATGATAATCCAGGAGTATGGACCCAATTCCCCCGGCCTTTACTACGGCTATAGGAATGAACCCAAGGAAATGAATATCGTATCATCTGACATGCGTTCGGTTGTGTCTAAACTTGAAGAGGAGATAGATAAAGAAGGAAATCCGCTTACTACAATCATAAAGGGTGTGGACGAACTGTGGGATGTCTCGTTGTTGAAGTTTATCTCCGACATGACCAGGTATTCTTTAGGGAGCAATGTATTTGAATTGGGCAGGAGAGGTCTTCTCGATATCGACCGTAGTGGGATTCCGCTGGATGCCAGGAGGTCGATTGAGCATCTTTTTGGCCTGGTCAAGAAAGGTGAGCTCGAGCCCTCGGCGCTAAAGATGGAGTTGGATAGATGGGGTTTGTTTGAGGAGTATGAAGACAGATTCCTCGGGCTTTTCGGAAAATGAGGTGCATCAGTGTAGCACGGATTCGATGGTATTTACCGTGACTATCTCCAGGCTATCCACTACCCTGTCGGCTTCCTTTAACCTTTCAGCTGGGTGAGTGTTTGTCACAGCGATACACTTCATCCCAGCGTTTTTAGCAGCCCTGACACCGGCAATCGCATCTTCTATTACCACGCAACTACTCGGAGCAACTCCGAGCCTCTCGGCAGCAAGCAGGAAACCTTCGGGATCAGGTTTTCCCCGCAATACATCTCTGTCGGCTACGGTGGTGTCGAAAAGGCCGGTTATCTCCAGGGAATGGGTGATTAGCTCGATATTCTCTACCGGCGTTGATGATACCAGAGCCATCTTCCACTCGGCTGACCTTAGCGAGAGCAGTAGGTTTAGCACTCCTGGAAACGGCTTGATGCTTTGCGTCGCAATCCTGCGGAAAAGCTCCTCTTTCCTCCGGGCGAGGCTATCGATTTCCTGAGGTGAGATATCCTTGCTGAATTTCTCAGCGATGATTTCAGGGTTTCTCTTGCCAAAGGTGTCCCTGAAGTCGTCTTCGGTAAAAGCTATCCCTCTGTCTTGTGCTACTTTTTGCCAGGCAAGAAAATGGAATGGTGCGGTATCGGCAATAACGCCGTCCATATCCCAGAGAACTGCTTTCGATGCCATCTCAATTAGTTGACCATATAAGGGGTTATTCAGAGTCTTTGGGAGCCGATGTGCTTGGCTCCTCCTTGGACGTTTGCAGCTTTCGGAGCACAGTGTAGAAGTTGATTGCCCAACCGACACCAAAGACGTGTTCGGTGAAAATACGCGGGTCTTCCGGGTTCCAGAAACGCTCGCGGAGTCGTTGTCCGGTTGGCAGGCGAAAGTCATAGGGAACGAAGTTAGCGACTTTACCGTGCCACTCACGTTCCCCGGGTGGCTTTCTTAGCTCCTGGTAGAGGGCAGCGACAATGAGTGCGGTGGCAGCGATCTTTAGAAGATTGCCCGGTGTTCTTGTATTGTTGCTCATTTAGCGCCTCCACATAAAGTGCGAGGTTGATTCCGTTCAACCACTAGGGATGAAAGGTGCTCGGTCCGTTTGGATATGCCGGGAAGGGTGCTGATTATCGTAGTTCGATTATGTTTTGCTGCTAATGAATTGTCAAGCATTCTTGGATAACTATAGCAGTCATCATATATCCCCGTATTCTGTTCCGTACGGAAGATTAGTGGTATAATGACCGCCGAGCGCTTTTTTCTCCGAAGACGGAGGGGCGGATTCCGATCACCAGGGAGGGTGACAGATGGTTCAGGAGCAGAAGGATATATGTGGCAATTGCCAGAACTTCAAGCCTAAGCCGGACGAGAAGTTCTCTAATTGCACTGAGGCCAAACATGCAGGACTCAAATATGGTATGCAGGTAAGAGCGGATTCACGAGCGTGCGAGGCGTTTATACCAAAATAGGGTAGGGGTTACGACCAAGGTTTTCAGAGATTGATATAAGAATCTGCCGTTCCGGGTGTCTTGGGAAGGGCTTGCCAGCGCCCTCTAGCTATTTGTTTTGGGTCACGAAGAAGGGAGGAGACATTGATTCTGGTTTTGGGTAGTACAAACCTTTGCCCTCGGTCCTGTGAATACTTCCATACCGAGAGCAGTGATCGCCTTATCGAACATTGCCACTTGCCCGATGGAGAGTGGGTATTGAAGGTGAGAGATGGGGAGCTAATAGAGTGCCCCTTGGGCAAATGGAACCTCAAAATCGAAATGGGGTGTGCTCCACCCACTGACTGATTGGATTCCTTCATACTCTCCCTGACAGATTATCACCTATTCTGATCTCAGGACGCATCCCGGGTTCAATATGCCATTCGGATCAAAGACTTTCTTTATGCCTCTCATTAGCCCCATTTTCTTTTCGTCCATGAATATATCGAGGTCCGAGATTCTAACCCTGCCCACTCCGTGCTCCGCAGTCATGATTCCCCCCAGTTCAACGGTTGCCTTGTAGATCGCCCTCTTCGCTTCTTTGAGGTTATTCACGTCGCCTTCCAGCAGGTCCTTCATCATGGTTGGGTGAAGGTTGCCGTCACCCGCGTGGCCGACTGTAGGAATACTGGTGCTGTAGTGCTCAGCGATCCTATCTATTGCGTCCATAAGTCTTCCCATGCTGGCTGGAGGTACGGCTATATCCAGGGCGTCTGCCAGGTCGTGCTTCAGAGCCAGGTATATGTTGCTTCTTATTCTGAGGATGCTCTCTTGCTCTTTTTTAGTTTGCCCGATCACAGATTCGAGCCCGTTGTACTTCTTGCTGATCTCAGAGATTTTCTCACATTGTGAGCGTACGTCCTCTTCGCTGCTTCCTTCCAGTATTATCATCAGGTAAGAGGTCCCGGTCTTACATGGCCACTCCATGCCAAGTTGCTTGGCTGAGATCTCGACTGTGCTCCGATCCATGAACTCTATGGCCAGTGGTATGATCCCACCCTGTAGTATTTTGGGGACTGTATTGATTGCGTCGTGGCGGTTGTCGTAGGGTATGATCATGGTTGCGCTGGCGGCCACTGGCGGAAATAACCGCAGGACTGCCTTCGTTATCACGGCCAGAGTTCCCTCGCTGCCGATTATCAAATGCATCAGGTTATATCCGGTGTTGTCCTTGAGCAGCTTCCCGCCCATGTTTAGCACTTCACCGTTGGGTAATACGGCTTCGATGCCTTTTATGTAGTTCCGCATAACGCCGTATTTCACCGCTCGTGACCCGCCTGCGTTGCAGGCGACAAGACCGCCCACCTGAGCGCTTTCGTCGCCAGGGTGCGGGGGGAAAAACAAGCCCTCTGCTTCAACCTCTTCCAGAAGCTCCTTGAGTGTAACGCCGGCTTCTGCAGCCACCATCAGATTGTCCTTGTCGACATGAATCCTTTTCATTCTCTCCAGCGATAGAATTATCCCGTTCTCCGTCGGAATGGCACCGCCACATAACCCAGTGCCCCCACCCCTGGGGAACACGGGAATCCTCTCATCGTTTGCAAGCTTCAAGATTCCGCTTACCTCTTTCGAGTCGGCGGGTTTCACGAGGATTAGCTCGCTTGCTGGCTGGGGCCTTACTGCCGGACCGGTTTCATCCGTCAGGTAGTCCACCATCCGCTCCTCGTCCGTTATCACCCAACTGCACCCCACGATCCCATTCAACTTTTCGGCTATCATTTGACGGGGTCCTCTCGAACTTCGGTTTCCAACCTCAACCAGGAATCAGATGGTCTTTGCGTCCCTTCGTTGTCGGCCTGATGATATGCTGGCGTGACCTGTCTGTCAATCTAGGCCTTCCCGTGTAGTTGGGCCGAAACTCTCTTCCTTTCCTAAGCTCTTTGGGGTTTTATTGAAGTGAAAATAGTACTGCAGGTGTGGATGTTGTATTGCAGAGGCTTGTGTCAACTTGCTGCTTGGTGATATGCTTCTCACAAAACAAGCCCCCTTTGGCCCTGGGGCTCTGGAAATTACTTCTGGAGTTGTCGCGTGAACATCTCACTGGGCGTGGTTCAACAAGTCGCTCTTGTGAATGCCAAATGATTCCTGGCGTTGGCCTGAAATAGAACCCATGTGTAATTAGAATTGCTTTCCAGAGTAACCGTCGCACCGAGGTAACTCAGCAGTGTTTGGAGATTTAAAGGAAGATAAAACTTCTGATGTGAGAGCGATGTTCGCTGCCATAGCGGATTACTATGATCCCGTCAATAGCCTGCTGAGCTTCCGACGTGATGGAGGGTGGAGAAAGTTCGCTGCGTCCAAAGCAGGTATCAGGCCTGGTGCGCTTGCTCTTGATGTTGCCACAGGTACTGGTGAACTCGCGCGACACCTCTCCCGGCAGGATGGCGAAAGCACGGTGATAGGTATAGATTTCTGCCCCAATATGCTGCAAAAGGCTAAAGCCAAGCTTGTCGCCTCGTTGGGCGAGGGCGTAATCGAGTTGGTTCTTGGCGACGTTCTACAGTTGCCTTTCCGAGACGATACCTTTGACTGTGTAACTATCGGCTTCGGCTTGAGAAATGTCGCTGACATGGGCGCTACCCTTCGGGAAATCGCCCGTGTTGCAAAATCGGGAAGCAGGGTCGTTTCCCTGGAACTTACGCGACCTCCGTCTTTAATCGCCAGGGCACTACACAATTTTGGGCTATTTCACATAGTGCCGTACGTTGGTTGGCTTATATCTGGTAATAGGGAAGCCTACACCTATCTGCCCGACTCAATTAAGGGATTTCCGTCCCCCGAGGCAGTGAAGGAGATCATGGAGGAAGCGGGCCTGCAAGAGGTGGAAATCTACCGCCTCACCCTGGGTATAGCCACCGTTCACGTAGCGGTCAAAGAGGCTTAACTGCTGGTAGGACAATCAGAGACCAGCTTGTTGCATATTCGATCTCTCAAATTCCCCTCTTGGCCTTGCTTCACATGACCACGTGCAAATAGGGAGTAAGGATTGGCAAAAACTGTATGAATGCTGGGCTGCGCGGCGGGATCACCATTTGTTCGGCGGTTGTAGTACTATTTCACTATCTTTAGCTGGCAAGAAATGACCATTTACGCTTGATGACAGCTATGCTAGCGTTTGCTTATCATGTGCGCATACTACCATTTTCAGGAGATAAAGTTCACGAAAGATAACGTATAATGAACGCTTTTGCTCTACTTTCCCTGCTTTCCTGTGTGGTTGTTTTCCTTCTGGGTAGCTTCATCTTCCTCAGGGACACGCGAAATCCATTAAACAGGATTTTCATGGTGCTCTGCATGTCTCTGGCCTTCTGGTCACTCACAGAGTTTGGGTACCGTCAAGCGGGTAACCTTGAAACAGCCGATTTTTGGCTGAAACTTAACGGGCTCATCTACGTGGTACCACCCCTGCTGCTGCATTTTGTCCTTATTTTCACGGAGGAATCGAAGCTGTTCAGAAACAAGCTGACTTATCTTTTCATGTATGCCCCGGCGTTGATGTTTATCCTTTTGTCGCTCACAACAAATATGATGGGAGGAGGACCAACGAGAGAGTACTGGGGGTGGACTTACACCATCCCGGAAAACTCACTAGTATTTAACATGAGCCATTTATGGGCCTATGGCTTGGGGGTTCTATCTGTATATTTGTGTTTGCTATATTACCTAAAGCAATCAGACCGCAACAAGAAACAGCAGGCCAAGTATATATTCATTGGGTTTCTCATTGTTGTGGCTTCTGGTTTAATCACGGGATGGCTTCTCCTCCTGCTCCAAGTTAAGATTCCCGAATTAGCTACCGCTGCGTTTACCATCGCATGCGCTTGTGCCGGGTATGCAATGTGGAAATACAAGCTGTTTGCCATGACTCCGGCAACTGCCGCAGAAGGTATTATATCTACTATGCCGGATTCGCTGCTCCTGGTCGATCCGGATCAAAGAATCACTCTGACCAACCTAGCGACACTGAGAATGCTAGGGTATGAAGAGGGTGAATTGATCGGGCAGACACTGGAAATCGTTTTTGCAGAAGAAGGTGAGGGAAAGGACGTGCTCGAAGGGATAGAACTGGAGGGCCCTGCGGGGACTAGCATTATCAGGGGTGAGACGAAATTCAGGACGAAAGCTGGTGGAAGTATTCCTATCTCCTTATCCAAAGCTGTGATGAGGGATAGGGAGGGAAAACTGCAGGGCACTATCTATATAGGTAGGGATGTCACGGAACTGAAGCTGGCGGAGGAGGAGAAGCAGAGGATGGAGGAGCAGCTTCAGATCGCTGGCAGATTGGCTGCAGTTGGTGAACTGTCAGCAGGTGTTGCTCATGAGTTGAATAACCCCCTAACTGCAATCCAGGCCTTTGCTCAATTTCTCGCGTCCAGGAAGGACCTGGATGAAACCGTAAAGGGCGATGTGGAAACTATCTACAGGGAAGCACAACGCGCCTCCAGAATAACGGGTAATCTACTTTCCTTTGCCCGCAGAAATAAGCCTGAGAAACGCCTTATCTCTATCAACGAAGCACTTGAAAGAAGTGTGGAGCTGCACGCTTATCATATGGGGGCCAGCAACATAGAAATGGTGATGGAACTGGCCCATGACCTTTCTCTGACCATGGCCGACTCCCATCAGATGCAGCAGGTCTTTGTGAACATCATCAACAATGCAGAACAGGCTATGACGGAAGCCCACGGCGGAGGAAGGCTTTGTGTCAATACACAGAGGGCGGGCAAAGTGATCCGGATAACCTTTGCTGACAACGGCCCTGGCATCTCGGAACATAACCTGAAGAGTATATTTGACCCGTTCTTCACCACGAAAGACGTGGGAGTGGGAACAGGGCTGGGGCTAAGCATCTGCTATGGTATCGTTGAAGCTCACGGTGGCCATATATATGCCAGGAGCAAGGCTGGCAAAGGAGCCACTTTCGTGATAGAGATACCCATTGTTTCTGAAGACCATCACGCTGCTCAGGGAACCGGCCTGGCCCAGGCTGCGACCGATGCCACGCTTAGCTAGTTGCACCTCGCAATCGCGGCAGTCGATTCCAACATAAAGTAGCGACCTTACGTTCCGTTACTGTCAAGCCACAAATACCTCATGCTCAGTAGTATTCTCTTACGCGGGCGGCACTTCTGTTGCATAGCTTTGTCCTATTGTTGACTTACCGCTTGTCTAATGCCAGAATGGTGGCAAACTGGTGCGAATTTCAGTCTGGTGGCAGGGAGTTGGCCTCAGAATCTCTTGTAACTCCGTGCCAAAGAAGGCTCGATTTGCGGACCGAATTACACTTTATTCCACGACCGTTACCATACTGTGGCCTCGGTTTGAATATATGAGGGCGGATTATGTCGGGCAACAGGGCTGAATACTGGGACAAGGTCGCCAGAGTATGGCACCTGAAAGGCTATTCCAATAAGCTCCTGGCCGAACACTGGAGAAAGACTCATCTCGCCCTGGTGTCAAGATGGGCCGATGTGGCCAATGCTGGGCATATTCTAAAGACTGATCTCTTTCAAGAAGCTGTTGGCCAGGTCCAATTCTTGTTCGAAGTTGCCCAGCTCAATGGCAATGTAATCGGCATAGATGTTTCCAGTAAAGTGGTAGACCAAGCCAAAAGGCGAGCCACGGACATTGGCATGGATGCAAGCTAATTCCGTCGATCTCATCGTCTACGACTCCACTCTGGACCACTACCAACACCCTGACGCATTGTTTCGGTGGTTGGAAAATATCTTACGCAGATTGGGTAGAGGCAGGTTTGACAACGCCATAAGGAAGGGCCTAGAGTTTCTCGACAAGCTGGAGGGAAAGAGAACCAAGTACTTGACAGGGCGCTATATTGCAGTGAAGGCTGTGAAACGTAATGGCGGGTGATTGCAACGGATATAGCCTGAATAGCGTCACTGTTTGCTGCCTACTGCTCGCGGTGGCTTGCTATCAATTCGGACGCTGAAGAGAGGAGACAGATCCCATGAGTGTGGTCATAACATGATATCTGAACTGGTTTCAATGTTAAACAGGGCGAGGGATATTCTTCGAACGGAAGGGTTGACCTCACTTATCGTGCGTGGGTTTGATTTCACGAGGCGCCGGCTCTTTTTATATGGCCATTATTATCTCTATGAACATACGTTTGATGAAAGGAATGAGGCTGACTTCATGCCTCGAATCAAGGATTTCACCTTCAGGATCGTTCACAACAACGAAGAAGCTGATGAACTGGCGGCGGCTACTGGCTGTGACTTCCGTCGTCGTTTTGTCAATGCCCGGAAGTATCTGGATAAAGGAGCAATATCATTCTGCATTTTCGTTAATGGTGAGATCGCTCATATTGGATGTGTGGCTCTGAGTGAGGAAGCCAAGAAAACCTTTGACTTCATACCATACGAAGTGGACTTTTCAAACAATCAAGCATGTACTGGTGGTACCGAGACGGTACCTGAATACAGGAGCAGGGGCCTTATGGCGTATGGCTATTTCGAGAGATTCAAATTTCTGAGGGAAATGGGGATTACAGCGTCGCGGAATGCGGTGAAGGTGAATAACATTGCATCTCAGAAAGCGCATGCCAGGTTTGGCCCCAGGATATATGCCAGAGGCCGCTACATGAAGCTGCTATGTTTGGAGTTCTGGAAAGAGACGCCGCTTCCGCCGACTGCACATCAGGGCTAATCCGCTAGCAACATGTCCTGCCGTTGATGCCTGCCATGGTCGTTTGTAGTAGCAGAGTTATGAAATGAGAAGCGCGATGGTAAGAGTGGTAACAGAATGGGGAGAGTTTGAGTCTCTGGCAGGGATTTGGTATGAACTTATACAGGATGTTGGCAGTGACAATTCAATATATCTGACACATGAATGGCTATCGACGTGGTGGAAGCACTTCGGCGAACGAAAGAAACTGAATATATTGCTGATTGAGAAGCAGGGCCAGGTCATTGGGATTATTCCTCTCATGAGGACTGAATATCGAACAGGATTGCTCAGAGTTCGCGCTCTGGAGACGATAGGCTCGGAGTACTGCAATTACGTTGGGCTGGTAAGGTCTGGAAATGGTGAAGAAGCGATAACCACGCTCATAGCCTATCTTGAAGATGAACTGGTCAAGAATCGACTTGTTCTGCTGTTGAACCTGGTACCTGAGGACAGTAAAGTCCTTGCCCTGTTGCGAAGCGGAAGTCATTTACTTTCGGAGAACCTGGCTGTTCAGGAGAGGGTGACAACTTTGGCACCGTATGTAGCCCTGCCTGCGACCTGGGACGAGTACTATCATTCGGTTAGAAGGAAACTGCGACAGAAGCTCCGACGAGCATCGCAATCTCTACAAAAGGCGCACAGCGTTCAGTTCCAGGAGTGTAACGAAGATAACCTGAAGTACATGTTGAGCGAATTCTTCGACCTTCACCAGAAACGCTGGAGTTTTGTTAATACCGGTCGCTGGTTCTCTGACCCCAGAATGAGGGCATTCTATGAAGACATAGCCACTCAGTTCATTAAAAAAGGATGGCTGCATTTCTCCAGTTTAAATATAGACGGCAGGATGGCGAACGCAGAGTACGGGTATGTTTACAATCATAAATTCTATGCCGTTACGACAGCCCGTGACACGCGGTATTCGGAGTATAGTATCGGGCACCTGCATGATAAATTCCTGATAGAAGATATGATTGGAAAACAGCTTAAGGAATTCGACTTCTCAAGAGGAGATGAGCCTTACAAGTTCTACTGGGCTAAATCGGCCAGGAAATATATACAGGTCATAGTAATCAGGAAAGGTCTCTATACGGGTATCCGCTTCAAATTCCTGCGCGTGTTCTTGCGTCTGTATGCGATAAGGCAAAATGGTTTGAGAGCGAGCTATCGCCTGCGTCTTATGAGAAAGAGACAGGAAGAAGAGAGAAAGAGGATGGGTTTACCGAAGAGGTTGAGGTAGTGATGTTTGTCGCTATATTATGGCATGCTGTAGGGCTAAAGATATGTCTAAGACGTGTCTTGTCGATCTATCCATGGGTGTCGTGAAATGACCGGTGTGAGAATAAGAGTTGTAACAGAACCAAAGGAGTTCGAATCACTGGCACGAGTCTGGGACGACCTCTTGCAAAAGAGCGACGACGTATCAATAGATCTCACACATGTGTGGATATCGATGCGGTGGAGGCACTTTGGAGGAGGAGACAGACTTAACATATTGGTTATTGAGAAGGGACAGCAGGTGATCGGGATTGTTCCCCTTAAGGTAACCGAATATCGGATAGGGTTGTTTAAACTTCGTGCTCTTGAGACGATGGGCTCAGCAAATTACAACTGCGTGGGATTGATACACGTTGATAATAGGGATGAAGCTGTAGCTGCAGTGCTTGCATATCTAGAAAAAGAAATTACTGAAAGCGGGCTTGTCTTAAGGCTAAGTTTGGTACCAGAAGATAGTGGATTTCTTACCGTGCTGCGAAGACACGCCTTAATACTTTCGGAGAACCTGGTTATTCAAGAAACGGCGAAATATATAGCGCCATACATACCACTACCTGCAACATGGGATGAGTATTTTAGTTCGTTGAGCCAAAATAGGCGGTGGCGGCTCCGCCGGAGCCTTCGAGACTTGGAAAAGGAGCACAGCGTTAAGTTCCAGCTATGTACGGGTGAAAATCTTGAGGACAGACTGACCGAATTCTTTGCCCTTCATCAAAGGCGCTGGCAATCCGTGAATCTTAAAGGCATATTCTACGCTTCTGAAGCGAAGCAGTTCTACAGGGACATAGCCACTTGGTTACTGGAAAAAGGGTGGCTGCATTTCTCCTATTTAGATGTCGATGGTGAAATGGTGTCCGCACTGTTTGGCTATATCTACAATGGCAAGTTCTATGCAGGGACTGCCGGCCGAGATCAGAGATATTCGAAGTACAGTGTGGGGCACCTGCATTATATGTTTGTAATACGGGATGCGATCGAGAGAGGTCTGCAAGAGTTGGATCTCCTCAGGGGTAATGAGCCCTATAAGTTCTACTGGGCAAAGTCAACCCGGAGGTATATGCAAGTTATAGCAATCAGGAGGGGTATTTGTCCTGGCCTGCGCCTGAAATGTGTGCGCGCCTTCTTGCGTTTGCACGAGCTGAAGCAATACCGTTTGAGAGAGATTTACTCTCTATATTTCATGAAGAGAAGAGAGAAAAGAGAATTGAAGAGGATGGGATTGAAGACCTCAGTGTAGCATACCAGCCGAAACCAACCCCCGACCCACTACACTCTTGGCCAATCAATCTCAATTCCCGCGTGCCAATAAACCCTCAGGTTGAGTATTTCTCCGACTCCAAGTGAATAGAAAACTTTCCTTGCACTCCTGGAGTCCTGATGGTAGAATGCTCGAATGTTAGACGGAAAGACCGCTGCTCAATATCAGTGGCAATAGATGATAGTTACATCACGTTCTATTAGGGAGGGAAGCATGCGGCAAAAAATGTTCGGTGAAATTCGGGTGCGTAAGATTCGACGACGGGCCCTTTTTGTTTTGGGTTTGCTTGCCCTTGCTGTGGCTATCGCCGCCTTGCTTTTGATAGCCACTGGGTGCAGCATCGGCCCCACCGAGTTCCGAGATGATAGCTTCACTGTCGGCGTGTCTCCCACGGTTGTTGTCAATAGCGAGAACGGGAGCATCGAGATCAATGCTGGCACTGACAACGAAGTGCGTGTTGAGGCAACGCTGACTGATGCTCCCAGAGTTCAATATGAGATAAGCCAGGATGGCGACACGATAACAATTGATGCCAAAATATCGAAGGAGTGGTGGTTCTTCGGCAGTGCTGCTGCTGATATTGCTATAACGGCACCAGCCGGAACCTATGTGGAAGTTGACACCAGCAATGGTGCTGTTGAGCTGCATGGGATGGAGGGGTCTGGTACCCTTCGCACATCCAATGGAAAGATTGTCCTGAAGGATGTGAAGGGTGCCTACGATGGAACGACCAGCAATGGCGCTATTGAGATTGGCACCATGGAAGGAACTTGCGTCATCTCGACTAGCAATGGGTCAGTGGATTTATGGGATGTGAAAGGTGAGGTTGAGGTTGAGTCGAGCAACGGTGAAATCTGGTTCAGTGGGGAGATGACGGCTGGGTCAAGGAGCCGACTGGTTACCAGCAATGGAAAAGTGGACGTGGAACTGTTTGGTACGCCCAGCATTAGTCTGGATGCGAAGACCAGTAATGGCGTGGTCACGTGCGAACTAGTGATAACGGCTACTTTGACAAGGGAAGATCACCTCGTCGGCACAATTGGGGCTGGAGAGGCGGAGCTCTATATCCGAACGTCGAATGGTGATGTGACTATCAGGTAGGTTTGGGTATACCGCGACGTGATGGGCGAAAGGCGTTGCTAATAGGGGAGTAATAGGTTAGCCATACCCTGCCATCTCTTCGGGGAACCTTATTCTACTCTCATATTCGTCGAAGGCCAGTCTTAACCCTCTCAGGTCCAAGCTGGGAAGTCTCAGGTAGGTTGGTCTTCTGCCGATCTCGTCGAGGGCATGGGCATCCGAACCCTGGATGCAAGCATGTCTCTTGGGGTAACCCCGTACTTGACCCCTGTTCCAAAGACCTTTGTTCTGCGGCTGCGTGATCTCCAGGGCTGTGAGGTATTCATTGCTATATATCCTCATCTTGGCCCTGCGGCTCTCGATAGTCTGCAGGAAACCCGTTGGCCACCTCTCGATATGGGCTGCGATGGCTATTCCTCCGTGCTCGTCTATCTTACGAAAGACGTCCTCGATCCCGTTATCCACAGTGAAAGCGCCGTCTCCCATTGCTGCCGCGCTGGCCCCGGCGCGGTCGAGGAAGTCATCTAACTGGGAGACAAGGGTTTCGCGATCGAACAGGGCAAGAACATGCCCACCCTTTGTCGATAGCTCCACCCCGGGGAACACTACCAGCCCCTTTTCCTGCCCCAACTTCCTGATGGCATCGACGCCGTTGAAGGTATTGTGGTCGGTAATGGCGATTGCCTCCAGTCCAACAGCGAGGGCTGCATCTATGATCTGCTCTGGTGTGGTCAGGGGGTCACTATAGCATTTGGACTCTGGGGTGTGTAGATGGAGGTCTACTTTTGTGAATCTTTCACTTGCATGATGATTATGAGGCTGCTCCTCAATTGCCATTGATTATTAATCCCCTGTTCCAGACGGGGCCGTGAGAAAAGAGAACCGGGCTTTAGTACTGTTACCTACCTTTGAAAACCGGCTCTCTTTTTTCCAGGAACGCGCGTAGTGCCTCCCGGTGGTCCTCCGTTTGACTCAGCGCCGTGTACTCTTGTATGACATCCTTTAAGGCTGACTCTAAATCAGTGTCCAGACTGTTGTATATCAGTTTCTTGGCGCTGGCGATCGCAAGCGGTGGCCCTTTTACCAGTTTAGTGGCCAGTTCCCAGGTGGCGGCCTCAAGCTCATCGTGGGGCACGACCTTGGTTACAAGACCTATCCTCTCCGCTTCCCTGGCGTCGATTAGATCGCCGGTCCAGATGAGTTCGCAGGCCTTGTCTATCCCGATCAGTCTGGGCAAGAAGTAAGTTCCACCCATAGTAGGCACCAGCCCCCTACGAACAAAGATTGAAGAGAACGTAGCTCTCTCAGAGGCTATTCGGATGTCACAGGCGCAGGCAGTATCGAGTCCACCGCCGGCAGCTATTCCGTTGATGGAAGCGATAACGGGCTTGTCCATTCTCTGCAAGGGGAAAGTCAAGAGTTTTCTCACCGTGTCTGTCAAGGATTTCAGCTGTGCTGAGGGTTTCGGATGCTTCGCGAGCCCTTCCTCTAAACCCTTGACATCGGCGCCGACACAAAAGGCACGCCCTGTCCCCGCAATCACCAGCACCCTTACCTCATCGTCCCTGGCTGCTTCATCGAGTGCCTCTGATAGCCCCCTGTACATAGCAGTAGTAAATGCGTTTAGCTTTTGCGGTCTATTCAGGGTTATCGTTGCAATGCCCTCTTCCTTGGTATAGATGAGATGCTCGTGATCCATGGCGCCTCCTGCTCGAATGCGACGACTGGATTCCATTGTAGCAGGTTGGCTTATTCGCCGCAACGAACCGAGGTCATTCAATCGAGTTAAAAGGGAGTGCTGGAGTGGGGTCCAGGAACGTGATGTCGGTGTCCGTTCTTAGGTTGATGGTTTGTCAGTCCCCTTTGGCGTGAACGATTCGCTCAGCGGCAACAAATCTTCTACTTCTGATGTGCATCACCGGCTTGGCCTTGGAGACATTGAATTGCCCTTCCTTCATGTACTCGTCCTTACATTCGGCATGCACCACTCTCCCAACCACCAGGATATGGTCGCCAGCCTCCTTTTCGAACTCAACCTGGCACTCGATCCAACCGATGCACTCTTCAATGGAGGGTGCCCTGACGTGCTTTGACTTTCTTTGGGTTAGACCGGCC
>Ga0209498_1001211_pt1 | contig 15873 bp, 13 predicted proteins | sample WalLakDeSediment_FD_184131 | JGI IMG/M metagenome (GOLD analysis project Ga0209498, IMG submission 184131) | Lake sediment microbial communities from Walker lake, Nevada to study Microbial Dark Matter (Phase II) - Walker Lake 11/02/13 Deep... | ecosystem: Environmental > Aquatic > Freshwater >... | reverse complement strand
ACGGCTTGACGGTGACCCCCCTGGGCATGGACACCATGATTGCCGAGTGGCTCTGTGACCCGGCCAGCAAGCATTTGGGGCTGAAAGACCTGGCTTACCATCGGCTGGGCGTGAAAATGACGCCCATTACCGACCTGATTGGTTCCGGCAAAGCGCAGACCAACTTTGCCACCACCCCCGTGGCTGATGCTGCCCCCTATGCGGCGGCTGACGCTGACTTGACGCTGCGCTTAGCCCATCTCCTGCGGCCTGAACTCCAAGAAAAAGGCGTTGCAAAACTGCTGGATGAGCTGGAAATGCCGCTCATTTCGGTGCTGGCCGATATGGAGAAGGAAGGGGTAGGTGTAGATATCGCCTTTTTCCGCCAGATGTCACGCCAGCTGGCGGAGCGGCTGGCGGAATTGGAAGTGGAGATTTACCGGATTGCTGGCGAACCGTTTAATATCAACTCGACCCAGCAGTTAAGTGATATTCTGTTCGTTAAGCTGCAGCTACCGCATGAAGGGCTGCGGAAAACCAAAAGCGGTCACTACTCCACGGCCGCCGACGTCCTGGAGAGCTTGCGCGCTCAAGATAAGTCAGGGCTGATTGCCGCCATTTTGGAGCAGCGCGAACTGACGAAATTGAAAGGTACCTACGTGGATGCGCTGCCGGAGATGATCAACCCGCGCACCGGCCGCATTCACACCAGCTTTAACCAGACCGGCGCCATTACCGGCCGTCTGGCCAGCAGCAACCCCAATCTGCAGAATATTCCCATCCGTACCGAGGTCGGACAGCAAATCAGGCGCGGTTTTGTGTCTCGCCCCGGCTGGCTGTTCCTGGCGGCCGACTACTCGCAGGTGGAACTGCGTATTTTGGCCCACATTAGCCAGGATGAGGCGCTGCGGGAGGCATTCCGCCAGGATCAGGATGTGCACCGGACCACGGCCGCGGCCGTTTACAGCATCCCGATTGAGGAAGTAACCTACAATCAACGCCGCTTTGCCAAGGCCGTCAATTTCGGCCTGATCTACGGCATGGGCGCTTACCGGTTAGCCCGTGACTCAGAACTGACGTTGGCCGAGGCCGAGAATTACATTGAGACTTACTTCCGGCAGTTTCCGGGCATTCGTCGCTACCTGGCACAGACCAAGAAACAGGCCAAAGAACAGGGCTATGTGGAAACATTGTTTGGCCGCCGGCGTTACTTCCCTATTTTTCAGATGACACAGCAGGCGGCTGGGAGTAACGTCCAGGCAATTAACCGGGCAGAGCGGGAAGCCATTAACCACCCCATCCAGGGCACGGCCGCCGACATTATCAAAATTGCCATGATCCGGCTGCATAAGAGATTGAAAGCTGACTTCCAGGCCCGGCTGCTGCTGCAGGTGCATGATGAATTGGTCCTGGAGGTTCCCGAGGAAGAGATAGAAGTGGTACGGCCGTTGGTGGTCGAAACCATGTCCACCGCCTTCACCTTAGACGTGCCCCTGAAAGTTGACGCGAGTGTGGGCGATAATTGGCTGGCTTTGAAATAGTTATACTAGTTTAGTTGACAAGTTAACTAAATAATTGTATAAGTACCCACCATCAATGAACGACACCGTGTTACTATTACCGCTTCTATTCACCTTCCTCGGCGCGGTTCTAGCTGCCCTATTTTCCTCTTCTACCCTTCAAAAGAAGGTTTCCATGCCTGTCCAGGGTTGGCTCGTTGGGCTGACGCCACTGGCGGCATTTGTCTACCTGTTTTGGCAGCTAGAGCGTATCAATGCCGGTGAGATTCTCCAGCTCAGCATACCTTGGATTGCTGAGCTGGGCATTTCCTTTGCCCTTTACCTCGATGGTTTAAGCATCCTGTTTGGTTTGATCATCTCCGGTATTGGGGTTTTGGTGATTGTCTATGCCGGCTACTATTTCACGGGGGACAGCTCTGCCTGGCGATTCCTGGCCTACATGATGCTTTTTATGACTTCCATGTTGGGCACGGTTATGGCTGGCGATGTTGTTTTAATGTTTGTTTTTTGGGAAGGGACAAGCATTACTTCTTACTTGCTCATCGGCTACAAGTATAAGGATGAGGCAGCACGGCGGGGGGCGTTCAAAGCGTTATTCATCACTGCTGGCGGTGGTATTCCACTCTTGGCAGGGTTGATTATCGTTAGCAGCATCGCCGGTGGCACTGATCTGGCCACCATCTTGAGAAGCGGTGACTTGCTGCGCTCCAGCCCACTCTATTTGGTAATGCTCGCGCTGGTCGCGTTTGGGGCTTTCACCAAGAGTGCCCAAACACCGGCCCATATCTGGTTGCCAGACGCCATGACTGCCCCGACACCAGCCAGCGCCTATTTGCACAGCGCCACGATGGTCAAGGCCGGCATCTATCTGATGGCTCGGCTTAATCCAGCCCTGGGGAACACGGAGGCCTGGTTCTGGTTGTTAAGTCTCTTTGGTCTGGCCACCATGGTCACAGGCGCATACCTGGGGCTGAAGCAGAATGATCTCAAGGCATTGCTGGCTTATTCAACCATTAGCCAATTGGGTGCGCTGATGATGCTGATTGGCCAGGACACGGCCGAAGCATTCAAGGCGCTGATAATCGGTATCCTGGCCCATGCTTTGTACAAGAGCGCACTCTTTTTGACAGCCGGTATCGTTGATCATGAAACGGGTACCCGTGACCTGCGTCGGCTGGGTAATCTGTATCGGATAATGCCCTTCACCTTTGGTGTGGGTCTCCTGGCCTCGCTATCAATGGCCGGCCTGCCCCCTTTGTTCGGCTTCTTAGCCAAAGAGACCCTGCTGGTGACAGTCGTCCATGAATCCGCCCCGCAAATTACGCGCCTTCTCTTTACCGGTGCGGCGTTGTTTACGGGAGCACTCTTGCTGGCCCAGTCGCTGATGCTGTTGTTTGATACCTTTTTGGGCCAGCGCAAGGATGCTTCACTGCACCCGCATGAAGCGCCGATCGGCATGTGGTTGGCGCCAGCCATTCCGGCCGTTTTATCGCTGGCTGTGGGCGTTTTGCCGGAACCAGCCTGGTTGGCGACATTCCTGGCGCGGGCGGCTGGGGCAGCTTATGGCAGTGCGGTTTCTGTGTCGCTGGCATTGTGGCACGGGATAAATATCCCGCTTATCTTGAGTCTGATTGCGATTACTGTTGGTCTAATTATCTTCTATCATCGCTTTACAGTGCGCGGTTGGCAGGCGGCGATCGATCGTGGTTTTACCTATAACCATTGGTACCAAGGGGCGCTGAATCTGGTTGATTCCGGAGCTTTTCGCGTTACCCGTACTCAGAATGGCTACCTGCGCCAATATTTGGTGGTGATGCTACTGGGGATGGCAATCTTGATTGGCCTGTTCCGGGCGTTACCTGCGGTGTCGCTGGCGGCCGTCACCTGGCCTGATGAATTCCTGTCAATGGCCACGCTAATTTTTACGTTTCGCATATCCCTCTTGTCCATCGCTGTTATTGCCGCTTTCTTGAGTATTACGATGGAGCGGGATCTGCCGGCGGTGTTGGCTTTAGGCGCATCGGGTCTGGCTGTTGCCCTGGTTATTTTGGTTGAACCAGCGCCTGATGTGGCCCTGGTGCAAATTGTAGTGGATGTGCTGTCAGTGGTGATTCTGATTCTGACGCTGACCAGATTGCCCCGGCCGCAGCGGGAGCGGGCGTTTGATCTTAATGTCTCACGTGTTGCCTTCCCCAAGTGGGATTTGCTGGTGGCTTCAGGCAGCTTTGTGGTTGTTTCGCTGGTCACTTTTGTAGCTCTTACCAGCCGGCCACGCGAAAGCTTGATCACCCCGTTGTATGAAGCCAACGCGCTCCTGTTGGGTGCTAAGGACATTGTGGGTGCCATTCTGGTTGACTTTCGAGCCCTGGACACACTCATTGAGGTCGCTGTTTTTAGTATGGCCGGCATTGGCGCTTATACTTTAATCCAATATGCTTCGCGCACGGCGGGTGACAAGGTTGAGTCACCGGCCGTCGATCATAAAGTGAAGGTTCCACTGCGGATTGTCTTAGGCATCAAAGGTATTGGTGGTCAAGATACATCTTCGCTGCTGCATGGTTTAGCCTACGTCTCATTACCGCTGGCAGTCGTGTTGGCGGCCGTACATATCATGTTTGGCCATGATCAGCCTGGTGATGGTTTCACCGCCGGTGTTCTGATCAGTTTGGCAGTCGGTTTCTGGTATGTTGTCTTCGGTTACAACAGCACCAAAGAGCAGCTTGGCCACTGGCTTAAGCCGACGATTCTGGTGGGCGCGGGCTTGATGCTCATTGTTGTTTCCGGCGTCTCTGCCTTCTTCCTGGATGGTAACTTCCTGGGCCATGTTGATTACGGTAAATTGATCGGGATTGATGACTGGCTGCCGGGTGCCTTTCACTTGAGTACGGCTTTACTGTTCGAGTTAGCCATCGCTTTGGCGGTCTTAGGTGGCGCTACAGCTGTAATTGATGCCCTGGGCCGGCCGCAGGAGAATACACCTGACCTACTCGTCCACCTGGAAAACTTGACTATCCTGGCCAGCAGAGGCGAAATCTCTATACCGGAACAGGAGCAGTGGGAAAGTGAAGATTCAGATTGGACAGCATCTGGTGATAGGTAGAACCTTTCACCAGTCACTGTTTTGTTGAGAAGAGGGATGCGAGAATGGAATTGTTAATCGCCCTGGCGATCGGAGCTATGTTTGGTATCGGAATTTTCCAACTGCTGCGCCGCAACGTCATTCGTTCGGCCATCGGTTTGATCATTATTTCTAATGCGATAAATCTGTTTTTACTATCAGCAGGTGCCTATGAAGGTGTTGCTGTTGCCTACCTGGATGCGGTTGGTCAGAGAAGTGATGCCCTGCCGCAGGTTCTGGTTTTGACCGCGATTGTTATCAGCATGGGTGGCTTTGCCACGGTCCTGGCCATGCTGTACGTGATTTCGGCGCGTTATAAGACGAGCGATCTGGATGATGTTAAACGACTGCGCCACTAGACTGCAACTTGAATTGGAATGATCGGCATGCTTGACGAACATCTTGTTCTCTTACCCATAGTTATACCACTGATGGGTGCGGCCGTTGGCCTGGTGCTGCATAACCATCCGAAGTGGCAGCGGCTGGTGACCTGGCTGGCTATCACTATCTCACTTTCTTTTACCGGCCTGCTGATGTGGCGCGTGTTTGGTGTTCAAGAAACCATAGTCCTGTTTGTAGGAGGTTGGGCAGCCCCGGCTGGAATCACCCTGGTAGCTGATCCCTTGTCGGCACTCATGGCCTTCATGTCTCAGCTTGTGCTTTGGGGTGGCATAACCTACGGTCTTGGCTGTAAGGATAAATGTGCTCGTTACCCAACCTTTTTCCCACTTTTCTTAACGCTGGCAGTTGGTCTGACAGGCACCATGCTTACTGGTGACCTGTTCAACCTGTTTGTTTTTATCGAACTGTTAGTTATCTCTGGTACAGTGTTGACCGCGCTGTCTGATGACCATTTTGGCCCCGAAGCGGCCCTTAAGTATTTCTATATTAGCTTGTTCGCGGCCATTTTCTTGCTGCTAGCTTCTGGAAGTCTCTATGTTTCCTACGGCACGTTAAATATGGCTGATCTGGCCCAGCGAATAGCGGCAGATCCCAATCAGCCATTGTTGGGTATGGCCGCGGCCGCTTTGATGGCGACTTTTATGATTAAGAGTGCGGTTGTCCCGTTTCATTTCTGGCAACCAGACTTCCATACGGCGGCACCGACGCCGGTGCATGCTGTATTGTCCTCTGTTGTAGTCAAGGTGGGTATTTACGGTTTCATTCGGATGACTACCTTGCTGTTTATAGATTACAGTCACACTATCCAGACCGTCCTGTTAGTCATGGGCGCATTTGGTGTCTTCTTTGGCGGCTTGGGTGCAGTAGGAACCTATGATGCGAAACGAATGCTGGCCTATTCAACCTTAGGTCAGCTGGGCTTTATCCTGGTGGGAATTGGTTGGGGGACGCCATTGGCTCTGGCCGCTGCGCTCATCTACGCCTTTAATCACAGCCTGATTAAAGCTGCCATGCTGATGTTGGCCGGTAGTGTCGGCAGTCGTGCTCCCGTTAAGACTGCCAATTTTGACAAGATTACGGGTCTCGGCAAAGTTACTCTGCCGGCTGGGATTCTGTTCTTGCTAGGTGGCATGGCCCTGGCTGGCTTACCACCGACCAATGGCTTCATTAGCAAATTTACCCTCTTTCAAAGTGGCGTAGAGGCTGAAGCTTATACTTCCCTGGCGGTGATTGGGGTTGGTAGCCTGATCACGCTCGTCTATGTCGGCCGAGCCTTTCAACGTATCTGGTGGGAGCCAATGCCAGAAGGAGTAGAACCAAAACCGTATGGCGATCGCCTGATTGCCCCCGCTATTCTCATATGTTTGTGTATCATACTAGGTCTTTGGGGCTGGCCCCTGCTGCAGACCACGACCCAGGTAACGATCTGGCTGAGCAGCCCAGATCATTATATTCAGGCCGTATTAGACACTGCTGTTCTGGCGGCTCACTAGCCGACCGGGAGGGTTGACTATCATGCAGAATGTGCGCTTGATTCTGGCTCTTACCGTCATCTACCTGTTCTTGACGGCCGATTTGCACCTGGCCAACATTATCCTGGCTCTCCTTCTGGCGACCAGCATTACCTGGTTCCTAAAGCCTCAGCCGCGTACGGTTGAGTTACGCCGCTTGCCCGGAATGACCTGGGGCTTGATTGTCTATCTTTGGGTATTGTTGAAGGATATTGCCTTGAATGCTATTTGGGTGGCGGAGATTGTGGTACTCAGGCGGCCGATTAACCCTGGCATTATCGCGATACCTTCCAAATGTCAGACCTCAATGGGTACGGCCCTCAGCGCGCACGCTATTACGGCTTCACCCGGTGAAATGGTGGTGGAAATCGGTGATGATGGTTTGATGTATACACATTGTCTCGATGCCACCGACAGAGAGAAGTTAATGGAAGCGGCGCAGAAAATGCGACGTGAATTGTTGCAGAATATCTTTGAGTAGTTGCCTGACGGAGCAATGGTGAAGACCAAAAATGACAGTTGCCAACGCCATATTTGATATCGTATTGTACATTGGGCTGCTAACACATATTGGCTTGATTGCGGCCAGTTTGTACACGTTCTGGAAGCGAACGCTCGTGTTTGATCGCCTCATTATAGCCGACCTGGTGGCGACCTATATATTGGCATTGCTGGTTATCCTGGCCATGCTAATGCCTGAGAGTCTCTTCCTCGATGTTGGTCTGGGGCTGGCAGCGATGGGCTTCATTGGTGCCATTGCCCTGGCGAAATATATCGCTGACCAGCAAATGTTCTGAGTTGACTAGATGCCAGATTTTGTTCTCATTATCCTTCTTTTATTGGCAGCACTGTTTGTTTTGGCTGGTACAGTGCTTTCCGTTATTGGCTTGGTGGGCTTGAAGCGGCTGCCCGACATGTACACCCGGTTGCACGCAACAGGCAAGGTGGGTCTTTTTGGCGTGGTCCTGCTTCTGCTTGGCGTTTTCTTCTTCGGCATCTATCAGGCTGATTGGACGATCATTTTGCGGGCAGTCCTTTTGTTTTTGTTTCTGTTAATTGTGGGGCCGACGGCCGCGCACGCCATTAGTTCAGCTGCTTACCGATTTGGCCAGGAGCCCTATTTGGGTCCGGACGGTAAGGGTGGACGAGATGACCTGGCTCGCGATGTGCGTCAGAAGGCTGAAGAGCTGCTGGCCGAGCACCGGCGCAAAAAGAAGAAAGAGAAGTAGGCGGTCTATCAATGACCAAGTTGCTGGGGTGGTGGATAGAGCGCAGACCTGAGCCGCAGCGGCCGTACCGTCCTTTTCCGGTAGCTGCCCGCCTGGTATTGGGGCTGCTGGTCTCGGTTCTGGTGGGCGCTGGGTTGCTCATGCTGCCGGCAGCCAGTGCGGCGGAACCGCTGAACTTCGCCGATGCCCTCTTTACGGCAACCTCGGCCCTGACTGTGACCGGACTGACCGTGCGGACCACGGCCGCAGATTTTACCACCACCGGCCACCTCATTATCCTGGTGTTGATCCAGTTGGGGGGCGTGGGCTACATGTTTGTCATCTCCCTGGTGCTGCTTCTCATAGGCGGCCATTTTACCTTCCAGGACAGGCTGACGCTCATGAGTTCACTGGGGCTGAACCGGCCCGGCGCCATTCTGCAGGTACTGAAGCGCTCATTTGTGGGCATAATTGTTATTGAGGCTGTCGGAGCGCTGCTTCTTTACTGGCATTGGCGTGGCAGCGGCATTGTTGACCAGGAGCGCGTGCTGTTGTACGCTATTTTTCACGCCGTTTCGGCCTTCTGTAATGCCGGTTTTGATCTGTTTGCCGGCCTGCCTGATTATCCCTTGGGCATCCCCAGCGATAATGTGACCTTGCTGCTGATGGGCAGCCTGATTTTCATCGGTGGTTTGGGGATTCCGGTATTGAGTGAACTACTCAGCTACCGGCGACAGCGGTTGTCGCTGCACACCTGGCTGACGCTACGGGTGGTGGCATTCCTGGTCATTTTGGGTTGGGCCGGGCTGCTCATTAGTGAGGCCCGGGCTGGCGGTTTACTGGCCGATGCGCCCTTAAGCGCTCAACTGACCCGCACCTGGTTTCAATCATTGTCGGCGCGTACGGCCGGGTTTCCCGGTCTGGCTGATTTCCACGCCCTGGCTGCTGAAAGCCAGCTGCTGATCATGGCCCTGATGTTTGTAGGCAGTGCGCCGGCGTCTATGGGCGGCGGCATTACCACCGGCACCTTCGCCACGCTGATGCTGACTTTCTGGAACCACGTGCGCGGCCTGCCAGGTGTCCAGGTTCACGACCGCGAAATCACCGAGGACACTATCCGGCGCGCCGGGGTGATTCTGACGGCCAGCTTGCTGCTGGTAATCGTGGCTACCTGGTTGATTTTGCTGACCAATCAGGTTACCTTTAACAATGCCTTGTTTGAGGTCATCTCTGCCTTTGCTACCTGTGGGCTTTCGCTGGGCATAACTACCGAGCTAAATTGGGTGGGGCGACTGGTGCTAATCGTGTTAATGTTCTGGGGACGGTTGGGGGCTTTAACCGTCATTATGGCCATTGCCCAGCAGCGCCCAACCAAGAGGCTGGTCCACTACCCTAAGGAACCGGTGCTCATCTAACCTGCCCATCATAGTTCACGCCAGCCATATGACTGCTGCTATTTCCCCGCGCGCGTGCGCTATTCTCCAGGCACTCCTGGTAACCTTTTTATGGTCAACTTCCTGGGTGTTGATCAAAATCGGCCTGGATGAAATTCCACCGCTGACCTTTGCCGGTTTGCGTTATACGCTGGCTTTTATACTGCTGCTGCCGCTTGTCTGGCGGCGTGGCGGCGTGCTCCGTATCCGGCAGTTATCCGGGCTGGAATGGGGCTGGCTGCTGCTGTTAGGCTTGCTGATGATTACCGTCACCCAGGGGGCGCAGTTTGTGGCTCTGGTCTATTTGCCGGCCGTGACCGTCAGCCTGGCGCTTAATTTTACATCGCTCCTTGTGGCTTTTATGGGCATTCTCTGGTTGGCCGAACGGCCGAACGGCAGGCAATGGTTGGGGATCGTCCTCTTCCTGATCGGTGTCTGGCTGTACTTTTACCCGGTTGACATGCCGGTGGCGCAGTTGGTGGGATTAATCGTGATCAGTGTGGGGGTGCTGTCTAATGCGGCTGCCTCGGTTGTGGGACGCAGCGTTAACCGTCGCCCGCAAAGTGATCCCTTAACGGTCACGGTGATCAGTATGGGTACGGGAGGGCTGCTGCTGCTGCTCATCGGCCTCCTGATTCAGGGATTGCCTGCCCTCAGTCTAAACAGCTGGCTGATTATTGGCTGGCTGGCGCTGGTGAACACGGCGTTTGCCTTTACGCTTTGGAATCATACGCTGCGGTTGTTAACGGCCGTAGAATCGAGCGTCATCAACAACAGCATGCTTATCCAGATCGCTATCCTGGCCTGGCTCTTTTTGGGTGAGCGGTTGACGGCCGTGGAAATTGGCGCCTTGGTGCTGGCGGCGGCCGGTATCATGATCGTTCAGCTGGCGCGATCCAGTTGAACGGAGTTCAGAACTCTTGGGAGAATTCTCGCGATTGTTAGCCAGAATGGGGGCTTTGGCAGTTGACGGGGCGTAATTTGAGGTGGTATAGGAGATTGGAGTCTGGCGAAAATTGAACGTCTCTCTGGTGCGTAGGGCAATTTTCAAAATAGTCCTACAGTGGAGAACTCAGAAAACGCCGGTGTCCAGTAGGAGATTAACATGACCTTGGTGATGAAATTTGGGGGCACGTCAGTGGGTGACGCGGTAGCGCTGCAGCGCACCGCCGGACTTGTTGCGCATAGTCACAAAGAGTTGGGAGCCACGGCCGTGGTTGTGTCGGCTATGAGCAAAGTGACTGACCTCCTGCTGCAAGGCGCTCATGGTGCGGCCAACGGCCGTGAAAGCGACTTTCGGCAGGCGGCCTTAGCTGTAAGAGAAAAGCATGGTACGGCCGTGGCCGAATTATTGCCCCCCTCAGCCGAACGGGATGCCTTGGCGGCTGAGCTCGACCAGTTCATTGACCATTTTGAAGGGCTCTGCCAGGCGGTGCTGGTTTTAGGGGAACTAACGCCGCGGGCTCTGGACACCATCAGCGCCACCGGTGAGCGGATGAGCGCCCGGCTGTTGGCGGCTTATTTGCGCCACCAGGGACATCAGGCGCAAGCGCTGGATGCCACCGAGCTCATTGTGACCGATGATAATTTCCAGGCGGCCACGCCCTTGCTGGCCGAAACGGCCGCCCAATGCCAGCGTCGGTTACGGCCGTTGTTGGATAACGGTGTCTTGCCCATCATTACTGGCTTTATTGGGGCCACACGTGACGGTTTGACCACGACCTTGGGGCGGGGTGGTTCCGATTACAGCGCGGCAATTCTCGGCCAGGCGTTAGCTGCCAATGAAGTCTGGATTTGGACAGATGTGGATGGCGTGATGACGGCCGATCCCCGTTACGTTCCGGCGGCGCGCACCATTCCCCAGCTGACCTACCGTGAGGTGGCTGAATTGGCCTACTATGGCGCTAAGGTGCTGCACCCCAAGACAATTCGGCCGGTGGTCGAAAACGGCATTCCGCTGCGTATCAAGAACAGCTTCAATCCCGATCATCCCGGCAGCCTGATCTTAGCTGACAATGTTGTCGCTAATGGGGCGATAAAAGGGGTAACGGCCGTGGCCAACCTGGCCTTGATTACCGTGGAGGGGAAAGGGATGATGGGGGTGCCCGGCATTGCCGCCCGTACCTTTGGCGCCGTGGCCGACAGCCAGGTGAGCGTTTTGCTTATCAGCCAGGCTTCCTCAGAGCAGTCCATCTCGTTTGCCGTTCCGGATAATGTGATCGAACGAGTGATCGCCAGCCTGGAAAGGACGCTGGCCGTGGAGCTGCAGCGGCAGGATATTGATAGAGTCTGGGCGCAGCGGCCGGTGACGATTGTGACGGCCGTGGGGGCCGGTATGCGCGGCACGCCAGGCATTGCCGGTAAAATATTCAGCGCTCTGGGCGACAATGGCGTTAACGTGATCGCTATTGCTCAGGGATCGTCAGAGTGCAGCATTAGTCTGGTGGTCGATGCGGCTGAGGGCCGGGCGGCCGTGAACCACATTCATGCGCTTATCTGAGGGGTGAGCATCACCGGAAACAGCGATCTCACTACCGCGTCGGTGACGGCCGCTTTAGACGGGGAACGTGTCCGCGGCGGTAAAGCATGATAGTGCGCTTGAACTCAATCACGATCCGGCCGTCCTGGTTGAAGCCGGTTGTTTTAACTTGCACAATGCCCATATTGGGGCGCGACTGGGATACGCGCATGTCCAGCACCTCGCTCTGGGCATAGAGGGTGTCGCCGTTAAAGACTGGATTTGGCAGACGCACTTCATCCCAACCCAGGTTGATGCCGTTTTGCGACAGGTCGGCCACCGTTAAGCCGGTGACAATGGCCAGCGTCAAGGTGGAGTCTACCAGCGGCTTTCGAAATTCGGTCTGCGCCGCATAGACCTGATCAAAATGGATGGGGTTGTTATTCACCGTAAGCAGGGTAAGCCAACTGTTGTCCGTGGCAGTGATCGTTCGGCCAACGAGATGTTCGTAGATGTCACCTATCTCGAAATCCTCATATACCCGACCTTGCCAACTTAGTTTTGGGGTCATAAGAAGCTCGCTCTTCAGTCTGCAATCCAGCCTTCAGCTGCCCCCTTGGGGTGGCTGGCCGGTTATCTTAGATAGTGTGCTAACCAGCTGGTCCAGCACGCTGATTGTACCACTGCCCCGGCCATCGATTCAATGGCATTTCCCGTCGCTGCCGGGGCAGCAGTTGGCCTGGATGAGGCCAGCTCTGGTTCAATGCGCCGGTTAAAATCTTTCTGATCTGAGGTTAAGTTGAAACTGAGCCTTATTCAACTTCTAACTTAACGGCCGCAGTGGATATCTGTTCGTAAACCCGCATAATTCCATGTGGGAAATGAGAAGCTGTTGTGCGCCAGGCAGCAGGCACTGCCCGGCGCACGGCTTTGTTCGAACCCAGGACAAATCGACTTGCTTGAAGGAGAAAAAACTATGCGTGTTTTCACGATTTTGATTCTGTTGATAGGCGCCTTTCTATTAGCAGCTTGCCAAACCAGTGAGACCCCACCAGCGGCCACCCCGATTGTTGTGACCGAGATAGAGCAAGTAGAGGTTCCAGTTGACCCCGGTCGCCTGGTTATCTACTCTGGTCGCAGTGAAAGCCTGGTGGCGCCGATCATTGACCAGTTTGCCGCCGTTACCGGCATTCAGGTTGAGGTTCGCTACGGCAGTACCTCGGAAATGGCCGCCACGATCTTAGAAGAAGGCCGCAACAGTCCGGCCGATGTCTACTATGCCCAGGATCCTGGCGCTCTGGGTGCTTTGGCTGCCCGCGGTCTATTTGTCCCCTTGCCGGCTGCCACCCTGGAGAAGGTTGCCCCCCGCTTTGTCGCTGAGGATGGCACCTGGGTAGGCATCTCGGGCCGGGCGCGTGTGGTTGTCTACAACACCGATCTGGTTGATCCGGCTGATCTACCGGATGATATTTGGGGTTTTGTGGAGCCACAGTGGCGCGGCCGTATTGGCTGGGCGCCCACCAATGGCTCTTTCCAGGCCATGCTGACCGGGATGCGCTCTGTCTGGGGCGAAGAACGGGCACGTGAATGGGTGCGTGGCATTCAGGCCAATGATCCTATTGTTTACAGCAACAATACATCGACAGTTGCCGGGGTGGCGGCTGGGGAAGCGGCCGTCGGCTTTGTGAACCATTACTACCTGTACAACTTCATTGCCCAGGAAGGTGAAGGATTTAAGGCGCGAAATCATTTCTTGCCCAATGGCGGCCCAGCTTCGCTGATAATGGTGTCTGGAGTCGGCATTTTGCAGACGGCACCCAATGCGGCTAATGCGCAACGGTTTGTCGATTTTCTGCTGTCGGTGCCGGCGCAGCAATATTTTGCCTCGCGGACCAATGAGTATCCAGTGGTTGAAGGGGTCCAAACGGCGCCTGGTTTGCCTCCCCTGGCCGAAATAGACGCTATGGCAATTGATATAAATCTGGATGATCTGGCCGACCTGCCCGGAACGGGCCAGATGTTAAGTGAACTCGGCGTTCTCCCGTAGCATGAACCACTGCCCATGTCCAAGATTCATGACATGGGCAGTGGCTAACCCTACGGTAATGACAGGATCTCAGGGCCGTTGTCAGTGATAGCGATGGTGTGTTCAAACTGGGCCGACAACTGCCCATCCAGGGTGACAACTGTCCAGCCATCATCTAGCAAGGTGCAGTCAGGAGCCCCGGCATTGATCATGGGCTCAATGGTGAAGACCATACCGGTGCGTAGTTTCGGGCCACGCCCCGCCGGGCCAACGTGAGGCACCGATAATCCTTCGTGCAGCTCCCGGCCAATGGAGTGCCCGCCCCATTCTCGGACCACACTATAGCCATGACTCTCAGCATGTTTTTGGACGGCCGCGCCAATGTCGGTTAGCCGTTTACCCTTTTGAGCGGCGGCAATGCCTTTATACAAGGCGGCTTTGGTCACTGCTAAGAGCTGCGCTGCCTCGGGGCTGATCTGGCCGATGCCATAGGTGACGCAGGCATCGCCGCAGTAGCCTTTGTAGCGCAGGCCGATGTCAATGCCGACAATATCGCCCTCTACCAGGATGCGGCCGTCAGGCAGGCCGTGACAAATCTCCTGGTTGATAGAAGCACAGATGACGCCCGGAAAGGGCGGGTGGGTGGCGGGGCTGCCCTGGTAACCCAGGTACAAAGTCTGGGCGCCGCAGCGCTCCAGATGATTGGCCACCAGCTTATCCAGGTCTGAGAGGCGTACGCCGGGGCCAATCGCTTCTTCAATCAGGGCGAAGGCCTGAGCCACAATACGGCCGGCTTCGCGCATAATGGCAATCTCCGACGGCCGTCGCAAGATAATGGTCATATGGGTGCGGTTCCTCCACATTTTACAATGGCCACGCCGCAAAAGGCGGGGCGCAACTGGTTACTCTTTTACAATGGCCTCATAAATGGCGTGCAGCTCCTCATCCGAGTAAAAATGGATGACAACTTTGCCCCCCTTGTTGCCTTTTTCAATGTTGACCCGCGTGCCTAACGACTGGCGAAACTGCGACTCCAGGGCCGCCAATTCAGGATCAGGCTGGGCTGCCGCTTTGCGGTTGGGCGGTTTGGCGGCCAGCATCTTGCGGACGATCGTCTCCGTCTGGCGTACGCTCAACTCCTGTTTGATGATGCTGTTCATGACGGCCGTTTGCATGGCGGCCGTCGGCAGAGGCAGCAGCGTCCGCGCATGGGCGCCGCTAATCTTACCTTCAATTACGGCCGCCTGGATATTGGCTGGCAGGGCCAGCAAACGCACTGTGTTAGCTACGGCCGGCCGGCTCTTGCCCACCCGCTGCGCCACCTGCTCCTGAGTCAGCCCAAATTCATCTATGAGCTGCTGGTAAGCCAGAGCTTCTTCCAGTGGATTCAGGTCAGCCCGTTGGATATTCTCAATCAGGGCTATTTCCAGCATGTGCTGCGAGGAAACATCTTTGATCACCACGGGCACTTCGGTCAGCCCGGCTGTTTGAGCTGCTCGCCAGCGACGCTCGCCAGCAATGATGGTGTAACGGCCGGCTTCTGTTTTTTGGACAATCAGCGGCTGTATCAAGCCATGTTCAACAATAGAAGCTGCCAGTTCGGCCAGCGCTTCCTCACCGAAGTTCTGCCGGGGCTGATGGGGGTTCGGCTGAATGGCTGTTACGGCTACCAGCGTCAGGTTGGCATCGACGACGGCCGCATCTTTCTCTTCCGGATCCGCGGTGGGGATTAAAGCACCCAAGCCCCGTCCTAAACCACGTCGTTTGCTCATCCTTCTACCTTCTGCCCCCTTGTTTCTGCCTTTTGCCCTCTTCCGTTATCCCTTTTTCTATCCCCTTGCAGCAGCTCAGAGGTCAATACCTTATAGGCCAGGGCGCCAGGAGAGTCGGGCGCATACAGGTTGATGGGCTGGCCGAAGCTTGGCGCCTCGCTCAAGCGCACATTGCGGGGCACGATGGTACGAAATACCTGACCGGGGAAGTGGGTGCGCACTTCTTCGACCACTTGCCGGCTGAGATTGGTACGGCCGTCGTACATGGTCATAATCAGGCCCCGAACGGACAGTATCGGATTCAAATGCTTCTGCACCAGCTGTATTGTCTGCATCAGCTGGGATAGCCCTTCCAGGGCCAGATACTCACATTGAATGGGGATAAGAACGCCATCTTTCGCGGCCGTTAGGGCGTTAACGGTTAAAAGACCCAGGCTGGGTGGGCA
>Ga0209498_1001210_pt1 | contig 15877 bp, 13 predicted proteins | sample WalLakDeSediment_FD_184131 | JGI IMG/M metagenome (GOLD analysis project Ga0209498, IMG submission 184131) | Lake sediment microbial communities from Walker lake, Nevada to study Microbial Dark Matter (Phase II) - Walker Lake 11/02/13 Deep... | ecosystem: Environmental > Aquatic > Freshwater >... | reverse complement strand
GGGGGGAGCTGGAGGCGGCTCGGGAAGGTAGGCTTCCCCGCCTCGTGTCACTGGAGGACATACGGGGGGACCTTCAGATGCACAGCACCTGGAGCGACGGCAAGAACACCCTCCGGGAGATGGCGGAGGCCTGCCGGGAATTGGGGTACGAGTATCTGGCCGTCACGGACCACAGCCAGGCCGTGACCGTGGCACGGGGGTTGCGTCCCGAGCGGGTCCGCGCCCAATGGGAGGAGATGGAGGAGGTCCAGCGGGAGGTGCGGGGGATCCGGCTGTTCCGGAGCCTGGAAATCGACATCCTGAAGGACGGGTCCCTGGACATGCCCGACGACATCCTGGAGGAACTGGATCTGGTTCTGGTGTCGGTCCACTCCTTCATGGACATGGACAAAGCCTCCATGACACGCCGGGTGATCCGGGCCATGGAGCACCCGGAGGTGGACATCCTGGCCCATCCCACGGGGCGGATCTTGAACCGCCGAAGCCCCTTTGATCTCGACGTGGAGGAGGTGCTGAAGGCCGCTTTCGCGTTGGGCGTGGCGGTGGAACTGAACGCCCACCCGAAACGACTGGACCTCAACGACCTCCACCTGCGGAGGGCCAAGGAGCTGGGGGTGAAAGTGGCCATCAATACCGATGCCCACTCAGCGAGGGAGCTGGGGCTCATGCGATACGGAGTGGACCAGGCGTGCCGGGGATGGCTTGAGCAGGGGAACGTCTTGAACGCCCTGTCCCTGGAGGAGATGGAGGCTTGGAAAGGCAGGGCACGGACCACATGAGGCTCAACCTGTGACCCTCATGATTCTCCTCCTGCTTGGAGGATTCGGCGCCCTCTATTTCGGTGCGGAGTGGATGGTGCGGGGGGCCGCCGGGATGGAGCACAGCCTGGGGCTGAGCCCCATCGTCATCGGGCTTACCGTGGTGTCCCTCGGAACCTCCGCCCCCGAGCTCGTGGTAGCCGTCCTCGCCACCCTGAGGGGAAGTGGCGACCTGGCCGTGGGTAACGTTCTGGGTTCCAATCTGGCCAACATAGGCCTGATCCTGGGAGCCACCGCCATCATCCACCCTCTGCTGGTGGTGGAACGGATGGTGAAGAGGGAGATCCCAATCATGATCCTCCTCACCCTCCTCCTCTTTCCTCTCATGGCGGACGGCGAACTGAGCCGGCTGGACGGGCTCCTCCTTGCCTCTTTCCTGGCCGTATACCTGGCCTACGTCTTCCATCGGGGGGGCAAAGCGCCAGTTCCCCTGATGTCGGATTACTCTCAGGTGGCCGATGTGGTCCAGACCCGGAACGGGAGGGCGGCCTTGGCGGATCTGGGGCTGCTGGTGGCGGGCACACTGGGCCTGATCCTGGGGGGAAAGGCCATCGTGGAGTCGGCCACCTTCCTGGCCCAGGCCCTGGGGATCAGCGAACTCGTCATCGGCCTCACCGTGGTGGCCATAGGCACCTCCCTCCCGGAGTTGGCCACCTCCCTGATGGCGGCCCTCCGGAGGCAGACCGATATCGCCGTAGGGAACGTCATCGGGTCCAACATCTTCAACCTTGCCGGGGTGCTGGGGGTGGCTGCCACCGTGAAGCCCATCGCCATCGCGCCGGGAGTGCTCACCGCCGAGTTCCCGGCGGTGGTCATTCTCTCCTTATTGGTTCTGGTGGTGACTCTCTTCCCCCTGGCCGAGGGACGGATCGGAATTCGGCGGTGGGAAGGAGCCTTGCTCCTTTGCGCCTACATCGCCTTGGGCTTCTGGATTCTTTGAGTCATCCGCCGTGTGCAGGACCCGTGGATCCCCGACCGGCCACTACACCGTCTCCAGGGCCTGGCTCACGTCGGCAATGATGTCCTCGGGGTCCTCCACGCCCACGGAGATCCGAACCATGGCGGGGGTGATCCCGATCCGGGGCTGCTCCTCCTTGCAGATGTCGGAGTGGGTCATGGTGCCCGGGTGCTCCGCCAGGGATTCCGTTCCCCCAAGGCTTACGGCCATCTTGATCAGCTTCAGGGCGTTGAGAAAGCGGAAGGCCTCCGCCTCCCCGCCGCGGAGGCAGAATGCGATCATGGAGCCCGCTCCGGTGCACTGCTTGCGGAAGACGTCGAATCCCTCGTCACCTTCCTTCAGGTGCCCCAGGTAGCTCACCCTCTCCACCTTGGGATGGTCTCTGAGAAAGTCCGCCAGCTTCCCGGCGCTCTCGGTCGCCTGGTGCACGCGGATCTTGAGGGTCTCCAGGCTTCGCATGAGGAGGAAGCCGGTGAATGGGTCGGCAATGCTGCCGAAGAACGTACGAGTTCCCTTGACCAGGTCGATGTCGGCGGTGGACCCCAGGACGGCTCCGGCGATGAGATCGGAGTGGCCTCCTACGTACTTGGTGAGGGAGTAGATGACCAGGTCGGCGCCGTGCTTCAGGGGGTGCTGGAAGACCGGGCCCAGGAAGGTGTTGTCCACGGCCAGGATTACCCGGTGCTCCTGGGTGCTGTGCTCACGGGCAACCCGGGCACAGGCTTGGATGTCCACCAGGTCGTTGGTGGGATTGGCGGGGGTTTCCACGCAGATCATCCGAAGACGGCCCCCGTCTGTCTCTCCCTCCAGGGCCCCTCGGAGTCCCGCTTCTCCCTTGGAGGACCGGAAGCATTTCACGCGGATCCCGAATTGGGGTAGGAGGTTGTGGAAGAGGTACTCGGTCCCCCCGTAGGATGGCTCACTGAACACCAGGAGGTCACCGGGTCGGAGGAAGGTGAGGGCGGCGGTGGAGATGGCCGCCATTCCGCTCCCGAACACGGCGGCGGACTCGGCCCCATCCCAGAGGGTCAGGCGGTCCTCCAGGATCTCGAGGCTTGGGTTGTTCAGGCGGGAGTAGATGAGCCCCATCTCCTCTCCGGGCTCCTTCTCCCGGAGGCCGTAGGCCTGCTCGAAGAAAGCCTTTCCGTGCTCCGCGCTCTGGAAGACGAACGTGGAGGTGGCGAAAATGGGTGCCTTCACCGCACCTTGCGACCAGTCGGGGCGGTATCCGTAGCTCATCATGAGGCTCTCAGGCTTGAGGTCCCGGTCACCGATTCTCGTTTTCGCCTTCTTGTCCCACATGGTTGGATTCCTTTCGGGAGCGGTCTGGAGGGCTCTTGGAGCCACTATCGGAAGCTACGGGTTGCGGTTCGGGGCTGCCAGGTGAGAATGATGGGTGGGAAACGGGTCGCCGATTCCGGGCGGGTGGTTGCTCCGCAGATCGCAGGTTCAGGCCGTCTCTGGAAAGAGAGCTCAGCCAGTGCATGAGTTCGGATCTCAGTTGCCGCGCATGCGGGTGCCGCCGCCGGGGCCCCGGTCCCTGGAACTGGCCGAGCGCCTCGCTCGGGTGGAGTCCAGGAACGTCACCCACCTGACGCCAAGATCTCCCGTCTTCTGGGTGGCGGCCCAGGGGGCCAACGTCCGGGACGCGGACGGGAACGTCTACCTGGACCTCACAGGTGCTTTCGGAGTGTGTGTGGCGGGCCACACCCCCCCCAGGGTGGCGGAGGAGATCCGGAGGCAGGCGGGGGTGCTGATCCACGGGATGGGTGATGTGCACCCGCCGGTCCGGAAGGTGGAGCTGTTGGAGGCTCTGACCCGTCTGGCTCCCTGGCCTGACGCTCGGGTCCTTTTGGGATCGTCGGGCTCCGAGGCTGTGGAGGCTGCCCTGAAGACCGCCCTGCTGGCCACGGGGAGACCGGGTATCGTGGCCTTCGAGGGTGCCTACCACGGTTTGACCCTGGGGTCCCTTGCCGCCACGCATAGGGAGGACTTCAGGGCTCCCTTCGCCTCCCGCATCTTTGCGGGCGCCCGGTTCGCGCCCTTCCCCGGCTCCGGGTTCGCGCCCCTCCCCGGCTCCGGGTTGGCGCCCCTCCCCGGCTCCGGGTTGGCGCCCCTCCCCGGCTCCGGGTTGGCGCCCACTGCAGCTGCCCATGGCTCCGGGGAGGAAGGAGCCGTCCGGAGCCTGGAGCAGGTAGGCCGGCTCCTCCGCAACGAGGATGGTAAAGGGGAGGTTGGTGCCGTCATCATCGAGCCCATCCAGGGGAGGGCGGGGGTTCGGATTCCGCCTTTGGGCTTCCTGGGGGAGCTAGCGGCCGAGACCAGAAATGCCGGGGCGCTCCTCATCTTCGACGAAATCTTCACCGGTCTGGGACGGACGGGTGATCTCTTCGCATGCCTCCACGAGGGGGTGCTCCCGGATCTCCTCTGCCTGGGTAAGGGGCTCGGCGGAGGCTTGCCCCTGAGTGCCTGCCTTGGGCCCGCATCGATCATGGACGCATGGCCACCTTCCACAGGGGAGGCCATCCATACCAGCACCTTTCTGGGCAACCCCCTGGCCTGTGCCGCCGGCCTGGCCCTGTTCGAGGAGCTGGAGGTGGGTGGCCTGGTGGCCCGTTCCAGGGTCCTGGGGGCGAAGCTGCTGGAAATGCTGGAGGGACAGTTTGCACACCTGAAGGAAAGGGTCTCAGCCAGGGGCCGGGGCCTCTTTGTGGGTCTGGAGATGGCGGACCCGGAGTCCGGCGGCCCCGCCGAAGGGGCGGCGGTCAGGGTAGCCGAGGCGGCCCTGAAGGAAGGTATCCTTGTGTTACCGGCCGGGGAGCGAGGACACGTTCTCGAGCTTTCGCCGCCCCTGGTGGTTACGGAGGAGCAGCTCAGGTGGGCCGCGGCGAGACTTGCCGTGGTGATGGAAACCGTGCTGGCGGTCTGACAGTGGAGGCGGTTCCCCCGGCGGGCCCCGGCAAGACGTTCAGCAGGGATCGGAAGGGGCACCCGCTCGGCCGTTGAGGCGCGCATCCGCCCTCGGACGGCAGGCATGCGACCCTGGCGGCTCCGTTTCGCTCGCGGCGGCTCCCGAAAGGGCTGGGGACGCGCCCCCAACCTGACACGCGAGACAAGGCCGGCCAGCGGTTGTCAGTTTGGGGGTTGTATACGCCCCTAACCCGCCGGGCGACGATGGCGCGTAGGGTCCGCTGTCAACTTGGGGGGTCCATATGCGCCCAACCTGACCAGCGATTGAGAGCGCTGCATCGCTTGTCAGGTTTGGTGCTAAGCCACGATCTCCTCGCCGCCGTCCACGTTGATGACATTGCCCGTGATCCAACGGGTACCGGGCGAGCAGAGGGCCACCACGGCATCGGCCACGTCCTGGGGAGTTGTGAGTCGGCCTGATGGGTTCTTGGCGGCGGCTCCGTCGATGAGGAGGTGGTTTCCAGGGATCTTCCGGAGGGCCGGGGTGTCGGTAACCCCACCACGCAATGCGTTCACGGTGATGCCTCTGGGGGCGAGCTCGAAGGCCAACTGGCGGCAGTGGCTCTCCAGGGCGGACTTGGCGGCGGAAACAGGGCCGTAGCTGGGGATGATCCGATTGGAGCCGGAGGAAGTCATGGCGAAGATCCTTCCTCCGCTTCCCATCATCTCCCTTCGGATGGCCGCCTGGGTCCAGTCTACCAGAGAGTGGGCCATGACCCGGAGGGTCATGTCCATCTGGCTTGAAGAAACGGCGGCCTCGCCTACGTAGGGGCGCAGAGTGCCGAAGGCCAGGGAGTGCATGAGGACCCCCACGTCCTCCCCTTCAGCCATGAGGCCCTTCATCTGGTCAAGGGCGTCTTCCATCTTCTCGGGGTCGGCGGCGTTGATGTTGAAGAAATGGGCTCTGCGGCCGATCGCTTCCAGATCAGCTTTGAGGTGTTGCACATGCTCCAGACCGGCTCGGCGATCAAGATGAACACCGAAGAGGTCGTAGGACGCTTCAGCCAGGGCGCGGGCGCATGCTTCGCCAAAGCCGCTGGATGCGCCCAGGATGAGGGCCCACCGTCTCTTGCCAATGTCTTCCGGCATTCCCACCTGCTCCGAATGAATGAGAAGAGAAAGCCGCCCGGGTTCTCTGGCCTCGCCGACCCAGCAAGATACGGGAGAGCCCGGTGAAGGCAAAGACGCTGGGGGCGGTGATCCTCTTTGTCGGGGGGTTCCTCGGGTCCGTCGCCGGGATTCCCCGGGTCGGCGACCTGGCTCCGTGGCAGGAGGGTGTCGGTGCCCTGCTTCTCCCGGCCGGCTCCCCGAATCTCCTTCTGGAGAGAATCCAGGATCCCCGCCCGGTGATCTTGGTGCCTGGGTGGTCGGGGAGGCTATGGGAACTCGGAGCCCTACGGGATAGGTTCGTTCGGGACGGCTGGGCGGAATGGGAGGTACTGGCCCTGGAGTTCACGGACCCTGTGGGCAGCAACCTGGAGAACTCACGGGAGCTGGAGGAGGCCGTTCAGGTACTCCTGGCCAAAACGGGGGCGGGAGAAGTTGACATCGTGGCGCATTCCATGGGTGGGCTGGCGGTGTGGCTTCTCCTCCAGGAAAAGGGCCATCTCATCCCCATCCGTCGAGTGGTCTTTCTGGCGTCGCCTCTCCAGGGGACCGTGGTAGCCCACTTGGCTTGGGGTGCGGGGGGGCGGGAGATGCGGCCGGGCAGCGAATTCCTGGAACGGCTCCAGTCGGGAGGGCAGCCGCAGGAATGGGTGGAGGCCCTCACCATCCGGACACCCCTGGATCTGAACGTCGTGCCGGGGTATGGGGCCACCCTTCCGGGCTTGGGAGACAGGGTGGTCTGCTGCCCTACCCACCAGGGACTGCTTGACCACGAGGAAACCTACCGCGTCGCCCGGGACTTCCTCTTGAAGGGCCGGAGAGGGAACTGAGTCACGCTGGACTTCTTCGTGCAGGGCCGGAGAGGGAACTGAGTCACGCTGGACTTCTTCGTGCAGAGTGGAGTGGGAGCGAAGTCACCCCGATCTATTTGTGCAGGGCCGGATCGGGAGCGGACGAGTGGACGTTCGGCGGTCCTCAGCGGGCGGAGGTGGCGAAATCGATCCGCTGGGCCATCTCGATGTCGGTCTGGGTGATTCCGTCCGCGCCGGGAGTGGAAAGGCTGAGGCGCACAAGGTCTTTGCGGATGTCGATGTTGGGCCGGTTGCCCGACTCGTCCGCCAGGCTGGCGACTCGATTGACAAAGACGATGGTGTCGCGGAAGGACTTGAAGCGGAACTCCTTCGCCAACGCATCCTCCTTGATCTTCCAGCCAGGATGCTTTTCCAGCCATCCCTGGACGGATTCCTGATTCAACGTCTCGCTCATCATCCTCCTCGGCTTCCTCCGAAGAAACTGGAAGAGAAAGATAACGATTTCAGCAAGCGGATCTGGAGGGGGTTGAGAGGCACTTTCCCTTTCGGTACTTTTAGGGCCGCCCTGGAATGGCGGATGGAGCTTGCCGCCCCCATCGTCTAGTGGCCAAGGATACCTGGTTCTCAGCCAGGAGACCGGGGTTCGATTCCCCGTGGGGGTACTGAAAAATGGCCCAGAACGCCCATGGCCCCCACCGGCCGGCGTTCCCGGCCACGTAGCCATGGCGGCCGCTTAGCTCAGTTGGCAGAGCACTACGCTCACATCGTAGGGGTCGCTGGTTCGAGTCCAGCAGCGGCCATGGAGATCCGGCTTAAGGGCCGGATCTTCTTTTTCAAGGCCTTTCCTTCCTTGCCATGCACACTGCGGTTCCGTAGGTCCGGCGACCGGTCACTGCCCAGCAGATCCGGTCGCCGGCCACTGTCCGCTTGCATCCGCACGCTGGCTTCATCCTCCTCCCAGGAACTCCTGGATGGCTCTACTCACCTCCCCGGGGGTGTCCTCCTGGATGAAGTGTTTGGCGTCCAGGCGCACCACCCGCACCTGCTTGAAATCCCTCCTGAACGTGTCCATGAAGGGTGGGGTAAAAGCCAGGTCGTCCATCCCCCAGGTCAGGAGCACGGGAAGATCGCCGAGGCGGGTGTGGACTCCCATCTCAACGTCTGCGAGCCAGTTGGCCGACCGGCCCAACTGGCGGGCCAACTCCGCGACGCCGGCCCGACTGTCCACCGTGGGAAAGGGTCCCCGGTAGTGCTCCAGCACCTCTTCGGCCAGGGAATGCTTGACCCCCAGGGGAAGGATGCGCTCGACGAACATGTTCTTGCGGTGGATGAGCCCCTGGACGTACCCGGTGGACATGAGCCAGCCGAAGGCCCTCAGGTGAAGAGCGTCCGTGGGCCAGTACCACGTGTTGCCCATGACCAGGGAACGGACGCGATCCACCTGGTCCAGGGCCAGCCGCATGGCGATGGGGCCACCCCAGTCGTGTCCCATGATCGTGAGGTCTCTGAGGTCCAACTCCGCCACGAGAGCCCGGACTACCTGGGCGTGCTCCTCGGGGGTGTAGCGGTAGGTGGCCGGGTGCTCGGAGAGGCCGAACCCCGGGTAATCCGGAGCTATGCAGCGGAACCGCTTTCGCAGGCGAATGATGATGCCCCGGTAAAGGAAGCTCCAGGTTGGGTTTCCGTGGAGGAAAAGGATGGGAGGACCCTGTCCTTCGTCCAGGTAGTGGATCTTGCCTGCGGGACTGCGGAACCAGTGGGACTCGAAGGGGAATAGGCGCGGATCTGGCTGGAAATCTTTGGATGCCATGCTGCTCCCATAGTGGCCGAGTGGATCCTGAACCTGTTTTTGCGGGTCCGGAGGGTCAAGGCATGAGCCCTGTGCTGCACCACAACCTATCCTCCCATACGGGAAAACACCCCATGTCGTTCATCGGCGGTAGGCGGTCCCGGGTTCAGGGCACGTTGGAACGGGTCAGCGGCCTTCTCCTTGCCCCAACACGCGAGCGATGAGGGCCAGCACTACTTGACGTTCTTCGTTGAGCTGGCGCCAGGTCACGCGGAGCACGCGGAAGCCGAGCGCCGCTAGATCCGCATCCCGCCGCCGATCACCCTCGAAGCTGCTCCGGCCCGAGTGGAACTCGTAACCGTCCACCTCCACCACCAGCCGCTGCCCAGCCCAAAGGAAGTCCACCTCGTACTCCGCTACCATGGCGTTCACTCGGGGCTCGGGGAGCCTCCCGTCCCTGATCAGGGCCAGGAGCCGCTCCTCCGCCTCTGAACGGGTGAGAGCGGGCCCGGTTCGGTTTTCCATCAACTCCCTGACAAGAGAGGCCCCTGGCCGCCGCTGGTGCCGGACCAGGAGGGAGAGGAGTTCCGTGCGAGCGATGAGGTTGCTCCGTTGGGCTGTAGCCAGAACCCGTTCAAACTCCCGGGCTCGTCCTTCTCTTACCAGGTCCCCTGCCAGGTCCAGGAGAGTTCTGGCCGGTGTGGTGATGGGAATGGCCTTCCACGTCGTCGTCTCATCCGGCTCGAGGCGGATGACTCTTCGGGCACGGACACCCGGGCGGTTGCCCCGGGTGCCACCGGGTACGGTCACGTCCACTGGTCCAGCTTGTCCCGGATGGCGGAGCAAGCTCCAGAGGGCAGCGGCGCTCCGGTGGCTGACTACCGCCCCGCGGCCGGAGGCGAGGACGGCGGCCATCTCCGGGGCGTGTGGCGCCGTTAGGGGCCCCACCAGATAGACGCCTCGGTGGATCCTTCTCAGACGCTGCTGTCTGAACCGCCTGCTCAGGACCCGGTCTGTGAGACCGACGCCGAGGAGTTGCGCTCGAGTGACGACACCAAGCTGGCGGCCGGCCAGATCGCTGATGAGGACTTCGAAGGAGGGTCGCACGGTGGTCAAATTGAGAAGCGTGGTGCGCGGAGAGGTGCGTTTCGAGTCTTTCTCCCTCCACGGTGCAGAATCCTACTTCTGTCCATCAGGCTCCCGGCTCGCTTTCTGTTTTGTATACCTCTGGGGTAGGGAAACGCGCTCGTTCGCCTATGCGCGGGCTCCAATGTCAGTTTGTGTACCGCGTCCGGCGCTCCCTGCGTGGCACTGAGCCGCCTGGGGCCCTGCGTGGCACCGAGCCGTCTTTGGCCCTGCGTTGCGCTGAGCCGCCTGGGGCCCTGCGTGGCACTGAGCCGCCTGGGGCCCTGCGTGGCACTGAGCCGTCTTTGGCCCTGCGTTGCGCTGAACGGGTGGGCGGGCCATCACTTCCGAACCGGCTGGCTGCCTTGCTGGCCGTGCGCCCTCGGCTCTGGGCCGGCTGGCCGTAGCCTTCGAAGGGGCGAGCCTTTGGGCCCGGGCTCCCTGGGGTCCTTCGCATGACCGCTGCCGCCCATGGCAGCGATGTCGTTGGCCACTATGGTCGGCATGAACCCGGGGCGCTCCCATGGCGGGATGGGAAGTGTTGAGGCTAAGCGAAGAAGGGGTCTCCGGGGTTCGGCTGAGGGTCGCTGCAAGATGTCGTGGGCACCTGGGGGACTTGCCGGGTCAGGGCCGAGCGGGCATAGTGCGAAGCTCTCCTGCTCATGGCGGGGCGGAGGGTCTTGGAGGGGGGAACCTCAGGACGGACTTCAGGGTTCTCCCCCCTGTTGCCGTGCAGCGTCGGCGTCCTGGTTCGGCCTGGAGGGCCCTGGCTACGGAGGGAGCCGAGGCTGACGGCTCCATGTTCGCGGGGTAGCCGGTTCCGATGGCTCGGACTTTGCGAAGTAGCCGCGATCGGCGAGACCCCTATCATTGACGTTTCCGGGACGACAGAGGCTCAATGCGGAAGGCTTCGGTGAACCCCCTGATTCTGGCCGTCCTGGCGCTTCTACCTGCCACGGCGGCCTTTCCGTGCCTGGAGAGGGAGAAGGCCGTCCTCGGCGCCCAGGAAGATCCCTGGGGCAGCGGGAGTGTGGGCGCCAGCCTCCTCCTTCGGCAGTTGGACGGGGTGAAACGGGTCCTCATGATCGGAGCGCATCCCGACGACGAGGACACGGCCCTCCTCACCGCCCTGGCCCGGGGCATGGGCGCGGAGACCGCTTACCTCTCCCTTAGCCGCGGCGAGGGGGGACAGAACCTCCTTGGGCCGGAGATGGACGAGGGGCTCGGTCTCTTGCGGACCGGAGAGCTCCAGGCGGCCCGGGCCCTGGACGGCGGGGCCCAATACTTCACCCGGGCCTTCGATTTCGGCTACTCGAAGTCGGCAGCGGAAACCTTCCGCTTGTGGCCCCGGGAAGAGCTACTCAGGGACGTGACCTGGGTGGTGCGGAGCTTCAGGCCTCAGGTGGTGGTCTCCGTGTTCTCCGGAACGGAGTTGGACGGCCACGGGCACCACCACGTGGCGGGGCTCGTAGCCCGGGATGCCTTCCACGCCGCTGGAGACCCTGCTCGCTTCCCGGACCAGCTGACAGAGGGGATGGCGCCCTGGGCGCCCCTCAAGCTCTACCGTCTGGCACGACGGGATCCTTCGGCGGGCTCCACAGTTGTGGAGACCGGGACCTTCGATCCGGTCTTGGGACGGTCCCACTTCCAGGTAGCCATGGAGAGCCGGAGCCAGCACCGTTCCCAGGACATGGGGGCTGCCCAGCCTCTGGGCCCCCGCCGGTCAACTCTCGCACTGTTGGAGTCCAGGGTAGAGGTGGCGGGCCCGGACCGGATCTTCGCCGGGGCGGACACCAGCCTCCTGGGCCTGGCCCGGGACCTGCCGGAGCCCGATGGACGGGAGGTGCGGGAGGCTCTGGAGACCTATCGGGAGGCCCTGGCCCTGGCCCTCCGGGGGATGACCCCGGAGGATCCATGGGAGGCCGCTCCTCACCTGGGCCGTGGGGTGGAGGCTCTCGGACGAGCCCTGGAGCGACTCAGGAGTCCGGGGTACCAGGGACCGCCCACACCGGATGCCATGGAGTTCTGGAGGGTCTTGGAAGGCCGTCTCACCCTTCTCCAGGAGGCCCTCCTGAAGTCGGCGGGTGTGGTGGTGGACGTCCGGGCGGAGGCAGAGCTGCTGGTTCCCGGAGAGACGGTGGACGTCACGGTGGAGGTCTGGAATGGAGGTCCTTTGCGTCTCGCCGGACTCCGGGCCGAGCTGGATCTGCCAATGGGGTGGTGGGTGGAAGGGGGGAATGGGGGGGAAACCCCGGAAGGCCGGGATGTGGGGCCGGGAGACCTGGCCCGATGGGTTATGCGTGTCCATGTGCCACCGGGGGCGGATCCGTCGCGTCTCTATTATCTGGAAGAACCCAGGGATGGAGAGATGTACCGGTGGCCGGCGGGGGCGAGTGCCGGCGTTCCGGGGAGTCCGGGGAATCGGGACCTCCTTCGTGCGAGGCTGAGCCTGGATGTGGAAGGGGCGGCGCCCGTGAGCGTCCTCAGGACGGGCCGCTACCGGGGGGTGGACAAGACCACCGGCGAGTACTCGAAGCCGCTGCTGGTCGTTCCGGCCCTTTCGGTGCATCTGGACCCGTCGAACATGGTGTGGCCTTTGGGGATGACGGAGCCCCGGGAGTTCAGGGTCCGTGTCCGGAATCATGCCGTCGATGGGAAGGGGGGGACCGTCCGGCTGGAGCCCCCTCCCGGCTGGGGCGTGAGCCCCCCGGAGCACGTGCTGGCCCTGGCCGAGCCCGGTGCCGAGGCCTCGTTCTCCTTCACGGTCAACCCTCCCCCCCGGCTCGCGGAAGGCACCTATCACTTCCGGGCCAGCGCCCGGAGTCCGGACGGGAGGGAGTACCGGGAGGGGCTGGTCCTGGTGGACTACCCACACATCCCTCGTTCAGCCCTCTTCCCGCCCGCCGAGACCATGGTCTCGGTCTTCCCCGTTGAGATGGAGGGGGATCTTCGGGTCGGGTACGTCATGGGGTCCGGGGATGCAGGCGCCGAAGCCCTCCGCCAGATGGGGGCCACCGTGGAGCTCCTGGGCGCCGAGGCGGTGCGAGCCGGGGCCTACCAGGGGTTCCAAGCGGTGGTCCTGGGTATCCGGGCCTATGAGACCCGGCCCGACCTTGTGGCGGCCAACGAGCGGCTCCTGGAGTATGCCCGGTCAGGGGGCACGGTCATCGTGCAATACAACAAGTATGAGTTTCCCGCCGGGGGGTTCGCTCCCTATCCCGTGACCATGGCCAGGCCCCACGACCGGGTCACGGACAAGTCGGCCCCCGTGAGGATCCTGGTACCGGAGCACCCGGTGGTCCGGCACCCGAATCCCATCGGCCCCGGGGACTTCGACGGGTGGGTGCAGGAGCGGGGGCTCTACTTCTTGAGGAGTTGGGACGGGCGGTTCACGCCGCTCCTGGAGATGGCGGATCCCGGAGAGCCGGGCCAGAGGGGTGGCCTGCTCGTGGCCAAGGTGGGGGACGGAGCCTACGTCTACACCGGGCTGGCTCTCTTCCGTCAGTTCCCGAGGGGAGTGCCGGGGGCCCACCGACTGTTCGCGAACCTCGTGTCCCTCAAGGGGAGTCAGCTTCATGGGCCGTGATGCAGGGAAGCCTGAGCCCCCGGAGGCCAGGGGTGCAGCCCGGGAGCAGGCGCCCGGAGATCATGGCGGTGCCGGAAGGTCCGGGAGCGAGAGGCCGGCCGGCGAGGTACCGGGACGCGAGGTGCCGGGATCCCAGGGAATCTGGGCCGCCATGCGGGAGGCTGACCGGCTGGAAAGGGAACCTGTGGGCCCCTTTCCCAGCTGGGCCTGGGTGTACGGGACGGTGATCGTGTACGGGATCCTGGTGATCGGTCTGCTGGTTATCCTCACCAGGGTCCTGGATCCCGGGTCGGCGCTGTGAGCTTCAGCCCATGACCCATCTCGACTGGGGCCTCTTCGCCCTCTACTTCGTTGGCGTCGTCTCCTTCGCCCTCTACCAGAGCCGGCGCAACGTGGGGGTGGAGGGATACTTCCTGGCCAACCGCCGGGTTCCCTGGTGGGCCATCGGCCTCTCCGTCATGGCCACCCAGGCCAGTGCCATCACCTTCATCGGGACCACGGGCCAGGCCTTCGACGACGGCATGCGGTTCATCCAGTTCTACCTGGCCCTTCCCTTCGCCATGGTGATCCTCTGCATCGTCTTCGTTCCCTTCTTCTACCGGGCTCGGGTCTTCACGGCCTACGAGTACCTGGAGGGTCGGTTCGATGCCAAGACCAGGGCCTTGGCCGGCTTCCTCTTCCTCCTCTCCCGAGGGATGGGGGCAGGCATCATCCTCTATGCGCCGGCCATCGTCCTCTCGGTGATCCTGGGGTGGGACGAGCGCCTCACCATCCTGGTCATGGCCCTGGTGACGGTGGCCTACACCATGGTGGGGGGGATCACCGCCGTCATCTGGACCGACGTGGTGCAGATGCTCATGGTCTTCGGGGGGATCGCCGTGGCCCTCCTGGCCCTCTTCGCCAACCTCCCGGACGGGGTGGGGGTGGGGGACGTGGTCTACATCGGGGGAATTCAGGAGATGTGGCGGAGTGTGGATTTTTCCTTGGATCCCACCAGCACCTACACTCTCTGGTCGGGGCTCCTGGGGGGGCTCTTCCTCTTCCTGGCCTACTTCGGTACCGACCAGAGCCAGGTCCAACGCTACCTCACCGCCGCCTCCCTCAAGGACAGCCGACTCTCCCTGATCTTCAATGCGTTCCTGAAGGTGCCGATGCAGGTCCTCATCCTCTCCATCGGCGTTCTCCTCTTCGTCTTCTACCATTTCGAGCAGCCGCCCCTGGTGTTCAGTCCGGCGGAGGTGGCGGTGGTGGAGGCGAGCCCCCTGGCCGGGGAGCTCCGTGCCCTGCAGGAGGAGCACGCCCAGGTCCACGGGGACCGCCTCGCGGCCACCCGGCAGCTCCTGGAGGAGCGGCACCAGGGGGCCGACGTGGAGGAGTGGAGGTCCGTCATCAAGGGATACGACGAGCGGCTGCGGGAGCTTCGGTCCGGCGCGAAGGGCCTGGTGGCGGAGGTCCGGGGAAGGGCGTCCAACGATGTGAACTACGTCTTTCCCACCTATATCGTCCAGTACATTCCGGTGGGGCTCCTGGGTCTCTTGATGGCGGTGATCTTCGCCGCCGCCATGTCCTCCCTGGACTCTGAGATCACGGCCCTGTCCAGTGCCACCGTCATGGACTTCTATCGGCGATGGTTCCGGCAAGGTGCCTCGGACGCCCACTACCTCCTGGTGTCCCGGCTGGCCACCATGTTCTGGGGACTCTTCGCTTTCGGCGTGGCTCTGTACGCGGGGCAGCTGGGCTCCCTCATCGAGGCCGTGAACAAGATCGGCTCCTTCTTCTACGGCTCGCTGCTGGGGGTCTTCCTCCTGGCCTTCTTCGTAAGAGCGGCCAACGGCACCGGGGCCACCGTCGGCCTGCTGGCCGGCATGGGGTCGGTCTTTCTGGTCTCCCTCGGCACGGAGATCTCCTGGCTGTACTACAATGTGGTGGGGGCGATGGTGGTGGTTGCGGTGGGCACTGCGGTGAGCTGGTCTACCAGAGTTCGGGGTGGCGAGGCGGCGTGACGGCGGCCAGCGTCCGCGACGCCGGAGGAAGGTTGGCGCCGGTGCTGTCGCACGAGTCTGGTCGTGGTCCACCCCGGATCTTCCGGTGATGGTCATGGGCGCCTCCACGAGGCATACCTGCTCGGAGAAGAGATACGATGCTCGCATTCCAGAAGGGGTTCAGTGCTTGGAGAAGGGCTTCGGCGGCTACGGGGTTCGCCGTTTTCTTGTTTCTCGGGTCTCCGGCGGTGTCGGAGGGCCAGGAGACCCCTGAGACCCGTGCCCTGGCGGGTGCCCTCCTCCGGGTGGAGTACGCGTTGAAGGGACGCCCGCCGGCACCGGAAGCCGTGCGGGAGGTGAACCTGGCCTTTGATCGGGCCACCCTGGCCTTCTTCGCCGGCAGGGTGGAGGCGGTGGTCACGGCACTGGACTCCTTGGCAAAGGCTGTGGAGCCGGACGCCGGCGCCCGAGCCCGGCAGAGGGAGGATGCGGAGCGGATCCTGGATGGGCTGGACTCCAAGACCCGGGCCCTGGAAGGTGATCATCCCCCCATCCCCTACCGCCTCCACGGCCCTCCTCCCCATGCAGCCGGGCCCTTCCCGGTGCTTGTGGCTCTCCACGGGGCGGGAGGGAACGAGCATATGTTCCTGGAGGCCTACGGTGCCGGCCGGCTTCGGGTGCTGGCGGAGGAACGGGGGTTCGTGGTGGTCTCGCCCTCCACTTCAGCCCT
>Ga0209498_1001209_pt1 | contig 15878 bp, 16 predicted proteins | sample WalLakDeSediment_FD_184131 | JGI IMG/M metagenome (GOLD analysis project Ga0209498, IMG submission 184131) | Lake sediment microbial communities from Walker lake, Nevada to study Microbial Dark Matter (Phase II) - Walker Lake 11/02/13 Deep... | ecosystem: Environmental > Aquatic > Freshwater >... | reverse complement strand
CCCGGGCTGAGGAGCGCTGCAGCGGCATTCCCGTCAGGCTCAGCCGGGTCCCTTTCATTCATGCAACGGCGCTCATCCAGACTCACGGAGCCTTACACCATGAATGCTGTGATGAACCCAAACAAGATCCAGGATTACCTCGTCAAGGACATCGATCTCGCCGACTTCGGCCGCAAGGAGATCGCGATCGCCGAGACCGAAATGCCCGGGCTGATGCAGACCCGGGAGGAATTTGCCAAGGACCAGCCGCTGAAGGGCGCGCGGGTCGCCGGATCCCTGCACATGACGATCCAGACCGCGGTCCTGATCGAGACCCTGGAGGCGCTGGGCGCCGAGGTGCGCTGGGCCTCCTGCAATATCTACTCGACCCAGGATCACGCGGCTGCCGCCATCGCCGCGAATGGCACGCCGGTCTTCGCCGTGAAGGGCGAGACCCTGGACGAGTACTGGGACTACGCCCACCGTATCTTTGAGTGGCATGACGGCGGCACGCCGAACATGATTCTGGATGACGGCGGCGACGCCACGCTGCTGGTGATCCTGGGCGCGAAGGCGGAGCAGGACCCGTCAGTGCTGGACAACCCCGGCAACGACGAGGAGCGTGCCCTGTACGCGTCCATCAAGAAGCGCCTGCAGGAATCCCCGAACTGGTACTCCAACATCAAGAAGAACATCCTGGGCGTGACGGAAGAGACCACCACCGGCGTCCATCGTCTGTACCAAATGCAGAAGGAAGGCACCCTGCCCTTCCCCGCGATCAACGTGAACGACTCGGTCACCAAGTCCAAGTTCGACAACCTCTACGGCTGCCGCGAGTCGCTGGTCGACGCGATCAAGCGTGCAACCGACGTGATGATCGCCGGCAAGATCGCGGTGGTCTGCGGTTACGGCGATGTCGGCAAGGGCAGCGCCCAGTCGCTGCGCGGCCTCGGCGCCACGGTGTGGATCACCGAGATCGACCCGATCTGCGCCCTGCAGGCGGCGATGGAGGGCTATCGCGTGGTCACCATGGAAGACGTCGCGCACCAGGCCGATATCTTCGTGACCGCGACCGGCAACATGAACGTGATCAACCACGATCACATGGCGCGCATGAAGAACCAGGCCATCGTGTGCAACATCGGGCACTTCGACTCCGAGATCGATGTCGCCAGCCTGCGCCAGTACCAGTGGGAAAACATCAAGCCGCAGGTCGATCACATAATCTTCCCCGACGGCAAGCGCATCATCATGTTGGCCGAGGGCCGATTGGTGAACCTGGGTTGCGGCACCGGGCACCCGAGCTTCGTGATGTCCAACTCCTTCACGAACCAGACCATGGCCCAGATCGAGCTGTTCGCCCACGGCGACCGCTACGAGAGCAAGGTCTATGTGCTGCCGAAACACCTGGACGAGAAGGTCGCCGCCCTGCACCTTCAGAAACTCGGCGCCAACCTGACCCGGATGACACCTGAGCAGGCAGCGTATCTCGGCCTGCCGGTCGAAGGTCCGTTCAAGCCGGAGCACTACCGCTACTGAGCCGGCGCCGGCCAGCCGATGCAGGGCCGCGGTCCGGAGTTCCCCTTCCGGGGGCAGAGGGACGGCGGCCCGACCGGCCGCTTTCCCCCTTCCCGTGCATGGCGCGTGGACCGGGCAAGACCCACAGGCGCGTGTCCTGCCGTCACCATGGACGCGGGCTGGGCAGATCGCGGCCCGCGCACGACGGCGGGGCTTCGGTGGCGCTGGAATGGCGGCTGCCGCACCCTTTCGCGCCTCCTACCGTTGCCCGGAGCACCTGCGGGCAAGGGTAGGAGGTGCGGCACACACTCGGCATCCGCGATGACCGGACAGGGTGACTCCCGTCTCCATTTCGAATCCTTCGAGGACACAGCATGAACCAACCGACGAATACCGCTCCGGTGTTCAGTTTCGAATTCTTCCCACCCAAGAACGAGGAGGGTGCCGAGCGTCTGCGCAAGGCCCGCGCCCGCCTCGTCGAATTGGGCCCCGAGTATTTCTCCGTGACCTTCGGAGCCGGCGGGTCCACCCGCGACCGTACCCTGGAGACGGTGCTGGAGATCCAGCGCGAGGGCCGGGTCGATGCCGCCCCGCACATCTCATGCATCTCCTCGTCGCGCGCGGAGCTGATGGATCTGCTGCAAGCCTACCGCGATCACGGGGTACGCCGACTGGTCGCTTTGCGCGGGGATCTGCCCTCAGGCGCCGGCGGCGGGCTCGGTGAGTTCCGCTACGCGGTGGAGCTGGTGCGGTTCATCCGGGAAGAGTTCGGCGATCATTTCCGGATCGAGGTTGCGGCCTACCCCGAATTCCACCCGCAGGCCGCGAATGCCGAGAAGGACCTGGCGCACTTCTGCCAGAAGGTGGCGGCCGGGGCCGACTCCGCAATCACGCAGTATTTCTACAACCCCGACGCCTATGCCTTCTTTCTCGAGCGCGTGAGCGCGATGGGCGTGGACATCCCGATCATTCCGGGGATCATGCCCATCACCAACTACACTCAGCTTGCGCGCTTTTCGGACGCCTGCGGTGCGGAGATCCCGCGGTTCATCCGCAAGCGCCTCGAGGCGTATGGCGACGACACGGCGTCCATCCGGGCCTTCGGCACGGAAGTGGTCACCCGGCTCTGCCAGCAACTGCTGGACGATGGGGCCCCCGGCCTGCACTTCTACTCCATGAACCAGGCGGTGCCCTCCGAGGCCGTCTGGAAGAACCTGAACCTGGCCCCCGGGCACTGACCCATGCGTCGTCCGCGGCTGCTGATCGAAGCGGAACTCGCGGCCGGCCGCAGGCTGGAACTGCCCCCCGCGACCCTGCGCCATGCAGTGTCGGTGCTCCGCCTGCGCGACGGCGCCGCCTGCCGGGTCTTCGACGGCAGAGGCGAGGAATACCACGCGACCCTGGACCTCTCGGGGCGGCGCTCCGGCGCGGTAGTGCTGACCCAGGTCGCGGCTGGGCCGACCACGCCGGCACTGCCCCTGCGGCTGCTCCAGGGCATCGCGCGCGGCGACCACATGGACCTGGCCATCCAGAAGGCGGTCGAGCTCGGCGTCGCCGAGATCTGGCCGATACTCTGCCAGCGCAGCCTGTCCGGGGCCGCGCACCGCCGCCTGGACAATAGGCTGCAGCACTGGGAGGGCGTCCTGCGGGCAGCGGCCGAGCAATGCGGCCGAAACGAGTTGCCGCGACTCGACCCGCCACGGGACCTCGCCGGTGCCCTGGCCGATCTGCCGCAGTCCGGCCTGCGCGCCGTCGCCGATCCGGATGGAGACCCCCCGGGCGTTTGGCAGACAGCCCGGCCACAGCCTGGACCCGGCACGCTGAGTCTGCTAGTAGGGCCCGAAGGGGGCCTGGAAGCGGCCGAGATGGCCCAGGTGCGGTCCGCAGGCTTCCTCGGGCTGCGCCTGGGGCCCCGTGTGCTGCGTACCGAGACCGCAAGCATCGTCGGCTTGGTGGCACTGCAGATGCTCTACGGCGACCTGGCCTGAACCGCGGATCGCCGGCCCACTCAGGCATCCCCTGATTCGCCCGCCTCCGGGTCGCGTACGAGCCGGTCCTCCAGCGCCTGGGTCGCGCGGTGCTGCTGCAGCAACGCGGCCGAGGCGTTGCCGATGGTCGTGCCGAGGGTGAGCCTCAGTTGCTCCAGTTCGTCCAGAGCCTGCTGAATGTCCTCCCGCGGGGCACCCGGAAGGCCACCCTCACCCGTCTCCCGCGGGCCACCGGCGGCGTCCGTGCCCAGCGCCGACCGGAGGCGGGAGACCAGCGGCTCCAGCGCCTGCGCCTCAACAGCCGCCTGGGTCAGCGACGCCACGATACGCTGGTGCCAGGCCGCGATCTCCCCGACCCCTGAACGCGCATCCATGGGGACGGCGCCGGGGGCGGAGGCACCGCCTCCGTCCGGTGCGGCCCCGGCCGGAGGCCTGGCCCCATCTTCCAGCGCCGCGAAGGCAGCGGCCAGGCGGGCCATGTCGGCTCCGCCCTTCCTGCGCATGCGCGCCAGGCCGGCCTCGTCTTCCGTAACCGGCTCCGCACCCCCGTCCTCCTCCGCCGGTGTTCCCTCCTCCAGGATGGCCTCGGCACGGAGCACGATGTCGGCCACCGGCGTATCCGGCATCCCGGCGGTCCGCACCTCCTCGAGCAGCCCCGGAAGCACGTTCACCGCATCCTCGATGACCTGCGCCGCCTCGGCATCGGCTGCGGCCGCGCCCTGCGCGGCGATGAACGACGCGAGAATGCCGGCGAATTCGCCGATGCGCGGGGCGCCACCGGCACAGGCCCCCTGCCGCAGGTTACCGAAGCAGGCACCGATCCGGGCCACTCCGGCAGGGTCGTGCCCGGCCTCACGCCAGTCCTCGAGGGCCACCGACAGCTCCCGCGACCGGAACTCCAGGGCTTCGACCAGCGATTCCGGTGCCGCCGTCACGCCGGGACCCAGCACAGCGGATTCGAGCAGATCACGGTCGTAAACAAGGCCGGCCGCTGCCTGCGCCTCCAGCCCGTCCAGCGCCTCGGCGAGTTGACCCAACAGGCCAGTGGCGACGGAAAAGACCTGTTGCCTCGGATCATCACCTGCGGACAGTGCGCGCTCGGCCGCCTGCAGGCCGTTACCGATCTGCCGATCGACACGACCCAGCAACTGCTTGACCGCCGGTGACGGCACGTGATCTTCCCCGGCCAGACCCCTCGCCAGTCGCTCGGCATCCAGAAACAGGCACTTGCCATCACCCGCCGGCAGGGCGTCGGCAACCCGTGACGCGGCATCCCCGAGCCGCGCGCAAGCGGCAGGCACGTCCCGTCCGTGCAGGAGATCCAGCAACCCATGCTGGAAGCGCCGCCGGGCATCGTGCAGCACACGGATCCAAACAGCCGCGCCGGTATCCTCCGGCGGGATCAGGCCGGCACGCGTCGGCTCCGGCCACTCGGCGGCCATCACGATCGCCGGCGTCATCAGCCGGCCGGCACCGCGCAGCCCCCGCAATTCGTTCACCAACGGGAGCAGCACGCGGGCGAGGCGGCCGGGCTCGGCACCGGTCAGGCCGAGCGGGCCGGACATCTGCAGGGCCGCCCGCACCAGCAGTTCGGCACCCTCCGGGGTCCAGTCGACCCGCCCGTCCTCGAGATCCGCCACAGCCCGCTGCATCTCCTCGCAGAGTTGCACGACGTCGTCACGGCCGACCGCACCCAGGCCAGCACGGATCTGCGCAAGGCCGTCCCGGGCCAGGCACAGGCACTCGTGGCACCCGGGATTCTCGGCGTACTTCTGCAGTACGCGCTGGAGCCAGAAGAACAGGTCCTCGAGTTCCCCCTGATCCCAGTTGCCGGTGTCGATCGTCATAGGCGGATTCTTTCGATGGTCGGGTCGCCCGGAAGGGAGAATACGGGAGCGGACGGGGGGCGGAGCCATCCCGCCGGCGCGCGGCCCACCGGACGACAGGGTCGGGAATGTGCCACAAACCGGCTCCCGGTCACAGCGGCGCCCTGCCGAACCCGCATGGCCCACCCGGCGGATCATGGCATACTGCGGCCATCCCAAGGAGACGACCGCGACATGCCCAGACAGCTCGCCATCGGGGTTGTGATGGACCCGATCGAAACCATCAAGCCGGCCAAGGACTCCACCTTCGCGATGCTTCTGGCCATGGCCCGACGTGGCCATCGCGGACATTACATGCAGATGTCCGACCTCTGGATCACGGACGGAGTCGCGCACGCCCGGAGCCAGGAGGTGACGGTCAGCGACCAGCCCGTGGATTTCTTTGCCCTCGGCGACGCGGTCGAAGGGGCGATGACACGCTTCGACATCGTACTGATGCGCAAGGATCCGCCCTTCGATCTCGAGTACATCTACGCGACCTACGCCCTGGAACTCGCGGAGCGATCCGGGGTGCGCGTGGTCAACCGCCCCGGTGCGCTGCGGGACGTGAACGAGAAGGCCTTCACCGCCCACTTTCCGCAGTGCTGCCCGCAGACCCTGATCACCCGCGACCGCTTGCGCATCCGGGCCTTCCTGGCCGAGCAGGAGCGGATCGTGATCAAGCCGATGGACGGAATGGGCGGAGCCTCGGTGTTCCGGCTGGACCAGGGCGACCCCAACGTGTCCGTGATCCTGGAACTGATGACACGGTTCGACCGGCGCACGGTGATCGCGCAGCGTTTCCTGCCCGAGTACCAGCAGGGCGACAAGCGCATCATCCTGATCCACGGCGAGCCGGTCGACTTCGCGCTGGCGCGCATTCCCGCGGCGGGCGAGTCCCGTGCCAACCTGGCGGCGGGCGGTCGCGGCGAGGCGGTTCCGCTCACCGAGCGCGACCGCTGGATCTGCGCGCAACTGGCGCCCGAGATGCGCGCCCGCGGGCTCGATTTCGTGGGCCTCGACGTCATCGGCGATTACCTGACCGAGATCAATGTGACCAGCCCCACCGGGATTCGCGAGCTGGACAAGGCCTGTGGCCTCGACATCGCCGGCCGGTTCGTCGAGTACCTGGAGGCGAGCCACCCCTCATGACCCGCTCCCGCCTGCACCCCGGGCTGCGTGCTGCGGCGGGCACGCTCCTGCTATTGCTGGTCGCCCTCACTGGCTGCGACCGCAAGCCCGAGACAGACCGATTGACCTTCCAGGCCTTCGGTACGCTGGTCGACATCACGGTGTACCCGGGCGGCGTACACGACCTGACGCGGATCGAATCGGAGCTCACCGAGGACCTGGAGATCATGCACACCTCCTGGCATGCCTGGGAACCGGGCTCGCTGGGACGGACCAACCAGCTCCTGGCCACGGGCGGCGAGTTCAGCGCGCCGCCCTCGGTGCTGCCCCTGATCGAGTACGCGCAGGAGCTGGAGCACAAGACCGACGGGCTGTTCAATCCCGCGCTGGGACGCCTGATCGCCGCCTGGGGCTTCCACCAGGACGAGGCCGCCGGCCCCCCGCCCGATGCGGAACGACTGGCGGCCCTGCTGGCCGATCCACCCCGTATGAGCGATATCGAGCGCCGCGGGGTGCGCCTGCGCGGGCATCATCCGGAGCTGCAGCTGGACTTCGGGGGCATGGGCAAGGGTTTTGCCGTGGCCCGCAGCCTGGACCTGCTCGCCGACCTGGGCGTGGAGCACGCGATCGTCAACGCCGGCGGCGACCTGATGACGCGCGGGCGGCCCGGTGACCGCCCCTGGCGCATCGGCGTGCGCGACCCGCTCGGCACGGGCGTGCTCGCGCGCATCGAACTGGGGTCCGGCGAGGCCCTGTTCACCTCCGGCGACTACGAACGCGGCTATGAATGGGAGGGCGAGCGGATTCACCACGTGATCGATCCGCGCAGCGGGCGGCCCAGCCGCGGCCTCGTTGCGGCCACCGTGCTGCACGGCGATGCCGCGCTGGCCGACGCCGCCGCCACCACCCTGATGATCGCGGGACCCGAGGACTGGCCGCTGTATGCCAGGCGTCTGGGCGTGACAAGGGCGCTGGTGGTGCTGCCGGACGGCTCGGTCGAACTGACCCCGGAGATGGTGTCCCGGGTCGAACTCCGCGGCGAGGTCATCCGCCGGATCCGCGCCGCGGAGCCCGACGTCGGCACCAGCGTTCCATGATGCGGAGCCTGCGCTGGGGCGACGCGGTGGTCGTGGCCCTGGCCACCGCACTGGTGACGGCAAGTTTCGCGCTGGGCTACGCCCCCGGCACGGGCTCGACGCACCTGGTGGTCACGCAGGCCGGCATGGATCCGCGCCACTATTCACTCAACGAGACCCGGGCCATCCGGGTCGAGGGCCCCGCCGGCATCACCGAGATCGAGATCCAGCCCGGCCGTGCCCGCTGCCTGCGCTCGCCAGGCAACCAGGGCATCTGCGAGGCCGCGGGCTGGCTGGAACGTCCCGGGGACATGGCGGTGAGCCTGCCCAACCGCCTGATGCTGCAGGTGCGCGGTGCGCGGAGTGATTTCGACAGCATGCACTACTAACAGGCTGCCAGGTGAACACCAACCCGGTGCTTGCGGATCGCCGCATTGCCGCGCTGGCCGCCCTGGCCATCGGCCTGCAGGTGATCGAGGCGGCGATCCCCAGCCCCGTCCCCGGAATCAAGCCGGGGCTGGCCAACGTAATCACGCTGGTGACCCTTGTCACCTTGGGATGGCGGGCCGCGCTGGCCGTGACCCTGCTGCGCGTCGTCGGCGCCAGCCTGCTGCTCGGCACCCTGTTGAGCCCGGGTTTCTGGCTATCCCTGACCGGGGCGCTGGCGGCGCTCGCGGTGCTGGCGCCCCTGCTGCGCCTGCATCCGAACCATCTCAGTGCCCTGGGTCTCGCGGTCCCTGCGGCGATCGCCCATACCCTCGGCCAGTTCCTGCTTGCCTGGGCGGTGATCATCCCCCACCCCCAGTTGCCACTGCTGCTGCCACCACTGCTGCTCGCGGGACTGATCACCGGCGTGGTCACGGGTATACTGACTGCATCGGTGCTTGCAGATCCACGCATCCAGAGACATGTCCGCGACCCTTCCACAACCCAATCCGGATGACGGCAGCCGGCTCGGGCTGACCCTGTTCCTGGCGCTGGTGCTCCACGCGCTGGTGATCCTCGGTGTCGGTTTCGAGATGCTGTCGGGCGAACGCCCCGACCAGGTGACGCTGGACGTGACCTGGGTCGATGTTCCGGATCCCGTGCAGGAACCGGAGGTGGCAGAACACATCGCCACCGAGGCCCAGGTCGCCAGCGGGGCAGCGGAAGAGAGCCAGGTGGCACGCAGCCCGGAGACAATCGGGGAACGCATGGCCGAACCGGAGCCGGTGGAGGCCCTGCGGCAGCCGGCCGAGGCTTTCGCGCAGCCGGAGCCGGATCCCCTGACCACGGTCGCTCCGGAACCCGAGACGGCGCCGGAACCGCGTGAACTGGAGCCTGTCGACGCCCCCGAGGCAACCGAGGCACCCTCCGCGGCAATGCTGATGGCCCGGGGTCTGGAAGCTGCCCGAGCCACTCCCGGGGAGACGGCGCAACCCCTGCTTTCCCGTGCGACCCGCACCCTGTACCTCGACACCCTCGCCGCGCGGGCCGCCCCGGAGGCGGCCTACCTGGAGGCCTGGATACGCAAGGTGGAGCGGATCGGCAACCTGAACTACCCGGACGAGGCGCGGCGCCAGGGCCTGTCGGGATCGCTGGTGCTCTCGGTGCGGCTGGATGCGGAGGGCCGAGTGCAGAACATCGGCATCGCGCAGAGTTCGGGGGAACCGATCCTCGATCAGGCCGCGATGCGCATCGTCGAACTAGCACAGCCCTTCGCGCCGTTCACGGAGAGCATGCGCGAGCAGTACGATCACATCGTGATCACCCGAACCTGGGCCTTCCGGCGCGACCGGGTGGAGCGCGCGCGGTGATCGGGTTCACTGGCCGGCAGGCGCATCCGCCACCGCCTCCCTTGCGGGCGGGAGCCGGGCGGCTGATACTCTAGATATGGGCCACTCCATACCCAAGTCGACCACTGATGGACTGCGCGATCACTTCCTGATCGCAATGCCCAGCCTGCAGGATGGCTATTTCGGCCACACGGTCACCTACATCTGCGAGCACGGTGAGGACGGGGCGATGGGCCTGGTGATCAACCAGCCGATCGACCTCACGCTGGAACAGATGCTGCGGCAGCTGGATCTGGACCCGGCCTCGGCGATGACGGAGCAGACGGTGTTCCGCGGCGGACCGGTCCAGCCCGAGCAAGGCTTCGTTCTGCACTCGCCGGAGAAGGAATGGAACGGCACGCGGAAGCTGGCGGCCGGGCTGTCGCTGACGACCTCACGGGACATCCTCGAGGCCATGGCGGAGGGGCAGGGTCCCGCGCAGACCCTGATCGCGCTGGGCTACGCGGGCTGGGGACCGGGGCAACTGGAGAACGAGATCGCCGAGAATTCCTGGCTCGTGGCTCCCGCCAGCCAGGCCATCCTGTTCACACTACCCCCTTACGAGCGCTGGAATGCCGCGGCCCAGCTCATCGGTATCGACATGAACCTGATCAGCCAGGTTGCCGGACACGCCTGATCGTGCGGCTGATGGCCTTCGACTACGGCCAGCGCCGCCTGGGCATCGCCATCGGTGACGAGATCACCGGCAGTGCGCGGGGCCTGGTCACGGTGCGCCCGAACGCTCCGGACGGCATGAAGACCATCGCCGCACTGGTGGCAGAATGGCGGCCCGATGCCTTCGTGGTCGGCTGGCCGACCCGGGCCGACGGCGAGCCCACGGCCCTGGGTCCCGCCATCCGTCGATTTGCCGAAGAACTCGGCCGATGTCACGGCCTGCCGGTATACTGGACCGACGAGCGCCTGAGCTCCCACCTGGGGCGCGAGCGCGTCCGGCACCGCGGAAGCGACCCGGGCCTGGATGCCCATGCCGCCGCGGTCATCCTGGAAGGCTGGTTTATGGAGAAAACTCGCAATGCCTGAGATCGCATCCCTGTTGGACAGCATGGCCGAACAGACCCGGCGGCACTTCGAGCAGCGCGGGATCGAACAGCCGATCGTGGTCGGCATCCACTCCGGAGGCGTCTGGATCGCCGAGGCCCTGCGCGAGCGCTTGGGTTATGCCCGGCCGATGGGCAAGCTGGACATCAGCTTCTACCGCGACGACTTCTCGCGCATCGGCATGCACCCGCAGGTGCGCCCCTCGGAACTGCCCGAGGAACTGGACAACGAACACATCCTGTTGGTCGATGACGTGCTCTTCACCGGGCGCACCATCCGCGCGGCACTGAACGAGCTGTTCGATTACGGCCGGCCGGCCTCGGTGACCCTCGCCGTACTGGTGGAGCGCGACGGGCGCGAACTGCCGGTCGAGGCGGCGATCGTCGGTGCCCACATGGAACTCGGAACCGGCGAGCAGATCAAGCTGCGCGGCCCCGAACCGCTGCGCCTGGAGCGAGTGCAGCTGGAGGATGGGCGTTGATCACAGCGGCCTTCCCGGCCCGTCCGCTGCCGCAACCCGGTCCGCTGCCAAACGACCTGCAGCTGACCTCCACGGGCCAGTTACGCCACCTGCTGACGGTTGAGGGCCTCAGCCGCGAACTGGTGACCGAGATTCTGGACAACGCCGAATCGTTTGCCAACATGAACGAGAAGGCGGTCAAGAAGGTGCCCCTGCTGCGCGGGAAGACGATCGTGAACCTCTTTTTCGAGGCCAGCACGCGCACCCGAACCACCTTCGAACTCGCGGCCAAGCGGCTCTCGGCGGATGTGCTGAACATCAATGTCAGCACATCCTCGGCCACCAAGGGCGAGAGCCTGCTGGACACCCTGCGCAACCTCGAGGCCATGAACGTGGACATGTTCGTGGTGCGGCATCAACAGAGCGGCGCCGCCCATTTCATGGCGCGGCACGTGGAGCCCGGGATCAGTGTGCTGAATGCCGGGGACGGTCGTCATGCCCATCCCACGCAGGCCCTGCTGGACATGTTCACCATCCGCAGATTCAAGGGCGACTTCACCCGGCTCAAGGTCGCGATCGTCGGAGACATCCTGCATTCACGGGTCGCGCGCTCGCAGATCCATGCGCTGAACATCCTGCAGGCCGGAGAGGTGCGCGTGGTCGCGCCGCACTCCCTGCTGCCGGCCCATGTCGAGGATCTCGGCGTGCACGTGTTCCACAGCCTCGAACAGGGCCTGCGCGATGCCGACGTGGTGATCATGCTGCGCCTGCAACGGGAACGCATGGAGCACGCGCACCTGCCCTCCGAACACGAGTACTTCCAGCTCTTCGGCTTGACCCAACGGCGCCTGCTCGTGGCCAAGCCCGACTGCCTGGTCATGCACCCCGGCCCGGCCAACCGGGGCGTGGAGATCGACTCGGCGGTGGCCGATGGCGCGCAGTCGGTGATCCTGCAGCAAGTCACCTTCGGGATCGCGGTGCGCATGGCGGTCATGTCCATGGTGATGGGGGTGCGCAGCGCATGAGTGTCCTGATCGAGAACGCGCGGGTGATCGACCCGGCCAGCGGCTTCGATGGGGTGACGCCGGTCTGTATCCAGGGCAGCGAAATCCTGGCGCTGGGCGAGATCCCGGAGGGCTTCGAGCCCCGCCGGCGGGTCGATGCCCGTGGCCGCTGGCTGTTCCCCGGCCTGATCGACCTGTCCGCCCACCTGCGCGAGCCCGGCGAGGAGCACAAGGCAACCATCGCCAGCGAGACCATCGCGGCCGCGCGCGGCGGTGTGACCACCCTGGTGATGCCGCCCAACACCGACCCCCCGGTGGATTCGCCGGCCGAGGTGGAACTGATCTCCCGCCGGGCCGAGCAGGCCTGCGGCGTACGTGTACTGGCCACGGGGGCGCTGACCCGTGGCCTGAAAGGGGAACAACTGGCCGAGCTCGCCGCGTTGCAGCGCGCCGGGGTCGTCGCGGTCAGCAATGCCCAACACCCCCTCGCCAGCCCCCTGGTGCTGCGCCGGGCCATGGAATACGCGGCAACCTTCGATCTGATGGTCGCGCTGTCGGCACAGGATGCCGCCCTCGCCGGCTCCGGCTGCGTCCACGAGGGCGCGGTGTCCACCCGGCTTGGCCTGCCCGGCATCCCCGAGGCTGCGGAGACGGCGGCGCTGGGCATGATCCTCGCGCTGGTCGAGCAGACCGGCGCCCGGGTGCACGTGAACCGCCTGTCGACCCGGCGGGGTGCGGAGATGGTCGCAAAGGCCCGGGCGGACGGCCTGCCGGTGTCGGCGGACGTCGCCGCGCACCAACTGTTCCTGACCGAGGTGGACGCTGCCGACTTCAATCCCTTCTGCCACGTGATCCCACCCCTGCGCACACAACGCGATCGTGAGGGCCTGCGGGAGGCGGTGGCCCGTGGTGAGATTTCCGCCATCTGCTCGGATCACCAGCCCCACGAGAGCGACAGCAAGCTGGGACCCTTTGCCGAGACCCGTCCCGGGATCAGTGCCCTGGAGACGCTGCTGCCGCTGACCCTGCGCCTCGTCGAGGACGGCCTGCTGGCATTGCCCGATGCCCTGGCGCGCGTCACCTCGGGACCCGCCGCGATCCTGGGACTCACGGGCGGACGCCTGGCCCCCGGCGCCGCGGCCGACTTCGTGCTGTTCGATCCCGATGGCCGAACCGAAATCAGCCGGGAGACCTGGCTCAGCGCCGGGGCGAACACACCCTTCATGGGCTGGAGCTTTTCCGGCCACGTCACCGAAACCTGGGTGGCCGGGCGCCCTGCCTGGACCATGCCCATCGAGGTTGCCGTATGAGCGCCACACCCGACCGCAGCCATCGTGGCAGCATCTTCCTGGAGGACGATGCCGAGATCCTGGAACACCTGTCCCATCCGGGCGACCAATGGATCCTGAAGCTGCAGGCACCGCAGTGCGCCGCGCGCGCCCGGCCCGGGCAGTTCGTACACCTGCAGTGCGATCCGCGGCTGCCCATGCGCAGGCCACTGTCCATCCAGCGCGTACACCCGGAACGGGGCTGGGTCGAATTCCTCTACAAGGCAGTGGGCGAAGGGACATCGGCCCTGAGCCGGCAGCCTGTTGGCGCCCGCCTCAGCGTCCTCGGCCCGATCGGCCAGCCGTTCGTGCTCAACCAGGAGCGGCCGCTGCGTCTGCTGCTGGGCGGCGGCGTAGGAATCCCGCCGATGATCTTTCTCGCGGATCACCTGCGGCAACGGGGTCTGGCCGCGCAGACCCGCGCGATCCTCGGATCCGAGGTGCCGTTTCCGTTCCGACCACGGCCGTCCGAAATCCTCTGGCCGGGGCTACCCGACGGTGCGATTGCGACGATGCCGCTGCTGGAGGACTGGGGAATCGCCTGCCGTCTGACCTCGCGCGCCGGAATCCCGGGAGCCCATCCGGGTTTCGTCACCGATCTGGCGCGACCCTGGCTGGCAGGATTGGAACCTGCCCTGCTGGCACAGGTGGAGCTCTACGCCTGCGGTCCTCACGCGATGCTGGAGGCCTGTGCCGCGCTTGCCGCCGAATTCGAGATCCCCTGTCAGGTCTCGCTGGAGGAGTACATGGCCTGCGCGGTGGGTGGCTGCGCCGGCTGCACGGTCGCGGTGCGCACGCAGGCAGGCGTGGCCATGAAGCGCGTCTGCGTGGACGGACCGGTGTTCGCCGCCGACACGGTCTTTCCCGCTCCCTGAGGCCCTGCCGCCTTGGGCAACTGCAGGCGGGACGCCAGCGGCTTCAGCCGGCCTTTTCCTCCGCCTTCTCCCCGGGCAGCCGGAACTCTTCATCCGCATCGGTATCTGGGGTGCCGACGCCGCCGCCAAAGCTGAGACGCCACTCGAGGTCGGCACGCGAATCCGCCTTGGACAGTGCCTCCTCGAGCTCGACCTTGCCCTCCTTGTACAGCCGGAACAGGGCCTGGTCGAAGGTCTGCATGCCGTCCTTGGAGCCCTTCTGCATCGCCTCCTTGATCTCGCCCACCTTGTCCTCGCGGATCAGTTCGGCCACGAAGGGGGTGTTCACCAGCACCTCCACCGCGGCCACCCGCTTGCCCTGCGGCGTCTGCAGCAGCCGCTGCGCCACGATGGCGCGCAGGTTGATCGACAGGTCCGACAGGATCTGGCCGCGGAAGTCCTCCGGAAACATGTGGATCAGCCGGTCCAGCGCCTGGTTGGCGCTGGTCGCATGCAGGGTCGTCAGCACCAGATGGCCGGTGTCGGCATAGTTCAGGGCCTGGCGCATGGTCTCCCGGCTGCGGACCTCGCCCACCATGATCACGTCCGGCGCCTCGCGCATGCCGTCCTGCAGGGCCTGTTCGTAGCTGGGCGTGTCCAAGCCGACCTCGCGCTGTCCGACGATGGAGAGCCGGTGGGGAAACAGGAACTCGATCGGATCCTCGACCGTCAGGATATGGCCCGTCTCGCTACGGGCGCGGTGGTCGATCATCGCGGCCAGCGTGGTCGACTTACCGGACCCGGTGGACCCGACGATCAGTACCAGACCATTCCGATGCTTCGCGAAGTCCTTCAGCACCAGCGGAAGCCCGAGCGACTCGATGCTCGGGATCGACAGCTGGATATGCCGGATCACCATCGCGAGCTCACCGCGCTGCCGGTAGACGTTCACCCGGTAGCGACCGACGTCGGCGCGCGAGACCCCGAAGTTCGCGGAGTTCTGCTGCTCCAGGCTCTGCTGGTGGATCGGCAGCATGATCTCGCCGGCGATCCTTGCAACCTCGCCCGGTTTCAGTGTCGTCTGCGACAATGGCTGCACGCGGCCGTCGACCTTGATGCTGATCGGCGCACCGGTGATGAAGAAGAGGTCCGAGGCGCCTTTCTGCGCCATCAGCTTCAGGTACGGGTCAATCTGTGCAGTCGCCATGTCGGTCACCGTGAGCGCATGTCGGAGGCCTGCTCGGCGACCGAGAGGCCGGCCAGGTCGTCCATCACGTCCGGCTCTTCCTCGCGCCGGGCGCGCTTGCTGTCCAGCTTCAGCCGCAACCGCAGGTCGTTCATCGAATCCGCGTTGCGGATCGCCTCCTGGTAGCTGATCTGTCCGGACTCGTAGAGGTCGAACAGGGCCTGGTCGAAGGTCTGCATGCCCTGCTCGCGGGAACGCGCGATCAGGTCCTTCATCTCGTGTACCGCGCCCTTCAGGATCAGGTCGGACATCAGCGGTGTATTGATCAGGATCTCGACCGCGGGCACCCGGCCCTTGCCGTCCTGGGTACGGACCAGACGCTGGGACACCACGGCCTTCAGGTTCAGGGACAGATCCATCAGCAGCTGCGGGCGCCGGTCCTCGGGGAAGAAGTTGATGATGCGGTCCATCGCCTGATTGGTGCTGTTCGCGTGCAGGGTCGACAGGCACAGGTGGCCGGTCTCCGCGAAGGCGACACCGTAGTCCATCGTCTCGCGGTCCCGGATCTCTCCGATCAGGATCACGTCCGGAGCCTGGCGCAGCGTGTTCTTCAGCG
>Ga0209498_1001208_pt1 | contig 15887 bp, 13 predicted proteins | sample WalLakDeSediment_FD_184131 | JGI IMG/M metagenome (GOLD analysis project Ga0209498, IMG submission 184131) | Lake sediment microbial communities from Walker lake, Nevada to study Microbial Dark Matter (Phase II) - Walker Lake 11/02/13 Deep... | ecosystem: Environmental > Aquatic > Freshwater >... | reverse complement strand
CGCGGTCATAGTCAGGGTTGTACGCATTGGCCACCGTAAAAATGTTTATGACTAATACCCGCCCGTCCTTATGAGTAGCCATTTCTACCACTTCTACCACACCCACGCCCGTGATTACTTCAATCAGCCTATAGAGGTCGAGCCCCCTTTTTTCCCGGCCTCAGGCCGGTTATCTTTTGCTGCCCGCCCACGTCCGATTACTGACCACTGACTAATGACAACTGACAACTGATTCAGACTTGATCATTCTTGCTTTTTCTGTTCAAACTTCAAAAATAGACAGGCCGATACCTGGATGACGATTGTTCTGAGAAATCCTGAATAAATTTATTGACTGCGCCATCGGCTTGGCGGGCCTGATCAGAGAGCCCTAAACCTTGAACACGCCAATATTGTTATGGATAAGGAAGAAATACGGGATCGTGTTTCCAGACTGAATGTCTGGAAGCGCGGCGACCAGAGAGCACCTCATAAGCCCCTGCTTCTTCTGTATGCCCTGGGCCATTGTCTGCGTGATGAAAACAGGCTCATTTCATACGAGGACGTGGACAAAGACCTCAGAAAACTCCTGCTTGAATTCGGACCTCCAAGAAAAAGTTACCATCCTGAATACCCTTTCTGGAGACTGCAAAGCGACGGCATCTGGGAGATTCCGGGTGGGGAAGCTCTTCAGAGGCGCAAATCCAATAACGATATACCCAGATCAATACTCCTGAAAAATAAGGTTCATGGAGGCTTCAGAGAAGATGTTCATCAGCTTTTTGCTCGGGACAAAAAGTTTCTCGCCGAAACAGCCGGCCAGATATTGAATGCTAATTTTCCAGCCTCCATTCATGAAGATATCCTGCAGGCCGTTGGTATCGATCTTGAGGATACAGTACGCAAAACCATTGCCCGGGACCCTTCCTTCAGACACAGAATCCTCCAGGCCTATGAATTCCAGTGCGCTGTATGCGGGTTCAATGTCAGGATAGGGGATTCCCTGGTGGCACTGGAAGCTGCCCACATCAAGTGGTATCAGGCCGGAGGTCCTGACATGGAAAGCAACGGCATTGCCCTCTGTTCCCTCCACCACAAGCTGTTTGACAGAGGCGCCTTTACAATCTCTGAGAATATGAAGCTGAAGGTTTCTGAAATCGCCCACGGGACCACGGGATTCAGGGAATGGCTGCTGGTCTTTCACGACAGGGAAATCCGCCCGCCACAAAGGCAGAGCTACTTTCCTGGAACTGACTATGTGAAGTGGCATGTCAGGGAGGTTTTCAAGGGATATGCCAGGGAGATTTAAGGAGTCTTTGGCAGGCAGTAGGGTTTCGATCCAAGTTTTTTGCATTACAATCCCGGCCCTATTAAGATGCGCCTGCAAAAAGTCACAAAGCCAAAGCTTCAGAAAATAATAAGCTTCTTAACTCGTTGTTTTTACTGACAACTGGCGACTGATAACCGATAACTGCGCCTGCAAAAATGACTTATGGTAGGCGCATCTATCATGACCCTTGATCACAGGCCAATTTTCAGACCTTCGGACGAGAAGCACATTCCGGACCAGGAGTGTCTGGGGTGGCACAGGAAAGAGGTTTTCAGGAAGTGAGTCTATAACAATTGGCAACTAACCATGAAGCATATCCACGTAACCTGCGCAATCATTGAACGAAAAGGTATGGTCCTGGCGGCCCGACGTAGTACTGCCATGCATCTGCCCCTCAAATGGGAATTCCCAGGGGGCAAGATCAGGGCCGGCGAAGATCCTGGAGACTGTCTGAAAAGGGAGATTCGTGAAGAACTGGGTATTGAGGTTGACATTGCTGGTAAACTATCTCCATCAACACATACTTACCCCGACTTCATTATTACGCTTTATCCATTCATATGTAAGGCAGAGACATCCAGATACAACCTTACAGAGCATGCTGAAGCGGCCTGGTTGCACCCTGATGAACTTTTCAGCTTGGACTGGGCCGAGGCTGACCTGCCGGTCCTTGATGCTTATCTTGGCTGGCTTGAGAGAAGGAGCTGATGACAAGCAAGCTTGTTTACGGCATTTACGATGCCTTGCTGGACAACCACCTTCAGGCAATACTGGATCAATATCCTGAATTGCGGACAGTTCTGGGCAAAATAGATGTTGAAGAACAGCCGGCCAGGTATGCGGATTTCGTGGCTAAGGTGGTCAGGCAGGTTCTGCGTGAAGAGATGGATTCAGACAAAAGACACCAAATTTGCAATGCAATTCTTTCTCACCTGAACGATGGCGCTGAACATCAAGCAAAAGCTAGGCAGCTGATTGCCGCGAAAAAGCCAGTCCTTTTGGAGGTGACCCCTCCTCACTATGCAAAACCAGGCATTCCTAGGCCCCACACGCCAATATCCGAAAGCAGTCTTTTCACCGGCTCTCCCCGTGATCCTCAACTAGTCCATGAGTTATTAGCCGAGATGAAGTCCGCAGATTCGGTGGACATTCTGGTTTCCTTTATCAAGTGGTCCGGGCTGCGCCTGTTGATGCCATCCTTAGAGGACCTGCGGGACCGTAGGGTGCCTGTGCGGCTTATTACTACTTCTTACATGGGTGCATCTGATGCCCCTGCTGTGGAGTGGATGACCCGCATGCCCAATGTTCAGACCCGTGTTTCTTACGATACGCAAAGGACCCGGCTGCATGCCAAAGCGTATTTATTCAAGCGTGATTCCGGGTTTTCAACAGCCTACATTGGCTCAGCCAACATGTCCCATGCAGCCATGACCAGCGGCTTGGAATGGAATCTGAAGGTTACTGAACAGGACATGCTGCATATTCTGGAAAAATTTACTGCTGAGTTTGAAACTTACTGGAACAGCCGCGAATTTATTCCGTTTGATCCGGATGATCCAAGGCAGCTGCGCCAGGCTATCAGCAGAGCAAGGAACTCTAAGTCTCGAAAGCAGGTATTTTTTGATCTACAGGCACATCCCTTTCAAGAACGTATTCTGGAAGAACTGGAGCGGGACAGGAACATCAATAATCAATATCGCAACCTTGTTGTAGCTGCTACAGGAACCGGAAAGACTGTAATCGCAGCCTTTGATTTTCAGCGTTTTTTTCAGAAAAAGCAAAAACACTCCAGGCTGTTGTATGTGGCCCACCGCCAGGAAATTTTGGAACAGGCTCTGGATACATTTAGGAATGTCCTAAGGGATCATAATTTTGGAGATCTTCTTGTAGGTCAGCACAGAGCTGAACAAGTAAATCATCTTTTCTGTTCAGTTGGGATGCTCACCAGCAGAAAGCTGTGGGAGCAGGTGGGTAAAGATTTCTATGATTTCATAATCATAGATGAGGCTCATCATGGCACAGCAGCCAGTTACCGGCCAATATTTGACAATTTTGAGCCAGAGGTGCTTCTGGGCTTGACCGCAACTCCTGAACGTATGGATGGGGAAAACGTGCTTGCTGATTTCGGCAACCGTATAACTTCAGAGATTCGTCTTCCCGAAGCCCTGGAGGAAAAACTACTTTGTCCATTCCATTACTTTGGGGTAGCTGATCCCATCTCTCTAAATCAGGACCGTTTCTGGAAACACGGCAGATATGACGTGGTTGAGCTAGAGAATATCTACACCGGCGCTCATGTTCAGGCCAGGCAGCGTTTGAATGTAGTCCTTGACGCTCTGAAGAGATACGAACCCGAGTTGGATAAGGTCAAGGGGGTCGGTTTTTGTGTATCCATCAGACATGCACACTTCATGGCTGATATGTTCAGCCAGCATGGTATTCCTTCAGCAGCGCTGGTCTCTGGAGTAGACAATAATAAATGCTCCAGCCTGCTTGAGCAGCTTAGATCCGGAGAGCTTACTTTCCTCTTCACAGTGGATAAGCTTAGCGAAGGTGTGGACGTTCCTGATTTAAACGTGGTCCTGTTTCTAAGGCCCACTGAGAGTTTGACGGTTTTTATGCAGCAGCTGGGTCGAGGGCTACGCCATGCACCGGGCAAGGATTGCCTGACGGTGCTGGACTTTGTTGGCCAGGCCCATAGAAAATACCGCATTGATACAAAATTAAAGGCCCTGCTTCCCAGGCATCGTTTCGCTATTGACCGGGAAGTGGAGCTGGATTTTCCGCATCTCCCTCCTGGTTGTTCTATTCAGCTGGACCGGATATCGCGCCGACATGTATTGGAAAATATCCGGGAAAATTTGCGTAACCTGAGAGTGCAGATCCCTGAACGCCTCCAGACTTTTGAAAGTGAGACCGGACAAGAGCTGACATTTGGAAATTTTATCACCCATCATGATTATGAGCCTGAGCGCTTGCTGGTCAAAGAGACCTGGAGCGGTTGGAAGTCAAAAGCGCATTTATCAAAGATACCCAATGATCCTGACCTAAACCGATTAAAAAATGCGTTGATCAGAATTGCTCAGATAAATGGACCCCGGGAAATAGCCAGGTTAAGAAGGATCATTAACCATTTGCAAGAAAAAGACATTGCCCAGGCCCGATCAACTGCCGGGGGTACAGCCATTTTAATGCATTACAGGATCTGGGCAGGCATAGCTGGCAATCTGGGTATGTCCTCGCTGGAAGATTCATTCACCCGGTTTTCCAAGAACCCTACAATCCTTGCTGACATGGAAGAAATCCTGGCCTGGGCCGCTCATGAGTCAAAGATTGAAGGCCGGCAACCGGATCTTCCTTTTAAAAGCCCTCTGGAGCTTCATGCAAGGTATTCCAGCAGAGATATAAATGCTGCCCTGGGTCTGGCGGGCCTTCATTCATCTGGACAGACCGGCACTGGCTTATTGCATGCTAAAAAGTTAAAGACCTATGCCCTGCTGTTAACGTTCCAAAAGACTGAACGCGAATTTTCGCCAACCACTATGTATTCGGACTATCCCATCAGCAGAAACCGCATCCACTGGGAATCCCAATCCACCAATACCCAAAAGGGCCAGATCGGACAGAATCTTATTCGTCACCGGGAAAAAGGTTATACTGTTCTTTTCTTTGTCCGGGAACAAAAGAAAAGCCTAGGCCTTACCATGCCTTTTACTTTTTTGGGTCCTGGGGACCTGGTAAGCTATGAAAGCGAACGCCCCATCAAAATGGTCTGGGATCTGCAAAATCCCATGCCCGTGGAGATGTTTGAGAATAATAGATTGGGTGGGTAAAATATGTTTTGAAAAACTTCATTTCTTCAAATTATAATTATACTGCGCAATAAATAGTAAACAATAATTAAGTCTCATTATTATCAACCCATAATGGCCATTGAAACTCCAGCAAGATTACACTCCTTAAGTTGAATTTAAAATCAATACAATATCCTATCTATCAGGGTTTGAATGCTGTTTCCTTTTTTTGAATGGTTCTGCATTGAATGATTAAAAGGAATATTGGCAATTATGCACGTAGGCTGCAAATAGAGGCTTTGAGGCCTATGGCAAGTATGGTGCACTTTTGGCGCACTTAAACTTATGCAGGTATGCCTCCAGAGGTGCATTTTAAACCTGCCATCGCTTTGAGATTTAGTAAGTGGTTGCGTTTCGAGTTTTGTGTTGGTAAGGGGGAAACTTCATTAAAAAAAGTGCGAGCATTTTTCTAAACTGGATAAAATGAACTAGGCATTTTGTAACTCATTGAAATACATATAAATTACAAACGAACGCCGATTTCATCGCATATATCAATACATATTAATTAACGAAAAATTTGCTAAAATTTCAATTTTTTAAACAACATAATGCAATTCCTTTACCGGACAACATTGCCTTGCAGGTAAAGAGCGAGTATAATGCTATGTTGGTCAATGGGAAGCATTATCACTGGTTTACATAGGATGTTTACTGATTGTCGAGATTTCACCCAGCGTAATATTCACAAGACTACTTCAAAAATAATAAAGTCAAGGCTGTTAAAAATTTTCACCTACCCATGCAAAATATAAACCATCAATCATCACCTGATTTTTCCAGATATCTAAATGTCTCCCAAACATGTTCACAGCCCTTGCGCTTAATAGGTTTTGGGGTGTTAGGGGGATTCGGAATCGGCCTAGCCCACCTTGAAGAGACCCTGGATGGAACCAGACCCCCAAAAATGGAGATGGTCACACACCAGCTTATTGATGGGCCTGTAAACATCCCGGTCATGCGGGCGGATACGTCTTCCCTGGAAAACTACGTCTCTAAAAGATCTCTGCGTCGCATTGACCGCTATTCCCGCATGGCAGTTCTCGGGGCCTGTCTTGCCCTGGAAGATGCTGACCGGCTTGAAAAGATGTCAGAGCGAACCGGACTTATCATTGTCTCCGGGTACGGGGCTGCGGCAACCACTTTTTCATTTCTGGATTCGGTTATTAAAGACGGAGATACTTGCGCATCTCCAACTCATTTTTCCAACTCGGTCCACAACTCAGCAGCGGCCCATATTTCTATTCTCCTTAGCATTACCGGTCCCAGCCTGACAATAAGTCAGTTTCATACCTCTGTTGCCTCAGGTTTGCTGACAGCACGCCAATGGCTGGCCGAAGGCCGTGTGGATGAAGTCCTCTTTGGAGCTGTTGACGAATACTGCCCTGTTCGAGGCTACAGCAGTCTACGTTTACCATGCCGTAACAGTTCGATAAATAGAAATGGCAAGAAGGTATCTGAACCGGAAGTTCTGGGGGAAGGCGCTGCTTTTCTTCTTCTGTCCAGAGAGAAAGATGATTGTTTCAGCTATCCGAAAGTTATTGATGTTCTGCAGGGAAACATTGATTATGACTGCCAGTCTTTGTCCCGGAATGATCTTATAATTTTGGAAGATATGCAAAACCGGTATTGTGAGCGAATCTATAATAAGTTACAAGTTTCTGAACTTTGTGCAGGAAGCTTTTCACATATTTATGGCCGCCTGCCTGTGGGACAGGCCTTTGATCTGGTTATTGCCGTGTTGATGCTCCGTAACAGAAAAGTTTATCCATGCATAAATCTTAGCAATCATTCCAGCACAATGGCGGACAATCTTTTGAAAAATGACCCGGAGCAAATTGCATGTCTTGCAATCAGCAAACGAGGAGAATATGGCGCAGTCACCCTGGCCAATAATGACTAATAGGATTTGTCTCAAGCCTATCGTTCATGGCACTATGCTTGTCTTCATTTATCTTTTGGCAGGGACAAATTTCTTATGGGCGGATCAGAGAGATCAGGCAAGGGAAAAGATAGCGCCCCGATATGGACTGGGACTGAGCTTGGGCATTGGCTATGATCCTTCTGACGCACAAAATTTCATGAGCTTGACCGGGTTTGCCCTTTATGACTACGATGACATCTGGCCTCACAGAGCACCAGATCAACTTCGTTTTAAACTGGAATGCAGCTTAGGAGGGACTGTTCGTTCTGATTCAGATTTTATGGCCTCGGCTGGATTTCTTGCCCTGTATTATCTTGACAGCTTAAGCAGTTCTTTTTTTCGTCCTTATATTGAAGGTGGAGTAGGCCTTATCTTTACAGAATATAAGGTCAAAGGGCAGGGATCAAGGCTTAATTTCAACCCCCAGGCAGGACTAGGTATGGAATTGACCCCTGCATCCGGATCCAGTTTTTGGATGTCCTTAAGAGTGCATCATATTTCCAACGCAGGTATTAATAAGGACAACCGGGGCATTAATTCCCTGGTATTTCAAATGGGTAGGCACTTTTGATACAAAACCAAAACAAGGAGCATTGTCATGGAAGAAAAAAAGCTGTTATTGCACAACCCGTTATGGTGTCTTGTAGCCATGCTTTGCCTGGCCCTTCTGTTTACAGCCGGATGCCGGTCCAGCAAAGCGCCGTTGTCTTCCAGTGCACAGGATTCAGTCAAATACACAAAATACAATATCCACGCCCAGAAAGGCAGCCTGGATATCAAGGCCAGCTATGCAGGATATGTTGATTCAGGAACAGGACATTTTGTCATTCCGGCAGGGTCCAGGGTGACCTTTCATGATAAACGAGCCAGGAGAAACGGTTTTTATATAAACGTTGTTGATACCAATCAGCTGGTTTTTTTTGAATATCACAGGGGCCGAATGGAGATGAGCCAGCAAGAATATATTATGCTAATCACTTCGGATAGGCCTCTATCCCTGGATAATTTTTCCGAAATTGACCGCAAAGGCATCGAGACTGGCAAAATATATACTGGCATGAGCAAGGAAGGTGTGCTTACAGCCTTTGGCTATCCTGCTGTACACGGAACCCCTTCTCTGGATCAAGATAGATGGATATATTGGCGAAACAGATTCATAACTATGGCTGTAGAATTTGATTCCAATGGCTATGTTAAAAATATAATTCATTAGAAATAGTTTATGCTTATGAAATCTTCGCCAATAGCATTGATAACAGGGGGCAGCAAAGGAATCGGCGCGGCCACGGCCATAATGCTGGCCAGTGACGGATTTGATGTCTGGATAAACTACAAGAGTGATCACCAGTCAGCCACAACAGTCAAAGAAACTATATTGAAGCTTGGACGGGAATGTAAACTGCTGCCCTTTGACGTCTCCGACCCCCAAAGAGTTTCTGAGGCTCTTGAGCCTCTTCTTGAGGAAAAAGCACCCTTCGCATTAGTTAACAACGCTGGCTTTTATGCAAACACCTTGATGCTGACCATGGATTTTGAACAGGATTGGAAAAAGGTTCTTAATGTTCATCTGGATGGTTTTTTTCTGGTCACTAAAATTGTTTTGGCCAGGATGCTTCGAAAACGAAGAGGCAGAGTCATAAATATTGTTTCCACTTCCGGACAGGCAGGCATGGCTGGACAGGTCAATTATTCAGCAGCCAAGGCAGGTTTGATAGGGGCGACAAAGGCTTTGGCAAGGGAAATGGGCAAGCGTAACATTCTGGTAAATGCGATTGCCCCCGGCTTTATTGAGACCGACATGACCAAAGATCTATCTTGGGAGCATATTCTGCCGAAGATTCCTCTGAACCGTGCTGGGAAGCCTGAAGAAGTGGCAGGGGTTGTTTCATTCCTCTGTTCCAGCAAAGCTTCGTATGTAACTGGTGAGGTAATCTCTGTTAACGGCGGGATTTACATGTAATATTTTTCATATTAGTGGTTAATCTTATATACTCAAAAAGACCCTGATTTGAATTTCATTCTGGCTTTGGGAAAAGCGACCTTTGATACAAAGCGTTTTCCGCCAGGACTGACATGGTTGTGGTTTGGAAAAATCTATCCAGCTAGGCTTTGTATGAAACTTTGAGGAAATTGATGATAAAGCAGAAAAGGAGATAAAAAAGAAAATTTTCGGTTTTTAGTGAATGCGGAATGCGAATTTTTTATACAAAATTTCCTATTTTAGTCAAATTTGAAATGGAGGATTGACAAGCATTGCGCCTTAACTATTTATAATTTTTATATAAAAACGGATAAATGTCAACCTTTAGTTAATAATAACATTTAATGAGAACTGATCATTTTTCTCCTGCAAACCCTGCTGGATGGAGTTTAGTCCTTTTGTGCAAAAGCAATGCATTCAAAACAATTGAACGAAGGAGGGTAACCCAATGAAAAAAAAGGGAGTAATTCATTTAATCGCACTTGCTTTTTTTGCGACAATACTAACAGGTTGCTCAAGTACATCTGGCAGTCAATCTTCAGACACATCTGGCAGTCGATCTGGAAGTATAATCGGAACTATCCCGGATGATAGCAAGTTTGCAAAGATATCTATTGGCATGTCTATGAGGCAGGTAATTGATATCATCGGTCCTCCAACAGATCAAAAGGTATACGGAACAGGAAAAATGTTTATTCCCTTCTATATGGGATCCGACAACGTAAGACACGAGGTTTTTTATAAGGGTGAGGGACGCATAATTTATACAGGCGGCGCAGGTTTAGTTGGCGGGGGTGTTAATTCGGTTCATACTATCATTTATGATCCTAATGAAAGCGGTTACGCCAGATAGTAGATCAGCGCTCCAATCCTTTATTAGCATTTTATCAGTTCTTTGGAATATTGTACCGTTTTGTAATTTTGTAATATAATTGATATGAGCGATTTAAAATTCAAAAATGCATAAAAGGGCCTCCACATTTGGATAACTTTCTGTTATAGTTTATTAATTCGGCAAAAAAAATAAACTTCAGAACTTCACCAAAAAGGAGACCCTGATGAAAACTACTACATCTAATAATTAACAAAAAGGGAAAGTAAAAATTTCCAGGGTGGAAAAGTCCCAGCAATAGCTGACCGACAGAGCCGGTGTTGCTGCTTTCACAAGGTATCTTGAGAAGATAGGACTTATGGATATGTTTAAATCCAGACTGTCTCATCTCAAGAAAAATTCCAAGGGGGCAAAGGTACACGATATACTCAAGCAGATCATCTGTTGGATCATGGACTGAACCAGCACAAGCCTTGGATATTTTGACCTGCTTGCCCAGCGTATCCGGAAAACCGCGTAAAAGAATTGAACCCTGAAGGTTTTCGCTCTTGCGGATTCATGGATTCTATCTCAATAAAATACTTCAGGTCCTGTAGCCTAATCATCTGCGGGCCGGGTTTGGAACTTGTTTTGAAATGTTCATGTCTGGACAAGCCATGGCTTGCTGATTCAATATTAAACCAGGCCATTACACAAAATTTAAACAGTGCTGCTTTGAATCAATACAATACTGTGTTTGAGTTTTTTGAACAACCAAACTGACAGTAACCTTCAATAGTCTGACAGACAATAACTCTTAACGGCAGTTTGTTTTTTGAATGTGTTTGAACATTTTAACCAAAGGGAGCTAGCCAAATGGAACTTAAAAGAATTTTGCTGGACAGAAGAATCTGCAGGTTTGTTTTGCTGTTCTATTTTTTTGTGGCCCTGTTGCCTTCCACTGGTGAAGCGTCACTCATTGAAAGCCGTCTTTCCACCGGAGAGCAGATGTCTGAACGCGCCGAAAAAATTGAGTCAGTCAGAAAGGCCCTTGAGCATAAGGTTGTCGCTCAGAGGCTGGCTGATCACGGCCTGACTCAGGAAGAAGTTATGGCCAGGATGAATGCCCTGGATGACCAACAGCTCCACCATCTGGCATCTCTGTCCGATGAAATCGGCGGAGGAAGCACAGGCCTGGTCATAGGAGTCCTGGTGGTTGTCCTTCTGGTTATTTTAATTCTGATGGTCAGTGACAAGAGAATTGTTATACAATAAACACCTTGATCAGTCTTAACACCGGATGTTCCCAAGGCTTAAGAGTAACTTGCGGCTAAATGAAAAAAAAAATATTTATATTCTGCTTGCTTTATGCGTGACCCTCTCAGCCTGTTCAATTCCCAGAATCGTTGTGCTTTCCGATCCATTGACTGCTCAGGAACACAACGATCTGGGAGTCTCCTACGAACTCATGGACGAAAAAAACTCGCCCTTAAAGAATACGAACTGGCTTTTAAACAGGACAGGAACTGGGATCAACCCTTGATCAATCATGGCAATGTCCACGCCGGGCTGGAAAACTGGAATCTGGCGGAACAAAGCTACCAAAACGCTCTTAAAAGAAATCCGGACAATCCTGAAGCTATGAACAATCTGGCCTATGTGCTTATTAAGCAAGAAAAATACCAGGAAGCGCTCAACTGGTCCATGAAAGCTGTTGAAATTGAGCCTGATAATCCCGTCTTTTTAAACACTCATGGCTGGGCGCTTCTGAACACAGATCATTGGGATATGGCTCAAAAAACATTTCTCTCCGCCCTTGAGTTCAGTCAAGAAGGAAGCCCATTGCGCGATAAAATCATTGATGGGCTCAACCAGCTTGAAATGAAATAGGACTGCTGGACTTTTTGATCGGGAGGATGAATCCCAGGAGATAAGTGCGCCCAAAAACCGGCAAGGACGGGATAAATGATGGTCATGATTTGTCCTGGGGTCTCTTTTTGTCCCTAATTGGCCATCTGCGGCTTCAAGACAGGCACTGCTTAACTTGTTATTGGTAGCTGAATACCGAGTTTTGCATGTAGATCTATGTCGTCAACTTTAAATCGCTCAATTTAGGATATAATCAATATAAAGCGCGAAATTAATCTGCTTCTGATTGTTTTTTTATAATTTTATCAGTACTACCTAAACGAGTAGGGGAGCAAGATGAAACTATTGCTTAGATTTTTCTACATTATTTTCTTAATAGCAACTATATCTGCTTGTGCATTTGGAAACAGACACACTTATCATGACACGGTTGCAGAAGTAGATGCTACTGGAACGATTGCAATTGCTGTGACCTCACATGACCAACGAGATTATGTAATTTCAGGAAACAAGAAGCCAATTTTTGTTGGTTTGCAACGTGGTGGATATGGAAACCCTTTTGATGTGTTAACTGATAGTGGAGATCCACTAGCACAAGATATGACAATTTCTGTCGTGATTTCTTTATCAAAAAAAGGTTTTCAAGCTATACCTGTATCATCTTCTCATTTGGAAGACCAACAGTCACTTATAAGTAGGATGAAAGGAACGAAAGCAGAGCGTTTTCTCATATTTACAATTTATGAATGGAAGAGCGACACATATCAGAATACAGCTCTTATCTATGATGTTAATGCAACAATAATGAATGCAAATGAGGTCATATTGGGTCAAAGTAAAATAAAAGGTCGTGATAATTTAGGAGGTAGTTTTATGAATCCTCCAGCTTATGCTAAAAAAGCAATTCCTAACGTATTTCGTGAAAAGATTGAAATTCTTTTAAACAAAGAAGAAATATTAAACGCACTTCAATGAAGAATTTATTAGGTACCCCTTCAAATATATTTTGCAAAATTGGGTTAAATATATTACGGAAATGAATCTGAATATTTGTTTTTATCAGGCTGCGAATCTTTCAGTTGCTACATTGCTAAAAAGTTCAGACTGTTACGTATGATTAACCATGCTAATATCTTAATCTTTTTTGTTTCTTGCACTCAGAATTTTTGAACAACCCCTCAATAGGGATTTTTTCAGTCTGATAAGAATATACTGCAATCAAAATTATGTATTATGTAGCCATCACCGGTGTCGGCATCATATCCTGTCTGGGTAATGACGCGGGATCAGTGACCGATGCCCTTTATCAGGGCAGGTCGGGCATAGAGATTGATCCAAAACGTATTGAACTAGGCTTTAGAAGTCCTTTGACAGGAGTAATCCGGGGTTTTGACTCTACCAAATATCTGGGTAGGAAGCAGCGTAAGACAATGCCTGACTTTGCTATTCAGGCCCATGCCGCGGTCATGGACGCCCTGACCATGGCTGACATTGATCCTGAAAGCCTGCGCAATGAACAGACTGGCTTGATATTTGGTTGCGATTCCAGTTGTCTGGATGGGGTTGACCAAGTGGACCGACTGCGCAGATTCCAGGATACTCAGTCCATTGGAAGCGGGCACATTTTCAGGTCTATGACATCAACCATCACCATGAACCTGAACACCCTGCTGGGCGCCAAGGGGGCCTGCTGGTCAATCAGCTCTGCCTGTTCTAGCGGTGGTCACGCAATAGGCCAGTCAGCCGACCTAATTGCTTTGGGACGCCAAAAGACAATGATCTGCGGAGGCGCCCAGGAAATCAACTGGCAGTCCATTTGCAGCTTTGACGGATTAGGGGCGTTTTCCACCAGAACTGACAGTCCTGAAAGGGCAAGTCGTCCTTTTGAAGCCGAGCGTGACGGTTTAGTGCCCAGCGGAGGCGCCGCAGCCTTAGTTCTTGAACGATACGATTTAGCAAAAAAACGAGGTGCAAAAATCCTTGCTAGGGTGAAGGGCTATGGGTTTTCCTCAGATGGGAGTCATATTTCTGTGCCCAGTTTTGACGGTCTTGAGCGGGCCATGCATAGCGCCCTGAAGCAGGCAGGGCTGACTCCTTCAGATATTGATTACGTTTGCGCCCATGCCACTTCCACCCCGGCAGGAGATTCGGTTGAGGCTCAGAGTATATCCAATGTGTTTGGAGAAAAGACTCCAGCTGTTTCCTCCCTTAAATCCATGACAGGACATGAACTCTGGATGTCGGGCGCCGCCCAAGTCGTATATTCAATTCTGATGGCTCGGAATGAATTCATTGCTCCAAATATCAATTTTGATCGGCCTGACCAGGAGTCAGCCAGGCTGGACATAGTAAAGGAAACCAGACAGACTTGGCTTCGCCATATTCTTTGCAACTCGGCAGGTTTTGGAGGGACCAACGCTTGCATCGCACTTGAGTCTTATAAATGAAATACGATTTTGTTGTCATTGGTTCAGGCGTCTCCGGACTTTCCACGGCCATCGTACTCGCCATCAAGGGCTGCCGGGTCGCAGTAGTGGAAAAGGCCAGTCAACTCGCTCCTGTACTTAAAGGATTTCTACGCAGAGGCATCCATTTTGACACCGGGTTTCACTATACCGGATCTTTTGCCCGTGGAGAGGTTCTTGACACCTACTTTCGATACTTGGGCATCGCAGACAGCCTTGAAAAAGTTCCCTATGATCAGGACTGTTTTGATACTTTTCATTTTCCTTCTGATGACTTTACCCTAGGCTTCCCCTCGGGGTACGAACGTATTCGCAGCCGCCTCCACAGCATGTTTCCCGGAGAAAAATCAGGCATAGACCATTACCTTCGGGTTGTTGAACAGGAATTCAACAATTCACCGCATCTGAACCTGGGAATGACTTCAGATGAAGCTTTGTCCTTCAGCAGATACAGCAAAATGGATCTCAAGTCTTTTCTTCAGGGTCTGATTACCGATCCAAGGCTTGCCGCTGTTCTTTCCATGCATTTTCTTTTGTACGGAACTGAGCCGGGCCTGTCTTCGGTATCCATTCATGCCCAGGTTTCAGGCTCGCTTTATCAGTCTGTCCACGGTATCAAGGGTGGAGGAAGGGTGCTAGCAGAAGCCCTGCTCAGACGCCTTAAAGAGCTTGGCGCGGATATTTTTCCGGGAAGAGGAATCTCCAGGATTGTTTCTTCACAGGACACGTTTACCGGGGTGATGTTTGAGGACGGGGAAATGCTTGAAGCATCAGGCTGTGTTTCCAGCATCCATCCCGAAATGCTTATGTCCATGGTTGATGAGAGAGCTTTCCGGCCAGCCACCAGGCGACGATTTAATGCCTTTGAGAATACTACATCAGCCTTCATGTTTTCCGCAGCCATAGACCAACTGCCCCCTACTCTGGAACGAAAGAATTTTTTCTTATGCCCTGACATGGATATGGACAATTACTGCCGGACTGATCGTCCCATTGAAAACAGGCCGTTTTTTATTGCCTCATGCGGTTTGGACAATCCAGCATCAAAGAAGGGCCTGGTCATGCTCTGTCCCGGTTCCATTAGCGAAGTCCTTCCGTGGAAAGACAGAGACCCTCGCAATCGACCCGGAGAGTACATGTCATTTAAGCAAATGCTCATGCAAAGGGTCCGAGAGCATATTATTGCCCATGTTCCGGGAATATCGACATCCCTTGACATGCTGGACTGCGCCACACCTCTTACTTTCAGGGATTATTCCAATGCTCCATCTGGTTGCCTTTACGGAATCAAGCAAAAACCCGGTCAGATCAATCCCTCACCCCTGACCAAAATCAGGGGACTGTTCCTTACCGGCCAATCCCTTACAGGTCCGGGAGTTCTGGGGGCTACTGTTTCAGCCTTTTTGACCTGCGGCCTCATCTTTGGAAGCAAAAATCTTCGGCAGGAGGTCAGGCAATGTCTCTAAAACGGGTAGCCATAACGGGCATGGGCGCGGTTTCCCCTTATGGAATAGGAGTTGAAGCGCTTTACCAGTCCATGAAGCTGGGCAGAAGCGCTGTGACCAGGTATCCGGCCCTGGAAGCAGTCAAGGGATTGAGATGTCATATAGCAGGTGCAGTTCCGGAACTGGATGCAAAGCAGATCCCCAGAAAACATCGGCGATCCATGTCCCG
>Ga0209498_1001207_pt1 | contig 15888 bp, 31 predicted proteins | sample WalLakDeSediment_FD_184131 | JGI IMG/M metagenome (GOLD analysis project Ga0209498, IMG submission 184131) | Lake sediment microbial communities from Walker lake, Nevada to study Microbial Dark Matter (Phase II) - Walker Lake 11/02/13 Deep... | ecosystem: Environmental > Aquatic > Freshwater >... | reverse complement strand
TGGTCAGAATGAAGCGCATTCCAGAGGTCAACAGCTTGCTGCAGATTGAGCCAGAACTCCGGCTCGGTGCCAGTGAAACGAGCGAGACGCAATGCGGTGTCAGGTGTCACAGAACGCTTGCCCTTCACGATCTCGTTCATGCGAGGATACGAAATGCGGAGCCGCTCGGCGGCGTCCTTCTGCGTAATCCCTAGAGGGATCAGGAAGTCCTCGAGGAAGATCTCGCCGGGATGGGTGGGTCGGCGGTTCTTGGGTAGACGCATGGTACGTTCCTCGCCAGCGGGACAACTCAATGGTAATCCACGATCTCAACGTCGTGGGCTCCTTCTTCCGTCCAGCGGAAGCAGACTCGAAACTGGTCATTGATCCGAATGGAGTGTTGTCCAGTTCGGTCACCCTTCAGCTTCTCGAGCCGTAACCCGGGAAGGGAGAGAGATTTCAGAGACACGGCAGCAGCCAATTGGTCGAGGGTCTTGGAGGCCCTGGCATGGAGGTTCGAGGGGAGGGTCTTCCTGGAAGCCTTCGAATCCTCTCCGTCGAAAATGTCTTCCGTGCCTTGGTCCTTGAAGGAGACGATCAATCGCCCCTCCTCCTCGCCGCAGGTTGGCACTTAACGCTTAATGAGAAGCGTAATACTCGTGCGGTGTTTTGACAAGAGACGGTCTCGTGGGGACTGCCGAGCTCGCGGGTTCCATACCAGCAGCGGGCCATCGGATAACTCACGGGTGACGTTTGCGCTCGCTCGCTCCAGTGATACATGACCCCATGCCGTATCGGTCACCTGGGCGGTACTGATGTAGCGAAGCAGATGGAGGCCGGGGACGGACCTGTGGTGGGGCCACGTCGGCACCCCAAGAACGATCTGAATTCCGCCGGTTTGGTTGGGAGGGTTCCTCCGAACCGGAGGCGGCGGAAAGCAGGATTGAGTTGGAGGAACGAGCCCGTGGAGCACTCGGGGAGGTGCCTGTGGGAGAATCCGGCAGGAGCCCCGGGTTGGAGAGGGTCACCAGCGGAGGCCAGATACAAGCGAACCCTGGGTCGGGGAAGACCGAATGGAATCGGGACGAACCGTAGGTCGGAGTAGCGGGGAAAGCGGCAGAAAGCAGAAGAATAAGGGAGGGCACGCATGCGGATCGCGTACGACGATGAGGCAGGAGATGAGGGGTTCTCGAAGTACTCTTCTCCGCTGTTCGCCCTGTCCGCCGTCCATGTCGCGCCCTCGGGCGAATTCCAGCACGGTGCGCCTCTCCTACAAGGGTCAGGGGATCTTGATCGGAGCCGCCTTTCCAGATATCATGAAATAGTATGAGAATTTCACGACACTCGGGAGATGGTATGTTCAAGACCCAGGACATTTGCTCGATGAGCGATTTCGTCCGGAACGCTCGTGCGCACGCGGACCGCCTCCGGGCCACACGACGGCCGGAAGTCCTGACCCACAACGGGGCTGCCGAACTCGTCGTCCAGAACGCAGAAGCCTACCAAGAGCTGCTCGACCGGCTCGACGAGCTTGAGACTCTGGCGGCTCTGAATGAGGCTGCGGAGGAAATCGACCGGGGCGAGGGTGCTTCGGCCGAAGAGGCCGAGGCCCGGCTACGCAAGCGGCTGAACATCCGCCAGCCGGCGCGGTAGCGCGTGTACGCCATCGGCGTTGCCCCGTCGGCAGAGCGAGACATCGAGCGAATCCACCACGAGCTTGAGGACCGGGCGGGCACAGGCAACGTCAGCACCGACTTCCCGGATCGGTGGTTCGAGGAGGTCATGGAGGGCATCCACCGCTTGGACCAGTTCGCGAATCGGCACCCGTACGCCCCGGAGCGTGCCGTCTGGGGTCGAGACGTGCGCAACGTCCTCCTCTCGAGCGGATATCGGATCCTCTACCAGGTGCGGGAAGATACCGCATGGGTCTTGCGAGTGCGGCACCAGCGCCAGAAGCAACTGGAGGCAGCCGGTCCGGGGAGTGGCTACCGACCGGAGCTGGTGGTTCGCTGAGCTCCGCCACGGGCTTGCGACCGCACGCGCCCTTTCACGCATCAGGGGCGCGCTGTCTCCCTACCCGCACCCCCGGCCGTAGCTGCCCTTACCGAACTTCGACCACAGCGGAGGAGGCCCGAGACCCCGGACACCCTGTCGGGTGTGAACCCTCCGGTGGCGAGTTGGAGAGCGAAGACTTTGGCCTCGGCCCAGCTCGATTCGTAACGTGGGTAAGAGACCACGGACGGCATCGAGGGCCCGCTACCCCCAAGGGTGTCCCGCAACCCATCGAAGCACAGGATCAGGTGACCCAGCTCCGCTACCCCTCCACGGCTTCCATCATCGGTGGGAACGGCGTGTCCATCCCGCGTTCCGGGCCTCGAGGAGGACCTCCTCCGTCAGCAGGGGGAGGAACCCGCCCCCCCGGATTGTCAGTGGGGGGTGGTACGATCGGCTCGGGAAGACGCACCGGTGGAGGACCCAGGGAGCTGCCAGTGAGGGGATGCGGCGGGGGGATAGCTGGTGGGAGGTCGCCGAAGCGCCAAGAAGCCGTGGCTGGAGTCAAGGTGTGGGAAGCGTTGAGCGGCGGACCCGGGAGGGGCGGGCCTGCCGAGTCACCCTCACCCGGGGCCTCTCCTGATTGCCAGCGACAGGGCGGACAACGATCTCGACATCCCTACCGAATGCGTTGAGAAACCGGCACAAGCGTTCCATGGAGAACCCGTCAAGACGACCCCTGACCAAGGCAGACACCTTGGGTTGATCGACGCCCATGAGGTCTGCCGCCTCAGCCTGCGTCAATCCCCGTTCCTCGATCACGCTGGTGATCTCGATGGCGAGATCCGCCTTGGCCAGGAGCTGATCCGCGTCGGCCAGTCCCAGGTCGGTGAAGACGTTCCCGCTGGATCGGGTGATCCTGCCATCCATGCTCATATCAACGTTCTCCCACGATCTCGGTGATCCTGCTCGGCCATGCGCAAGCGCCTTTGAACCCCTTCAGCGGTTTCGCCGACTCGTGCTTCCTTCCGAGTTGCGCTGCCCGGAGTGCGACGCCGATGGAGCGCTGGACCGCTCGCGGAAGGGTCCGCACATCTTCCAGGCTGGATGCAACCCAGTGAAGAGGTTTCGGTACCGGGGCCTCGGACTTGTTCATTATGCCAGATAAAGCATTGGGCGGCAAGGACTGGGGCGACGAACCGACCCTGCGGACCCCGGGGAATCACCAGGACCTCGCGCCAATCTTGCCCCCACCAAGGGGCATCTCCATGGCCGCTTGAGCCGCCAGAACGCCCCCGAAGGGCCCCCCCGACCTTTCCACTGTCAGACTCCGCAGTATGATTAGAGCCGTTGAACAAGCCGCGGCCCGAAGGCACCCCCCACCGGACCGGCCGCCCAGGAGCAATCTGCCCCTCCTTCAGGAGAGCGCCGTGCGCCTGGTGGTCGACTGGGCCATCTGTATGGCGAACGGCGGCGGCGGAACAGTGGTCTTCGGGGTCACCGACCGGGTCAGAGGGCGCAGAAGCACCATCAAGGGAGTTCCCCCCGGGATCGAGATCCATCGACTCAAGCAAGCCGTCTATACTCAACGGCTCGTCATCCTCGGGCGCGTTCAGCAGCGCCCGCATCACCGGGTCTTAGGCAGCAGCGAGGTACTCGAGGAACCGCTCGGCAGTGTGGACCTCCCCTTCGGGGATCTGATCCACGAGGCGATAGAGCCGCTCCTTGGCCTTGGCTTCCATGGCGTCATTTCGGTGCTGCCGGCTGAGCTCGAATCCCACGCATCCACGTGGGGAATCCAATCCGGGCTGGTCTCCTAGGGTGCCCCCATGTGGTACCATGCAGCAAGGCCGTGACTCCAGGAACGATCGGGGATCTCTGTTGGAAGATTGGCCTCGACGAAATCTCGCACCGCTGGTGCGAGATTCTCCGCCTCTCATGGCGGCAGCGGGAAGGAACAGCGCAGGGGCCGCGGCCCCGGGGGGCCCAAGAGACCGCATTCATTGGGGGGGAATGAAACGAAGATCCCGCGCTTGATGGGCGAGGTCAAGCAGAGACCTCCGGCGGCGAGCGGAGGCAGATAGTTGAGGCGGACGGGGCCGAAAAGTCCTACCCTGGGGCAACCCTCAGCCGTCCCCGATCCCCGGGACGGGGGCTGGGCCGAACCACGATCTCCACATCCAATCCGAGAGCCGTAAGGTACCGGATGAGACGCCCCTGCGAGAACCCGTCGAGGCGTCCGTTGACAAGCTTGGAGACCGTACCCTGATCGATGCCGAGGATCTCCCCGGCCTGGTTCTGGGTCAGCCCCCGATCCTGAAGCGTCGCATCGATCAGGTCGGCGAGCCGCGCTTTGGCCAAGGTCTCCTCGGGCTCCGGAAGTCCGAGATCGGCAAACACGTTCCCGGAACCTTCCAGGGAGGCGGGCCCCCTTCGTCCAGCCCGACTCGACCCCACGGTCATCGCTCCCCCCTCTCTGGACACTCGGCCATGCAATCTCGAAGATGCCTCGGAGTCGCCCCCGGAGAGGGAAGGCGTCCTTGTGCCGCATTCCCTTCTGGGCTTTGAATAGCGCCCGCCCAACCGTCCGACGCACGTCCGCTAGGAGGTCCCGCAACACCTCCAGGCTCTCCCCCATCCATCGGACGCCCCGCTCTCCCGTGTCCTGCATTATGGTAGTTTTCCCATGTTCCGGCAAGGCCTTTCCCGCGGTCCTCCCTCGAACCTATTCACAACACTGGCCCAGCTCAGGGGCGCCAGAATGCCCTAGTGAGCCTCTCCAGCCTTGTCCACTACCAGACCCCTGCCGTGTCGCAGGAACATGCCCCACTACTACTGGAGCCAGTTCACCGACTTCTGGTTCCGCCTGTGTGTCGAGAAGGACCATGTGGTGCCTCCAGGGGATTTGTGCAGCAACCTGCTGCACAATTTCCTCCGCCTCGTAGGCAGCCGCGAGCCGCCTCATAGACTTGAGGTTTCGGGAGGAGAACCCGGACGCATCGGGAGAAGCGTGTCGAAGGTCCGCGGAGAGGCGGTCAATGACCTTTGCACCCCAGCCGAGTTCCTTTTGGCGAGCCAGGATCTCGTGCCCGATCTGCCAATATAGACAGATAATCTCTCGGTTGACGGCGGTTCTGGCGGCGATCCGAGCCCGCGCAATCCGGTTCTTGAGATCCGAGGTGGGAACGGCGTGTCCATCCCGCCTTCTGGGCCTCGAGGAGGACCTCCTCCGTCAGCAGGGGGTTGAACCCGTCGACGAGGAAAGAGACTCTCATCGCGGCGGGGGGAAAGATAAAGCCCCGGGGCCGTGGGCCCGGGGGACCTGAGAGACCGCAGTCTTCGGGGGGGATCGTCTCTCAATGAGAAAGACCGAGCAGTTCGAAGGCAATCCGAAAGCTAGCAAGTGTCCGAGTGGGTGCTTGGCTGGCATGGGATACAAGCTGCCGCGGTACACCGGGCCCTCCCATAGCCCAACGGGACATCTCGCGCCGCCTCAGGGCCTGACAGCACCCCTTCCTTGGGAGAAAGCGGCCTCATGACTCCCCCACCACCTCCTCACCCTCTCGAGCTGGTCCTACGCGGCCGACACCATGTGCGAGTACCTGAGCGTGCCGCTGGACCGGGCGGGGCTGAAGCGAGCACCGGCCATGATCTTGCCCCATCTCCACTCACCACCCCGGGGGTCTCGTGAGCACACGGCCGTCGGGCAGCCAGACCGGATCAGGGAATTGATGATCGGCGTACCGGGCGGCCCGGATCCGAAAGGAGAAGTCGGCGATCTGCTGAAGCTCGGCGTTGAATCGGGCATGGGGAAAAGCGACACATACCTCGACCTTCGGAAAGAGGCGCTTGGCCGTGCGCAGAGCGGGCGCGAAATCCGTGTCACCCGATACGATGACCAGAGTGTCGCAGGCCCTCAGGTGCAGGAGCTCGACAGCCTTGACCCCCAGGGCAACGTCGGACTCCTTCTCCTCGTGCCGTTGGATCGTCTTTCCGCAGTAGGGACAGGTCAGGTCCTTCCTCTTGAAGGTGGCGATGTGGAGGTGGATGCCGGCTCCCCTCAGCGCCTCGAGGTGCGTCTCGTGCGCGTGGACCCCTCTGGAGTCGCGTTGCTGACGGAAGGAGGGAATCGCGGAGAAGAAGTGAATCTCCTCCAGGACAGCCTCCGGGCCGAAGACGCTCAGGTAGGACCTCAGAAGGGCATCGACATTCAGCCAGCGAAGGCGGGCGATTCCCAGGAGACTCTTTGCCTCGAGGAGCGAGTAGTGGAGGTTGAACCCGTCCACGAGGAAGGTCACCCGATTCGCCACGGGACCTTCCCGGAAAAAAGAAGCCCCTCGGGCCGTGACCCGAGGGGACCCAGGGAACCCCGCGAGACTCCCTGGGGGGGCAATGTGCAAAGGTCGGTCCGCAGGCTGGGGGAGTCAAGGCCTCTTCGCCGAGCGTTCCTCCAAAGCCGACTGCTCCTCGAAGGATTTTGGGCAGCTTCACACCCCAACTCGCCTCCTTTCCACGGGTGGACCATATCCCCCTCCCAACCGCTTCCTCGCCATCGCGTGCCTCAAGGGAAGCTGCCATTCAGTGGTGGGCGCCTACATAGCTCGATGGGCCCACCGGGGCCGAGGGCACGCGGCCGCAGAAGCGTGGACGCCATTACCGCGCGTGGTCATGCGATAACCGCCTGTGGGACATCCGGCGGCTGGTGGCCGAGGGCACACCGGCGGTGATCGAGGAGCTGAAGCGCCTGAGGAGAACCCGCTACCACGACCGGCCCGTGTCGCTCTGCGGGGGGATGATGGACCTGCCCCTGGTCGTGACGCGTCCCGACGAGGTGAGCTGGTTCTTTGACTTCTCCCGGCAATGAATTCCCGGGAGGAGTCAAGGACGGTCATCTCTGGGCGGAGCGTAAGTCGGAGCTGAAGGGGGAGACGGAGCGGATGGCCCTGGAGCTGAGGGACAACCTCCTGCGCCCGGAGGTGTGGGGGGCGCTGGAGCCGGCGACCCGGGGACGCGGATGGGGACTCCCATGCAACAAGACGTCGGCAAGCGCTTCCAGGTGCCGACATGTTGAGCCATCACCCGGGGGGCTACATGTCGGCGCCCAGCCCCGGTATCAGCGCGTCCTTCTCGAGGCGGATCGCCATGGCCTGCTCTGATATGCGGAACTCCGACGCCAACTTCTCAATCAAGCGCTGACGCTGCGGGTGTTCGAAGAGTCCGCTTCTCCTGACTCCGCCCGCTTCGGCTTCCCCCACAAGTCCTTCGAACCGGGCCTTCAAGCTGGCAGGAGGCACGAGGACCAGGCCGGCAAAGGAGTTGGCCTGGAGGGCCTCTACCCTGATCTCGTCCTTCAGTCCAAGGATCGGGATCACATCGATCCCGAGGTCGAACTCGACGATCTCCTCGATGGGCGTAGGGATCGAGAGCGATGGGTGATACTCGGTCAGGAACTCCTCGGCTTCTCGCCGAAGGTCTTCGTATGAGAGGACTTCCGGCGAGAAGGGCACTTCATGCCTCCCTGATGAGATCAATCAGCCGATCGAGTTGTTCTGGCTCGAGCTGGCGATTCCGCAGGGTCCTCAGGAGAAGGGGCATCTTGGCCATCACGACTTCGTCTCCAAGGACCGCCGCCGGGATCTGACCGTTCTCAATCGCTGCCTGGTCTTTGAGAGCATCGGCTTCATCGGACCCCGGTCTCCATTCAAGGGCTTCGCAAAATCGATCCAGGGCCTCCTCGGATTGTGGTGCTCCCAACCGGCCCCTTTCGATCTTGCTTAGATTTCCCGGGTCCATCCCGGCTCTCTGTGCGAATTCCCTCAGCCCCAGCCGGAGCTGAGGACCGATAAGCCTGGCCTCGGCCCAGCTCGATTCGTAACGTGGGTAAGAGACCACGGACGGCGTCGAGGGCTCGCTACCCGCAAGGACATCCGGCGGCGTCCCGCAACCCATCGAAGCACAGGATCAGGTGACCCAGCTCCGCTACCCTTCCACGGCTTCCATCATGGGTGGGAACGGCGTGTTCATCCCGCGTTCTGGGTCTCGAGGAGGACCTCCTCCTCAGCAGGGGGAGGAACCCGCCCCCCCGGATTGTCAGTGGGGGGTGGTACGATTGCCTCGGGAAGACGCACCTGTGGAGGATCCAGGGAAGTGCCGGCGAGGGGATTCGGCGGGAGCACCGGATTCGAGAGGGTCCCCAGGGGAGGCCAAATTCAAGCGAACCCTGGGTCGGGGAGGCTGAGTATGCGAACGGGAGGGCGGGAACGCCAATGCGTCAAAACGTCGGCAAATGCTTCTGTATGCCGACATGTTGAGCTATCTTCGTGGTCATGACGAGACGACCATCTTCTGGCGGACGCCTAGCGGACCTTCCGCTGTTCTTCCGTGCTGAGGACCTGAGGGTCGTGGGTCTCACTCGCCATCAGATCCCCTCCCTCCTGCAGCGGGGAGAGGTCCGGCGGGTTGCCCGGGGCCTCTACCGCAAGACCGACCGGCCGGTAACCGAGATGGAGACGCTGCTCATGGTCGCCAGGATGGTTCCCGACGGCATCTTCTGCCTCCTTACCGCGCTGCGCGTCTACGAGATCGGCACGCAGAGCCCGGCGGAGGTCTGGGTGGCCATCGGTCACAAGGCGAGAGAACCGAAGATCCGCCCGTGGAAGGGCCGTTTCCTCCGCTGGACCGGGTTTTCTCTCACGTACGGCGTGGAGGATCGGACCATCGAAGGGGTCCGCTTCCGCATCACTTCTCCGGCACGAACGATCGGGGACTGCTTCCGGTTCCGGAACAAGATCGGACTGGACGTGGCCCTGGAGGCTCTCAACGACGGCCTGCGGACCGGTGCAGTGACGGTTGGGGACATCACCCGTGCCGCTCAGGCCTGCCGGGCATGGACGGTGATCAAGCCCTACCTCGAAAGCGCCGTCGCATGAAGCTGTATGCCGCTGACCGGAACGCTCCGACGGAAGATAGGGGTGGAGACAGGGGAAAGTGACAGCACGGCTTTGCCGGACCGAGGCCATTCAAGAACACATCCCGGCCTATGCGTGAACGCACCTCCGCATGGGAGCGGGGACCGACTACACCGACCGGGCCGACGGCCGCGACGCCCTACCGGAGGCGCTCCCTCGAACCCTGGACCGTATCCTTGCGGACAACCCGATGGAGACCGTGGCCCAGGGGCTCTTCCAATTCGAATACCGCACCTACCCGGAAATCGCGCTTCAGAGGCGGTCGTACCCGCTGATCAGTAGGCCTGGTCGCGCTTCCGGACGCGGGTCACGTGAAGCTCCTTGCGCCTCATCTCAGGCGTTATGAACACCCTCCAGTCACCGACCCGCTGCCGCCACTCCGGTGGATCGATGTCCGTGAGCCTCCTCACGTCACCGTGACCGGTCTCGGCGAACAGCTTCACCTTTTCTCGTATCCGGCGAGCCTCCTGCTGGCCGAGCTTCTTCATGTCTTTCAGCGCCGGTCGGGTCCAGACGAGCTTCCAGCTCATATCTTGAGCTCGGCCCGCAGCTCCTCGTCGCTGACCACGTCACCCTCGGCGAGGGCTCGGCGGCCCTCCTCCAGGGCCTCACGGTCTTCATCACTCAACGGCTCGTCATCCTCGGGCGCGTTCAGCAGCGCCCGCATCACCGGGTCTTGCGCAGCAGCGAGGTACTCGAGGAACCGCTCGGCAGTGTGGACCTCCCCTTCGGGGATCTGATCGACGAGGCGGTAGAGCCTCTCTTTGGCCTTGGCTTCCATGGCGTCCATTCCTGCGGTGGTGATCGTCACCTTCAAGATACCTCCGTTCTACCCACCGGGCACGGGGTCTTGTTCATGGTTGAAGGCCTGAGCGTGCTCCTGGACTGGGCGGGGCGGTGGCGGCGAGGGGATGCGGCGGGAGCACCGGATCCGAGAGGGTCACCAGGGGAGGCCAGATACGAGCGGACCCTGGGTCGGGGGAGATGGAATGGAATCGGGACGAACCCTGGTTCGGGGAAGATCGAATGGAATCGGCGCGAACCCAGCTTCGGGGAAGGGGGAATTTGCGAACGGGGGCCGAAATACGTTCCTGGGGCGCACCAGGAAACCGAATTCGACCAGGCGGCTTGTCCGACCGTGAAGACGGGCTGCGGAGAGAGTGCGCTCTGCGCTGGCAATGCGCATGGTAACGGCAGCTGAGGGCGGGGGCGTGAGGGAGAAGGGTTAGCGAGGTATCCTGGCGTTGGCGAGAATCCGATTGAGGCGGAGGCTGGGAACTCGCTCGAAGTGGCGGAGGTTCCCTGTGACCAGTTCAAGGTCGTGGAAAATGGCCGTTGCCGCGATCTGCAGGTCGGCGTCCGGAAGGATGTTCCCGCCCCGCTCTAGATCAGCCCGGATCATGCCGAAGACGCGGGCGACAGCGAGGTCGTAGGGGAGGATCGTCACGGCCGGAAGCACACGCGACTCGATGTTCTCCAGGTGACGTTCTTTGGCGGCAGAGCGATAGGCGCCCTTGAAGAGTTCACCGACGGTCACGGTGCTTGTGAACTGGTCCTCCCGAGGGACAGCCTTGAGCCACTCTACGTACGGTTTGAGGGGTCGGGGACGCAGTAACTCAGAGATCGCGTCCGTATCGAAGAGGTAAGCCACGGTGATCAGTCGAGGGGAGGGGAGGTGCGGCTACCCCCTCTGGAGGATGTCTCCAGAATGCGAACGAGATCATGGGAGTCCTCCCAGCCGCCTGCGACGCTTGCCAGGCCCCCCTCGGGACCTGCTGCGCGAAGGCGCTGGAGTGTCTCGAGCTCCTCAGGTCCGACGATGGCAGCGACGGCCTGGCCGTGGCGGGTGATCACCACGGGCTCACCGAGCTCTGCGGACCGAATGTACTCGCTGAGCTTCGCCTTGACCTCGGAAACGGTTCGGTTTGTCATGATCAGCCTCCAGCGAGAATAATAGTCATTTTGACCATAATGACCAAGGCGCTTGGGGTCAAGGTCTGAGGAGCGACTGTAAGCCATCAGCAGCCGATACCGATAACCTGAGAACGTTCTGCGAAAGGCACGGCGACCCCAGGGGATATGAGGACCCGTCCAATGGTTGTTGGACTGAAGCGGGATCGGCGGCTCTCCCTTGTCTGACGGCGACATCCTGTACATTTTACCGTATCTTCTACCGTACAGGAGAAACGCACCGTGCCGACCATCAAGCCCACCGAAGACATCCAAAGCCTCACGGCGTTTCGTGCGAACGTGGCTTCCTTCGTTGATCGGGTCCGTGAGACCGGCCGACCACTGATTCTCACCCAGCACGGTAAGAGTGCGGCCGTCCTCCTTGGCGCAGCAGACTATGAGGCGCTCATCGAGGAGCTCGAGATCTTGAGAGACATCCAGATCTCGGAGCAGGAACTGGCTGAGGGCAGGGGGATCCCCCACGATGAGGTGGTCCGGGATCTCCGGGCTGCCGTTCGCGCTCGGCTCGAGACGCCGTGAGGATGTTGTGGTCGGAACGGGCTCAGGCTCAGGTGTGCGAGATCTTCGAGTACATCGCCCGTGACCGGCCCATGGCAGCCGAACGCATTCTGGAGGGATTCCTCGAACGGGTAGCCCTCCTCACGGAGTTTCCGGAGCAGGGTGTGGCTTGGCGCCTTCCGCTTGTGGGCCAGGCGGTTGGGCTCCAGCTTGAAGGCATGGGGTTCGTCGTCGCCGTACCTTCGCGGCGGCGCAGCTTAGCCCCGAGGCGTTAGGAAGCAGGACAAGCGAGCCGAGCTGGGGGGCGCGTCGGATAGCCGGATCCCATCGGATCGTATCGTCGGGATGGCGGCCTTGGAGTTCCTGTGGGAGGCGGTGGAGATCGATAAGGCCCGATGATCCATGCCCACAACCAGGCGCGGCAGCGACAGTTCGACACGGTTCGGGGGAGGCTGCGACGGCACCTCCTCGAGGAGAGCTAAAGAAGAGCTTCTGGCTCTGCGATCTGAGTGAGTGGAGGTTGAGCGTGCAGATCACGGTGCAGTTCGCCCTCGCTTGGGAAGCAGTATCAGCAGATCCGGAGGTTCGGGAAGCCATTGAAGAGCTCGATATCGAGGACATGCTGGTGGAGTTATTCGGGAACGCGTCGGATGAGCACGTCGCGGCGCGACGTATCAGGGAGTTCGTGCTATGTGAAGCGGCGAAGCAGAGGGCGACGAGAAGGGATCTTGCCCTGCAACACTTTTCACAAGTCGACCGGGATCTCCTGAAGCTCCATCCGAACGGTCGTGAATTCCTCCGGCGTATGGCCGAAGGAGACGCATGGGCGGTAGAGCCCGCCGGAGCTCTGGTCGTCGCCATAAGGAGGGAGCGCGCTGCTCTTGGGCTGCCATAGCATCGCCTCTTCTTCCATGGTGGTTCATCCTTCACATGTAGGAGACATGATACCACATCATCCGGGTGTTCATGTCAGCTATCACGCTATAGAACTTGCGTCCTAAGGAGGGCATGCACCTGGCACGCCCCTACGCGGCGCGCAGGTGATGCCCGAGGCGATTAGACGGCCGAGAGAGGAAAGGGATGGTCGACAGACGCCTGTCCGCTTCAGTCATCACGCTCTACGTGATGATCCGCGACCCAAATGGCCGGGTGGCTCATCAACGGATCGGTCCAGCGCTCGTTGCCGCCGACCTCGACGCGTCCCTCACAAAATTGGCACTCCGCCGCCAAGGTGAGCTCCTCGTCAACTTCATGCGGTACTCGTCGAAACAAGCTGCGGAGGCAATCCAGGAATTGGACGAGCTTGGGGACGTCGAGGTCGACCCTCGAGACTTTGATCCGCAATGGTTCGACCCAGTGGAGGGCATCGCGGCGGTCGACACCCTACTCGGGTCTCGTGCACGGTGCGTGGCACAGAAGGGTGTTCGCTCGGAGCTTGCTCTCCTGCGACGCGTCCTGAGCGAGGTGGCCCATCGCCACTGGACTTTTCATCTTCTCGAGGTGGAGTCGGAAGAGGAGCTCGGCTGCGATGGGATTGTGTTGGTGGAATAGAAGCGAGCGGTAAGGGAGACATCTACGATGGTGACCGATTTGACCCTCCCGGGGATTCATCCCCGGGAGTGTCAACACGACTAGACGAGGGAACTTTGAAGATGGTGCGCATCCCAAAGCACGGACCTCCTACCCATCCGGGTGAGGTGCTCCTGGAGGAGTTTCTGAACCCGATGGGACTGACGCAGCGGGAGCTGGCCGATGGCATTCGGGTGCCGTACCAGCGGGTGAACGAGCTGGTGAACGGACGCCGCGGCATCACCCCGGCCACTGCGCTGAGATTGGCCAAGTTTTTCGGCACCACGCCTGACGTGTGGTTGAACCTGCAGCTTCGGTGGGACCTCTTCTACGCCCGAGAGGCCGAGGCTCCGGATTTGGAGCGTATCTCCCGGGTGCGCGCTAGCTGAGGCGGGATAACGGGGGCGTTAGAAGGACCTAACCTCCTTCGGGGGCATCGGATCGCAAGAGGTCCCAAAATCCACGAGGGGAGACAATCCGTATAGGGGCGTGTTCAGCTACCTCGAGAAGGTCTTTATCGCCCGTCACGAGGACATCAAGGATCGCGACATCGTCGGGATCTCGGAGCTGGATCCCCAGTGGCGAGGACCGCTCGACGACTTCAGCCTCGCGGCGCAGGAATTCGTCCGTCTCTCTGGCGAGCTCAGGTGCGACCCGAAACTTCCGCAAAAGTACGGGGCCGAGCTCCGCCAGAACCGCCTCGCCAGTGAGGAGCCGGTGCTCCGCGAGGGTGGTTCGGAGGATGTCGGCGCAGATTCCTCGGGTGGCGACGGCAGAAGCCAAGACGTTCGTGTCGAGGAAGACCCTCACGACACGTCGCGGAAGACATCTTCGTCGGTGAGATACCCCTGGGCTTCGGCAAAGGGCATCATCCGGCGGCGCAGTTCCTCGAACTGGGAAAGCGCCAACTGGCGACGGAGGGCTTCGCGGACGACCTCGCTCCTCGTGCGCCCGCTTTGCTTCGCGGCCCGCTCCAAGCGGCGCTCGAGGTCCGGATCAAGTCTGACGGTAAGGGCTGAGGTCTTCATGTCATGCATTGTAATACGGCAAGGGTTTTCTAACAAGGGCCTGAAGCTGACGCGGACGAACGAAGTGCTTGACCTCCACCTTTGCGCGGTCCCGGCGCGCCTGCCGCTCAACCGAGGCCTTACGCCGATCTGGCAATCTTCTCGCCGCTCATCGCCTCCGCTAGATTTGCCTACGCGAACCCGAAGCAATGTTCGTGTTCTGTTGTTCGGTCAGGCTACGATGTGAGGAGAAGCCGAGGTGACGGATTTGGGCCGACTGATCCCCGAGAATCCCCTTGCGTTCATTCGCCGCTGCGTTCAAGAGCGAAGCATCCTCTGGACCTACCACGTTCAGATGCGTCTGCGAGGCCGATCGATTCCGCGATCAGCGATCCTCGAGTCGGCGGAGAGCTTACGAAATCATCGAATCGTATCCGACGGACAAGTACTTGCCCAGTTATCTCGTGCTCGCCAGCCATGGCGGCGAGGTAGTCCATATTCTCTTCGCAGTTGATGTCCCTGGGGCTAATGTTCGAGTCGTTACGGCGTACAAGCCCGACCCCAAGGAATGGGAGCCCGATTTGCGGACCAGGAGCAACAGGCCATGAAATGCCACACCTGCGGCGGGAAGCTCGAACCCGTCACCACTGATCTTCCATTCAAGCTGAGTCAGCGCGCGATTGTCGTAATCCGGGACTTGCCGGTGCTGCAATGCGAGGCGTGCCACGAGTACGTTCTTGAGGACCCGGTCATGTCTCGGATCGATCAGATTCTGGCTGGTATCGCCGAAGGCGCTGAACTCGAAGTTGTGAGATTCGCTGCTTGATGGGGCGGGTCGTCTCCACGACGGGCTCCGGAATCGGCGTGACAGGATCAACGGGGGTTTGGACCTGACCGGGTCCGCTCGGTGGTCCGGAGCGCTCGCCTTGCGGCTCGCGCTCCGGGGTCGGCATCCTGGCCCGGCAGGTCAAAACCAATGCGTTAGGAAGCCTGCAAGGTCTACTCGGCGAACATCTCTTGGAGTATCCCAAGACACTTCACGATGGCGGCGGGACTCAGCCTACCGGCCCTGCGGACGAGTCGCCGGGAGTCCACCGTCCGGACTTGATCCAGGACGACGAAGCCATCGCGTCCCTGGAACCTACAGGCCACTCGAAATGGATAAGGATGCCCACCCGTGGTCATGGGGGCGACGATGACGGTGCGCAGGTGCTGATTCAGCTCATCGGGGGAGACAATAAGGCACGGTCGAGTCTTCCTGATTTCCGATCCAACCGTCGGCTCCAGGGACACGAGGAACACATCGCCCCGTCGAGGAGCAGCACTCACTCCCACTCCCATTCGGTGTCATCGAATTGCGTGGGGAGCGACTGCTCGAGCAGGCGGTCATCGCCCCGCTCATGCGCTTTGGCTGCCGCCGCGCTCCAGCCGGCCCGTGAGGACTTCTCGGCCTCAACCAAGATGCCCCCCTCCACGACCCGCAACCGGACTTCGCCCTCGAGACCCGACTGCTCCAGGAGGGGCTTGGGAATCCTGACACCCCGAGAATTCCCGATCCGGATCAGCTTCGTCTTCATCCCACACTCCACTGGTGATTACATAGTAATTACGGCGAACGATAACTATGTCTTGGCTTCCCAACAAGGGGCTGAACCTGACGCAGAGAACGAGATGCTTGACCTGGGCCACCAAGGCCGCGCAGGTGAGCCCCAGGGCATTAGACTGAAGCGGAATCGGCGGCTCCCCCTTGTCTCACGACGACATCCTGTACATTTTACTGTATCTTCTACTGTACAGGAGAAACCCACCGTGCCGACCATCAAGCCCACCGAAGACATCCAAAGCCTCACGGCGTTTCGTGCGAACGTTGCTTCCTTCGTTGATCGGGTCCGTGAGACCGGCCG
>Ga0209498_1001206_pt1 | contig 15894 bp, 12 predicted proteins | sample WalLakDeSediment_FD_184131 | JGI IMG/M metagenome (GOLD analysis project Ga0209498, IMG submission 184131) | Lake sediment microbial communities from Walker lake, Nevada to study Microbial Dark Matter (Phase II) - Walker Lake 11/02/13 Deep... | ecosystem: Environmental > Aquatic > Freshwater >... | reverse complement strand
ACGGGGCACATGAACGGTGCACGGCGCACGGAAATCAGCGGCCAAAGAACCGGCACAAACAAGTGCGACTTCGGTGGCACGGACAAACTGGTTTTGTCCGTGTAAATGAAGGGGCACGGACAAGCGCGCTTGTCCGTGGCACCGGGAGACAATAAGACGGGGCAAGGCGGAGTAGCAAAGAGCAAAGAGAGTGAACCTTGGTGACAGCCGCCGCGTGTGAAAAAATCCCAATGTCAAAGTTGGGGGTTTGGTATTGGATCGTCCTTCTTTGGAGAGCACGGCCGAGGTTGCACAGTGAGACTCTATGCTCTAAGCTTCTTTACCCTCCCAGGTAGGTCTTCTGAACTTCGGGGTCGTGGAGGAGATCCGAGGAAGGGCCTTTGATCACGAGGTTGCCGTTTTCCAGGACATAGGCGCGTTGGGCAAACTGCAGGGCCAGGCGCGCGTTTTGCTCCACCAGGAGAAGGGTGGTGCCCTCGGCATTGATTTCTTTGAGGGACTCAAAGACGCTCAACATAAGCAAGGGCGCCAGCCCCATGGAAGGCTCGTCCAGGAGCATCATCTTTCTTCCGCTCATGAAGGCCCTTCCCACGGCAAGCATCTGCTGCTCGCCTCCGCTCATGGTTCCCGCTTTCTGCGTTTGCCTCTCTTCCAAACGGGGAAAGATCGAAAAAACACGCCGGATGTCTTTCTCAATGCCTTCCCGGTCTTTTCTGGCAAAGGTGGCGAGCCGGAGGTTTTCCATGACCGTCAGGTTGTCGAAGAGGCGTCGTCCCTCGGGCACGTGAGAAATGCCGAGGCGGCTGACCACCCTGTCCGCAGGGTACTTGAGCAAATCCTGCCCGTCAAAGGTCATGCGCGTTTCCGGATGAACCGGGACCATGCGGGAAAGGGCGCGGAGGGTCGTACTCTTTCCCGCGCCGTTGGCGCCGATGATGGAGACGATCTCCCGTTCTTCGACCTCGAAATCAATTCCGTGAAGGGCCTTGATCTTGTCATAGGAGACGGCGAGATGTTCTACCTTCAGGAGCATCAGAAAAGCTTCTCCTTGCCCAGATAGGCGTCAATGACCTTGGGGTTGTTTTGGGTCTCCTCCGGGGTCCCCTCTGCAATGACCTCTCCGAAGACCAGGGTCTGGATTCGTTCGCACAGCTCCATGACCACCCTGAGCCTGTGCTCGATCAAGAAAATGGCCAGCCCGAGTTCCCTGTGGATGTCCCGTATCATGATCATGATCTGGCGAAGCTCTTCCGGGTTCATTCCCGCCGTAGGCTCGTCCAGGAGAAGGAGCTTGGGCTCCATGGCCAATGCCCTTGCCATTTCAACCCGCCTCTGAGCCCCGTAAGGGAGGTTGGTCACCACCTGATCGGCCAGATGGGCCGCTCCCATCATATCGAGGAGGGACAGGGCTTTCTGTTCCCCCTCCTTTTCTTCCCGTCGCCGCTTGGCGGTGTTGAAAAAGGCGCCCGCCAGCCCGTATTTCAGTTTCGAGTAGCGGGCCAGTTTGATGTGCTCCAGAACCGTCATGTGCCGCCACAGCCTCATGTTCTGAAAGGTCCTGCCCATGCCCATGGCGGCGATTTCATGGGATTTAAGCCCCACGGTTTCCTTTCCCTCAAGAAGAACGCGGCCTTCCGTGGGTTTGTAAATGCCGGTGATCAGGTTGAAGACGGTGGTCTTTCCCGCGCCGTTGGGTCCGATGATGCCCCGAATCTGCCCCGGCTCGATGGTCAGATCATAATCCCGGACCGCTCTGAGGCCTCCAAAGTAGTGGGTCATCTTTTCCACCCGCAGCAAAGGCATGCTAAACCTCTTTCTTTTTCGGTTTCACGAGATCTTCCACAACGAATTCCCGGAATGCAATGAGGCCGGTGGGCCGAAAAATCATGACCAGAATGAGAAGCAGGGGAATGACGATCCATTTGAAGATCTCCAGGGGCCTCAGGGCCTCGCCGAGAAGCTGGATGCCCACGGCGCCGACGATGGAGCCGTAGACGGAGTTGAGTCCTCCAAAATAAACCATGGCCAGCACTTCAGCCAGTTTCTGAATGCCGAACATTCCCGGGTTCACGTAGCGAACGACGTGGGCGAAAAGACCCCCGGCGACCCCGGCCCAAAAAGCTGCAAACAGGAAAGCCGTCATTTTCGTTCGCCGGGTGTTCACGGTCATGGCATTGGCGGCCGTCTCGTCGTCCCTCACGGCATTGAGGGCCTTTCCGATGGTGGAGCGCACGAAATTGTTGATGACCCAGAGACAAAGGACGGTCCAGGTGAAAACCACGGGCAGGGTCGCAAAGTCCGGGTGCCGGCTCAAACCGCGAGGTCCGCCGACGACTTCGAGATTTTCAATGGAACTCTTCACGATGAACATGAACGCCAGGGAGATGATGGCAAGGTAATCCCCCCGGGTTCGAAAGGATGGAACGGCCACAACAAGGGCGCCCACAGAGGCTGCCAGTCCTCCAAGAACCAGGCCGACGGGAAAGAAGTAGGGTCCCAGGGAAGGCGGGAACAGGGCCGGGCCGAAAAAGCGGTCGTTGACGAAAAACACAAGGTTGAAGACCGTGGCGCCATAGGCGCCCAGGGCCATGAAACCGGGATGGGAGCAGGAGAATTCTCCCATGTATCCATTGATCACGTTCAAACTGAGGGTGACCATAACGGCGATCAGTGTGAGTTTAGCCGTGATCAGGCGATAGTCGTTCAAGTCGGTCCAGAAATGAAGGGCGCCGTAAAGAATGAAGAGGTGCACGAGGGCCGAGAGGCCGGTGGATACGCTCAGAAGGAAGGCCGCCGCCCGGTTTGCCGCAGGGGCGAGGATTCGAGCCGTAAGGCAGGTGGGAAGGATGTAGATCAGGGACGCGTAAAGGAGCGCCCCGGGGATGAGGGAGGGCTCTTTGAGCATAAAGAGAATCCCGAAGAGGACGGGGATTCGCGGAAGTCCGACCGCGTCTGCCACCCGCATGCCTACGGCCTGCTCGCAGAGCACGGCCGCCAGGGCGCCCAGGAACCATGCCAGCAGGGGCGTGCCTGAAAAGAGAGCGCGAAGGAGCTTGGCCGGCGACTTGCTAATTCTTGATTCCATTTCCATAGACCTCAAGGCCGTCAAGAAACCCGAAACATTTCATCTTTCTTAAATTCATGGCTGCCAAGCTTGATGATCTCGTAAAAAGTCCTAGACGGTCATTGCGAGGCGCAAGGCGCCGTGGCAATCCGACTTGCAATGCAAGTCGTCCTGAGGCCGCCGTAGGCGGATCGAAGGATCTTCTCGTATCAAGAGGAGATCCCTCGTTACTCTCGGGACAGTGCTTCGCACTGGATTGCCGCAGTGAGTTTACCCTGAGCGAAGTCGAAGGGCTCGCAATGACATATCGGCGGTTTTCGGACTTTTTACGAGTTCATCAAGCTTGGGCTTGATCCTTCTGCTATTTTCAAAAAGCGAAACTGTTACAAAAATACCCACCGGGCTCACAACCTTAACTGGGCGCTGTAGGGTTCCCCAAAAAAACCGTGGGGCCTGAAAACAAGAATGAGCAAAACAATGGAATAGGCGATCAGATCCCGCAGGGTCGAGGGAAAGATCATGGCCACGAAAATCTCTATAAACCCCAGGAGGAAACCTGCCAGGGTGGCGCCCAGGACCGATCCCCTACCGCCGAGGATTGCGGCCACAAACGCCTTCCACCCGAACAGGATGCCCATGTATGGGTCCAGAACGGGGTAGGCGATGCCGTAGAGGGTCCCCGCCGCTGCAGCGAGGGCCGACCCAATCGCGAAGGTCATGGCTGCAATTCTGTTGATGGAAACCCCCATGAGGGGGACGACGACGTAATCGAAAGCCATGGCGCGCATGGCCATTCCGTATTTGGTGTGTCTTACAAACTGGTGAAGGGCGAGGCTCAGGGCGATGGACACAACAACGATCATGATTCTCTGGTTCGTGACGAACACACCCTGTATGTTGTAGGTCGTCGCGGTGATCAGGGACGGAAAGCTCACTCTCTGCGCGCCCAGGAGGATCAGGTTCCCGGTCTCGAGGATGATGCCCACCATCAGACCTGTAATGGCCGCCGAAGCCCGGGGAGCGTTTCTCAGTGGACGATAGGCGACCCGTTCCACGGTCATTCCTACGAAGGAGGTGAGGAACATGGCGATGAGGATGGTCAGCACCAGGATCAGCCAGCCGGGGAGCATGAGCATGCCGTTGGTGGAAAGGGCAATCAGGCCCGAGGCGACACCGAAGCCGATGTAAGCGCCCACCATGAAAATGTCGCCGTGGGCGAAATTGAAAAGCATCAGGATGCTGTAGACCATGGAGTAGCCCAGGGCGATGAGGGCGTAAAAGCTTCCCCATTGGAGCGCGTTGATCAAGTTCTGGAAGAAAAAAGTCATGCCCTAATGCTCCCCCGATGAAATCTGCAGGCGCAGATTTCATACAACGCCCCTTCGGGGCTCCTGTCAGGAAAGGCTTTTTTCAGTCGTTCCCGTGCCCGTCCTCCGCAGTAGCTCTGCTACGGAGGGTGGATAGACGGGAATCCAGGTAAATCAAAGGCTTCCGGCCCACCTTTTTCAACGGGGCGAAGGCGTTTACGAAGCCGTCACCTTTGGAAGTCTCCACGGTATCCGGCGTTGCGGCAAGGGGCATGTTCCCTTGCCACAGCCGGAGCAACGCCTTGATCGGCTAAAGATCAAGGGGTAAAACCACACCTGGATTTTACGGGCAAACGGATTTGTAAAACTCGAATTCACCCTTGTCACTGATCCTGACGATGACGGCACACTTGAGGGGATCGTTGCCCTCGCTGAAGTTCATGGTCCCGGTGATGCCGTCATATTCCTTGATCTTGGACATGGCGTCTCTCACGGCCTGGCGATCTTTCTTGATGTTGCCCGAGAGCTTGCCCGCATCCTGGATGGCTTTTTGCACGATGCCCATGGCATCCCAGGTGAGGGCGGCCACATCATCAGGGACGTAGCCGTGCTTCTGCGTGTAGCGGTCGATGAAGGCCTTGGTCGCCCCCTTGGCCCCTGCCGCCGCGTAGTGGGTGGTGAAGAAAAGGCCGTGGCAGGCCGCCCCGCAGAGTTTCACGGTTTCGGCGGAACCCCAACTGTCGCTGCCCACAATGGGTTTGTCAAATCCGAGTTGGCGCGACTGCTGCACGATGAGGGCCACCTCGTTGTAGTACTGGGGGGTGAAAAGAAACTCGGCGCCCGACCTGGCTATTTTGGTCAACTGGGAGCTGAAGTCCGTGTCCTTGGTCGTGAAGCTTTCATAGGCCACCACGGAGCCCGGCCCGAATTGCTTCTCCCATGCGGCCTTGAAAAACTCCGCAAGGCCTTTCGGGTAGTCGCTTGCTACGTCATACAAGACGGCTGCCTTTTTGAACCCGAATTCTTCTTGGACGAAATTGGCCACCACCGGTCCCTGAAAAGGGTCCAGGAAGCAGGCCCGGAACACAAAGGGCCTGTCTATGGTGGTGTCGGGGTTGGTGGACCAGGGGCTGATCATGGGCGTCTGGTAATTGTTGGCCACTTCACCTGCGGGAACGGCCTGTTTGGAGGCCTGGGGGCCGACAATGGCAAGCACCTCATCCACGGTGATCATCTTGGTGTTAACCGTTACCGCAGACTCGGCTTTTGACTCGTTGTCCTCGATGATAAGTTGAACGCGATAGATCTCATCGCCGACCTTGAGTCCGCCCGCTGCGTTAATGTCCTCCAGCCACATCTCGGCGGCAAACTTGGTTCCTTCCCCAACCTTGGGGATGTCGCCGGTGAGGGGGGCGTTAATTCCGATCTTGATGGTTTTGGACTGGGCCCAAAGGGGGGCTGAAAAGACCAAACCTATCAAAAGAAACGACACAAGAATCCATAAACTCTTTCTCATTGCAATTTTCTCCTTTCATGGCCGAGACCCGTTGCGACGGCGAGTCCGGTACTGGCGGAAGCATTCGAATCGCCGTCAAATCAAGATGTTGTGCGACCCAACCCGTCAAAAAAACGCCGATAGTCTGATGCTCTTAGCACAGCTTGTTCCGGTTATCAACAGATTTTATGAAATCCGCCGAAGCAGATTTTATAAATAGGAATTGACGCAAAACTCGGGGTCGAGCAATATTGATGATCTCGTAAAAAGTCGAGAAGTTCGTATTTGTCATTTCGCCCCCTTCGGCAAGCTCAGGGTAAACTCCGGGAGAAAGCCTATCTTTTCAATCGCTTACTCCCACAAGATTTCTCGCTTCGCTCGAAATGATATAAAAATGGGACTTTTTACGAACGCATCAATATTGGAATCCTAAAACTTTTGTGCATGATGGGTAGATCCTTTGAGCCCGGATTTGGGGGCGTGGTCTCCTTGGAGCCGCAACCATTTTTTCAGCCCCATAGACCGGCGCCGAAAAGGCAGGGATTCATGGTGGAAGCCCTTTGGTGCGTCCCCTCCGATGGGCTCGTGGGTTTGCGTCTACTTCGGGAAAGGTTCGAAGGCAAGGGGGGGGGGGGGTTGACGAGACGGGTCCATTTCCGGTTCCGGAATCCCCGTCCTGGGCTCAAGCAGGGTTTTGTTGCGGCCGTAGGCCTGCATTGGGGTACATACTCAGATAGGTTTGAGGGCTTCGGGTGGGCAGGAAGTTTCGAATCATCACGCTTGGGTGCAAGGTGAATCAGTACGAGTCGTCCTGTCTGAGGGAAGCTCTCCTTCAGGCGGGTTGGCTGGAGGCCCCAAAAGGGGAGAAAGCGGAGACCGTCATCGTCAACACCTGCATCGTGACCCAGCGCGCATCTTACCAGTCGCGCCAGGCAATCAGGAAGGCGATCAAGGAAAACCCCGGCGCCCTGAGTGCGGCGGTGGGGTGTTATGCCCAGGTGTTTCCCGATGATCTCCTGGAAATCAAGGGCCTGGACCTGGTGGCAGGGAACGGGGCGAAACAGCGATTGCCGGATCTCCTCCACGACCGTGAAAAGGGCCGCCTTCCTTTGCTCATATCCTCGGATTTTTCTTGCCGGCCCTTTTCCGATGTTCTCCCCATTTCAAATCGCACCCGGGCCACTCTCAAGATCCAGGACGGTTGCGATTCCTTTTGCAGTTACTGCATCGTGCCCTATGCCAGGGGACCTGTGCGGAGCCTCGAGCCGCAAAAGGTGTTGGAAAACCTGGCAGCCCTTGCAGACAAGGGATACAGGGAGGTTGTGCTTACAGGCATTCACCTGGGGCGTTACGGGATGGACCTGGCGCCTTCTTCGGCGCTCAAGGATCTGCTGATGCTCATTGGGAGAAAAAAACTTCCCGTCAGGATCAGGTTGAGTTCCCTGGAGCCGAAAGAGATCGGTCCGGAAATCATCGAGATGGTCGCCTCCGAGTCGTGGCTTTGCCGTCACTTTCACATTCCCCTTCAGAGCGGGGACAACGGCATCCTGAAGCGAATGAACAGGCATTATTCGGCCCGGGAGTTCCGGTCTCTCATCGAGAGGATTCATACAAGGGTTCCCCTTGCAGCGATCGGTGTGGACATCCTGGCAGGGTTTCCTGGAGAAGACGAAAAGGCTTATTTCTCCACCCATGATCTGGTTCAAGATCTTCCCTTATCCTATTTCCATGTCTTTCCCTTCTCTCCGAGAAAAGGGACGCCTGCATGGTCTTTCACGGACCGGATCCCGGATCATGATATCAGGAAAAGAACCGCGGAACTCAGGGCCCTTGGCGAAAAAAAGCGACAAAGCTTTTATGAATCCTGCGTGGGCAAGGAATTCGAGGTCCTCTCTGAAGGGTGGCACAGAAAAGGGTTGACGATCAAAGGTCTGAGCGACAACTACCTGCCCGTCGTCTTCGACTCTTCGAATCCTTCTCAAAATGAGATGGTGCGCGTGCGGGTCGAGAGGGGCGATGTAAGAACGGTGCACGGGACACGGGACAACCGGTGGCACGGACAAACCGGCTTTGTCCGTGTAAATGAAGGGGCACGGACAAGCGCGCTTGTCCGTGGCACCGGGAGATAATAGAACGGGACAAAGTGCAGCCCACTCCGCCGAAGTAACGTCGGCTACGAAGGCCGGGCGGGACAACCGGTGGCACGGACAAACTGGCTTTGTCCGTGTAAATGAAGGGGCACGGAAAGAAGCCGTGGAGCAAAGAGCGTAGAGCGAAGAGCAAAGAGTGACGAACGCATCAAATTTCAGAGGCCGAGGATGACCCTGGCGTCGAGCACCTGGGCCCCTTGCCCTTCGGAAAAAACCATGACCGGGTTGATATCGATTTCCTGAATCCCACTGCAGTCGACCATGAGCCGGGAGAGCCTGACCAGGAGGTCTGCAACCGCTTGAGTGTCCGAGGGCTTTGCCCCCCGAATGCCGGACAACACTTTGTTGCCCCGGATACGAGCGATCATCTCTTCGGCTGTGTCATGGCCGAAAGGAGCGACCCGCCAGACGACGTCTTCCAGGGCTTCAACGAAAATCCCGCCCAACCCGAAGACAATAATGGGCCCGAAACAGGGGTCTCTTTTTGCGCCCAGGATCACTTCGTTGCCTTGGCCGACCATCGGCTGGAGAAGAACTTCGGTCTCCTTTTCACCGATGGAGCGGAAGTGTTGAAAGGCTTCGATGATCTGCTCTTCAGAGTCAAGATGGAGACGCACCGCGCCCTGATCGGTTTTGTGGGATATGTGGGGGCGATTGATTTTCATGGCCAGAGGGCGGTTCCAGTCTTTCCGGACTTCGAGCGCCTCGCCGAGGGTTTTGGCAACCCGGAAGGGAGGAAGGGAGAACCCGTAGGATTGAAGGAGTTGCAGGGATTCATGGAGGAAGAGAAAGCCTTGCCCTCGGGAAGCCTGAACCATCGCCTCCGCCTTTTCCCGTTCAATGCCGGGAGGGGGAGATGCTTCCATGACCCCGGACTTCCTGGAAGCCCAGCGATAGGATAGGGACAGGGCGCGCATGGCGTTTTCAGGGGCTGAAAAAATGGGGATCTTGAGCGTCTTCTTGAGATGGTCTTTTTCCATGGCTTCGGCGAACACGCAGGTTGCCACAGGTTTTTGGTACTGCTCCACAAGGTGTTCCACTTTCTTGAAAAGCTCACGGGATGCTTCCTGCTCATACCCGCGGCGGTAGCCGTGGCCGAGGAGCACGCCGTCCACATCGTCCCTTTTGAGCATCTCTTCCACGATGTACTCATAGAACTCGAGATCAAAGAGGTCCCCCAGGTCCAGGGGGTTTTGAAGCCGGATCACGTGGGCCCTGAACCGGCTTTCGAATTTCCTCAGGAAATCGTCCGGCAACTGGGCCAGGCGAAAGCCGTAATACGCGCAGGCGTCGGCTGCGATCACCGCATGTCCCCCGGACCTGGACACCACGGCCAGGCGGTTTCCTCTGAGGGGCGGCATGGTCTGGGACTTGATGTAGTCCATGGCATCGTCCAGGGTGTTGATTCGGATGCACCCGGCCTGCTCCAGGGCATCGTTCACCACCCTGTCGTCTGAAAAAAGTGCGGCTGTGTGGGAGTGGGCGATTCGGGCGCTTTCCTGATACCGGTTGGACTTGTACACCAGAATGGGTTTTTCGGATCTGGAAGCGATCTCCACAAATCGCCTTCCGTCGGTGAAGCCTTCCAGGTAGAGGAGAATGATCTTCGTGCCCGCGTCATGGATGAGGTAGGAGAGCAGGTCGTTTTCATCCACATTCATTTTGTTGCCGAGGGAGACGAACTTGTTGACCCCGATGCTCTCCTCTGCGAGGAAATTGAGGTAACTGAGACCCACGCCGCCGCTCTGGGCCAGTATGGATACCGGCCCCAGGGTCAGGTCGGATCGCAGGGGCATAAAGGGGAGGGCAAGACCGACTTCGAGATTGGTGACCCCGATCCCGTTCGGACCGATAAATCGAATGCCGTGCTTTCGGGCCGCTTCCCGGCAGGCTTCTTCCAGGGGCTTGCCCTCTTCCCCCATTTCCGAAAAACCGCTCGACTCGATGACCACGTGCCGGACACCCTTGCGGCCGCACTGCTCCAGGATGTCCGGAATGGTCCCGGCGGGGGTGAGGATCACGACAAGATCGATGGGGCCGTCCACGGCCTCCAGGGAACGCTGTATCCTCTGACCGAAGGCAACCCCCTCGCGCAGCCCGATGGGAAGGATCTCGCCCTCGTAACCGAAGGACAAGCAATTTTGAACGATGTTCTTCCCGAGATTGGCCCTGTCCGGGGACACACCGACGACGGCAATGTTCCTGGGATAAAAAAAAGTGGAGAACTGCTCATGATATTCCATCAGCCTTTTTCCCTCCTCGCTTTTCTTGCGCTTTCTTTCCAACCCCTCTGCTTCCTCCCCTTTTGTCTGGATCGGTCAGGGTCCCTGCCGGGCTCCAGGACAAAAGAGCCCGGGGTAAAGTCGACCACAGGGGGCGGTTGCTCCTTTTTGGCCCGGCCGATCTTTCGCTCTTCCCGTGCGAGTCGATCTTCCTCGGAAAGGGGCGGACCGGCTATGGACGAGGAAGGGATGAGGGGGGCCAGAAAAAGGTCGCCGAAGGGATAAAAGGCAACCCCCTCACTGCGGGCAAGGGCGGTGGTGATCTCGAGGATCACAGGTTTCGGATCGCGCCTTTCGGCTATTTTCAAGGCCATGGTGCGATCCGGGGAGAGGACCAGGTATCCCTGCGGCGACGAAAGCCCCTTTTCCATCACGTAGGGATGGGCCCGCCTTCTTACACCGACAAAAAGGATTTTGGGCACGTCCCGGCCCGGTTCGCTCAAGTTCAGACGCCACCGTCTTTCCACAGCCCTGATGCGCTCCCCTTCCCACTCAAACAGGGAGCGGTCTTTTCCCAGGAGGACTTCACGCAAATGGATTTCCCTCACATACCTCCAACCCGGTTCTTCATGCAAGGCCCGGAGGATCTCCTTCAAGGTCAGCCGGCCTTCCTTGTCCGGCACGAGCCCGAACTCATCGGGCCTGTGGCCGATCATGTAGAGCATGAAACGGGAGAGGTCGGTTATCTTGAATTGAGTCTTTTTTTGCACGCTTCCGATTCCTGATGGATTCGTAAAAAGTCGCGTTCACCCCCTTCGACAGGCTCAGGACAGGCTTCTATACATCAGGGCGAACGGTTCATAAAGCATTTGTTAGAGGTTATTTCTTTACAGATCCTACGGGGCCGGATCCTCATCGCAGCATCATGGCCGGCAGGAGAAGCGCAAGCTTGGGAAAAAGGGTGATCAGGAACACAACGGCGAAAATGGCGAGCAGGAACGGGGCAACTCCTTTGAAAATGGTTTCCACCGGGACATCCTTGGCCACGCCTGCCACGGTGAAAATGTTGAGTCCCATGGGCGGTGTGATCAAACCCGCTTCCATCATGAGCACGGCAATGACGCCGAACCAGATGGGGTCGAAATGAAGGGTGAGGATGATGGGGAAGATCACCGGCATGGTCAGCACCATCATGGAGATGGCGTCGAGAAAACATCCCAAGAAAAGGTAGACGACAATGATGATGAAGAGGATCAGGTAGCGGGAAACCTCCAACTCCGCAACCCACGTGGAGGTAACCATGGGAATGGTGGAAAGGGCCAGGAAGTAGCTGAACACGTTGGCGCCCGCCACGAGAAAAAGCACCATCACGGAGATCCTCACCGCTTCCTGCAAAGCCTCTTTCAGGGTTGTAAAGTTGAGCTTTCTCTTGAAGAGGGCCACGACAAAAAGCATGGTGGCGCCTATGGCGCCTGCCTCTGTGGGGGTAAAGAAGCCCATATAGATCCCTCCCATGACCACGAGAAAGATGGACAGGGGCTCCCAGATGTCCACAAGGGAGGAGATCTTCTCTTTCCAAAGGACCGGTTCGGGGCTCGAAGGGGCAAGCCGCGGATTGAGCTTAACCAGCAAGATGACGATGAAGATGAAGGCCAGGGCAAGAAGCAGTCCCGGCACGACGCCGGCAATGAGCAGCCTTCCGATGGATTGCTCTGTGAGCATGCCGTAGACCACGAAACCGATGCTCGGCGGGATCAGGAACCCGAGGGTGCCTCCGGCAGCGACACTGCCGGTGGCCAGGCCCATGTCGTATCGGAACCGCTTCATTTCAGGAAGAGCCACGGTTCCCATGGCGGCTGCAGTGGCCACCGAGGAGCCGGAGACCGCTGAAAAACCTGCGCAGGCGCCGATGGTGGCGATGCTCAGCCCTCCCGGAAGGCGGCGAAGCCACTTGTCAAAGGTCCTGTAGAGTTCCTGGGTCATCCCCGAACTTCCGGCAAAGCCTCCCATGACGATAAAAAGGGGGATGACGGTATAGGGGTAGTAAGCTGAAACCTCATAGGCCGTTCGTGCCAGCACGGGCAAAGCCGCGCCTGCGGAAGTCAGATAGGTCAACCCCACAAAGCCCACAAAAAACATGGCAAAGGCAATGGGCATGCCGATAAAAAGAAGCAAGAAAACAAGCCCTGTGCCGGCAACCCCCGCAAGAAACGGATCCATTACACTCTCCTCGAGAGTTGCTTTATCGTGGTGAACAGGTCGATCAGCAGCTCCAGCCAGAGGAGAAAGGCGGCCGCCGAAACGAGCAGCTTAAAAGGCCGTTGAGGGACCCTGAGCATATCCGACACGGCCCGCTCTTCCATGCCCACGACCCAGCCCTGCCATGCAAGCAATCCGATGATGAACATGCTGAGAAGGATGGTGACAAGATCCAGGGACAGGCTCGCTCGCCTTGGGAGGCGGGAGGTGAGCATGGAGACGCGCACGTGGCCTTTGACCTGATGGGTGTAAGCGATGCCGAGTAGAATGAAGACGGCCAGCATGTAGCTCGAAAGCTCTACGGTGCCGTAGATGGGCCGGGACCAGAAGGCCCGGCCCACCACGTCCGTGGTTGTGAGAAGCATCATGGGAATGAGCAGGATCATTCCCAGGTAGCTCACGTAAAGGGTCACATGCCGGATCCCCTTCCGGATGGTTTCGAAAAAATTCACATCAGCATCCTATTTCGCATACTCCGGCGGGAATGCGACGGCTTCAACCCCATGCTTCCGGGCGATCTCGTTATAAGCCTTGACCACTTCCTTGGCCGGCAGGCCTTTGGCTTCCAGACCTTCAGCCCACTTCCGGGTTTCTTCCTGGAAGAGCTCGAACCATCGCTCTTCCTGATCGGCAGGCATCTTGTGCAGCGTCACACCCTTAGCCGCGATCTCGTCCATCATGGTCTTGTAAACATCCTTGTTGAGCCCGCCTGTGGTGCGGAAGGGGTTCTTGCAAACCTCCATGATAATGGGTTTGAGGTCGTCGGGGGTGTTTTGCCAGCTTTTTTCGTTCATGATAACGCCTTCAGTGACGCAGCCGAAGGTGGTGACTGTTCCGAACTTGGCCACCTCAGAGAGCTTGAAAGCCAGAACCAGGGGGGGGCAGGTGACAATGCCGTCGATGGTCCCGGTCTCCATGGAAAGGTACACGTCGCCCAGGGGCATGAAAACCGGTTCAGCGCCCAGGGCCTTGATGTAATTGGTTTGATGGCCGCCCGGGGATCGGATCCTAAGCCCCTTGACGTCTTCCAGGGTCTTGACGGGTTTCCGGGTCCACAGAAAGGCTTGGATGCAGCCGTTCAGTTCGATCATCTTCACACCCGGGAATTCCCGATTCAGAATCCTCTCGTACATGGCATTGCCGATGTCCGTGCCCACATCCTTTCCATCGACCCAGGCAGCCAGGGAAAGGACGTCGCTCAGCGGGAAGCGACCGGGCGTCCAGGTGGCGGTGAAATATCCCATGTCCGAAAGACCCTTGGCTACAATGTCATAATGTTCAGGGCCGCTTCCAAGGGCTGCGCCCGCATACAGGGTGTAAGTAATGCGGCCGTTGCTCCTCTTCTTGAGTTCCTCGAGCATGGGGATCCACACCGTCTTCACTTCCCTTCCTACGGGCGGATGCCACGTGCTGAAGCGAATGTTCATGGTGGACTGGGATTGAGCAAGGACGCCGGCCGGCCAAACAAAAACAGCCACCAGCAACAACAGAACGCAGGTCAGAAAAATCTTCTTCATCTCAAGGACCCTCCTTATGGTTTAAGAAAGTTCGACCATCCTCGGGATGGCCTCCGAAAGCATTCCCTATCCTCCCGGCCATTCTAACGGGGGGCCGGGAACCCGTCAACCTATAAAGCCTTCTCCTCCAGCCTTTCCTCCCTGTCAACGAAAGTATCGCTTCCACGATCTTCTGGTACCCTGTGCAGCGGCAAAGGTTCCGGGAGACGGCCTTTCTTCATGTTGACGAGGAGGTCCGTTCCCCCTGCAATGGGCTTGGCACCCTCCCTAGAGTTCAGCCATAAGCCGGCCTCTATCTCAATCCATCCTCTTTTTTGGCCTCTTCCTTCTTGAGGCCTCCGATGCGCGGATGGGGCCTGCCGCAGTCCGTCACCACCAGGGCCACAACGATCTCATCCGCCCTGGGGGCGTCATCCACACGGACCGACATGGCATCGAAATGGGAACGGACAAATGCCGCATCCTTGTAATGAATGGGGACGTCGATTTCCGTTCCCATGCCTCCTATCTTCTTGGCCGAGGGAATGATGGCCTTTCCACCGCCCACGGCATTCCGAAAGGGTGTGCCGAGCTTGGGATGAAGAATGGCGCCCGCGTGCTCTCTTTCTCCGGCTTCCCCCACAATGGCCGCTTTGCCGTAGCTCTCCGCTTTTTCAGGAGAGATGCCAAGAGCCTCTACCGCCATTTTGCCCAGAATGCCTCCAAGCCGGTCTCCGATGTCGATAAGCGGGGTAAGGTCCTCTGCAAACTTACCGGCAAAGGGATTCTTGATCACTGCAACGGCTGCTGCCCGTTTGCCGGGCGGCTCCATCTTGCGACCGCCTTCCATGTGAATCTCTTCAACAATGGTCATGTATTTTCTTACTTCCATGGTTTGTACCTCCGTGTGAAAAGGGTTCAGTGGTCAGCGTTCAGGGTTCAGGAAAAAAGGGATCTGAGTCCCTACAGGATGGGTTTCGTTTCCTCAACCCATCCTACTACTCACTTCCTTGAACCTCTGAACCTTTGAACCTTTGAACCTCTGAACCTTTTTTCGCCGCGCCCCTTCTTCAGTCAACTTCGACCAGCCTATCCCTTATAAACTGCGTCATCCCGACCTTGCCCTGTACGGCCACAAAGGCGCCGAGGATGATCTGTCTTGAAATCAACTCCTGCGCACGCTTCAGGGCTCGGTCCACTGCAAGACGCTTCGCGGCCTGGCTGAGCGGTCCTGCCTTGACCGTGACGCAAAGGCCCGGAATGTCGGTGTAGGGATCTACCTCCTCGGCCGGGCGCCGGACCACCCGGGCATCTTCTACAAAGGACGCGTTGGCAATGGCCGTGGCAGCCGCGTCGGCGAGGGAAGCGGTTTTTGCGACGACACTGACGGCCGAGGCAACGCCCCTTGTCAGGCTTCTTCCTGCCAGTCCGCTCGTGGCGATACCCCAGGATGGGCACTCCGGCCCCAAGGCGATCACGTGGGAGATCTCCCGATCGCCGGCTTCGGGCCGGATTCCCACGGTGACGGTTTCATCGTTCTGAAGCCGGATGGATATATCGCCGCCGTTTTCGACCACCACTTTGGTTATGCCCAGGGCAAGAAGAAATTCCGCGACACCGTCCGCAATGGTTCCGGCCACGGCTGCCATGGGAGTAAGATCCTCATCCCCGACAGCAGCCACGCTTTCGATCATTCGGGCAGCCAACCCATTGGCTCCCGTGGACGGAGAACGCCGAAATCCCCTTCCCAGGCGGGGCCTTTCTGCGGCTATGCCTTCCAAATAGGCAAAGGACTCGCGGCCGGCCCTGGCAGCCAGGTCGGGCTGGGAAAGCTTTCCCACAAAGGCGGAAATGACAAGTCGCATAGGGCCGCATTCAGCCAGAACGCTCCCCCCTTGCAG
>Ga0209498_1001205_pt1 | contig 15898 bp, 21 predicted proteins | sample WalLakDeSediment_FD_184131 | JGI IMG/M metagenome (GOLD analysis project Ga0209498, IMG submission 184131) | Lake sediment microbial communities from Walker lake, Nevada to study Microbial Dark Matter (Phase II) - Walker Lake 11/02/13 Deep... | ecosystem: Environmental > Aquatic > Freshwater >... | reverse complement strand
TTCCCGTGGTGGTGACGGTGGAGATACCCCTTCCTGATCGTCCGTCCCACGCACCGGTCCTCTGGGATTTCCCGAGGGACCTTGTGAGAGCTGCGGATGTGGTGATGGCCCTGGATCGTGAGACCTACTTCAATGGCGTCGATCCATCGCTGAGCCCGAAGGCGAGGGAGGCCATGGAGAGGGAGACCTGGGGATTGGTGCTCTGGGACCGTGAGGGGATCTTCCGAGGGTTCCCCATGGAGCTCCGGCACAGGGAGGGGCCGGTGTTTGTGTAGGGAGGGGTAGGGTACGATGGCCGGCGATTGCCCTTGCCGCGGTTCGGCCGCAGCGCAGGACGGCTGGGACCCCGGACGCCGTGTCCAGTGTGGGCCATCTGGCGGGGAGTTGAAGACCGAAATAGCTGGCCTCGGCCGGACTTGATCCGTAACGTGGGTAAGAGACCACGGGCGGCGTCGAGGGCTTGCCATCCGCCATGGCGTCCGGGGCCGCCCTGAAACCCAGCGAAGTTCAGGATCAGGTGACCCACCTTGGTGCCCGCTCGACAGTTTCGTTCATACCCGGAGACAACCTCGCGGTCTCAGCATCTAGCGGTGGGACGCCAGGTCTCCCTGGGCCTTGGGGGGGGAAACCACCCCCCGAGTGTCAGAGGGGGGAAGTAGGATTGGATCGGGAACAGGTGCCTGAGGAAGACTCAGGGAGATGCCAATAAGGTGCCCCGGCATGAGAACTCGGGACGGGGAGGGTTACGAAGCGGGGCTCGAACCCCTGCGAATCCTAGGTCGGGAAGGCTGAATATGCGAACGGGGGGGGGGGGGGGGAGGGATTCTTCGAGAAGCACCCGATGCATACTGCGGCGTCAACCCCATGGACTTGGATCGGCATGTATGAGCATGTGACGGAGCAGGAGGTGGCCGCGGCAATTGATGAGCTAGCGCGTGGCTTGGGTGTGAAGGAGACCCTCCGCCTGACCATACCATCGGCACTGTCTCCGGAGGACCTGCCGCGATGGGTTCAGACCGTTGCCGACTCTCTCGGATTACCTGTCCGAGTGGACGTCAGCCTAATCTCGACCGACAGTGCCGAGCCCGGCTTCGGAACCACCAACATGTCACGGACCGACTCCAGGGGAAGGGGAATTGAGGGCATCACCGCGCAGGTGAGGATACCCACTTCCATTCCCATGTTTGGCACAGAGGGATTACGGAACTTCCCGATTGAGGTTCGGGTCAGCCAAAACTGTGGCAAGAGCCCCGCGACCTTCGTGGCAATCATGGCTCACGAATTATCCCATGTGCTGCTTGCCAGCCTTCGACACCCACGGAGGGACAGCGAGTTGCACACTGATCTTGTACCGCTTCTCCTTGGATTCCGCCGCATCGCGTCCGTTGGCAGGACTCGCGTTGAGCGGGGGACCGAGGGGGAGGTCAGGACAACCTTCGGCTACCTGACTGATCCCCAGTTCTACTTCGCAGTTGGATATGTCGAAGACCTATTGTGTGACGCACGTAAGAAGCGGGAGGACGTCGCGAGACTGTTGCAATGGGTGACGACTGCAGTGCCGAATGCATCTCGCCAGTTGGCAAGATTCAAGGCCTATCGCGCATACGTGAATCACCATCCCCCGAAGAAGACGAAGGGCGGAGATGGAGCCCGGCTCGTGCGATTCAACGGCGTGAACTACACGGGAGCCTGGAAGGGCAATATCGAAAAGGCACGTTCTCATCTGGCGGCATCAGGTGGTGCCTTTCCTGCCGTGTCACACTATACGAGCAAACTGCTCCAGCGGCTCGATCGAGAGCATCAGCAGCTCTCCAGCATCGCGGATCGCCTGGACGATACTCTCAAGTGCGTCACAGCCGACGCCGCCATATTGAGACGCTATCTGCCGCTGGCCATCAAGCTGCGAGAGAATCGTTGGATCGCATGGCTGTTTGGGGGAAGGATAGGCCTGGAAGGCCTCATGACTGAGTCTGACAGGTCTCCGGAGGTCCTGGCCGTGCCAAAGAGGGCTTCGAGTGACGTCCGATAACTCACGGGTGCCGCTTGCGCTCTTTGCGCTCGCTCCAGTGAAACTTGGCCCTCTGCGGGTCGGTTGCGCCTGCCGTGGCGGTGTGTTCGCACAGATAGGTGCCGTGGGACGTCTGTGTGGCTGGGCCACGCCGGCACCCTGGAACGTTGCCCGCTCACATCTGAGAAAGGCCACGGAGGACTGACGATGCTGGATTGGCTAGGTAGAGAGGGGGATGAGCTTAGGATGGCCTTCGGTCGCGTCTTTGACCGGAGACAGCGCCCATTCGGGAATCGGCCATCACGGGTTGGGGGAGTGAGTGACGGAAACGAAGGAGTTCAATGGAACGCTGCTTACGATCCGAGGAATGGAAGGCGCTGGATCGGGGTGAATCTCGAAGGTCTGAAATACGCGAGTTGGCCCATTGCCCGTCTTATCAGTCGTGAACTTCGGGATCCTACTCTCCCGCAGTTCATAGGTGATGCTACTGATCCAGCCCGGGCCGAAATCCTGTGGAAGCGGGACTATTGGCAGGTGGCCAGTCGTCCACCGATCCTGGAGGGCAACATCTCCCCGACGCCGATCCTGTTGCAGAGGCTCACTGAACAGGCTTGGCGGGAAGCGTTGGAACAGGCGCGGGATTGCCTGGAACAGACCAAATCGGGTTGGAAACGAGCCAAACAGGAGGTCACCTTAGCGAGGAGTGGTCAGAGAGTCCTCGGGGATGTCTCTCCTCACCTCACGCTCATCTACCCAGACGACGGGACGTTGCCTTGGGAGGATTTCTTCATCGAGGCCAAGCAGATGATGCAACCATACTATGATTGGGTTGCCGAACGGTCGGCGTAGCTGATTCCAGGCCGGTTGGTTTGAGATGGCAAGACTGCCGGATTCTGGTTGGGATCGCCAGTGAATCCGGCAAGAGGCGAAGATGCAGTAGTGTCCGGCTAACCCCTGCGAGCGGCCGGACAAGTTGAGGTCCTCCTGCGTGTTATGGGGCTCCTTCCCTGTCCGCGATTTGAACCCGGGTCCGGGATGAGCGATCCTGGATTGAGACCCCAGCCAGGAGCCGGCCGTGAACCAGATGTCCACGGACGCGCCACATTCGGGCTTGGTCGACGCGAAGATTGGCGACCTTGCGGATCATGCGAGCAACTGTTGAACGCCCGCCGAAGGCCCCGCCGCGAACCCTCGAACTCTCGCCTACCCCCTCCTGGGGCCGACCTCACTTCTCCAGAATGCCAAAGGAAGCGACCCGGAAGCGGGTGCCATGCCGCTCTCCCGCAATCCACACCAGTTGACCCTCACCCTCGCCAAGACCAGGGGGAAGGGACGCCAACACAACGGAGTCGGGCGTGCTGGGGGCGTCGAGGAGGAGCATCCAGCCCTCCTCTGTCCGAGATAGCACCCCAAGGTGGGCCTCCATCCCGTCCATCCTGAGGAGCTCCACCTCCGACAGCATCAGCGTTGGGGAGACGCCATCCGACGTGGTCATGCTCCCGCATACCTCCACCTCCCCCCCGGTCAGAAGACGAGCGAGCCGAAGCTCCTCGCCTCCCCGGAGGATCAGTGTCCCCGCCTCCTGGGTTCGCAATACCACTTCTTCCGAGACTCCCGAGCCGGTAACGCCCACGATCCCGGAATGACATTCCTCGGTCCACCCTCCCGCTCCGCCAGCCGCGGATTCCGGATGAGGCAAGCAACCAGCAACGAGTAGAAGGATGGACGTTGCGAACTTCATCTCCGTTGCCCACCGCCCTTGCGGACGACCCGGGAGGATGACTCGGGAGGACCGCATTCTCGTCATTTCAGCCTCATGACCCAGTAGGCCATGTGACTCGGGAGCGCAGTTCCGGAGGAGGTGCGGACCCGGAAAGCCGTTGCGTTGTAGGCGCCTCCCGGAGACCAGAGCAGGTAGGCCGTGGACCCCCCTCGTACCAGCACATCGAGCTGGGGCTCCGCTGTGGAGCTACTATAGGGTTGTAGGCGATTGGTTGGAGCTATCGCGCTGAAGATGTCGAAGAGGTCCCAGGAGGCCAGAGCGTTCCAGTACCGCCCGTCCGTGTAGAGAGCGGAGCCAAACATCGTCAGGATCATCTTGATGGACTCTCCGGTCACATCCTCCAGGGTCGAAAAGCCCGCATACCCTGACTGGGTCATTCGCCGCATGGCAGCGGTCTCTCCCCCAGGATAGGACGGACCGTAGTAGTCGAGCACAAACTGAAGGAGCCACGCCGGGACGCCGTAGACAGCCCTGGTCTTGTCATAGCACGGCCCCGCGTTCCCGTCCTCCGGCCTCCCCGTCCATGTGCATTGTTCAGGGGCGCCCGGCACGCGGCCGTCAGGACTCCACCCAAAGAAGCTGGCTAGGTCGCCCACCCAGTTCGAGTACCAATCCCAGCCGTTGGTGACAGCCGACCAGCCCAGGTCGGATCGTGAGCTGTATCCCAGGACCTGGTGGCCCACGAGCTTCTCGGCGAGGGTGGCTCCCCCCTCCATCTCCCAGAGGGACTTGCTCCCAGCGTCCCTGTAGATCTGTTCTGTCCGCTGGATGATATGGGTCAGCTCGTGGGCGATGAGGGAGGGATAGAGATTCAGGACCTGCTGCTTTGAAATGGCCGGTCCCACGGTTCCGTTCGGGTCCGGGGCAATCCCATAGAAGATCTCCGCCTGGTTGCTTCGGGCACAGTAGGCTCTCGGGTACAAATCCCCACTCCAGACATAGCCCAGGAATCCCTCCTTCTTGTTCACCTCCTTGGTAATGAGCACGAGAACGCGACCGTTTCCGTCCACGTCCACGAAGCTCCCGAAATGGCTTTGAAGGGTCGAGAGGATCTTGGACGTCAGGAGTGCGTCAAACCCCTGAAGCTCGGACTGGGTGAAGGCGGGCCCGGGGTTTCCAACATCCTCGAGCCAGATCCCTCCGCTCCCTACATACCGGACAACGGCCTGGATGGAGGGGCGAGTGTCACAGCCGGCGTCATGGTAGAGATCTACCACTTCCCCAACCGCAGGTACCGGGGTCGGACCCGTCTCCGCTCCAGGAGACATCATCAGGACTTGCTCTCGGATCTGGTCGAGGCCCCCCATGGACCTGATCATATCCTGTTCCTGTTGCCTCAGCCGTGCCTCGGCCTCCCAGTGCCTTTCCAGGCGGGTGTCCTGGAGGCGAGGTGCGACGAGCTCAGCAAAGGTGGTGCTTGGCCACTGCTGGATGGTCGGCATGGCCTGCATCTCGAAGGTGGACACCCCTTGCTCGGGGAGGAGCATGGCCGCTGACGGCGCGAGCGGAATTCCGGCCCGGGACCTGAGGAAGGCAGGGGTCAGGGAGGAGGGGACCTCGGATGCGGATAGGATACCGACGAGGTATTCCTCCCCCGCCGAGCCACCCGCAAGATTAAGACAGCCTGCGGAGTTCTGGAAGAGGAGCCCGTATCCTACGTCGAGGCTGTGGAGGTTGAGAGGTCGCACCGTCACTACGGTACTCGCCTCGCTGCCCCCCTTGCTGACCGAAAGGGTTCCCGTCCTGGGAGGCATGCAGTCGGCAAACGGGACGGTGACGTGAAGCTGGGTGGCAGACGCAGAGGTCACCTGGGCCGCAAGGCCGCCAATCGTGACCTGATTCTCTGCCGCCACGGAGCTGAAGCCCGTTCCGGTTATGGTGGCTTGTTCTCCTTCGATCATAGGATCCGGATTGACGGACTGGATCGTCAGGCCCCCTGCCCCGACCACCGTCACCGTGCTGGTCCCGGCAATTCCAGAGGCCTCCGCTGAAATAGTTGTCGTCCCAGCTCCGCTTCCCGTGACCTTTCCCGTTCCATCAACGGTGGCGACAGCGAGGTTGGCGGAGCTCCAGTTGAACGTGACCCCTGTGATCTCGAGGCCCGAGGCGGATCGGGCCACAGCCGTCAACTGTGCGGTCCCACCCACTGCAACCGAGGCGCTTGATGGGGACACCTGGACCTCCGCCACGGGCGGCGCCAGTGCTGTGGCTGAGAAGGAGGCCGCGGGTAGTCCGGAGGCCGTGGCCGTCGCAGTCTGGTTGCCCACAAGCTGTCCAAGGGTCCAGCCAGTGGTGGCCCTCCCATCCATGTCCGTGGTCGAAGAGGTCGGCGACAGTTGGCCGCCCCCCTCTGTGGCGGCCCAGGAAAGAGATACTCCGGACACGGGGTTGTTGAAGGCATCCGTGACGCGCACGACCAGATCGATAGGCAATTCGGCTCCGGCATCCCCAGTCTGGACGTCGCCGGAGGATTTCTGGAGCCCCGCCGGGACCTGGGTTACCGTCATCGACCTCGTTGCGCTCACCCCGCCTGCGGTGGCCATGAGCGTGGCGCTGCCGTTCGCTCTGGCGATCACCTGCCCCGTGCTGGAATTGACCTCCAGGATGTTGGGGGCAGATGAGCTCCAGGAAACCGCCACGCCGCCAAGGGCTCCGCCTTTCTTGTCCAGGACCGTCGCCTGGAACGTTCGGGTCTCCCCAACCGAAGCGAAGGCGGATACATCTCCCGAGATCTGGATTGCGGCTGGCACGACGGGCTCTGTGCTGTCCGAGCATCCAACCACGGCCAGGAGTGCGGCCGACAGGAAGAACAGGATCCAGGTGGGCAACGCTCCTCGGCGGGAGTGCTTCTGGATGGCGGGCATGGCGAGTCTCCGATGCAACGGGGCCAGGTTGGGAACCCGGGTGTGCACTGCCGGGGCAGATTGCGATACATGCCGCACGACCTGTGCCTCAAGCTGGAGGTAGCCGTCCAGCGCCCCAACTGACTGTCAACTGGGCCCTTGGCGTCTGGGAAGAGATCTGTAGGGGACGCACTGGAACAGGGTCTTCCGGCAAAGCTTGCAATGTGGTCAACTAGTTTTCCGGGTTTCCGGCCGGGGCAGAGGATGGGAGCATACCAAGACCGGGCCCCCTTCTCACATCCCAAGGGAAGGAAGCCAAGCAGAAGAGCCCATCGGGACGGGAAGGCCGAAAAGCCTGGCCTCGGCCGGATCTCATCCGTAACGTAGGCAAGTGACCCTGAATGGCTCCGAGCGCTCGCCGCTTCCCAGCGAGCCCCGGGCCGATCAGAAACCCATCTCAGCCCAGGCTCAGGTGACCCGGCTCGCTCCACGTTTGAAAGCCTCGGTCATGCTCCCGAGGGGCCTCTCCATCCGGCGATTCGGGACTCGGGGCCGCATTCCTTCCTCGGCATTGGAAGGAACCTGCCCGCCGGCTGTCAGAGGGGGGAGGTAGGATTGGGTCGGAGGAGAGAAGACCGGCGGAATAGCGAGGCGAAGCCCAAGGGGACGCGCGAAAGGAGCACCTGGCTGGGGAAGGGTCCAATAGCAGGGCTTGGACCAAGGCGAACCCTGGTTCAGGGAGGGCTGAATATGCGAACGGGGGGGCGGGATGCGCACCTGAGCCGCACCAGCAAACCGAATGCGGGGAGGCAGCGTGGCGGACCGCGCCGAGGGGCCGCGGAGACGGTGCGCATTAGGCCAGCGATGCGTATGTTCCACGCCAGGCATGGAGATCGCAGGGGATCTAGGGGCCCGTTCACATGGCGTTAGAATGCACCAATACCGGCCTGGCAATACCGCTTACCTGCTTGGCACCGGGAGGACAAGGATATGAAAGAGAGTCGCCGAAGGATCGGTTGTCACAACCTGCTCGCGATGCTCGCCGTGGTCCCCGTCCTTTCGGGCTGTGGCGATGACAGTACAGGTCCTCAAGACGCTCTCGGATCGTTCACCGCGACGGTTTCGGGGGGCATTTCCGCAGTGGTCAGCGGGGCCGCCAGATACCAGATCATGACCTTCGCGCCTGGAAGCCACTATGGCTATTTGCATTCACTCAACTTCACCCTGACCGACTTCACTCCCGGCAGCGTGATGCTTAGCCCACTGACCGGGCTCGACATCTGTGAGCAACACGCCTTCCCGCTGTCTGGGTCCCTTCCTTTGGCAGGGTACTGGAATGCGCCCGGATCGTCCGACGAAGCCCGATTCTTCTTCGAACTATGGCTGCCCGACGGCAGCGAACTGGTGATGGATGAGTGGTCCGGCACGGTGTCGTTCCGTGGAGGCACCGGAGACCGCGTCACCGGGAGCATCCATGGCCAGGGTAGTGGATCTTGGGAGACCGAAACCGACCAGCAACCGATCACATTGACCTTCGTCGCCGAGTTCGACGCCGTACTGGTCCAAGGGGGCACGTTACCGAACCTGTTCTTCTGTCCCGGAGCCTTGCCGCCCCGGTAGCGAGAGGCTTGCCCATAGAGACGTGCTGAGCCAGGTGTCGATATCGTGGGCGTCACGATGAGGTCATCGGCTTCCTCGCTCCGTCGCCGGTAGCGCCCGATGACGGTGGTGGGCGAGTCGCTCTCCCGGGTCCGGGGCATCGTTCCCTCGATCTGCCCCAGGCTGGTGAGGAGCCGCCGCAGGAACACCCCGGTGTGGATGGTCCTGCTGGCGAAGGCCAGGACTCCCCGGGTTCATGCGACGATGAGCAACGCAAAGGAGCTTCCTCTCTCTCCCTCTCGGCCTCGCTGACCTCATCCGCTCTTACACAAACTTGGGGACACTACTTGGTGCAGCGGGAGGAGCGGGGGTGTGGTGGGCCAATCGAGATCGAACTGGGCCAGGACTGCCGGGTGCGGGTGGGCGGGGGCTTCGAGACCCGGGACCTAGAGCGGATGTTGGGAGTGCGGGCGGAGAGGGACTGGTGCTGACGCTCCCCAGCGCGGTACGTATCTACGTGGCTGCCGAGGAACTGGACCCGAGGCGGGGCTTTGACGGACTGGGAGCGGCCACCCCCAGCCTGATGGGGGCCGACCGTAAGCGCTGTCCAACAGATGCGTGAACCTGACGCCTGCGAAGTTCGAGGCCAAGTACTGGCCGGCGGCGGGGGGAGAGCTCAGGGGTCAAGCTTGCCTCCCGGCCAGTTCCCCAGGACTCCTGGCCGGGCTGGCTTCTACTCCGCTGCGAGCAGCGGAGCTTCATGACACCCGGTGGAGAGAGGAAGAAGAAGACAGACTGATGCAACCGCAGTACTCAGCTGTCCGCTGAATCGGGGTAAGACCAGCACCGCTTTCCGAACGCCAGCGACGTGTACTGACACCCCTGGTCCGAATGATGGATGACCTGTTGGAGTCTACGCTGCAACAGCGCCATATCCAGCGCCTGGAGGACCAACTCGGTCCTCAGGTGGGTCTCCATGGCCCAGCCCACTACCCGGCGGCTCCAGACGTCCAACACGATGGCCGGAAACAGGAACCCGCTCCACGTCGGCACGTAGGTGATGTCCGCGACCCAGAGCTGGTTCGGGCCCGTGGCCGTGAAGTTCCGGTCCACCAGATTTGGGGCCTGTCGGCTGCTCTAGTCCCGAACCGTCGTCCTGGTCCCCTTGCGGCGGCTCACGCCCACCAAGCCTTCAGCCTTCATGAGACCGGCTACCCGCTTTCGACCCACCGGAATGCCCTGATCCTGGATCTCGGCATGAATCCGGGGCGATCCGTACGTCTTCTTGGAACGCTCGTGCACCGTCTCGATCCGCTCCATCAAACAGATGTCCTGCTTGGCCCGCTTCGACAGCGGACGCTGCCGCCACGCATAGTAACCGCTGGTGGAGACCTCCAGCACTCGGCACATGGTGGCCACCGGATAGACGGCCTGATTCGCCTTCACGAACTCGAAGACCCGGACGGGATCGAGTCGGTCTCCCGTGCGAACCAGGCCGCGGCTTATGCAAGGATCTCCCGCTCCATCTTTAGCTGCCGGATCTCCCGGCGCAGGCGCCGAATCTCCTCCTTCTCATCTGTCGTCGGCCCATCCTCTCGGCGCCCCTCATCCCGGTCTGTTTGTTGCACCCATTTGCGGATCGTGTACTCCGACGGCTCGAACTCCCGGGCCAGCTCTCCCGGCGATCGGCAGCCCTCACCAGCTCCACCATCTGGGCCCGAAACTCCGGCGCATAGGGCGGTCGTGTCCTCGGCATCGTCAACCTCCTCTCGTGGATAAGTACCGCAAGTCTCGCGGTGTCCACGAAACCGGGTCGACTCCAGTCAGGTTCACACCCCCGTTATACAGGGTACCACAATGGCGGCGTGGGCACCGGGTTCAGGGCCACGAGGTACGCTGCCGCCGGTAGACACGTGGCCATGGCAGATCATGCTGGCGGTATGAGACCGTCATGTCCGGGGCTTGAATCGAAGCACGTCGGGTTACCAGACTTGGAAGGTGCGGGTGAAGCTCCGAACACCCTCGGATGGCGTCACCGCAAGGGCCGTGAGTTCTGTCATCAGTGTGGCGTCTCCTTGCCGGGCGAACGCGAGGATCATGCGTGCGCCGGGGTCGGTAATCATGATGTCGGGGAACAGGTCAGCGTCCCATCGCACGCGAACGCGGCCCTCGGCGGCCCGCTCCACCATTACCGCATCCTCGCGCTCGAGCGCGTCCAGGAGTTCTTGAGCCGAGAGCCGGGATGTCCGGACGGCTTGCCGACTGTCGGCCGCCTGGAGTTCGACCCGCTCGATGCGGAGCGTGCCCTCCGGGCCCACAGGAATGACAAAGCTGAAGTGCTCCTCTGGGCCGGTCGTAACGTCAGCCACCTCGACGCCGTCGAAGCGGAGATCAAACAGGACGCCTCCCTCGTCGTCGATCCCTCGAAGGCGGTGTTTGCCGTCCTGTTCCATGCGAACGGATGGGGGCGCATGGATCTGGAACACCGGCTCCAGCACAAGGCCGCCGGGAAAGATCCGGCCCCGGACGAGCACGGAGCTGAGCGGCGCGTCGGCCTCCGCCCAATCCGGCACCGGACGAACCGGTGGGTCAACCTTGGTCATACAGGTAGCCAAGAGAGCGGTCGCCAGAGCAGCGCCAAACCCCGCGAGCGCGTGGCCATGACTCGACGGCATACGTCGCCGCACAGGACCGGCTGCGGAGTCACGAGATCGATCGCGGCGCACATTTACTCCGGCCTCACGAGCCGGGTCCTCACGCCGTCGGAGAAGAGAATCTCAAGTTCCGCGGCGCCTAAGCCTGCGGCGGAGAGGAGAGCGGTGCCGTCCCGGGCGAAGGTGAGAATGCGGCCTGTAGCGCGCTCCCTCACGAGGGCCATAGGGTAGCGATCGGCATCCCAGCGGAGCTGGAGGCGGTTCTCAACCACCGCCTCCAAGCTCAACTCCAGAGCTGGGGGCTCCGGCGCTCCCACCCGCGCCGGTTCGTGGGGCGAAATCCAGACCGCGTCGCCCCGAGGCCCGGAGACCTCGACACGCTCCATGGCGTCGATCTGCAGGGAGCTGAGGGGGACGAAGTAGGCGAAGTGCCGGTCGCTGGGATCGGGCCCATCGGCCACTTCCACGCCCTCGAACGAGAACCGGAAAATCTCGTTGCCGTCGGTGCCAACGCCCTTGAGCTCGTGGGACCCGCCCGCGATGGGGAGCACCGGTCGGGCGGTGAGGGTGAACGTCGGGTTCAGGACGACACCGCGGCTGTCGATCCGGCCCCAGATCAGAAGGCCGGTCGTGGTCTGGCCCGAGCCGAACGCGGACGCCGCGGCGAGCGCTTCCCCGGCAAGCGGATCAGCTCGCCGCCAATCAAGGATGCTGCGGTATGTGTAGTCGCTTGTCCACCACGGCCGGCAGTAGCTCATGTAGTCAAGGTAGTCGTTCGAGTTGACGAGGGAACCGGCCAGGATGTCCCACCCCGGGTGACCGACGATGGCGCCTGGGTGCGGATAGTTCGGGTCCACGCCCGGTGGATCCCCGCAGGGCGAGTGGAGCCGGCCCATGTTATGGCCGATCTCGTGGGCCACGGTCCCAGCCGCTCCGGGAAGGCGGTCGTGTGTCATGGCGGTGCGGAACGAGCTGGACGGAGAGTAGGGACGGTATGCAATGCCTCCCAGGGCCATTCCCGGGAAAGCGGGTATGATCCCGTGATAGTACTCGTCGGTAGCGCCCTCGGCGATACGTAACGCATGAATCTCGCTCAGGAGCGGGCTCCAGGCCGATCTGTCCGTGAGATCGAGGCCTGTCGAGTAGACCGGACGAACAGCGGCGGAGATCGCGCTTGTCGGAATCCACTGCGTGGTGGCCTCCAAGAACGCGCCCGCATTGCCGCCATTGACATTGCCCGTCTCGTCTCGAAGAGTCAGGTGGATCGGGATGAAGACGACGTTTAGGGTGGGTATCGGTTGAACGTCCAGGGAGGCGGTGTCCTCCAAGCGCGGGTAACGGTTGTCGACACGCGTGCTTACCGGAATGGTTCCTTCCGGATCCACCTCGACTTCCACCGCCAGCCCGGGTACGACCTCTCCAGCCGACAGTGGAAGGTTCCAGGTCTGGCTCAATACGTTGAGGTTTGGGTTGATTGGGACGCCGAACTGGGGCGCGGGGACCATCTCCTCACGGAGTAGGTTTGCACCCTGATAGAAACGTACACGGACTTGAGGCGAATAGGCGTTGGACTCGTTGGCTCTTACCACAACGCGAAGGAGGCCGGGTCGCCCGGCGACCCCTCCGATGGTGCCCGCGAAGTCCTGGTTACCCTGGTTCAGGTGGACGGCCTCGATGGAAAGGTTGAAGCCCGGCGGAATCATGCCTTCGGCCGAGAATGTGACGGGGTCCAGCCCGGGAATGCGAGCCTCCAATTGATTGGTTCCCGGGGTAGGGCCGAGGGTCCATGGGCCCGCGGTAGCAAGCCCGTCCGCATTCGTCTGCGGCGCTGCATCCTGAACGGAGCCACCGCCCGCCACGACCGTGAAGGTGACGACGACGCCCGGCACGGGGTTTCCGTACTGGTCAAGCACCTGCACCGCGGGAGGATCAGGTACGCCGGTGCCTATCTCGGCGGACTGTTGCTCCGCGCTCGCCCGCTCGAGGCGTGCCGGTGTTGAGACCGTGCCTTGAGCCGAGAACACGATTGGGTCCAGCGCGGGAATGCGAGCCTCCAATTGATTGGTTCCCGGGGTAGGGCCGAGGGTCCATGGGCCCGCGGTAGCAAGCCCGTCCGCATTCGTCTGCGGCGCTGCATCCTGAACGGAGCCACCTCCCGCCACGACCGTGAAGGTGACGACGACGCCCGGCACGGGGTTTCCGTACTGGTCAAGCACCCGGGCTGCCGGGGTATCGGCCACGGCCGTGCCCACCTCAGCCGACTGTTGTTCCGGGCTCGCGCTCTCGATGATCGCCGGAGGGCCGGGCGCCGCCTCGACGGAAAGCGTTCGGGCCGCGACACCCGCGACCTCCACGGTGAGTCCCTGGGGACCAGCGACGGTGCCCAGGGTCCACGTCTGGATGGGAAGGCGCCCCTGGGTGTTCGTCTCACCCTCGGAGGGGAACACTTGGCCGCCTCCCTGGGTCACGCGGATCGTCACCGGGACGCGGGGAACAGGGTTGCCGAACTGGTCCTGAACAAGGACAACGGCGGGATCGGCGATCGCCTCCCCCACTATTCCTTCTGACACAGAAACGTTTTCCAGTTCGACCTGGTCTGGGGAAGCGGGGTGCGCTGTCGTCTCGAATAGCACCGGGGGCAAGCTCGCCGCCGCTGCCTCCACCTGCTGGAGTCCGGCAGACGTTCCCAGGATCCAACGGCCCGCCGAAGCGTATCCTTCGGAGTCGGTCCGGTCTTGCAACCTTTCAAGGCTGCCCTCCCCGGCCGCGACCGAGAACTGAACCAAGACATTAGGAACGGGATTAGTGAAACGATCGAAAACGCGGACCCGCAAATCCTCGGCGATCTCCAAACCTACAGTTCCGTCGGGAAGCTCCGACGGCAGGGGCTCCGCGTGGTCGGGTGGCCCCGCAACAGCCATTGCCTCGACACGAATTTCGGGGAGCCCATGCGGCACCAACAACAACACGTTCAGGCCCGGGGATTCACCCAGCAACCATGTGTCCGGCTGGGCCTCCCCTCGCTCGTTGGATCGCACTGAGGCCGGTGATACAGAGCCGCCACCCACTTCGAGCCGAAACTCCACTAGAACCCCGGGAACCGGATTTCCGTGCTTGTCGCGGATGCGGACCTGGGGAGTGGGTGTGACCGGCTCGCCAACGGTCCCATCCACCCGGCTGAGCGTGGCCAGAACTGCATCGACGGCTGACGGAAAAAGCATAGGCCCTTCGTCACACGAGCTAATGAGAGGCAGCAGAAGGAAAAGCGCCATGGGCAGGGCGGAACCTTTTGCGGTGCGTCGGTCTTGGGCAGGTCCCGCTCGTGAGGACTCCACTAGGAGGATCATTATGGACGCCTCGGCGGATCGGTGATCGGTGGACTCGCCCTCTCTCATGGTACGCTCCTTCGCTGGTAGTCCAGGATGAAGACACTGGATTGTCGCTTCCATCTTGTGGAAAGGGCGTTAATCAATCGTCAAACTCGCCTCAGATCTGGTTGGCGGAGGTGAGCCCACTTGGCGCCAACCCTTCTCGAGCACGGGGATGTTCCCCCCGTGCCGAGAGGGTTACGGCGAACAAGGATCGGGGGCAGGAGAGAGAAATTGCTCCTGCCCCTGTCCATGCGACGTCGGCGCCGAGTGAAGCGTTACGACCCACATTCCGCAGATCGCGGAGGCGTTATCTTCTAATTCATCTTCCTGCCTGGTCGTGACTTACGCTCAGGCTCTCCAAAGGAGACCTGGGCTCTCTCGCGCCCCTACCTTCTGAACCGACTCCACGACCGTTGCGCGGATCACTCCTGGGGCCCCGATACCTTCGTCGACTTCCCTACCCTTCGGCCCCAATCTCCACCAAAACCCTTGACCCCCCACCCCACGAGAAGCAATCTCCATAGCAGCAAGGGCGGCGAAGCGGCTTCGCTGATTTGATTGTTCTCGAACTCTCCCTACTCGCATCCCGCTCCTCAGCTCTCATCGACGGGGAGAATTCGGCAACAATCCTAAACGTTAGGTGCCATGTGCTGTCAGGGATTCGAATTGTGGGGGAGGTGCTTCCGTCGGTCGGTCCGCCGGGTACTTCCCGAAGTCTTCTGATCTGCACCGAGGAGAGCTTACCATGGTGAAGCCAAGCGAGGCCCGAATCCGTGCACGGATGGAGGAGAAAGACACCGAGGAACTGCTCGCTATCTGGGAGGCCAACGACCGTTCCGCCTATGGGGAGGAGGTGTTTTCGGTCATCCGTACGATCTTGCTTGAGCGAGGGGTGACACCAAACCAGCAGCGTTCGCCGAAGGCGTCGGATCCGAAATCGGCCCGACGTTCTAGTGAGGAGAATGGATTCTTATCCTTCCGTACGATGGTGAGTGGCGCCATTATCAAGGTACTATACGCGGTAGTGGCAGCGGCAATTACCATCGCTGGAATCATGATGATCGTGTCCGGCCTTCAGGAGGACCGGTTGCTCGAAGGGGCAGGTGCTGGACTTGCGCTTCTCGTTGTCGGCAATCTCCTGTGGCGACTGATTTGTGAGGGGTTGATACTGCTGTTCAGCATCCATGAGGTGTTGGTGTCGATCGAGCGGAAGTTGCCGTGAGCGTCTGGGAAGGCTATCTGACACGCGATGGCAGCGACTCTTCGACAGCCGAGATCTATCCGTAGTCTTGAGTAGCGGGTCATTGTGGACAGGAGTCGCCCTGTAACAACACGCGCTTTGCGGACCACCTATGCGGTTGCCGTTCGACAGCAGCCATATACACGAACCGCACAACGTGTTTACTGGCATAGAGATAGCTGAGTTGCCGAAAATGGCCGTGTACGAGGGCCGGATTCGACCCCGATTCGGCTGAAGTGGTTGTTACGTGGTGACTTGGAGCGTTTTGGGCGGAGGTTCGAGGCCGCAGGAATTCCAAATCTGTCTTTCAGAGTCCTGGAGCCGCTTGACCCGGAATATGGCCGCGTGGTCCGTCTCGATCCGGCCCACCGAGACCCGTTCGATCTTTTCCCGGATCAGG
>Ga0209498_1001204_pt1 | contig 15900 bp, 9 predicted proteins | sample WalLakDeSediment_FD_184131 | JGI IMG/M metagenome (GOLD analysis project Ga0209498, IMG submission 184131) | Lake sediment microbial communities from Walker lake, Nevada to study Microbial Dark Matter (Phase II) - Walker Lake 11/02/13 Deep... | ecosystem: Environmental > Aquatic > Freshwater >... | reverse complement strand
ATATTCCATTTAGGATGATTGCGCAATAAAAATTCTGCGAGAGGCAGCGGCTTTTCTACACGAACACAGCCGTGACTAACAGCCCTGTTTGATTTATTAAATGGCGGTCTATTTGGAGTATCATGTAAGTAGATACCAAATGGGTTATTGAACATAAATTTAACTTTGCCTAACGCATTTCCCGCACCTGGATCCTGAACAATCCTGTAAGGAATTTTATCTGAATGAAGCTCTGCTAACTCAACAGTCATCGGGTCTATCTCAACTCCCTCTTTATAAACTTTAAAGTTTTTATCACGAAGATAAGTTGAGTCTTTCTTCAGCTTGTAGGCTATTTCTTCTCTCATAATGCTTGGCGGAACACTCCAGGTTGGATTTAATACCATATACGAAATTTCTCCATACATATTTGGCGTTTCCCAATCATCCGGCTTATCTCTCCATTGTTTTGTTTTCTTATAGATCTTAAATTGATTTTGATAATATGACGAGCGTTTTATTCCAGTGCAAACTTTCGTATTAAATATTTCTTCTCCATTATCATAAATAAAGAGCATAAAATCCGGAATATTTACAAGTATATATTGTGATGTATCTGAATATTCCTTCCACCTGAATCGCTCAAGATTTACTTTGATTGTATTTATATACTGTTGCGGCGTTATGTTTAATCGTTCGACTGTGTTCTTTCCAATAACTCCATCGTCATTTAAGCCATTATTGATTTGAAATTTTTTAACATATTCTGCTAAAGTAGAATCATAAAAAGTAAAATCATCAATTCTAACTTTGGCAGTATCGAGATATTCCAGCTTAATTAGCCGATCTATTATAAGTGAAATAGTAGAATCCTTCGTACCAGCTTCTATTTTTTTTGCAGGGATTGGAATAGCAGTCCAATCAAAATCTTTAAATCGCAACTGATTTTTTAAAGCTAACTGAAGGTCTTTATACCGTTTGCTTTTAGGCTGAATATCTGACAAATACTGAAGAATATTTTCCTGCTTCAGCGGCTGGAAGAGATCTCCTTTTGATGAATCATCAAGCGGGAGGAAATAGGTATCCGCTAATACCTTTTTTGGATTGACAAGACCATACCGCATGTGATGGCTGTATTTTAAAATTGCATCGCTAATCAGAAGTTCCGTAGTGGCAAGATGAGAATATCTTAAAGTGTTTTGGAGTATATCGATAGCTTTTAAAAATTCACTGGAAATACTGCTGAAGTGATATTGTTCAGGATTCAGCCCATGTTCCTCTGCTTTTTCAAAAACTGAAAGTAACGAATAAACAAAATCTTCCTCCTCAAAACTTTTTATGAATAAAGGCTCGAAGTTTCTTGAAGTATAGAAATGTCTGAGAGTATCATAATATTGAATAAGAGTATCCTGCTTAACCAAATCTGAATCAATTGAAACAATTTTGCTTTTGAATACATTTAGATATTCGGTTGAACTGAAATTCAGTTTTTCATTCAGACTTTTTTCAATTTCAACAGGTTTTTTCTCACAAGCTGAAAGCAGAAATAATAGAAACCAAGCAACAATAATATGTTTGAAAAACAACCTGATAGTAATACCCTCTTTGGAATTGATCAATTTAAAAAATAAGAAACGCAGTAATCAATAGTTTAACGCTGAGCAAAGATAATAAAATCCCCTAAAATCCAATGTGAAATAAGCAATCCATTTAAGCAGTTTATCTAAATAAAAAAATGAATACTATAAAATAAAAAGGCTCACCATTGAAGTGAGCCTCAATTCTCAAATACCAATAAATTATCGAAGTAGAATCATCTTCATAACTTTTACATAATTCCCTGCAGTTATTCGATACAAGTAGATACCGCTTGATAACTGACTGCCAGCATCATTCTTTCCATTCCATTCAATCTGATAGTAGCCTGTTTCCTGGACCTGATTGATAAGAGTTCTGACTTTCTCTCCCAAAGCATTATAGACTTCCAGAGTCACGTGGTTGCTTTGCGGAATTTGATAGCCAATAATTGCTGTAGGATTGAATGGATTAGGATAATTCTGTTTCAGATCAAAAGCTAATGGAATTTGTGAATCAATATCATCCTCTACTCCAACTGGTTGATCTGATACATAAGCTGTTACCATAATATCAACTCCCGAAATGGCTGTCCAGCCGCTGCTCGTTAAATAATACATACTTCTATTATCAATAGGTGGATCTGTATCAGCGCCAATACCGGGTGCACCGGGTGAACTCTCAAGCCAGCTTATTAGTACCCAGAAGTCACCTTGTGTGATTTCAGGAGGATCAATATGTGGAACTGTTTTGGTAATTGTAAGAACCTGAGCTGTTCCGGATGCTGATACTCTATACGGTCCGGCAATCATATCTCCGGGAAGACTTCCATTATCTTTATGAATAGAAAAGTCAAATGGTTCTTTACCATTTACAATTGTTTCCAGTCTTCTTACAAATACGGGATAAGCTGTTGGAGTAAATCTTATTCCAAATTTATTTTCTTCCCACGAAAAGCTTGCAACATAAAATCCATTCCAAATACCATCATCGTAACTTATTGGAACTAATGCTGGTTCTTCGCAAGCGAACTCTCCAACAGCATTACTTATAGGCCCATTTAAAGTGTCGCTGCCAATAACTACAAATGCTTCTAATTGATATTCATACCAGGCTACACAATAAACATCATTATCAAGATACGACTCAACACCAGTATTAAATGAGGTCAGAAACTCTCCGTTTTTATAAATATTAATGACAGGTGGAACTGCAAGTGGGTCATTGTTTATCCCTGCAGTTGGATCATCCCATGTAAGAAGTAAATCTTCCCCCTGCCGAGTGAGCGAAATATTAGACGGTGCCTGTGGTGGTGCGACTAGTGATACATCAATACCAACATCACCAAAATATTGAGGGTTAAAAACAGTGTTCATTGTTTGAGGCCACCAGCCATTGAAAACTGCCGCACCACTCTGTCTTGCAATCAGGAATGCCCCAAGTCCAACAATTTTATCAGGACCAAATACCTGAAGTTGATAGCCTTCCAAGAATCCCATCGGTATTGCAACTTCTCCTTGCAAATGCCCGTTGACATCCGAAAAGTTTACCTGAGCGCCCTGAATTGTAGTAACTACGTAACCAGGTATAGTTCTAAATCGCAAATCACTTCCTCCCGGATGCCAGTATGCCCAAAAGTTACCTTCTAAGACAAAAGGTGGATCAGCATCAAACACATTATTATTATTATCGTCAAAGTATAAACCGAATCCTTCGTTGTCATCGAGTGTCGGATTAAGAAAATCTTCACCGGCTACGTAAAGCATATCATTAGCTTCGTCAAATTTTAGATACATATATACAGAACCTTGCGGCTGCGGAACACCACCACCATAACCAAAAATATCTGAGATATCCAGCTTGAAAGCATCATCCCATTCTCCCGGCGATAATATTCCATCAATTGTTGGGATAGATCCTTCAGGCACTTGAACATTAAAAGTAAGTAATGAGTCACTAACTCTCCCTAAAGCTTCATTTGAATAAATACTTTGACCAGTTTCAGAAAAAATATTTATTACATAATAGTAATCCCTGAGTGCAAATACGTTCATATCTGAATAGTTCGATTCAGAAGCCGGAACATTTGCAATTCTTTGGTAAGGACCTCCCGAGACCAGACTTCGGTAAATCGCTATGCTATCCACTAAATATAAACTTTGAAATTCATTAAAGACCTTTGTTTCGTTTTTGTCATCTTTAATTGAACGGGTTCCTGTTGGCAAAGAATTATTTTCAAAAAGTTCATCTCCAACCATTAACGCAATTTCCTTTTCTCTTTCGGGATTTTGTAATAATGAAGTCCAGCTAATTAATATCATCCCTGTTAAACCTGTGGAAGCGTTTAATGTTGGCGGTTGAGTCGGGAAAGGATCTAAAGCCATGTTTACTCCTGTGGTTGTTCCACCTTCAGTAACTACAACATTATTAACGATACCATAGTTGTATCCCGGCTTTTCTGCTCTAACAGTATAGGTTCCAGGCGTAATGTTTTGGATTAGATAGTCCCCATTTATATTGGTAATTGCACTTCTTGGACTTCCGATAACATCAACATTTACACCACTATTATCACCGGAATTTGTAAGATTTATATTCCCACTTATGCTGCCGCCTCCAAGTTCAATTTCACAGAAGTAAATTCTTCCACCGTTTCCAAACTCGCGAGCGTGAACTGCTTTACCACCAGCGAAAACTCTTTTACCATCGGGGCTGAGATCACAAGTAAAGAAAGAACCAGGCGTTATCACATCAAATGTTAAAGTACCAGTTTGTGTATCGAACACAAGTAAATCCGGACGGGTATGTGCCAAATCTCCCCAGGTAACAGCAGCAGCAACTTTTCCATCATCAGATACTTTGATATCGTCCACCAGATCTCCCGCTCCAGCGAACACCCACTTTGGAGTTCCATTGCCATAAGTATCAAAACACATCACAGATCCTTCATTTCCTGAAGCGGGGAAAATAAGAGAGCCAGCAACTATGGTGTTTCCATCTGCCGAAATACCTGCAGAAGAAGCCCAACTACTAAATGCAGATGGCGGTACCCGGTACTGCCATAATAAGAAATATTGGTTAATACCTGAATCATAATGCCAGGTTTGGACGAAGCCGCTATTATCCGCAGTAACTACAACTTTACCATCACCGCTAATTGCTGGTGGGGATTCTGTATTATCGAGGAAATGACTCCATATTAATGTTCCATCTACACTGTTGAATATGTAAAGGTAGTAACGTCCGGTAATCGCAACAACCGACCCATCCGCTGAAAAGTTTGCTCCTGCCCAATTGGTTATTTCACTTCCTTGAGTATCGAAAGTCCACATAATAGAGGGAGTGCCGGATAAATTAAATACAAAAGCTCTATATGTAGTAGAACTACCCCAGGCATTTGCCAACACAACAGCTATGGAACCATCACGCGATAAAGCGACTGATGAAGCGTAGAAAGAATCGGGCAGTGCGAATTGATAATCAATATTTCCATTTGAGGGATTTAATAAATAGAAATGTGTTCCGGCAGTTGCAGCTATCTTTGAGCCATCATTAGAAATATCAACGAAGGGATCATATTGTCCCGTTGGAAAATCCCAGATTGGGTTTCCATTTGCATCTGAGTAGAGAGAAACCCTCATATTATTTAATCCCCACCCTGTAAGTGCTGTATTTCCCGCACCATTTATTGCGACTACATTCGCTATTGCAACGGGATCTTGAGTAGACCAGAGGATGTTTCCGCCAAGGACAAAATTTTCACCGTCTGAATTATTAAATCCCTGAAGATGATCATCGAGCGATTCAATATCTCCATTATTAGCAGACGGAATTGTTTCGAAGGCGATTTTGCCTTCTTCTAAAATTTCTCTTGTTCCTACAAAAGCTTTATCCTGACTAAACACATAATTAATTTGCAGGATGATAGTTAGGATTGCAATAAACCAAATATGTATGGATCGAGATTTCATAAGAACCTCCAAATTTTGAATTGAGTTTAATTGAGCACGCAGATTTTATTAATTCGACCTTATCAAACTTATATTAAATCTGGAATAATTAAAACTTAAAGCAGATATACTTAATGCTTCTTCCCTTTTTAACATAATGTTTCTCAAAACTGGTTAATACATCAGAGATATTTTTTGAATCTTTTTTCTCATCTAAGTTCTCAGTCGAGAGCAGGATTTTCGCTCCAAAGTCTGAAATACTTTTTATTCCATATCTGAATAAGTTTTCGTTATCTGTTTTAAAGTGGATTAAACCCGAATCAATCAAAAGTTCCTTGTAGATATTCAGAAGGGTTGATGAAATCAATCTTCTTTCCTGACTTGTTCTTCGGGGATGAGGATCGGGGAATGGAACATATATTTCTTCAATTGATTTGGGATTAAAAATTTCTAAAAGTGCTTCAGCTTTTGTAATAACGAACGCAGTATTTTTTAACTTTAGCTGCAAGGCTTTTACAGCGCCGTTGTAAACACGCGCACCTTTTACATCTATTCCGATAAAGTTCCGTTGCGGGAATTGTTGTGCTAATTCTATTGAATAGTCCCCGTTACCACAGCCGACTTCCAGGGTAAAAAGCCTTTCACCATTAAAATACTTCCTGATCAGCTCCTTCAAATTCGGGTCTGAATAAGAAAATACATTGTCGAATTTTATTACCTGTGAAAGTCTATTTAGCTTGGTTCTTACCATCTTACTCTAAAAGTATTCAATATTAAAGAGGCGCAGATTATTTATTTCAGTTTTTATCTATATTGAAAAAGCAAATATAAATACTTAGTTTGCCTTTTGAACATCACAATATTTGTTTAAGCAATTAATTTTCCAGGAGGGAATATGTCATATACAATAAAGAAAGTAGAATACTTTTACTGCTCGGTTGTTGATCAACCTGGTGAAGCTTATAAGCTGCTATCTCAGTTCGAAAAAAGCGGAATTAATCTTCTTGCTTTTACTGCCATACCAATAGGGCCAAACAGAACACAATTAACTCTCTTTCCTGAAACTCCGGAAAAGCTGGTCATAGAAGCAAAAAGAAGCAGCTTCGCACTGGATGGACCGCATCCTGCTTTGCTAGTTCAAGGTGATGATGAACTTGGTGCTCTGGCTGAAATACATCAGGTATTATATGAAGCGAATGTAAATGTTTATGCTTCAACTGGTGTTACGGACAACAGGGGAAGTTTTGGTTATCTGCTCTACGTCAGACCTGAAGAGTATGAACGGGCAACTTCTGTTTTGAAGGTATAAACACTTTAATTTCTCTGCTGATTAATCATTTATCAATAACTAAGAAAGGTTTTAATGAAGAACAGAACAAAGTTTCCCTCTGTTTTTTGGATTGCAAATGGCGTCGAGGTGCTCGAAAGATTTGCTTATTACGGAATCTATATGGGTTTCGGAATTTACCTTCAGCAGCTTGGTTACTCGCGCGGCGATCTTGGGATAATCCAAAGTATTTTCCTTGCATTTTCTTACCTGATTCCTCTTTTCTCAGGTACATTTGCGGATAAATATGGCTTTAAAAAAATGCTTATTGTTTCTTACCTCGCATATTTACCTTCAATACTTCTGCTTATTGTAACAGAAACATTTTCCGGAATAGCAATTACAATGTTAAGCATTGGCTTTGCTGCCGGAATCTTTAAACCATTGATATCCGGTACTGTTCGGGCAACAACTGATTCAACAAATAAAACGCTTGGGTTTGGTATCTTTTACCAGATGGTGAATATCGGAGCTTCATTTGGTCCTATTGTAATGGGTAAGCTAAGAGGCTGGTCGTGGGATTATGTTTTCATCACCGCCGCTGCTGCTGTAGGGCTAATGTTTATAATAACTCTCTTTTTCTATAAAGAACCTCCAAGAGAAATAGAAGGAGTAACCCTTAAACAAAAGTTTAATGATATTAAAGTTGCTCTTTCTGATATGAAGTTTGTTGTGTTTCTGATACTGCTCGGAGTTTTCTTCTGGATGCCGTTCTGGGCATTCTTTAATGTGCTGGCAATTTATATTCATGATCACATTAACACTGCTGCACTTTATCTAAGTACCAGCTCGGTCCTTGGCGAAGGTATAACGCGCATTATATCCAACTTCGAAGAAGGCGAATGGCGCATTAATGCAGAAGCCATTTCACACACAGGCTATATTATAGTTGTTTTCCAGCTTTTAATTTCAAGAACATTTGAAAAACGACCCGCTATACCATCATTTCTATTCGGATTATTAGTAGCGGCAGGAGGATTTGTAATGCTTGCATTATCGATAACTTCGAATAATAATCTTGTTTATCTTGGGATTTTCCTTTTTGCTATTGGTGAAATGATCTCCTCCCCAAGAATTCAGGAATACATAATGTGGATTGCACCAAAGGAGAAAGCTGGTCTTTATATGGGAACAAACTTTCTCGCAGTTTTTATCGGAGCAATTTTGAGCGGCATTTATACAGGTATAATGGGCACTTTCGAAAAAGCAGGTAATCCGGAATATATTATGTACACACTTGCTGTTCATACTATTCTTGGAATTGCTGCTATTTACATTTTTACAAGAACTGCTGGTGAGTTTAAGGAATTGCAGGAGTAAACAAGCATATGAAAAGGAAAAGAGGAACTTATTACGACCGGAACCGGGAAATAATTCTTAAGAAAACGAATCGAAAGTATAAAGTGAATAAGAAATACCGGGAAACAGCCAGAAAACAAGCTGTGAAAAGATACCATGAAGATGAGGAATACCGCAAGAACACTATAGAAAGAGCATTAAAAAGATACCGGAAGATGAAGAAAAAAAGAAACTCTAAATCCAAAAATCAAAAAGAGTAACAATATGCCAAAATTAATTTCATCCCCAACAATAATTGAAGCTTCAGGCAACAAGCCGAAAATCATCCGGGAATTTATCGGTAGAGTAAATTCTTCAAATGAAAAAATTAGTATTGCTAAGATGACCAGCCCTGAAGGATGGGAAGAACCCGTGCAAACTCCTGGGTTTGATGAGTACACTTTAGTACTCAAAGGAATGCTGCGAGTTAAGACTAAAGATCAAACATTTGAGATCAATGCAGGTCAAGCAATCATTACGTATGCCGGTGAGTGGATAAGATACAGTACACCAAATCCGGAAGGTGCGGAATACGTAGCTGTGTGTTTACCAGCATTTTCGCCCGAAACTGTTCATCGGGAATAAATTTATTTATTAATATCTAATAAGGAGTAACTATGAAAAAACTATTTTTAATTTCAATTCTCGTTTCGACTTTGCTAATTATCTCCTGCGGTGAGTCCCAGGATAAGAAAGTTGATATAGTTGGACAAGAGGTTGAGTATAATTCAGAAGGAACTGTATTAAAAGGATATCTTGCATACGATAAAAACATCGAAGGTAAAAGACCGGGAGTGTTAGTCGTTCATGAATGGTGGGGACATAATGATTATGCCCGCCAACGAGCAAGGATGCTTGCAGAGCTTGGTTACACAGCCCTCGCTGTAGATATGTTCGGTGAAGGTCAAAAAGCCGATCACCCCGAAGATGCACAGAAATTTGCTGGTGCAATTTTCAGTAATGTGCAGATGGGTGAACAAAGATTTCTAGCTGCACATGCTTTTTTACGTGATCAGGAGACAGTTGATGCTGATGCAATTGCAGCTATAGGTTATTGTTTCGGCGGCGCTGTAGTATTGCATATGGCAAGAATTGGAATGGACCTGAAAGCAGTGGCAAGTTTTCACGGCGGCATACAAGCCATAACTCCTGCCGAAGAAGGTAAAGTAAAAGCGTTCGTGCTCGTTTGTAATGGTGCAGATGATCCATTTGTGACGCAAGAACAAATCGATGCTTTCAAAAAAGAAATGGATGATGCAAAAGTTCAATACGAATTTGTGAATTATGAGGGTGCTATACACAGTTTCACAAGTCTGGCAGCAGATAGTCTCGGGAAAAAATTTAATATGCCTTTAGCCTATAATGAAAACGCTGACAAAGAATCCTGGCAGGAATTGCAAAAAGTCTTTAACAAAGTATTTAGCAAATAATCAGCGAAAACTTTATAAAATCAATCTCTTTTACTTATTGAAGAGTTGAGGCAGAATTTTATTTGCTATTTATACATAATAAACTCGTAGAGAGTAAAATGAGTAGTTGACGAAATTCTGCCTTTATTTTTTCTTGCTTTTACCCAATATTTGGATCAGAAGAATCACAAATTCTCCTCCCAAAAATCTGATCGCCTCTTTAAAAAAGAGTAGCCTCCTAGTGGTCAGATTCGGGCGGTCGGGAAAGTTACCAACAATGTTATGCCCTCACTTTCATTGTAATTAAAATTTTCCGGCCGCCCATTTTTATTTTAGCTTATTCTTACTTTCAAAAAACTCATCAGTCAGTCCAATGTTTATTCTGTAATTTGAATAAGTCAGATAAACTTTCCCGGTCTTGGATTTTTCTGAGTCCTTGGTTTTTTCCTTTGATTCGGAAGCATCGGGATCATTAAATCTCCTCGGTAAAAGTGAACGATCCACCGTAAAACTAAATACCAGCGAGGATGGAAGCCAAAAGCCTTCACTTGTTTTCAAGTAATTCAGATCAATAATAAATGTCCCCTGAGGTTTCCTGGATGACTCAACTTTCAGAATTATGTTTCTTTTTATATCCACCCAGAGAGTGCTTAAAATAACATCAGCGTCACCTTCAAGAGGAATAACTTTAATCACTGAAGTTAAAATTCCATTAACAGTATCCTCCCTTTCATAGAATGCAGTGTACTTATAATTAAGAAAACCGAGTGGTGAAAAATTCAGTCCTGATTTGGGCAGCATAGCAAAATTTTCTGAATCAATATGAAATTTATCAGGCTTTTTATAATAAATGGTCGCTTCCCTGTCTGGCATTTTCAGAAAATCAACATCCACCTTTATTTTAACATCAACCTGGTAGTCTTCAACTTTTTCAAATTCGAGTTTGACTTTATCCAGCATTGCTTCAGGATTTTTCGCCTGTGAGCAGATTACTGCAGAAAGAATCAAAACACTAATAAATATTTTATAAATCATTTTTTTACTTTAATAAATAATTTTAACTGAGTATGTCTTTTTTATGAAAAATGAGCGATGTTGCTGTGAAGAATATTATAATATGTCCGCTCAATATTAATACAGACTTAAATACCTTCGCCAAATCGATTGGGTCGTTAAAAAATTCCCTCCAGTCTAACATATAGCTTGTAAACAAATATGGTCTGATTTCCCTTAGGATTTCAACATCAAAAGCTGATAGTATTATGAAAATTATTATAATTGCCATAGTTGAAACAATTGGTCCGATGGCGTTTTCTACTAATGAAGAGAAAAATATGGCCAGGCTGCAAACAACGGTCATACTTAAGATGGCAAAACCGTAGGCTAAAAAAAACCTCCAAAGAATATCACTTTTTTCAAAGACAATTATTGATTGATTACCAATTACAATTAACTCGCCACTGCCAAAAATTATCAACCCAACCACCAGGCTCATAAAAGCTAGAAATAATATGAGAGAACCTGTATAAATTATTCCTGAGAGAAACTTGGAAGTAACAATTTGCAACCTTGAAACAGGTCTCGTAACCAGAAGCCTGTAAGTGCCGGCCGTCGCCTCACCCGCAAGAAGATCAGCTGCAACAAGAGTTATCAGAAAAGGTATATGTATTGTGAGCGCATTCAGTATAAGGTAGGAAATCCAGTACCCGTTTAGAAGGTTGCCAACGAGTATAAAAGAATCTCTTAACCCCCTTGTCATAAATTCAAGCGATTTCTGTCCTTCAAGATACATTGCAAGGTGAAGCAATGGAACGAGAATTCCGATAGCAATAAATCCAATATAAGTTCTCCATTTCCTGAAGATTTTAAGCAGTTCAATCCGAATTAAAGTAAATATCATTTTGCACCTGAAGTGATACTTAAAAAATAATCCTCAAGGGATCTTACCGGGATAAGCGCATTCACCAGCACGTCATTTTCTACAAGATATTTATTCAACTCAGGAATTGCTATCTGTTCGATACTCAGGATGAATTTATTTTCTGTGATTGATTCGATACTCTTATACCAAATTGTATTCTCCAAAAATTTTACTGCTGCTTCTGCATTTTCAACCTCAATAGTAACTTTTAGCGTACTTGAATTTAATAGTTTACTGACCTCACCTTCGACAATCTTACTTCCTTTGTTAATTATGATCATCCGGTTCGCAACAAGTTCAATTTCTGAAAGAATGTGTGATGAAAGCAATATTGTTTTATTTTCTTCCTTACTAAGACGAATTATCAAGTCTCTTATTTCCTTCATTCCTTGAGGGTCAAGTCCGGTTGTTGGTTCGTCAAGAACAATCAGTTCCGGATTATGCAATAAGGCCTGTGCAATACCGAGTCTTTGTTTCATCCCATGAGAGTAAGTCTTTACTTTGCTTTTAGCACGGTCTTTAAGTCCAACCAATTCAAGTAGTTCCAAAATCCTTTTATGAGTTACCTCTTTTCCTGAGATTTTAGCTAAAATTTCAAGGTTTTTTATTGCGGGAAGGTATTGATAAAAATCAGGCTTTTCTACGATTGAACCAACATTGGCAAGGATTTCTTTACGGTTTTCAAGTAGAGTTTTTCCAAATATTTTTATCGTTCCGGAGGTTGGGGTGATAAGTGAAAGTAACATCCTGATTGTGGTACTTTTTCCCGCACCATTTGGTCCAAGGAAACCAAATACATCCCCTCTGTTAACTGTCAATTCTAACTCATTAACCGCAAGGACTTCCTTGAAGCGCTTTGTAAGCCCGTAAATTTCGATTACATTTTCTTTTGAATTCAATTATTTATCATTTCCAAACTATTTTGAAGCTATTTCAAAACTAATGTAAAATATTTTCTGGTTAAAGACATTTTATATGAGCGGTAATCACTTGTCTTAAAAAAAATTCTTTCAAATCAAAATTTAAATCACAAATCCGAAAAAATATTTTTTAAATTCAAGTGAAATTTAATTTGCAATTTTTAAAAATTATGACAAAGTTAGCATTGCCTTGTTGGAGCAAAAAAAATTTGAAAACCTGTGATGCTGTTTCTTCTTTAAAGAAGTTTTTACTTCCTTTAGTCTCCAACTCAAAAACCAATTTAATAGTTTTAGTGTTACTTAAAAATAATTACTAATAAAGTGAATATCCTTCTACTTTTAATAAATTTTTATTCTCTTAAAGATAACGAAACTAAAACCAGGAGAGCTTGATGCAAATAAAAAGACTGTTTACTGCGGCTGGTAAAGACCCTCTTTCATCAATCAAATTTGCAAAACGCAGATCTGAAATAAAAAATCCGGACGGAAGCGTAGTTTTCAAGATGGATGATGTATCCGTACCCGAAAGCTGGTCACAGGTAGCAACAGATATTCTTGCTCAAAAATATTTTAGAAAAGCCGGTATACCAAAACTTCTTATTAAAAATAATGAAGAAGGAATTCCGGAATGGTTACAACCTTCTGTAGCTGACAAGGAAAGACTTGACACCTTACCTGAAGATGACCGTTTCACTTCAGAACGTGATTCGCGACAGGTATTTCATAGATTAGCAGGATGCTGGACATACTGGGGCTGGAAAGGCGGTTATTTTGATTCTGAGGAGGATGCAAAGACATTCTACGATGAATTGACCTATATGCTCGCTAATCAGTTTGCTGCCCCTAATAGCCCTCAATGGTTTAATACAGGACTAAACTGGGCTTACGGCATCACAGGACCTTCCCAGGGGCATTATTACGTCGATTATCAAACCGGTGAACTGGTATCTTCAAATGATGCGTACACGCATCCACAGCCTCACGCCTGCTTTATTCAATCAGTGAGTGATGACCTCGTCAATGAGGGCGGAATAATGGATCTATGGGTTCGTGAAGCCAGATTATTTAAATATGGTTCCGGAACAGGTTCAAACTTTTCTAATCTCAGAGGCAATAATGAGCCACTCAGCGGCGGTGGAAAATCTTCCGGCTTAATGTCATTCCTAAAAATTGGTGATCGTTCAGCGGGCGCAATTAAATCCGGCGGAACTACAAGAAGAGCCGCAAAGATGGTTACACTCGATCTCGACCATCCTGATATCGAGGACTTCATAAACTGGAAAGTTGTTGAAGAACAAAAAGTGGCTTCGCTTGTTACAGGCTCTCATCTTGCTAACATTCATTTAAATAATATAATGACAGCTTGCCATGCAGAGCATCCCGAAAATGACAGATTTAATAAGCAGGTTAATCAAAAACTTAAATTCGCTGTGCTCGAAGCTCGTAAGGCAATGATCCCAAATAATTATATTGAGCGAGTCATTCAGCTTGCTAAACAGGGCTTCAAGTCAATTGAATTTCCTGAATACGATACTGATTGGAATTCAGATTCTTATGCAACTGTTTCCGGACAGAATTCTAACAACTCAATCAGAGTTACAAATGATTTTATGAATGCAGTTCTGGATGATAAGGACTGGAATCTTTACTGGAGAATTGAGAAACGAAAAGCAAAGGAAGAAAGCAGAAATCCAAAACCGTGTAAAACTTTAAGGGCAAGAGACCTCTGGAATGATATTTCTTTTGCAGCATGGTCTTCTGCCGATCCGGGAATTCAATTTCACAGTACTATTAACGATTGGCACACTTGTCCGGAAAGCGGTGAAATCAAAGCATCGAATCCTTGCAGTGAGTATATGTTCCTTGACGATACGGCTTGTAATCTTGCATCAATGAACCTCATTAAGTTTTATAATCTGAAAGAAAAGAAATTTAATGTAGATCACTACCGACACGCAACAAGAATCTGGACTATTGTTTTAGAAATCAGCGTGACAATGGCACAATTCCCAAGCAGGAACATTGCCCAACTGAGTTATGAATACAGAACTCTTGGATTGGGTTATGCAAATCTGGGAACGCTGCTTATGCTTCAGGGAATTCCTTATGATAGCAACGAAGGATTTGCAATTTGCGGTGCGTTGACCGCAATAATGCATACGTCAGCTTACGCAGCTTCAGCTGAGATGGCAAAAGAAATAGGCACTTTCCCTGGTTACAAACAAAATAAAAAACATATGCTTCGGGTAATACGTAATCACAAACGTGCCGCTTATAATGTACCTAATGAAGAATATGAAAATCTTAAAATTTATCCTGTTGGCATAAATCCAAAACATTGCCCTTCTGATCTTTTAAAGGCTGCAAGAGAAGATGCTGACAGAGCATTAGAACTTGGTGAACAATTTGGATTCAGGAATGCTCAGGTTACTGTAATTGCACCAACAGGTACAATCGGTCTTGTAATGGACTGCGATACAACTGGAGTTGAACCGGATTTTGCTTTGGTAAAGTTCAAAAAACTTGCCGGCGGTGGTTACTTTAAAATCATAAATCAATCGATTCCTCCTGCACTTGAAAGATTAGGATACAACAAAGATCAGATAACTGAAATTATTAAGTATGCTAACGGTCAGGGAACATTACAGGGTTGCCCATATATCAATCCTGAATCTTTAAAAGCAAAAGGATTCACTGAAGAAGCATTGGCCAAAATTGAGAAAACACTTCATGCAGTGTTTGAGATTAGCTTTGCATTTAACAAGTTTACCCTGGGTAATGACTTCTTAATAAATAATCTTGAAATTGACGAGGACAAGTTTAATAGGTTCGACTTTAACCTTTTAGAAGAGATTGGATTTTCCAAACAGGAAATTGCATCTGCAAATGACTACGTTTGCGGAACGATGACTGTTGAAGGCGCCCCATTCCTCAAACACGAACACTACCCTGTTTTCGATTGTGCCAACAAGTGCGGCAAGAAAGGCACAAGATTCATCCGGGCAATGGCCCACATAAAAATGATGGCAGCTGCACAGCCTTTTATTTCCGGTGCAATTTCAAAAACAATCAACCTTCCAAACCAGTCAACTATTGAAGATGTCAAAGATGCTTATATGCAATCCTGGAAGCTTGGCGTAAAAGCAAATGCGCTTTACAGAGATGGTTCAAAATTATCCCAGCCGTTAAATACACTCAGTGAAGAAGATATTGAAGCATTGATCGAAGACAAAGAGAAGAACGATATGGTCAAAGTTGCTGAGAGGATAATTCACAGATACATTGCTAAGAGAAGAAGGTTACCGGATAGAAGATCGGGCTACACTCAGAAAGCAAAGATCAACGGTCAGTCGGTTTATATAAGAACCGGTGAATATGATAACGGACAGATAGGTGAAATATTTATAGATATGCACCGTGAAGGAGCTGCGTTCAGAAGCTTGCTTAACTGCTTTGCAATTTCAATCTCTCTCGGACTGCA
>Ga0209498_1001203_pt1 | contig 15907 bp, 10 predicted proteins | sample WalLakDeSediment_FD_184131 | JGI IMG/M metagenome (GOLD analysis project Ga0209498, IMG submission 184131) | Lake sediment microbial communities from Walker lake, Nevada to study Microbial Dark Matter (Phase II) - Walker Lake 11/02/13 Deep... | ecosystem: Environmental > Aquatic > Freshwater >... | reverse complement strand
AGAAAGACATGATGAGGGTTGATATAGATTCATGCGTAAAGCTGGGGTGGGCCGCTACTTTTCAAGAGTTTATTGATATTCAGAAAGATGGTCGCTATCCCGTAGAGAAAGAAGAAAACATTGTTGTAGCCAATAAACCAGCTGTAAGGCTTGCTAGGATGGCTACTACAATCGCATCCGTTCCAGAGCATAAAGACTTGTTAGAATATGTCTATATAAACAAAGATGAAGAAACAGCGCAAGAAATAACAGCCAATATTGATCTTGAAGAACAAAACACCTACCTTCCCATTTTCGAGCAAATGCTTTCCACTTTTAGCTTTCTGGAGTAAAACTTAAAAAAATAATCAGATAATTTAACTTATGAATAAAACAACACTTTTTATTATCTTAGGATTTTTAGCGCTGATTTTAGTTATTGTTTTAGTTATCCAATTGCTAATTAAGGAACCGGTTACAGAAGAATCAGTGACCGATGAGCAAATGGCTGAGGATTTGATTGAGGGAGATTTAGAAAAAGAAAAAGAAACTGATAACAACGAAGAAGCTGAGAAGAATCAAGATGGCAAAGAGTCGGCCCCTAAAAAACCGGTAACAAAACCAGAAAACATAGAAGCTGTTATAGTTGCCAATAACCGATTTGCTTTGGATTTCTACTCAAAAATTAAAGAAGAAGAGGAAAATATCTTTTTTTCCCCTTACAGCCTATCAGTCGCCCTGGCGATGACTTACGAGGGAGCCAGGAACAAGACAGAAGAAGAAATGAGAAACGTTTTTTACTTTCCCAAAGAAGACAGCTTTCGCAGGCAATCTTATTTAAGTCTTGACAGTTGGCTTACCAGGGAAGAAACAGAACACGAACTTAATATTGCCAATGCCCTTTGGGCCCAAAAAGATTTCCCCTTTTTGCAGGAATACTTTGATATTATTACCGCTTATTACCAGGGTCTGATTGAAAACCTTGATTTTATAAAAGATCCAGAAGGCTCAAGAATAAAGATTAACAAATGGGTGGAAGAAAAAACCAAAGAAAAGATAAAGGACTTAATTCCCAAAGGATTAATAAATAATTTGACCCGGCTGGTCCTGACCAATGCCATTTACTTTAAAGGGGAGTGGGTGCAGGAGTTTGACAAAAAAGAAACTAAAGAGACTGATTTTTATGTTACTCCGGAAAAAACAGTAAAAGTTGATATGATGAGGCGCCTAGATGAAGAAGCAGAATTCCCTTATTACGAAAAAGAAAATCTTCAGATTCTGGAAATGCCTTATTCCGGCGAAGAAACTTCAATGCTTGTCTTGCTTCCCAAAAAGCACAACTTAGAAGAAATAGAAAAGCAATTGACTCTTGAAAATCTTAGTACCTGGCAGGATAATTTAGAAGAACAAGAAGTCAGAGTTTATTTCCCTAAATTCAAGCTGGAAACAAAATATCTTTTGAAAGAAGTTTTGATGCAAATGGGAATGCCGTCTGCTTTTACTGGGTTTGCTGATTTTTCCGGCATGACCGGCAAAAAAGACTTAATGATTGATCAGGTAATCCATCAGGCCTTTGTTGAGGTGGACGAAAAGGGGACTGAAGCTGCAGCAGCTACTGCAGTCATCATGTTACCTACTGCCATGCCGGAAGGGCCGATTATCCCTGTTTTTCGCGCTGACCGGCCGTTTATTTTTCTGATTCAGGAAAAAGAAACAGGCAGTATTCTTTTTATGGGAAGAGTACTAAATCCGAATTTGTAACTTTAATAATAAAAATATTACCAATCGCATTTTTAGCTTAAAGTAAGAATAAATAATCTTTTCTAACGTAAATTAGAAAAAATAATCCAAAATAAAAAGTCGCAAAATAAAAAATAATAATTAATTCGTCCTCAAAGAGGGCAAAACTACCATGATTATCAAAAAAATCATTTTCCTTATGTCGTTTTTAGCCGTGGCCGGCTTCCTGTTTAACTTCGGCCTGGCTGACAGCCAAGCTTATACTGCCGGAGATCTTCGGGCAATGATAGAGCAACTTCAATCGCGCATTGCTGAATCTCAGCGGCAGTTAGTCAAGTCTGAACCAGGTTCCGCTCAATTTTCTTTGGTTGAAGAAATTTCTCCCATGGTCATTCTCAAAGCAGAAGAACTCGACCCCATTCTTGTAAAGGACCATCATGTTTTTAAGGCATCTACCAGGCTACGTCGAGTTATGTTAACCCCCGAGATTATTATGCCAGATGTAATCAAGATAAAAGATCACCTCGTTCTTAATCTATTCCCAGATACTCATTATAGAGCAACAATTGATCGAGTATTAGTAGATGTGAATGGTGTGCTTAGGATAAGAGGTCGTCTTCAGGAACATTCTGACGGTTATATTATTATGGCTATTCATCGAAATCGAACTCTTGCTTCTATAAGTATTCCAAAGAAGAACTTACATTACCTTCTGTTTTATGAACCTCAGGACAAAGAGCACTATATTGTTGAGCTTGACTCAGAGAAATTGGACTTTTTGGAACCGCTCCCTCCTCTGATTCCTTCGGCTCCTACCCCAGAAGAAGAAAAAGAAATTATGGCAATTCAAGAGATTATAGTCAAGGACAACCTGGGCCCTAATGATCCAGCAACTATTAACGTGATGATAGTTTATACTGAATTGGCAGAAGAATGGACAGAGATCTATCGTTCCGGTATTCACGCGGCAATTGCTGTAAATATAGAGAAATCCCAACTTGTTTTTGATAATAGTGATACCGGTGTTACGCTGCAATTGGTTCATTCTGCTAAAGTTGATTATGATGAAGCTGACGATTCTTCTGTAGTACATGTTACTCGGCTTAGTAGTCCTAATGACGGATACATGGATGAGGTCCACGAGTGGCGCGATAAATATGCAGCTGATTTGGTGTCACTCTTCGCCATACTCCATGATTCTGGTGGAGCAACTGGGTCTCCGAGTTATTCGACCGGCAACCCTCGAGTAGCTTTTTCAGTAATCCGAATTCAGCAAATTACCTCTCCAACGGTTGGTTTTGCATTTGTCCACGAGATAGGGCACAATTTGGGAGCAAGTCATCATAAGGAGCAGTTTAAATCTCCAGGGCCCAATACCTGGTTTGATTGGCCTGAGAATACCTGGTCGGCTGGCTGGCGTTGGCTCTCTCCAGACGAAGATCGTTATTATTGTTCCGTGATGACCTATTGTGGGCCTTCATACTTTGAATATGATATCCCCCTGCCTCATTATACACAACCATATTTCTCGAATCCTAACGTTTATCACGAAGGAAAACCAACAGGTCATCCTGAAGATGGTGACAATGCTCGGACTATTCGGGAGATGAAACATGTTATCGCTGCTTATCGCCAAGAGGAGCCCTCGGTAATTACCGAAGCTGCCAATTATATTACTCTCAATTCAGCTACCCTCAATATGAACTTCATGGTGGGCGTTGTCGCTCCGGTAGAAGTTCGCTTCAGGTGGCGGCAAGTTGATACCGGACTTTGGACTGAAACTTCCTGGGAAGAACAAACAGTATCAGGTAGTTACGGAGGAAGAATTTATAATCTTGAACCTGATACTACCTACAAGTTCTATACCCAGCTGAAATATAAAGATATCATTATTGAGGGCGATCATTTAACCTTCATCACTCCCTCTCCTATTTTCATAAAAACCTGCGGGCAATTACAAGACGTGAAGAATAATTTGGCAGGACATTATGTTCTAGTAAATGATATTGATTGTTCAGACACAGAAAACTGGAATAAAGGAGCTGGTTTTGAGCCGATAGGAGAATATGTAAACTACTTTAGAGGAACATTTGACGGACAAGGTTATACTATTTCTGATTTATACATTAACAGACCCGATAGAACTGTCGTGGGATTATTTGCTAGTTCCGTTGGACCGCATACTAAAATTAAGAATGTTGGGTTAGTTAATTTCAGCATTACTGGGCTACACTATGTGGGAGGGTTAGCAGGGGTTAATGGAGGAGAGATTAGGAATGTTTATGTTACGGGTAATATTTCGGGAAATTATCGAGTGGGTGGCCTTGTCGGCCTAAACAGTGGATTAATAGTCTATTCTTATGCAATTAGTGAAATTCTCGGCGGTAGCTCTGTTGGTGGCTTGGTGGGTGCGCATATTAATGGAGACGTAAAAAACGTTTATTTCAAGGGTAATGTGAGTGGAAACGAGGGACTCGGCGGACTAATAGGAAAGAAAGAAGGGGGAAGGGTGTTAAATTCCTACTCTGTTGCTTCTGTAAGCAATGTGGAGGGAGCCGGTGGTCTTATTGGCTTCTCTGATGATATGTCTACCGTAGTTAATTCTTTCTGGGACGTAGAAATAAGTGATTTAACTGAGAGTTATGGTGGTACTGGTAAAACCACCAAAGAAATGATGAATATTCGGACCTTTAATGATTCGGAATGGAGTGAAGGATTAAATAAGGCCTGGAATATAGCAAAAGTACTTCCAGATCAAACAAACCTAGACTATGTTTGGAATATCCTAGATGGAGAAGATTATCCATTTTTATCTGGGGGAATAGAAATGGAGGTCTATAATCTCGCTGTCAAATCTTCTCCCGTTACTGGTATTGCTATTGACGGCGCTACGGGCTACGGTGATAAAACTAATTACATAATCACGGGTATTTCCCCTGCAACTCACATTTCCTTGACTGCTCCTCTTGCTTATAATGGTTATCAGTTTGCAAGGTGGACAGGGTGTGACTTAACAAAAGATAACACTTGTACATTAACTCTGGATAAAAGCCGAACAGTTACTGCCTATTACGAAGAAGAACCTCCCGTCATAACTCTAGAAGCAGGCTGGAATCTTTTCTCTCCTTCGGTAGAAGAAGGAATAACCATTTCAGCCATGGAGACCGGAGGATGTTCTATTGAAGCGATTTATTCTTGGGATTCAGCCAGAAAAAGATATAGCCGGATTCTTGACCATCTCAAGCCAGGCACAGGCTATTGGGTAGCAGTAATGAATGACTGCACCTTTTTTCTCCCTGGTACTCCTTCTCTCCCCGGTACTCCTTGGCACTTCAGCAAAACACATTATTCAGAAGGAACTCACTTAATTGGTTCTGCTTACGAGGCAGTTGAGGTGGCTGATATTCTGGGGACCTGTCCACCAGAAAAAACCACAGTCAAGACTCAGACTGATTTTTTCAACGGCACTTACGAAGAAGTAGACACCCTGTTGCCTTTCAAGGCCTACTGGTTGGAACTTGAACAGGATTGTTCTTTCGGAGTGAAACCCGAACCTTCTCTTACTCTTATTTCTCCCAACGGAGGGGAGGAATGGGAGATAGGGAAAACTTACCCCATCACTTGGAGATCACAAGGGATAAGCAAGGTGGATATATCTGCCTGCGGATCGGAAGATCCCTTCTCTTGCATGAGAATCGGCCCGAACGAGGGAGTAAGTGCCCATCTCGGAAAATACGATTGGACCATTAAACAAGTTTTAGGTTTTGTTGAGCCGGGTAGCAGGTTAAAGATAAGAATTACAGAGCATAATAATGCAGTCGTGAGAGACTTCAGCGACGATTATTTCAGTATTGTTGCTCCGCCCAAGGACCACACCCTTAGGGTCGGGTCTTTTCCCGTTACTGGCATTACCATTGGCAGTACCACCGGCCACTCAGGTATTACTAACTATACCAAGACAGGGATTCCGTCAGATACCATAATTTCCCTGAATGCACCCTCATCTTACGGTAATTATGCTTTTTCTAGCTGGACAGGCTGCGATCGTTTAAGGGGCAGGACAGGTTGTATTTTAACCATAAACAGCAACAGAACAGTTACAGTTAACTACAGATTACTCAGCCACGCCTTATCTGTAACCAAATCAGGCACAGGATCAGGCGCTGTCACCAGCGAACCTGCGGGCATTAACTGCGGAAATACCTGTTCAGCTTCTTACGACCAAGACACCTCAGTCACCCTAACTGCCACCCCTGATACTGACTCAACCTTTGTTAGCTGGTCAGGAGCTTGCACAGGAACCACCTGTACTGTAACTATGGACAGCAACAAGTCTGTTACAGCTACTTTTGAATTATCTGCGCCAGTACCACAAGAATGTACTACCTATAACAACTATCTCTACTGCCGCGGCTTTAAATCTACCGATCCCCAGGGCTCTTCCTGTAATGCTGCCTGCTCAGAAAGAGGCTATACCTGTCCTGCAGGCGACAGCATGTTCCGTTCTCTTTCAGACATTGTTAATGTAGCTACTGCTTTAGGAGTATTGGCTCCCGGAGAATCGTACAGATCGCTCGCAGGCAGTTATTCTACGTCCTATATCAGAAAAATAATTTCTACGGGCGCCAAACAGATTTATTACAATTCAGGCTGGAACCAGAGTTGCACCTATGCTCCCAGAACTGACTCCAGTTACGAACGCGTCAACATCTGCCGTTGCCAGGAAGTAATGCCTTCTCAATCCTTAAAAGATGCAGAATACCAGCTGGCCTCTCTCAATAACATAATATCCCAGTTAATAGACAGCTTAACAAGCTTAATAAAGAGATAATAATATCAACAATTTACCTAGTTAAATGATTGTCGAGCAAATTTAACAGGGTAAAAAATAATAATTAATCCGCCCCTGACCCTGTTTAGAAGTAGAATCAAAAGGGCTTTCTAAAAGAGTCTGGGCAAAACCCCGTAGTAGAAATTTGACAAGGTTTTTAAAAACCAAACTTCGCAAGGCGAGTCGAATCTACACTACAGGGCAAGAGTAATATGAAAAAAATAATCTTCGTTCTCTCGTTGATAGCTCTTTCAGGCTTTTTGTTCGGGCTTAATACACTTGATACTAAGGCTCAGGCAGCACCCGGTTGTACTACTTACAACGGCCACATCTATTGCCGGGGCTTCAGATCAACCGATCCCCAGGGCTCTTCCTGTAATGCTGCCTGTTCGGCCAGGGGTTATACCTGTCCGGTAGGTGACAATATGCTTCGCTCGGTTTTTCAAATCGCTACAGTAGCTCGTGCCCTTGGTCTTTTGGGTTCTACAGAGTCATATGGTTCAGCTGCAAATCCGGGCTGGTATTCGCCCTATATCAGAACAACATTATCTAGCGGCGCTAAAATGATTTATTATGATTCGGGCTGGAACCAAATCTGTACTCATGCCCCCGGAACTAACTGGAGCTACGAACGTATTAAAATCTGCCGCTGTCAGGGGTCAACAGTCAATTATACTCTTTCTGTTAGGAAGTCTGGTACAGGTTCCGGTACGGTTGTTAGCTCTCCTTCGGGTATCAATTGCGGGACTACCTGTTCTGCTTCTTACAGTCAAGGCACAACTGTTACTTTAACTGCCACTCCTGATAGTAATTCAATATTTGCCGGCTGGTCAGGGGCTTGCACGGACACAAAAGACTGCACAGTAACCATGGACAGTGATAAGTCTGTTACGGCTAATTTTGGCCCTTCTGAAATAACCTTTACTTTAACAGGCACCATTACAGGTTCAAGTTTTGATAAAAGCGCAGTTCGTGTTTCCGCTCCAGGTCATTCGCCCCTCTCTTATAGAGATAGTTTTACTCGAGATTATCCTGCCGGTACTATTATTAATCTAACCGTCGTACCAGATACCGGTTCTGTCTTTGCCGGCTGGTCAGGGGCTTGTACGGGCACAAAAGACTGCACAGTAACCATGAACAGTGACAAGTCTGTTGTCGCCACCATCAATAATACATTGCCAGAATGCACAACTTATAATGGTTATACTTATTGCCGCAGCTTTAAGTCTGATGAGGTCCAGGGATCTTCTTGTCAGGCAGCCTGTTCTCAAAGAGGTCTTATTTGTCAGACCGGAGACAATATGTTTCGTTCTTCTCGTGACATTTTAACAGTAGCTACTGATCTTGGGATTTTCACTAGTGCAGAATACTGCAGGCGTATAAGTTCGGTTTCTACATATGTCCAGAGAGCATATAACACTGGAAGCAGATTACTTTATGAAAATCATCAATGGTATCAAGATTGTAATTTTGCTCAAAACCCTAATGATTCTGATTGGAAATATATTAATATCTGCCGCTGTCGCTCGGTTTTGACCGGTAGGATTGGGGGCACTGGTTACGGCATGGTTAATGTTAACCCTCCCAACTTGAATTACTCCGGTAATTTTACCAGAACCTATGATGGGAATCCCGCTGTTACCTTAACAGCTACTGCAGCTGCCGGTTCTGTTTTTGCCGGCTGGTCAGGATGCGATTCGGTCAGCGGAACAGATAGTAGGATCTGTACGATCAATATGAACAAAAACAGAACGGTAACCGCCACCTTTAACAAATCACTGGGAGTGGAATGCACCAGATATGGTCCCAATCAATATCTCTACTGCCGCGGCTTTAAATCTACAGATCCCCAGGGCTCTTCCTGTAATGCTGCCTGCTCGGCCAGAGGTTATAGTTGTCCTGTTGGAGACAACATGATCCGTTCAACCACGCAAATTCTTGAATTAGCCCAAACATTCGGACTCTGGAGTCATGGAGAGCCATACAGCTTTTACGCACACTCGAGTTATTCTTCGCCTTATGTTAGAAAAGATATATATAGTGGCGCTAAAATATTTTATTTTGACTCAAACTGGTATCAAAGCTGCACTCATGCTCCTGGCACTGATTGGCGTTACGAACGTATCAAAATATGCCGTTGTCAAGATACATTACCCGAACGTTACACGCTAAGCGTTAGATCTTTTCCTGATACTGGCGTTCCTATTACCAGCAACACGGGGCACAGCGATACCACTGACTATAACAAGTCTGTTTCAGCTAAAACTTCTGTTTCTTTAACAGCTTCCAGTCCTCATATGTTTGGCGGTGAGTACTATGCTTTTTCAAGCTGGACAGGCTGTGTTTCCAGTAAGAATCAAACAATTAGTTTTTCAATGCCATCTTCTAATATAACTTGCACTGCAAATTATGAGAAAATGAACATCATGCAATACATGGGAAATCAGCTTGCTTCAATAACTAAAATTGTTGCCGATTTAATAGAACAGTTAAAAAGATAGTAATATCAGCGATAAGGTGAAAATAATAACTAACTCGCCTTACGGCGCAAAACAACATGAAAAATATTATTATAGTTATCGTAATATTGATTTTGATCGGCGGAGGGATATGGTTTTTTTCAACCCTGACCCCGGAGCCGGAAGAAGTAATAATACCTGAAGAAGAAATTACCGAAGAAGTTGAAGACGAGATCGCTGACACTTCGGTAAGCTCAGTGCAGGCTTGGCAGACTTATACCAACCCCGCAGCTAATTTTACTTTTGAATACCCAAAAGACTGGGAAATAAGAGAAGAGTATTTTTATAAAGACAATCCCGACCCAACAATTGTAATATGTGGAAAAGAAGAGCCCGAGGGGGTTATTGCAAATTGCATTCAAATAAACATGCCACAATTTCCCTGCGAAACCGTTAGTTGGGTTAATAGAAATTGGATTGGTATTTGCGTTAATGATCCCGGAATAGTCGGCGTATATGAAAAATTAGTTAGCAGTTTTATATTTATTGAGTGAAGAATAGGAGCAAATAAGAAACCTAATAAGAATATAATAATATCAACAGTAATAAAGCAAACAATAATTAATCAACCCCTACAGGGTAAAACAACATGAAAAACATTATTATCATTATCGTAGTATTAGTTCTGGTCGGCGGAGGGATTTGGTTTTTATCAACTATGATGCCGGGACCGGAAGAACCAGTAATGCCCGAAGAAGTGGCGAAGGAAGCGGTAACCGAAAAAGAAGAGGAAGAAGTAATAAATGGGGAAGAAAAAATTAATATTCTCTATCCTAGCGGAGGAGAAGAATGGGTTATTGGAGAAATATATAATATTCAATGGGAAAGCCAAAGTATAGATAGGGTAGATATCTATATTTATACAGGAGGATTCGCCGACTGTCGAACAGTATATAGATTGGCCACAAACATATCTGCTGACCTGGGAGAATATTCTTTTACCGTTCCTTCCGATATGTGCCCTTATGAGATTGACCCATCGGGCAGAGGTTATACTATTCAGTTTTGGCATCCTGATACTTTTGATATTCCTGATACAGGATTTGAACATCAACTAATAAACCTCGTTCAAGAATCTAATCATATCAGTATTATTCAGCAATAAATTATCTTAGTTGTAAATTAAAGCAAAAAAAACATGAAAAACATTATTATCGTTATCGTAGTATTAGTTCTGGTCGGTGGGGGGATATGGGCCTGGCAAAATTTAGGACAACCGGAAGAAGAGCCAATTGTTAAAGAACCAGAGGAAGAATTTGTTTTTATTGACAAGGTGATGATTCCGGTAATTGATACTGAAGGAGCTGCCAGCTTTGGAGATAAAGTAGGTTGGGACCCGGATATTATGAGAGAGGCCAGAGAAACAGGAGAATATATTGGTTGCGCAGACAGGATTGTTTATATAGAAAAAAACATTGAACCTACTCCCCGACCATTAGAAGCAATATATCGTATGCTTTTTATGGGAGATGAGATAGTTGAAGGAACAAAATATGAAAATCCTATTTCTGCTCATATTGAATCTTTAGAGTTTGAAAGGGTAGTTATAGAAAATAATATTGCTCGATTATATTTGAGCGGTAATTATATCAGTATTGGAACATGTGAGCCGCCGAGAACAGAAGCTGTTTTGGAGTTTGCCGCTAAGCAATATCCATGGATTGAAGAAGTTGAAATATATATTGACAATAAAAGGGCTGAGTTTATTCACGGCGGAAAAGACGAATAAAGAGAAAGCAAAACAAACTTTTCTTTAGCTTAAATCAGGAATAAATATTTTAGTTTTTGCGCAAGACGCAGAAGGTAATTCAAAATAAAAAGTTAAAAATAATAATTAACCTGCCCACTGAGGCAAAAACAAACAACATGAAAAACATTATTATCGTTATCATAGCAGTAATTTTAGTCGGCGGAGGGATATGGTTTTTTTTAACTTCGACGCCGAAGCCGGAAAAATTCGTAGTGCCCGAAGAGGAAATAGCCGAAGAGATTGAGGCGCCAGAAAAAGTTGAGGATGAAACCACTGACCTTAAATGCGAAGAAAACGACGAATATTTTGTGATATCAAGAGAGTTTAAGCCAGGGGTTTCTGATTTCCTAGTGAAGTCAAAAAAAAGTAGCGGCCAAAGTATATCTTGTGCCTATATTGTTGAAGAAAAAGACTTCGAGCTTAAAAACCAAGAAGCCACCTACTTTCTCGCATTAACTGATAATTTTTTTATTCTTGATAGAGGTACCGCTCCATCTCCAAGAGGTCTTATAGTTTATGATTTAGCTAGTCACAAGGAGGTTTATGCTGGTCAATACGCAGGTCCTTTGACTGTTTCAAACGATACCATAATATATTGGGCTCCAACAGATAAAGAGGTAACAATTGATAATTGTCCGGAGCTCAACGACTTTTTAGTTGGTGGTCTTGGCGCAGGAATAGATACTTATGTATCCCTTAATTTATCAAGCTTAACCAAAATAGAACTGGAAGAGTACAGATGTTCGGCAAGACAATAATCGTTAAACTTAGAACAGTAAACTATAGTATTTCTGCCACTGATAGGCAAAGTTTCTTATAAATTAAAACTATGTATGATCGCCCTATTGCCTCAAGTTGCTTTTTTTCTTGTAGTATAATAAAAAAAGGTCACCATAAGATTATAAGTTAAAAAATAAAACAACGTGAAAAACATTATTATCGTTATCGTGGTATTGATTCTGGTTGGCGGAGGTATATTGGTTTACCAGAATTGGCGGTTACCTAAACAGGAAACAGGGGAAGAAGAATTATATATTAAAGTAATTTCTCCTAATGGTGGGGAGATATGGAAAACCGGAGAGGTGTACGAGATTCAGTGGGAAGCTAAAAACCCAGATAAGGCGCCCTATGAAATTTGTCTTATAAAATTGCCACAACTAACATCTCCAGTTTGTTTTTATACTATTGTTGATGACCATCCAGGGGATAAAAATTCCTATTTGTGGCAAATTCCAGACGCAACGGAAATAATGGGTGGGGGAGAATATTTAATTAGAGTCATTGCAAAAAACGGGGCTAAGTTATCTTGGTTTTCTGATGAAAGTAATACCCCTTTTACTATTGTCCTTTCTCCGTCCGAAATCGCTGGATGGAAGACGTATAGAAATGATAAGGCAGGATTTGAAATAAAGTATCCGTCAAAAGATTGGGGTATAATATCGGAAAGCGATACGTATATTTTAATTGGTAATGTTCCAGTTGAAGAATTTCCGCCTCATTCAGGATTTACAGTTAAGATAAATAATCAGGCCTTGGATGATTATATTTCCAGTTACGAGGATATGGCTGGTTGTAAGTTAGGTCCGCCCCCGGAAACCGAAAGTATAAAAATAGTAGATGAATTTATGTTAGGAGAAATAAATGCAACCAAGTTAGAGGCATGCTCAGATCATTTTGGGACAAATATAGACATTATATTTGTCAGAAAGAATAGTAAAAGCTATATAATACAGCCCATTCCCGGCGATACTATTCATGACCAAATGCTTTCCACTTTTCGCTTTCTGGAGTAAAGCAATTTGACAGAAATCTTGGGGGAGTAATCTAAAATAAGGAGCAAAAAAACTCCAATAGGTCATAATAATTAATAATTAATCTACCCTGACTCTGTTTAGGATCGCAGCATCTTTCTAAAAGGGTTTAGGGCAAAACCCCGTAGTAGAAATTTGACAAGGTTTTTAAAAACCAAACTTCGCAAAGCGAGTCGAATTTACACTACAGGGCAAGAGCAATATGAAAAAACTAATCTTAGTTATCTCGTTCATAGTTCTTTCAGGCTTTTTGTTCGGGTTCACCGCACCCGACGTCAAAGCTCAAACAGTGACTGGTCTTCAAGTTCAAATTCAGCAGCTTATGGCTCAGATTGCTGCCTTGCAGCAAAGAATAGCCCAGCTTCAGCCGCAACCTTCAATCTGGTGCCATAACTTCAACGTTAACTTAAGAGTTGGCAATAGAGGTCCTGAAGTTACCGCCTTACAAGCCGCCTTACAAAAAGAGGGTTTATATCAAAGAACAATAAGCGGCATATTTGACCAATATACTGCCTCTGCTGTAGTTGCTTTCCAGGAAAAATACGCCTCAGAAGTCTTAGCTCCCTGGGGACTAACTCGCGGCACTGACTATGTTGGCCCGACTACCCGAAATAAATTGAATGCCCTGTATGAGTGTAAACTAATTCCAACACCAGATGATCAAAATATTAAATCAAACTTTTTTAAGCAAGACATCATTGTTCAATCTATTATAAATGGAAATAATTATTTTTTGAGTAATCAAAAGCTTTATACAACGGATGGCACATATAATCCATTAAGTTTTGAATTTAAATTAATTAACGCACTCAAGCAATTAGGGGTCGCTCAATTAACTTACTCCGATATTACTGGAAGTACTGAAGCAACTGCTGCTTTTTACAAATGGCAAGTAAAAAATGGATTTGATGTATCAGACATGATAACAAAAGAAAAATTATTGTTAATAGATATGCAACTCTATGAACGAGAAATAAAAGATTATGAAACTGCTCATAAATATCTTCCATATGAAAAATTTGTTGATGCCCCCATTAACGAACCCCCAAAAGAACACTTAGTTATGATATATTATAACCTATTCAATTCGCTTCCAGGAACTATTAAGGCTAGGCTCTGGATCTCGATTAAACCAAACGATAGCTATCCAACAGTGTTAAATCTTGAACAGTTCTCTGCTTTTATTAACCGATTTGGCGATCCATATTTTGGAACATTATTGGATAATCAAACGCAGACTCGGTTAAACTCACAACAAGTAGAGAAAATGATAAGCCAAAATAATTATCATTTTATTTTTTGTGGCGAAGGATATTATTCTAGAAGAAATATTGGAAGCTGCTCAATCGATGATTCCACCCTTTATCCTGGTAGCATTGGCTCAGACATTGCCGAAGCATCTGCTCTTGCTCATGAATTTGGGCATGGCGTTGGGGAGCACAATATGATTATTCAAGGAATTAACAAACAAACTCATGAGCATTTTGGAGCAATATCTTTTGCATATGATCAGGATGGTTACATAATTTTAATTAGATCAGAAAACAATGATGGTGAATTTGTAAGTGGATATGCAAAAACAAATTATGCAGAAGATTTTGCAGAGTCTTTTAGTGCTTATTTACATTCGGCAAGAATATTTAGAGAAAGAGCTAAAAGTAATATTTATCTAAAAATGAAATATGATTTTCTTAAAGATAATATTTTTGGAGGCAGAGAATATGACACTGGAAGTTTGGACAGTTACAATCTCTGGCAATCTAAAAATAAGGGCCTTCCGTTCTTTCAAGACCAGTATATGCAAGAAGATTCAAGGTGGGCGTGGGATTACCAATATCCAATTAAAGCGACTCCCTCCATCACCGTCATATCTCCCAACGGAGGGGAACAGTGGCAGATTGGAAATACTTATCAGATTACTTGGAAATCGCAAGGAATAAGCAAGGTGGATATATCTGCTTGCAGATCAGAAGATCCTTTTTCCTGTGTGAGAATCGGCCCGAACGAAGGAGTAGATGCTCATCTTGGAAAATATGATTGGAATATTAAACAGCTTCTTGGGTTTGTCGAACCGGGCAGCAGATTAAAGATAAGGATTATAGAATATAAGAATCCAGCTGCAATAGACTTTAGCGACAGATATTTCAGTATTGTTAGTGAGCTTAAAGAAGAGTTGTGTGGTGATGTTAATGCTAGTGGTAAGGTAGATATGGGCGATGTAGTTTTATTAAGAAATCACATTGCTTATCCTAAACAATATCCAATTTCTAGCGAATGGGCAGCTGATGTTAATTGTAATGGGGTAATAGACATGGGTGACGTGATTTTGCTCTTAAATCATGTAGGTTATCCTGGAAAATACCAATTGAATTGTTGTTCTAAAAGTTCAATTACCGTCATATATCCTGGCAATATCCTAATAGAAAATCAGTTAGCCTCACTGATTGATGTAATTTCCAGTTTAATAGGTCAATTAAAAGGTTTAATAGGGAGATAATAATTAAGGTCGTAATATAAATAATAACTAACTCGCCTTACGGCGCAAAATAACATGAAAAACATTATTATCGTTATCGTAGTATTAATCTTAGTCGGCGGAGGGATATTGGTTTGGCAAAATTTAGGACAACCGCAAGAAGTATTAGTGCCGGAAGAAAAGCCGGAACAAGAAGCAAAAGAAACAGAAGTTTCTTTTTCTCAAGATGTGCTTTACGGAGTTTGCGGCAGCCAGGTTATTCCCGAAAAAATGAGGGAAGAGATTTGTCAGATGATTGAACCTTACGATCCCCTTGTTCAGGAAATTGATTTAATGGTAGTCTGGTTAATCGAAAATCAAGGCAATATAGTTGAAGACGTCAAAATAACAACAGAGTTACCCGATTGGCTGCAGTATAGCGGTGAAACTTTTCCTTCCGGAGCAGGGTTTAATTTTGATAATGAGAGCCGCATAGTTACTTTAGAGGTCGGAAATATTCCGCTTAATCTTCAGCTAACCGCCTTCGCTTTCAAGACAAAGCTTGAACTTGAAGATCAGCCAATGGTTGGAGATATTCTTTTCAATTCTGTACTAACCGGTAAAGATACGGGTACAGGAGAAAAGATTAGTGTTGAGGTTCTTGCTATTCCGACTACTAGGGTTCAATAAGTAATACAGTTAATTTTTAAAAGGTCGGTAAAAACTGATTAAAAATTAAAAAAGATTTAAAATATGACTTTTATTACCGAAGGTAAAACTAATTGGAATTTTATCGGAATAGTGGCAGTTTTAGCGATTATT
>Ga0209498_1001202_pt1 | contig 15911 bp, 10 predicted proteins | sample WalLakDeSediment_FD_184131 | JGI IMG/M metagenome (GOLD analysis project Ga0209498, IMG submission 184131) | Lake sediment microbial communities from Walker lake, Nevada to study Microbial Dark Matter (Phase II) - Walker Lake 11/02/13 Deep... | ecosystem: Environmental > Aquatic > Freshwater >... | reverse complement strand
GCGTGTCAAGTCCTGGTGTGGACGCCGTGCAGGCACTCAACGTCAGCAGCAAGATCCATAACATACTGCGATGGCAGGTTGCGCGGAATCTGCTTGATAGCGTTTTCATCATCCACCTCGATGATAACTATACCTCGTCTGTGGAAGCAGGCAAGCGTATGGCAAACAACGAAAGTCCCAAGCGTTGCGCTCGGGACTATAGAAGGCGTTATACGATGTGCGTTTACAGGTTTGTGAAAGTGTCCATCCCTGTGTAGCGAGCTGGTTCGATATGTTCTCCTCGACTTACTGTGGCTTGATCTGCGCCAGCACACGCTCCTTGATGGCCTCAATGACCAGCGGGTGATTGTTCCAAGCGCCGAGGTTGATGAGCGGGAAATCCGTGGGAACTTGCGCTTTGTGGACCAATTCCGGCACATCATACTGGCTGTGAATCGAATCCGCGCTGATAGCTGCCGAGAAATAGATGATCTTTTCCACCCCGCGCGCTACCAGCTCTTCGACAATCACCGCGGGTTTGGGCTGCTTGAATTCCATCCATGCCAGGTTCATGTGCTCGCGCGTGTAACCGTTCGCCGCCAGCAGCTCCAGAATCCGGCGGCGGAACTCCAGCTCGTGCTCGGTTTCGGTGGGGAACTCGACATCCCATTCATCCGGTTGCCCATGCCCCACCAACAGCACGCCCACTTTCGCAGGATCCGTATCGCCAATGGCGGCATTGGCCTTCTCCAGAAACGCGCGGTGCAGCGTCTCCGAATCCCAAAATGGGCCGGTGAACGCGATCGTCGCCCCGTAGGTTTCGGCTCCTACCTCGTGGATCAGCTCCTCCCCTTCCGCCGTGTGGTTGGAGATGGAGACGAAAACCTCCGCGACGACAATGTGGCTTGCTCCCTCATTGAGCGCCTGGATGAGCGCAGCATCTGGACGCGGCTCATCGTCCAGGAACGAGGTATAGACCTTCAGGTCTGGGTAGCCCTCCGCATGCAACACCTCTTCCAAACGCTTGCCCATCTGCAGGTGCATCTGGCGGTGATGGCTTTGACCTACCTTTAGGTAGGCATTTCGCAACTGGTAGATGAAGAACGGTCGCGCGACCAGGGGGACGAAGGGGATCCCTTGTTCGTCGAACTCGCGGAATTGATTCAGCCACCCGATGGGATCGTAGGTTTCAGGCTCGCCGTGGGTGAAGTAGACGACGGCGATGTGTCCGTCGCCTGGGTCGCCCGGTCGCCTCACCAGTTCGGGGATGGGCCGGCTATCTTCGCGCGCGAGCACTGCCTGGGTGCGTAGCGTATAGCCTAAACCGAAGATGACCACGGTCGCGACGATAGCCAGCGCCAGTTGCCTGCCGCGGAATCCGAGTGCGATCAATACCACGAGCAGGAACACGCTCAACAGCGCCAGCGCCAGATGGGCGCTCATGTGAAGCGGGTGGACGGTCAGATAATTGACCAGAGAAACACCACCCACAAGCGCCAATACAACGACAAGAATCCACAGGATCACAGTATCAGCTTTCATTTGATTCCCTCCTATTCTACAAATTACTAACCGCCAAGACAGCTCCCCATGTTATGTTTGTCAAACCCGCTCTATTGTGCGAATGTGAGCGCACACGTCATCCCCCAACGCAAGCGGGGATCGTTGCCGGTCAGGCGTATCTGCACGGTATAGGTCACATCGCCCCGCTTGTCCTGAAAGAGGCCGTCAATGGCGACGACCTCACCGGTTAGCTCGAGATCCGGTAGGGCGTCGACGACCGCACTGACCGTCTGTCCCACTTCAATGGCGACGACGTCGATCTGCGTCAGGTTGTCGGTCTCTATGACCCACCCCGAAAGATCGGCTACCGTTACCACAGGCGCAGCGGGGATAGCCGTCTCGCCCACCTTCGCGGACACCTGGACGACGGTCCCGGCCAACGGTGTCCGCAACGTGAGCGCGTCGAGGCTGGCTTGCGCTGCTGTAAAATGAGCCTGCGCTACCTCAACCCGCGCGTCTGCTGCGGCCAGGGTGTCGGGATCGACGCCGCTTTCCAATACAGCGTAGGCGTTCTCCGCGCCTCTGAGCGTAAGCTGCGCGGCACGTAATGTGTTTCGCGCCAAGTCGAGCATTTTCGTCTGCTCCTGCGCACTCAAAGCCGCAGATGTGCGTGCGGCTTCCTCATAAGCAAGTCGCGCATTTGCCAGTGCGACCTGAAGTTGCAAGCGTATGGGGTCAGTACGATCTCTGTCGGCGACATCTTCGTAGGCTTCCTCCGCATCCTCTAATGCGGCTTCGGCTTGGACTAACTGCGCATCGGCGCTCACCGCCTCAGCCTCGGGTGACGCGCCTTCCAGGTACGCTACCCGTTGCTCGGCTTCACGCACCGACTGGCGGGCCGCGACCAGCGCCTGGAGCGCGCGGGCTTGTTCTACTGGCACGGCGTCATCCAGCGCCTGACGCGCTTGCTGCGCGGCCAACAGCTCAAGCCGCGCAGCGGCGACGGCCGCCGCCGCCTGCGCGCCGCCGTCGAGGCGGACAAGCGCCTCGCCGCGCGCGACAGTGTCGCCGGGACCGACTAGCACCTCGGCGACGGTACCGCCGGCCGCGAATCCGAGTTGGGCCCACGCTTTGGGCGCCAGTCGCCCATCCGCGGTGATGGCGGAGTCCTGAAGCTCAAGTTCAGGTAGGGCGGCAGGCTCGCCGTTTCCTGCCGCTGGGGTTTGCGCGCCGCAACCGAGCAAGGTCAAACTCAGCAGCGCCAGCACAAGGGCCATTCTGTAGGCAGTGTGTTGCATGGGCAAGGTTATCCTTTTCTGTGACATAAGCTACACCTTCTATTCATAATGGATTGCGTCGAGGATCCGGCCGCGCGCAGCACGGAGCGCCGGAGCCATCGCCGCCAGTTGGGAGACGACTACAGAGATGATGACGGCCAGGAGCACCCGGAATAACCCTAGCACATAGGTTAGCCGGTAGCCAGACATGGCCGTCATTGCCAGCATAAAGACGCGGGAAAGAACGACGCCGAACAACAACCCGAGTAGTCCACCGATGATGCCCATCAGCGCCGCTTCTGCCAGGATCATAATTACAGTCTGGAAGCGGGTCATACCCACACAGCGCAACATTCCAATCTCTCGGGTGCGTTCGGTCACGTTCATCGTTATGGTGTTGGTGATCCCGAAGAACCCTACGAGCATCGAGATCACGGCGAGCACGTCGAACATGCTGAAAGCCTGGCGCATCAAGCTGTCCACGCGCTCCAGCAAGGAAGCGTTGGAGGCGACGATCAATTGATCACGGCTCCGAGCCGTGCGCTCAATGAGCGTTTGTATCTCCGCGACTTCCACGCCGGCCTCCACTTTGACCATATAGGCGGTGGCCCCAGACTGGCGAAAATAGCGTCCCATATCCAACCATGCGCCCTCTACCACCAGACCCTGGTTGTAATAGTCCATCACCACGGCGGCGATGGCGAACTGTCGCCTTCCGGTGCGGGTGAGCAGCGTGATCTGATCTCCGGCGTGCAGGCCAGAACGCTCCGCCATGACGCTGGAGAGGAAGACCGTATCGCCCGCCGCCAGTTGCCGCAGCGCTCCCGCCTCATCCGGCAGGGCTTCGATGTAGGTGAACGCGGTGACGCGGCTATGGGAAGCCGGATCGACTGCCATAAACGTGATTTGCTCCTGTTCGCCGGAGGGCTTGACCCAATCGACCTCGAAGTAACGCACCGGCGTTACCGCCGCCACGCCCGGCAGGCTCTCCAACCGCCGCCAGACGTCCTTGCCCATCGGCAATGACGATGTGACGTAGAGGTCCCCACCCACGTAGCCGCGCAGCCACACATCGAGGTCGCCTTTGAACGAATCTGTCATCGCCCACACGATGACCATCATGGCAACGCCGATCATTAAGGCCCCCACTGTTAGCGTGGTGCGGACACGCGCCCTGCGCAGGTTGGCGCTGCCCAGCCGCCCGCTGCTTCCATAGAGCACCCCGACGAATGGCCTGAACAGCCGTTCCCACGCCGTCACGGTCACCGGGATCATCAGTGCGCCGCCGGCAAATGAGGCAAAGACCACCAGGCTTCCCGCGCGGAATTGCACATCATACGGGAAGGGATTGGCGATCAAGATGACAGTCGAGAGGAGCAGCAGCGCCAATCCAGGTATCCAACCCATGCGCACCACCCAGCCTTCCCGCCGGGCGCCGCGCACGCGCAGCGCTTCCAGCGGCGAGATGCGGCCTGCCTGAATTGCCGGTATGACCGCAGCGATCAATGCCACTACGATGCCAACGCCTGCCCCAAACGCCACCAGGTCGCTATGCACATCGACGCGGCTGAGGTCTTGATTAAGCATCAAAGCCATCATCTGTGTGAGGCCACGCGCTAATAGGATCCCCATCCCTACTCCAATGCCAGAACCCACCACGCCCAGCAAGGCCGCTTCCATCAGTACCTGCCCAATCACTTGCCGGCTTGTCATCCCGATGGTGCGAAGCATGCCATATTCGTGCGTCCGCTCAACGACATTCATGGAGAACGCGTTGAAGATGAGGAAGGCTCCCACGAAGAGTGCGATGCCGCTCAGGAAATTAAGCCCGATCTGGTAGCTGCTGAGCATCTGGGTCATTCGCTGACCCTGCGCTGCCGGATAGGTTACCGCATAAGCCTCGCCCAGACGTGCCTGCAAGTCGTCTTTCAAACGCGCCAGTCGCGGCCCTGACCGGCTTGTGTCTGCTGCGACCAGGTCGATCTGATCGAGCTTGCCGTCGCGGTAGAAGAGCTTTTGCAGCACCTCCAATGGTGCTACTCCGAAAGCGCCGTTGTTCAATTGTCCGGGGCCATCCTTGGCGATCAGCCCCACCACGCGCAACGACTCTACCGCATTGCCCGCCAGGATCTGGATCGACCGCCCGACCTCGATGTCGTTATCGTTGGCGAAAGTCTCCACTAACACGACTTCGTAAGCGCCTGGCTCCGCTGAGAGAAAACGTCCTGCAGTGAGGCTGTACTCGCGCACCAGGGCATCCCGTTGTGGATCGATGCCGAAGAGCAACAGTCCTCCCGTGGATGTCCCGAAGAAGTTGAGGCCAATGTCACCTGGGCTGGCTTGATCCGCCAGCAACGTCATCGCCTGAAGCACCGGCACGGCGCTCTCCACCTCAGGGTGATCGGCCACGCGACGCAGCACTATCTCCGAAAAGCCCTGGCTATCGGCGTCGGCCGCCACGACCACCAGATTGGCTTTGCCAGACGTGGTCTCGAAAAGACGAGTGACCGAGAGCAACGCCGTCCGGTTGGTGATACTGATGGCGAGGATCGTCGCCACACCCAGGATAATCCCAAACGCGCTCAATAGCCAACGGGTGGGGCGGGCGCGTAGCGAGCGCAAAATCATCAATCGTGTTAGACGCACAGGGAACACTCCTCGCAGTGTTAAGTGGGCGTGATCTCGACGCCGGTTTCCAGCGCTTCCATCATCTCGACGATGCGCCGCAGGTTCTGCCCGGCGGGCGCGTTCCGCTCCAGGTGCAACTCGTGGACAATCTGACCGTCGCGAATGAACACCACGCGCTCCGCATAGGAGGCCGTGCGTGGGTCGTGTGTAACGAGCACGATGGTTTGGGTGAGTTCATCGCATAGTTGTCGCAGCAGTTCCATGATAACCAGACCGGTCTTCGAGTCGAGATTGCCGGTTGGTTCATCCGCCAGTAGAATCGCCGGCTCGGTGATCAGGGCGCGTACCAGCGCCACGCGCTGTTGCTCGCCGCCTGAGAGCTGCTCGGGTTTGTGGTGCCGGCGATCCTCCAGCCCCACCAGGGTAAGGAGTCGCTCCAGCCGTTCTCGATATGGACGCAGATCCTTGCCGTCGATGAGCAGCGGCAGGCAGATGTTCTCTTCAGCGGTCAACGTGGGCAATAGGTTGTAGAACTGGAAGACAAACCCGATGTTGCGTCGCCGCATAAGCGTCACTGCGGTGTCGTTCAGGGCAGAGAGGGATTGTCCGTTCAGCGCCACCTCGCCTGTAGAGGGTTTGTCCAGTCCACCGATGAGGTGGAGTAGGGTGGACTTACCGCTGCCTGACGGTCCCATAATGGCGATGAACTCCCCCTTTTCGACGGCAAAGTCCACCCCGGCGAGGGCTGAGACCCCCCGCTGTCCCATCTGATATTTCTTGGTTAATCCACGAGCTTCTAGAATTCTCACAGAGGCTTCTCCTCATGGAGTATAATCTCGCCTGTATAACCGTTCACCGTGACCGTGGCCGCGTCGGGCAGCGACAGCGCCCCCTCTACGGAGACCACGGCGGGTATACCATACTCGCGAGCAATGATCGAACTGTGAGAGAGCATGCCGCCGGATTCGGCGACGACGGCTCCAGCCCGGGCAAACAGCGGCGTCCATGCGACATCGGAATAGGGGATGACCAGAACATCGCCAGCGGCCAGTCTTCGGAATTCGCCGATGCCGCGGATAATTTTGGCCGTGCCGGTGTAGTAGCCTGGGGAGGTTGGGGTGCCTGTGAGCAAGCGCTGCGATCGTGGCATCAGTGGAGGTTCCTGATCCCCGTAAATCACCGTGGGCAGTTCCGCATCGCGGCTGAGTTCCATTTCTGCGCGTCGCCTCTCCACGATTTCTGCGGGCGTCTCCTGGGCCAGGGCGCCTGCGACGTACTGGCGGATCTCCTGTTCATACAGGTAGAATATGTCGTCAGGCGTTTTTAACATGCCGCGACTGACAAAGCGATCTCCCAGCGCCAGAACTGTGGCTCGGATCAATCCTAAACCCTGTGTGTAGACGGCGCTGAACGCCTCACGGTAAAAGCGAAAACGACGCGCACGTTGGTAGAAGAGGCGTAAATATCGCCGTCGCAAGTTTTTTACCGGCAGGTCGTCAAAGGATGTGCGGCTGGTCGTCACAGCCGTTGGAGCAGGATAATCGGCGATCATCTGCAAGATCATCTCGGGCTGTTCACGCCACGTCACGTTGGAGAAGTCTGTCACACCATCACTCAAGTGTCCGAACTGCTCAAGGAACACCTCTACCCCTGAGCGGAATTCGGCGATCTCCTCTAGCTGCTGGAACTCGGCGTAAGTGCAGCTCCGAATGTGTTGCTGTGTAGCCACGTCCAGTTTGCGGAAAGACGCATTGAGTTGTGTCAGAAGGCCGGGTAGATCGTAAACCTCGAAACCCTCAATCCCCTCAACCAAGTTTAGCGTTGCGAAGTCTGTCCCTGTCCGTTCGACGCCCTTACTGAGCATCGCCTCGTAGAAGCGCAGTAGAAACGGCACGACGATGTTGTAATAGGTAACCTGTCGATGGATGTGGAGGATAGCATCGAGGCGGCGTAGTAGAGCTTGTTCTTCCAGAGTGTCGGGTGGCTTTATCGGGATGTCAGCCCATGCTTTTTGGGTCGTCAAGAGCATCTGCTGTGCTTGACTCTGGATCGTCCACATTTTGACACCGAAGTGCAGCATCCTCGGTACATGGCGCAGCATACGCGGGCTGGGTTTAAAGCGTGTCTTTTCACCGGTTGCCGACCGTATCCCGGCCATCCGGTCTAGGGCGTCGCGCGGCATTCCCAGACTCTCAAAGATCTGGCCAAAAGTCCCCATGTCGAAATAAGCGCGGTAATGAAACTGTTTTGCAAGGCTGATCGGATCAATATCGTTCTTCCCGATAATCTCTGAGATGACATCGACCCACGCCCCATTGGTTTGAGGTATGTTGATGGACCATACCAGAGGTTTGATCATCCCTGGCAGCATCTCGCGGGAGATCGCGTTGGAATAGACCCGCGTTTTCCGTATCGATGTGATCGGCCGTATTTGCAGCCAGTAAATTACATCGCCATCCCAGGCCCACTCCAGATCGACATCGTAAGCAACCTTGTTGGCGAGTCTGCGTGTCTGTTCAGCTACAGCCGTGATAACATCGAGCGGAATGTCGTCGGAATCGGGCTTCTGTATCCAGTGTCCCCATCGATTGACCCAGTGCAACGGGGTAACACCCCCTTGCATCAGCGCCGTCCCCATTCCGCGAACGGCTTCGATGACCACTTCCTCTCGGCCAGTCACCGGATTACAACTGAATGCCACGCCGGCCGCCTGAGACTGGACCATCTCCTGGATGATGATGCCCATGTCTAGCGTCTCGTCAGGATGGCCCATGCGCTTGAGGTATGCATTGACCGCCTCAGAGTTGGCTGTGGCCCAGATGGACCAGATCGCCTGAATCACGGGTTTTGTGCCGGAGATATTCAGCGCCGTTTTGAACTGTCCGGCGGATGAGCGTTGGGCTTCATCCTCGAAGCTGGCGGACGAGCGGATCGCATAGGTCTTCGCCGGGTCGAGTATGGCGTCGAGTTCACGTGCTAACTGTTCCAGTACGGTTTCGTCGTTGGCCAGATACCGCCGGTAGCCTTCATACGTGATCACCCATGTCCTCGGTAATTTTGCGTGCAGTTGTTGGAGACGTCGCAGTCCCTCGGCCTTTTTGCCCAGGATATTGGACCGATTCTCTTCAAGGGGATAAAGCAACCGTGTGCTCATTTCAACTCACCCCTTCTCCCGACGGAAGACACGCATCATCTTCATCATTCCGCGTCCCATCGGTGTGGTGTCCATCACCGTGCTCAGGTCCACGGCTCCTTGTTTGCGCAGGCGCAGGTATTGGCGCAGGTCGGGGATCATAGCCACAATGAAAAGGATATTAATGATGAGGATGTAGATTACGTAGATTGGATCGCTTGTGGTGAACCAGAGCCAGGGAATCGCGAAGAACAGGCCTGCCATATAGGCGAAGATGAAGTCTTGCAGCACAACGAGGCCGAAAAGTAGGCCGACTACGGCGCACACGAGCGCGCCTACCCAGTCCACGACCAGCAACCCGCCGTAGGCCGAGGAAATGCCGCGCCCACCTTTGAAACGGTTGAAGATCGGCCAGTTGTGCCCAACCATTCCGGCGACCGCCGCGGCCAAGTGAGCGTATCCCTCAGGATAGAGGAGTCTGAACGCCAGAACGGGAAGGAAGACCTTGGCGATATCCAGAAGGCCGATGGTGCAGCCAGCTTTCGCTCCGAACTGCATCGACGCGGCGGCGGCGCCCATTGAGGTGACCTTGTACGTCTCATCCGTGCCGGGAACCTGCACTTCTATCTCGCCTATGACGTCCTTTTGCCCTAAAAGCTTGCTGGCGATGCGCGAGATGGGGATCGCGCCAAGCATATAGCCAACAATCACTGCCCACATTAGAGATCCCAGATCCATATCTACCTCCCTAAAAGCGCGCTATTGACTAATCAATGGATATCGACGTGCTAGTAATTCACCGGTATCTCACAACAGCGCTCATCATATGTTAGGATACGAATGTTGTCAAGGTGAACTGGTCTGGGATGACCCAGTTTCACCGTAGCACGCTGAGGATGCAAAGAAGCGGATAAAGTGTGTCGCCGCTGGCGACCTCGTAGACTACCCAGTACGTCGATGCGCCTTCCCACGTATCTGGCGGCGGGATTTCGAGGATTTGCCCGGCTTTGATTACCTTGGCGCTGTCTGGGAAAGGGCAAAAGTCTTAAACTTCCCTTAATGTAACCTGCGACTTCTCTTAAAGATTTCTGCACGCAAATCGTGTATGCTTATAACGTAACCTGATCCGCACGCACAAGGGAGAGAGGCCTGGCGAAATAGCTGTCGCCGTGCTCTTAGGTTTTTCACCCTTCTGCAGGGTCAGTGAGATGCCAGCGTCGGGCTTCAGCGTTTGTACTTATCCAAATAGGGTAAGGCGCTGTTGCCCGGTCGCTGGCGCTGTTTTGTTCATCTGATAACCGCTGTAGCCAGGTCTTCCGAGACCTGGCAGGCCTGAAGGAGTTAGAATCAATGCGAGTAAAAAAATCATTCTATAGCGTTGGAGTATGGCTCGTCCTGTCGCTGTTGGTGTTGACGGGATGCGGGCCGGTATCGCAATTTATTATCGAGACTGTGCCGTCGCTGCCGGGTAACGCTGCGGCTCAGGAAAGCGCAGTAGAGGCCGAATCCCCGGCGTTAGCCCTGGAGGCTGAGGTTGAGCCAGCCACCACCTTCAGTCAGGGAACCGTCCTCGACGAATTACAGGCGACGCTGAGCGGTATCTATGAGGATGTCAACCCCTCGGTGGTAAGCATTCAGGTCACGCGGAAGGTCTCGACGATGATGCGGCAATTGCCGTTCCCCGGCTCCCCACCACCGGCAGACGAACAGTTTAGTCAGGGGTCGGGATCGGGTTTTGTGTGGGATCAACAAGGCCACATCATCACCAACTACCACGTGGTTGAGGATGCCGAGAGAATCCGGGTGAGATTCTACGATGGCGCCAGCGCCGTGGCGGAACTCGTCGGCGCGGATCGCGATAGCGACATGGCGGTGCTTAAGGTCAACGTCGCTTCAGAGCGCCTGCGCCCCGTCGCCTTTGCCGACTCGACGCAGGTGCGCGTAGGGCAACTTGCCATTGCGATTGGCAATCCGTTCGGCTTGGAAAACACAATGACGGTGGGCTTCGTCAGCGCGGTAGGGCGCTCGTTGCCCGTGCAGGCAGAAGTCATGACCGGGGCGCGCTATACCATCCCCGACGTGATTCAGACCGATGCGCCCATCAACCCCGGTAACTCCGGCGGCGTGTTGGTCAACCAGAAAGGCGAAGTGATTGGCGTCACCACGGCAATTATCTCGCCGGTGCGGGCCTCGGTGGGCATCGGTTTTGCCGTCCCTTCGGCCATCGTCGAAAAGATTGTCCCTGCGCTTATCGCAGAAGGCCGCTACACCCATGCCTGGCTAGGCATCAGTGGGACGACGCTCAGGCCCGACGTCGCGCAGGCTATGGACCTGGATGAGGGGCAACGTGGCGCGCTCGTCATCACCGTGCAGGAGGATGGCCCCGCTGGCCAGGCCGGGTTGCGCGGCAGCAACGAGCAGACTGTCGTGGACGGTCAAGCTTTACTGATAGGCGGCGACATCATCATCGCGTTTGGAGGCAGCACGGTCAACACCTTCGAAGACCTGGTTGCCAGCCTGGCACGCTTCTCTGCCGATGAAACGGTCACGCTAACCGTGATCCGCGAGGGCGTTCTACGTGAGATGGAGGTCACGCTTGGCGCGCGGCCTCAGAGCACGGCGATTGTACCGGTCACGCCGCCACAACAGGATGAGCCGGCTACACCGCAAGTCACCGCTTGGTTAGGCATTATGGCGGTCTCCATCAATCCGCAACTTGCCGAAGCGATGGATCTGCCCGCCGATCAACAGGGCGTGCTGGTGGGCCTGGTTTTGGATGGCAGCCCGGCGGACAAAGCCGGTTTGCGCGGCAGCGATAAGCCGGTCACGCTGGATGGGCAAGAAATCGCCGTCGGCGGCGACGTCATCATCGCCTGGAACGGCGAGGCCCTCGCCAGTATGCCGGAACTACAGGCACGTGTGCGCCGCTCGCAGCCCGGGGACGAAGTCACGCTCACCATCCTCCGCGATGGGAGACAACAGGACATTACCGTCACGCTTGCAGCCAGGCCGTAGTTGCCATACCGGCGTATCATTATCATCGGTGTAAAAACGGGGGGGCCGTAAAGCTCCCCCGTTTTCGGTTGCTTCTCTTGCTCTCCTGGCTCTTTCGTGTATCATAGGCGCAGCAGATAAAAAGTATCTGATACAATTTACCTACAAAAATTGAGGAGGTTTACGATGCCAGTTATCGAAGGGATTATCGCGCGCGAGATTATGGATTCGCGAGGCAACCCTACCATTGAAGTTGATGTTTACGTCGAGGATGGCGGCTTCGGACGCGCTGCCGTGCCCTCTGGGGCTTCCACGGGCGTTCACGAGGCGCTGGAACTGCGCGACGACGACAAGGATCGCTACCTCGGCAAAGGTGTGCTGAACGCCGTCGAGAACGTTGAAGAAATTGCCGATGAACTGCTTGGTTGGGACGTCACCGACCAGAAGGGCATCGATGAGATGATGTTGGAATTGGACGGCACCCCCAACAAATCCAAGTTGGGCGCGAACGCCATCCTGGGCGTTTCGCTGGCCGTGGCAAAGGCTGCTGCCGATTACTTCGCCATGCCGCTGTTCCGTTACATCGGCGGGACCTACGCGCACGTGTTGCCCGTCCCTATGATGAACATCCTCAACGGCGGCAAGCACGCCGTCGATGGCCCCGATCTACAGGAATTTATGGCGATGCCGGTGGGCGCGCCTACCTTTGCTGAGGCATTGCGCTGGGGCGCGGAGACCTATCACGCGCTTAAGTCCGTGCTCAAGAAACGCGGTTATGGCGTGGGCATTGGCGATGAGGGTGGTTTCGCCCCAAGCCTCAAGACCAACGAAGAGGCCATCGAACTTATCCTCGAGGCCGTTCAGAAGGCCGGCTACGAGCCGGGCGTGGATATCTGGATCGCTATGGACCCCGCCGCGTCCGAAGTTTACGAGGACGGCAAGTATCATCTCGCCAAAGAAGGCCGCGTTCTCAGTAGTGAGGAAATGGTCGAGTTCTACGCCAACTGGGTGGAGAAATATCCCATCATCAGCATCGAGGACGGCCTGGCCGAGGATGACTGGGAAGGCTTCAAGCTGATGACCGCCCGCCTGGGCCACAAGCTCCAAATCGTCGGCGACGACCTGCTCGTGACCAACACCGAGCGCATCGCCCGCGCCATCAAGGAGAAGGCTGCCAACTCCGTGCTCATCAAGCTCAACCAGATCGGCACGCTTACCGAGACCATCGCCGCCATCGAGATGGCGCACAAGCACGGCTGGACCGCCGTCACTTCCCATCGCTCCGGCGAGACCGAGGATTCCACCATCGCCGACCTGGCCGTGGCGCTCAACACCGGTCAGATCAAGACCGGCGCGCCCTGTCGCTCCGACCGCGTTGCCAAATACAACGAACTCCTCCGCATCGAGGAGATGTTGGGCGAGCAAGGCGTCTATGCCGGGATGGGCGCGTTCACGAATCTGTAAAGTATACTTTCCACTTCCCTTCAAGCCCCAAGCGCCACTGCTTGGGGCTTTTGTTTGGTATCGCGGCGGTGAACAGCGCGTACACCTCTCTTCACAGACATTTTTTACCTTGACTTGATCGCCGAACGAGTAAAATTGTAGGCGAAGATTGGAACCCAACCCCCAATCCCTAATCACGAATTACGAATTACGAATCATGAATCAAAGCGAGGTTACGATGGATAACGATACGATTTGCCTTCCGGTGGATGTACTCCACGCCTTTATGATCGATACCTTCAAAGCGCAGGGCGTGGTGGACGAGGACGCGCGGATTTGCGCGGATATTCTGATCGCCTCCGACTTGCGCGGGATCGAATCGCACGGGGTGGGGCGGTTGAAGTATTACTACGACCGCATCCAGATGGGCGTGCAGTTCCCGACGGCGCAGATGGAGATCGTCAAGGACGAGGGGGCGACGGCGCTGATCGACGGGCATCACGGGATGGGCCACGCCACAGCCTATCGCGCGATGAAGCTGGCGATCCAGAAAGCGAAGCAGTACGGCCTGGGCGCGGTGGCGGTGCGCAACACCACGCACTTCGGCATCGCCGGGTACTATCCGCTAATGGCCGTCCAGGAGGGGATGATGGGCTTCGCGGTGACGAATGCGCGCCCATCGATCACCCCGACCTTCGGCGCGGAACCAATGCTGGGGACGAATCCCATCGCTTTTGCTGCGCCATCGGATATGGATTACCCCTTTTGTTTCGACGGGGCCACGTCGATCTGCCAGCGTGGCAAGGTCGAGGTGGCGGATCGCGCCGGGAAACCCATTCCTGAAGGGTGGGTGATCAGCTCGGAGGGTGAACTGATGACGGATGCAGCGCAAATTCTGGTCGATCTGGGCAAGGACAAGGCCGCGTTGTTGCCTTTGGGCGGGGCGGGCGAGCTGTTTGCGGGTTACAAGGGCTACGGTCTGGCGACGATGGTGGAAATCCTCTGCGCGTCGCTTTCCAACGGCGCGTTCCTGAAGGACTTGCTCGGCTTCGCGCCGGATGGCTCGCGCCGCCCGTTCATGGTCGGCCACTTCTTCCTTGCGATTGACATCGCGCACTTCATCCCCGTGGAAATCTCCCGCAAGGTGACGGGCGACATCATGCGCGGGTTGCAGGCCGCCCACAAGGAACCGGGCCACGACCGCATCTACGTGGCGGGAGAGAAGGAGTTCGAGAAAGAGAAAGTCGTCCGTGAGCAAGGCGTCCCCGTCAACGCGAATCTGCGTAAGGAGTTGCAGACGATGCGGGATGCGTTGGGCATCGGCGGGTATGAGGCGTATTTTTGAGGTTACAAGTTACAGGTTGCAGGTTGAAAGTTCCAAGTTTTCAAAGTCTGCAACCTGAAACCTTTAACCTGAAATCTTCAACTTGAATCCTGGAGGCAGAATGTCAACTATACAAGATTCGGTGTATTTAGCAGTAGACCTCGGCGCGGAGAGCGGCCGGGTGGTGGCGGGGGCATTCGACGGCGCGCGGATAAGTCTGGAGGAAGTCCACCGCTTCTCCAACGGACCGGTCAACGTGATGGGGCGCTTGCACTGGGACGTGCTGCGGCTGTGGAGCGACATTCAGGCTGGACTGGCGAAAGCCGCACAGCGCTACGGCGACCGTGTTGCCGGTATCGGGTTGGATACGTGGGGCGTGGACTTTGGGCTGCTGGATGCGAACGACGAACTGCTCGGCAACCCGTACCACTACCGCGACAGCCGCACCGACGGGATGATGGAGCGCGCTTTCGAGAAGGTGTCGCGCGAGGCGATCTTCGATGCGACGGGCATCCAGTTTATGCAGTTGAACACCTTGTTCCAGCTCGTGGCGATGGTCGAAGCGCAGTCGCCCGTGCTGGATGTGGCGCAGACGTTGTTGATGATGCCGGATTTGCTCAACTTCTGGCTCACCGGGCGCAAAGCGAACGAGTTTAGCGACGCGACGACGAGCCAGTGTTACGATCCGCGCGCCGGGACGTGGGCTTACGGCATATTGGAGAAGCTGGGCATCCCCACGCGCATCTTCCGCGACGGCGACAAGGATCGCATCGTGCCGCCGGGGACGGTGCTGGGGACGCTGCTGCCGTCCGTGATGGAGGAAACCGGCCTGTGCGCGGTGCCCGTCATCGCGCCGGCGACGCACGACACCGGCTCTGCGGTCGCCGCCGTGCCGATGGACCCGGAGAACGCGATCTACCTCAGCTCCGGCACGTGGTCGCTGATGGGCGTGGAATCCAAAGTCCCGATTATCAACGCGGAAATGCTGGCCTACAATCTCACGAACGAGGGCGGCGTGGACGGCACGTTCCGCTTGCTCAAGAACATCATGGGCCTGTGGCTGGTGCAGGAATGTCGTCGCGAATGGCAGCGTGCAGGCGAGGATCACGATTACGGCGAGATGGTCGAGATGGCGGCGGACGCCCGCCCGTTCGGGCCGCTGATCTATCCGGGCGATGACCGCTTCCTCGCGCCGGGCGATATGTCGACGCGCATCCAGGCGTTCTGCCGCGAGACCGGGCAGGCGATCCCGGAGACAAAGGGGGCAGTGCTGCGCTGCGCGCTCGAAAGCCTGGCGCTGGAATATCGCTGGGTGGCGGAGAAGCTGGACGCGCTCACCGGCAAGCGCCTGGGGACGATCCACATCATCGGCGGCGGTTCGAAAAACGAGCTGCTCGATCAATTCGCGGCAGACGCCACCGGTCGCACCGTCGTCACCGGTCCGATTGAGGCGACCGCGCTCGGCAACGTGCTCGTGCAGGCGATTGCGCTTGGTCACATTGGCTCCGTTGCCGAAGGCCGGGACGTCGTCGCGCGTTCGTTCGAACTGAAGACCTTCGCGCCGCGCGATACGGCGGCGTGGGATGCGGCGTATCAGCGGTATCTGGGGATTAGGGAGCGGTGATTGGGG
>Ga0209498_1001200_pt1 | contig 15940 bp, 16 predicted proteins | sample WalLakDeSediment_FD_184131 | JGI IMG/M metagenome (GOLD analysis project Ga0209498, IMG submission 184131) | Lake sediment microbial communities from Walker lake, Nevada to study Microbial Dark Matter (Phase II) - Walker Lake 11/02/13 Deep... | ecosystem: Environmental > Aquatic > Freshwater >... | reverse complement strand
TGAACGGCAGGCCCGGCGTGCGGGCGGTCGGGTACGGGACGAAGCTGCGGCCGGTGTAGGGCGAGCGGTACGGCTCGCTCCAGTAGTGCCGGTACACCGGCAGCAGACCGCGGTCGGGGAAGCCGACGAACCACACGCGCTCCTCGGGGACGCCCAGGACCTCGGCGGCGGTCCTCGCCTCCTCCATCCGGATGCGGCCCAGGCTGACCAGGGGGGCGCCGCGGGGCCGCAGCGTGCGCTCGACGGCGATGGCGTCGAGCTCGAAGCCGTCGCCGGAGGTCAGGTGCACGATCCACACGTCGGCCCCGACCGCCACGGCCGCCTGGATCATGCCCGCGCAACACAGCGCCTCGTCGTCCGGGTGGGGCGAGACGACCAGCACCCGGTCACCGGCGTCGAAGCCCAGGGCCGGGTCGAGGGTGTCGGCGGCGAGGCCGTGGCGCCAGGCGTACCACCAGGCCCCGACCAGCGGGGCGTTGACATACGCCAGGGCGGCCACCACGACCAGCGCCGAGAGCGCCGCCAGCGCGATGCGCCGCCGAAGGGGCAGTCGGGCCGTTGCCGCCATGCCACGAGGATGCCATGGGCGAGCGGTTCCCGAGGCGACGCCCCGTGGGGCGTCGCCTCGCGGCGGGGCGAGCGCCGACACGACCGGCGCCCGCGCGCGGGCCGGTGCCGTCGTAGTCTGGCCACATGGGCCCCGACGCCGTGCTCGTCGTCCTCCTGGTCGCGCTGCTCGCCGACGCCGGCCTGACCTGGGTCGCCCGCGCGCTGCAGCTGCGGCATCAGCCCGCGCGGCCGCCGGCGGAGCTGGCGGACGTGCTCGACACCGACACCTACGCGCGCGGTCGCGCCTACGCGGCCGCCACGGCGCGCGTGGGCCTCGTCGAGGCGGCGGTCGTGCTCGGCCTGTGGCTGGGGCTGCTCGCCAGCGGCGCGTTGGGCGCCGCCCACGCCTGGGTCGTGGCCTGGGCCGGCGGCGGCTGGTGGAGCGCGATGGCGTTCCTCGGCGGCGTGGCGCTGGCGTTCGACCTCGTGGGCCTCCCCTTCGAGGTCGTCCGCACCTTCGGCGTCGAGGCCCGCTTCGGCTTCAATGCCACCACCGTCGCCACCTTCGTGCGTGACCGGCTCACGGGGTACGCGCTCGCGATCGTGCTCGGCGGCGGCCTGCTGGGGCTCTTGCTGTGGTCGATCGCCGCCTGGGGACCGGGGTTCTGGCTGCCGTTCGCGGCCGTGGCGGCGCTGGTCATGGTGCTGCTGGCGACCTTCCAGACCAGCGTGCTGCTGCCCCTGTTCAACCGGCTGACGCCGCTGCCCGACGGTGAGCTGAAGGCCGCCATCGCGGACTACGTCCGCCGCGAGGGCTTCGAGCTGGAGGACACCTACGCCATGGATGGCTCGAAGCGCTCGACGAAGGCCAACGCCTTCTTCTCGGGCCTGGGCCGGCAGCGGAAGGTGGTGCTGTTCGACACCCTGCTGGCCGGGCACCCGACCGACGAGGTCCTCGCCGTCGTCGCGCACGAGGTCGGGCACGCCAGGCTCGGGCACCTGCCGCGGCTGCTGCTCGGCAGCGTCGCGGTGGTGACCGCGACGCTGTTCGTGCTGTCGCGCCTGGTCGACAGCGCCACCCTCTCGCGCGCCTTGGGCGCCGACGATCATGCCGTGGCCCTCAACCTACTGGCCTTCGGGGTGCTGTTCACGCCCATCACCACGGCGATCGGCGTGGGGTTCAACGCCCTCAGCCGCCGCTACGAGTACCAGGCCGACGCCTTCGCGGCCCGCACCCACCGCGCGGGGTCGATGGTGCGGGCGCTGCAGCGGCTCAGCCGCGACACGCTGGCGGCGCCGCTGGCACACCCGCTGTACGCCTGGCTGTTCCTGACGCACCCGGCACCGGTCGATCGCATCCGCGCACTCGCGCGGGCCGGCGACGCCGGGTGAGCGCGCGGAAGCGTCGGCCCGGTTGACGCGGCTCAGGGCCGGCAGACGCGACCGGCGACGACGGCGCAACGCGCGCCGGTCGCACTCGGCAGGGTGTTCGGCAGTCCGAACCAGGCCGCGTACCCCATCAGGGCGAACGCCAGTGCCTCGCGGTCCTTCGAGCGCCACCCGAGGTCCTCGAAGGTGCGCAGCGGTACGCCGGGCAGGCGCGCCCGGAGCTGGGCCACCAGCAGCGGGTTGAGCGCCCCCCCGCCAGCGAGGAGCAGCTCGTCGAGGCCGCGCGGCAGCACCCAGCGCCGGAGGGCATCGGCGGTCGTCTGTGCCGTGTAGGCCGTCAGGGTCGCCACCAGGTCGGCCGGCGCCCAGCGGTCGTGCCCCTCGGGGAGCAGCTCACGGAGGTTGAACACCTCGCGGCCGGTGGTCTTCGGCGGCGCCAGGCGCAGATACGGATGCTCCAGCAGGCGCGCGAGCAGGGCTTCGTCGACCCGGCCCGCCGAGGCGAGCGCCCCGTCGCGAATCGAAGGCGCCGCCGCCCGTCGCGGCCACCGCCTCATCGATCAGGCAGTTGGCCGGTCCGGTGTCGAAGGCCAGCACCGCCCGGGGATCGCCGTCCGCCGGCAGCAGGGTGACGTTGGCGATCCCCCCCGGTTGTGCGGCACGACGGACGCCCGGCGCCCCGAAGAGGTGCAGGTCGCCGAAGGGCACCAGCGGCGCCCCCTGGCCGCCGGCCGCCAGGTCCGACTGGCGGAAGTCGGAGACGACCGGCAGGCCGCAGCGCTCGACCACCCGGGCCGGCTCGCCGATCTGCAGGGTTGAGACGCGCAGCCAGCCGCGCCCGGGGTCGACGCGCGGGATGTGGTAGATCGTCTGCCCCGACAGCGCGATCAGGTCGACCCGTCGCGCGCGCACCACGCCGGCGCACGGGTCGGCGTAGGACTCGCCCACCTCGGCGTGCAGCTGCGTGAGCTCGACCGCGTCGGCGCCGCCGGGCTCGATGGCGCGCGACAGCCGCGCCCGCAGGCCGTCGTCGAAGGCCGCGTCGGCCCGCTCGAGCACCGCCCACACCAGCTGCCCCCGACGCCGCTCGAACCGGGCCAGCACGGCGTCCATCCCGTCGAGCGAGGTCCCCGACATGACGCCGAGCACGTTCAGCGGCGCCAGGTCGGCCGGCCAGGCGCGGTCGGCCGGCGGCGTCACGCAGGTCTCCCCGCCTCGGCGAGGCCGCGGCGTACGGCCTCGTGGAAGGCGACCCGCAGGCCGTGGATCGCCGCGAGCGGGCCGCGCCGCGGATGCACCCGGTTGGTGAGCAGCACGACCGCATGGCCGGCGTCCGGGTCGATCCACGGCGAGGCGCCGGTGAAGCCCGTGTGCCCGAAGCCACGCGCGCCTGCGCCCGCGAAGCCCGCGGCGGTGGCCAGCGCCCAGCCGAGGCCGCGGCGGGCGCCGTCCGGGGCCACGGCCGCCTCGCGGGTGGCCTCGACGAGCAGCGCCTCGGGACCGAGTCGCGGGTCGCGGGCCAGCCAGGCGTGCGCGTAGCGCGTCAGGTCGGCGGCCGTCCCACACCGCCGCATTCTCGTCGTGGACCTCACCCTCGAGGATTCGGTCGCGCCAGCCGCGCGTGTGCGACCCGCTCCACGACCGCGCCGAGGAGCATGAAGCCGAGGTCGCTGTTGGCGACCTGGCCGGGGCGCTCGAGCGGGCTCTGGAGCACCGCCGCCATCGCGGTCCGGCGCTCTCCCGCCTGCGCGAACAGCTGGCGCCAGGCGGGGAGGCCCGAGGTGGGGGTCAGCAGGGCGCGGACGGTGGCCTCGGCAAGCGACGACCCCTGGAACCAGCCGGCGCCCGAGAAGAAGCGGCCGACGGGGTCGTCGAGGCCGAACTCGCCGGCGGCGATCAGCCGCAGCACGCTCGGCAGGGTCGCGACCACCTTGGTGAGCGACGCCAGGTCGTAGCGGGTGTCGATGGTGACGCCGGGCCCGTCCTGGCGGCGGCCGACGGCCAGCGCGTCGACGGCGCCGGCCGTGTCCACCAGCGCCGCGGTGGCGCCCGGTGCGACGCCGTCGGCGACCGCCTGGGTCAGGACGCGGCGGGCGGGTTCGGGGATGTGCACCCCACGAAGCTTGCACGCGGCCCGGCCAATGGTCTACGAGTGGTATGCTGTCCCGTGGTTCCCCCGAGACCGGGCGCCACAGGCGCCGGGACCCAGGACGAGGGAACATGCGCCCCCGCGTCCCGATCATCGCCCTCGCGGCCCTCATCGGCTTCGGCCTCGCCCAGCGCCGTATGCTCGAGCTGGCGGTCGATGACTCGCCGGCGGGTCTCGACCCGCACATCGTGACCGCGTTCGCCAGCGTAGTCGTCACCGGCCGACTCCACGACAGCCTGCTCGAGGTCAACGCCGCCCTGCAGCTCGAGCCGGCGCTCGCGACGGGGTACACGGTGTCGGCGTACGGCCTCACGTACACCTTCACCCTGCGCCAGGGCGTCACCTTCCACAACGGGCGCCCGGCTACGGCACCGGGCCAGGGCGCGGCCTAACATGGCATAGGTGTCGCCGCAGCGGCGTCGATCTACGGGTCGATGCCGTTGCGGGCGCCCGCATGCCCGCCCACGACCGAGGAGCCCCGTGAACCCGCCGACCGACCCCGCACGCCCGCGCCGCCGACCGCTCGCCGCCCTGCTGCTGGCCGTGCTCCTCCTGGGCATGTCCGGCGCGCAGGGTCTCGGCTACGACGAGGCGCTGCGGCTCGCCGACGCATCGCCGACCGTGCGGCTGGCCGAGCGGGCGCTCGAGATCGCCCGGCGGCAGTTGGCGGTGGCGTCCGCGCCCGTGCGAGGCGAGCTCGGCGGCGGGTATCGCTGGACCCAGGGCGAGCGCGACCTCGGGGCCGGCGTCGTCGTCGACCTCGACGACGATGGCTTCGACCCGTTCACGCTCGCGCTGACCTTCCCCACCGTCGGCGTGGGACAGGGGGCCGACGCCGTGGCGCGCGCGCGGGCCGACGTCGAGCGCGCCGTTGCCGAGCTCGCCGCCGTTCGAAGGACCGCCCGCGTCGACGTGACGCAGGCGTTCCAGCGCACCCTGCGCGCCCGCGAGGCGCTGGAGCTGGCGCGCGCCGACCTCTCGCTGGCCGAACTGGAGGCGGCGGCCGGCGAACTGCGCCGGCTCGCGGGCGCCGCCACGGACGCGGAGCTCGCGCGCTTGGCCCTGGGCATCGAGCGCGCCCGGGCCGCGGCCGATGCGGCGGCGCGCGAGCTGAGCGCCGCCGAGCGCTTCCTGGCGCTGCTGGTGGGTGGGCCCGCCGACGCCCCGGTCGGACCGCTGCCCGACCCGCGCGCCTGGTCCGCCGCCAGGGCCGGCGAGGGCGAGCGCCGGCCGGACGTGCTCGGTTCGCGCCTCCAGGTGGCCGAGACCGACCGCGCCGCCGCGAGCGCGCTGCGCGAGCAGCTGCCGAGCGGGACGCTCACGCTGGCGGCAGGCTTCGCCAGCGCCGAGCGCAACCTGCAGCTGGGGGCCGGCGTCGACACCCGCAACTGGCAGCCGACCGTCAACCTCAGCTACGACCCGGACAGCGGCCTACCGGGCCCGACGGGCGAGGCGCGCAGCCGCAGCCTCACCGTCGCGCTCGCCGTACGCGTCCCGCTGAACCCCGCCGTGTTCGACGCGATCGCCATCGCGGACCTCGGCCGCGAGCGGGCCGCGGCGCAGCTCGACCTGACCCGCGCTCGGGCGGAGCTCGACGCCGACCAGCGTCGCGCGGAGTTCGACAGCGCGCTCGCGAACGCCGACCTGGCCGCCGCCGCGGCCGACTTGGCGCGCGCCGAACACGAGCTGGCCGAGCTGCGCTTCGCGGCCGGCGCCCTGTCCGAGCTCGCCCTGCGCCGCTCGGCCCTCGACGCGCTTCGCGGCGCACTCGATGCCGATCGCGCCCTCGACAACGCCCGTGTCGCCGCCCTGCGGTGGCTCGATGCCCTGGCGGACGGGCCCGCCCCCCTGGAGTGACATGCGCCGAACCGTGATCGCCCCCCTCCTCGTCGCCGCGCTCGGGTTGGCCCAGGCTCAGGCGCCTCACGCCGCCGGCGGCGCGCTGTCGCTGGAGGCCGCGATGGCCCTCGCCGCCGACGCGGCGGTCGGCGTCCGCAGCGCCCGCCTCGAGCTGGCCGCCGCCGAACGCGACCGCACGCGGGTCGCGGCCGACCCCACCAGCCTGCGGATCGCGCGCCTGCAGGCCGAACATGCCGTCGCCCGCGCCACCACCGCGCTGGCCGGCGCGACGGCCGGTGCCGAGGACGCCACCGCCCGCGCGTACACCGACGCCCTCGAGGCCGACGATCGGCTGGGCCTGGCGGAGGCCGCCCTGGCCATCGCCGCCATCGTGCGCGAGGCGACCGGCATCCAGCTCGAGGCGGGCGCGGCCACGCGGCTCGACGTCGAACGCAGCGTCAACGACCTCCGCGCAGCCGAGCGCGACGTGGAGGACGCGCGCGCGGCCCGGGCACTCGCCTACGACCGTCTCGCCAGCCTGCTCGGCCTACCGGGCGAGGGCCTGCGGCTCGCGCGGACGGCGCCGCCGGCGGGCGTGCCTCCCCTCGAGCGCTCCATCGCCGAGAGCGAGGCCAACGCCCTGCTGCAGGCGGCCCTGCAGCAGGCCGAGTTGGCCGCGGCGCAGCTGGCCGCGGTCGACAACCCCCTCACGAGCGCCCCCACCGACGTGGCGGCCGCCCGCGATCGGGTCGAGACCGCCCAGCTCCAGGTCGACGAACAGCGCCGCAACCTCGTGCTGATCGTGCGTCAGGCGCACAACGCGGCCCTGGCCGCGGGGGCCCGGGTCCGCAGCGTCGAGGCCGCCACCGCCACCACCCGCGACGACCTCGGCGTGCAGCGGCTGCGCTTCGAGACGGGCAGCATCTCGGCGCTGTCGCTGGCACGCTCCGAGCTGCAGTTGCTGCAGCAGGAGGCCCAGCTGGCGGCGGCGCGGCATGCCCTCGCCGCTGCCCTGCGGCAGCTCCACCTCGCCGCCATGGGCGCGCGGTGAGCGCCCCGCCGCCGCGTCGCCGCCGGCGAGGCTGGTCCCTCGGCCTGCTGGCTCTGGTGGTCGTTGCCGTGGCGGGCGCCGCCGTCTGGCGCGTGAATCGTCCACCGGCCGCCGTCGCGACCCTGGCGGAGCCGTTGGCCCACGGCGCCTTCGTGCGCGAGGTCACCGGCACGGGCGTGGTCGAGGCGGTGCTGGAGCGGGCGCTCGGCTTCGCGGGCGGCGGCACCGTGGCCGAGGTGGCCGTGGCGGAGGGCGCCCAGGTCGCGGCCGGCCAGATCCTGGCGCGCCTCGACGGCGCCGCGCTCGAGCGAGACGCGGCCGCGCTGCGCACCTCGCTCGCGTCGGCGCGCGCCGACCGCGAACGCCTCACCGTCCAGCAACAGGTCGACCGGCTCGACCTGGAGGCGGCCGTCGCGCAGGCCGAGGACCAGCGGGTGCGCGCCGCGCGGGTGCTCGAGGATGCGCGCCGCGACCTCGACACCGCCCGCCGGTTGTTCGACGCCGGAGCCGCCTCGCGCGACCAGGTGCGGGCCGCCGAGGCCGCACTCGACGCGGCCGACCGCGGCCTCGCGCAGTCAGGGCTCGCGCTGACGACCGCCCGCTCACGCCTCGCCAACCTCGACCAGTTGGCCGCCGCGCAGTCCGCCAGCTCCGCTGCCCAGATCGCGCAGCTCGAGACGCAGCTGGCGAACCTAGAGTCGCGGTTGTCGGACGCCACCATCGTGGCGCCGTTCGCCGGGGTGATCACCGCCGTGAACGCCAAGGTCGGCGACCAGGTCGGGGCTCAGCCCGTCGTGACGCTGGCCGACACCACGCAGCTGCGCGTCCGGGGCCGCTTCGACGAGAACCGCGCCGCCGACCTCGCCGTGGGCCAGCGGGCGGTGATCGTGCCGGACGCCGACGCCGGCCAGCGCCTGCCCGCCAGCGTCGAACGCATCAGCCCCGTCGCGCAGCGCGATGCCGGCGGCACCGCCCTGGTGACCGCGCTGCTGGGCTTCGCCCCCGAGGCGGACCTGAACGCCACCCTGGCGCGACCCGGCTACACGGTGACCGTGCGCGTCCGGGTGCGCGAGCTGCCCGACGCGCTCCTCATGCCGCTCGAGGCGATCACCGAGCGCGACGGCGAGGCGTTCGTGTACCGCATCGACCCGCTCACCGGCGACGGTGGGACCGCGCGCCGCGTCGTCGTGACCGTCCTGGAGCGCAATCCAACGGTCGCGGCGGTGGCGGGCGACCTGCGGCCCGGCGACCTGATCGCCGTCATCAACCTCGAGACACTAGGAGACGGCGCCGCCGTGTCGTTCCCGGCCATGACGTTGGGGGGCCGCGGCGTTGGCAACTGAGCCTTCACCCGTCATCGTCGCCCGTGGGCTGCGCAAGGTCTACGTCCTGGGCGGCGGAGTCGAGGTGCACGCACTCGGCGGCCTCGACCTCGACGTGCGGCGGGGTGAGTACGCCGCCATCATGGGGCCATCGGGCTCGGGCAAGAGCACGCTGCTGCAGATCCTCGGCTGCCTCGACGTGCCGACGTCGGGATCCTACCTGTTGGCGGGCGACGAGGTCGCCGCGCTCGACGAGGTGGCGCTGGCCGGCATCCGCAACCGGCGCATCGGCTTCGTCTTCCAGGCGTACAACCTGCTGGCGCGCGCGACCGCGGTCGAGAACGTCGCGCTGCCGCTGCTCTACCGTGGCGTGCCGCCGCGCGAGCGTCGCGCGCTGGCGCTCGAGGCGCTCGACCGGGTGGGCCTCAGCGACCGGACCCATCATCGGCCGAACGAGCTCTCGGGCGGCCAGAAGCAACGCGTCGCCATCGCCAGGGCGCTGGCGACCGAGCCCGACATCCTGCTGGCCGACGAGCCAACCGGCAACCTCGACTCGGGCACCGGGCAGGAGATCCTGGGGCTGTTCGACGACCTCCATCGCGAGGGCCGCACGATCCTGATCGTCACGCACGAGAACGAGGTCGCCGGGCACTGCGAACGCATCATCCGCATCCGCGACGGCCTGGTCGAGGCCTCGGAGCCGGTGCCGGCGCGCCGGCGGCCGGGACCGGACGCGGTCGACGGCGGCGACGGTGCCGGCGGCGGCCCGGGCGCGACCGCCCACGCCGGCGCGGGGGTGTGACGGTGCTGGTGGAGAACGTCAAGACGGCCCTCGAGGCCCTGTTCGGCAACCGCCTGCGCTCGCTGCTGACGCTCTCCGGCGTCGTCATCGGGGTGTTCGCGGTCACCACCACGATCAGCCTCGGCCAGATCGCCACCGCCGGGATCACGGGGGAGATCCAGGCCTTCGGCGCCCAGTCGCTGTTCGTCACACGGGTCACCAACCACCCCGACGGGGTGGCCTTCACCGACGCCGACATCGAGGCCCTGAGCCGACTGCCGATCGCGATCCTGCGCCAGCGCAGCAACCGCCTGTGGGCCGTCGCGGGCGACGAACGCGTGCGCATCAACCTCAACGGCACGACGGCCAACGCCCCACAGGTCGATCGCACCATCGAGCTGGCGCGCGGCCGCTTCTTCGACGAGCGCGACGCCGAGAACGGCGCGCCGGTCATCGTCCTCTCCGCCGACGCCGCCGAGGCCCTCTTCGAGGGCGTACCCGACCCGATCGGGCGCGAGATCATCCTCGAGACCGCCGGCGGCAACCGCAGCTTCTACACCGTCATCGGCGTGAAGAAGCGCGTCTCTGGGGCCATCGGGGCCTTCGCCAACGACGTCTCGGGCGACGTCCCGCTGGAGAGCCTGTACCGCGACGTGCCGGGCATCCCGCGCGGCCGCTACGAATTCCTGCCGATCACCATCGCCCTCGACCGCGACGCCGGCGCCATCGAGCAGCAGGTGCGCGCGATCCTCGACCGCCGCCGGCACCCGGACAGCTACCAGGTCCAGTCGATCGAGGGGGCGCTGTCGCTGTTCAACACCATCACGGTGATCCTGCAGGCTCTGCTGGGCGGCATCGGCGGGATCAGCCTGCTGGTGGGCGGCATCGGCATCCTCAACATCATGCTGGTGAGCGTCACCGAGCGGACCCGCGAGATCGGCCTGCGCAAGGCGCTGGGCGCCCAGCCCCGCACCATCCTGCAGCAGTTCCTCATCGAGGCGGTGGTCCTGACCGTCATCGGCGGCACGGTGGGGGTGCTGCTGTCGGTCGTCTCGCTGTGGCTGATGGTGCGGCTGGTGCCCTTCCTCGACGTGTTCATCCTGAACCCGTGGGTCATCGTGCTGGCGATGGGCGTGTCGGCCGCCACCGGGGTCCTGTTCGGCGTCTGGCCGGCACGGCGGGCGGCGGCGCTCTCCCCCATCGAGGCCCTGCGCTACGAGTGACACCGACCCCCGGATTCGGGCCGGCCCGGGGCGTCGACTCGGGTAGCATGCGCCTCGGATGGTGCTCGCGCGTCGTGCGGTGCTCGTCGTTCTCAACCCGGTGTCCGGTCGGGCCGAGGCTGCCGAGTTGGCGCAGCCGCTCGAGCGCGCACTGCGGGAGATGGGTGCCGGGCGCATCGTGGTGCGCCTGACCGACGCGATCGGCGACGCGGTCTGCTGGGCGCGCGAAGCCGGCGCCGAGGGCTTCGACGTGCTGCTCGTGGGGGGCGGCGACGGCACCGTCGCGGCCGCCGCCACCGGCGTCCTGGAGGGCGGCGCCGACCTGCCGATCGGCATCCTCCCCACCGGCACCGGCAACGGACTGGCGCGGATGCTGCGGCTCCCCAACGACCCGCTCAAGGCCGTGCACGCCCTGCACGCCGGCCGTCCGGTGCGCATCGACGCCGTGGAGGTCCCGTCCCACGACCGCATCGCGCTGGTGTTCGTCGGTGCCGGCCTCGACGCCGAGGTCAACCGCGACGCGGACGCCGCCAGCAAACGCCGCTTCGGCACGCTCGCCTACGCCGCGGCCACCGTACGCAACCTCGTGGGCCGCCGCAGCCAGCGGCTGACGCTGACGCTCGACGACCGCCGCGAGCAGCTGGCCGGGCATGCGGTGAGCGTGTTCAACGCGGGCATCATCGAGATCGCGGGGATCGAGTTCGGTCCGCCCGCCAACCCCCACGACGGGCGGCTCGACGTGGCCGTGTTCCGCTCCCCGGGCTTCGCCGCCGCCGCCGGGCAGGTGCTGCGCCTGCTGATCGGCCGACCGAAGCGGGCCGAGCTGGAGGGCGCGGCGCACGTCCACCTCGAGGCCGACCCGCCGATGCCGGTGCACGTCGACGGCGACGTGGTGGGCTCGACGCCGCTCGAGGCGCGCGTGCGGCCCGCGGCCCTGCGCTTCCTGGCCGACGCGTCGTACCCCCCGGTCGACCGCTGAACGCCCCGTCGGTCTGGGTCGCGCCGCGGCGTACGCTGGTGCAGCGCCGTGCCCGGCGCGACGGGAGGACCCACATCGTGACCGGCATCGGCATCATCGGCTGCGGCACCATCAGCGGCGCCTACCTCCGCACCCTCACGCATGCCCCGGGGGTGCGCGTGATCGCCGTCGCCGACCTCGACGAGGGGCGCGCCCGCCGGCAGGCCACGGCGTTCGGCGTGCCCCGCGCACTCGATCCGGCCTCGCTGCTCGCCCACGCCGACGTCGAACTGGTCGTCGACCTGACCGTCCCGGGCGCGCACCTCGAGGTCAACCGCCGCGCGCTGGAGGCGGGCAGGGCCGTGTACTCCGAGAAGCCGCTGGCCGCCACGGCGGTCGAGGCCCGCTCGCTGGTCGCGCTGGCCGAGGCGGTGGGGCGACCCATCGGCGGCGCGCCCGACACCTTCCTCGGGGTCGGCCTCCAGACGGCGCGCGCGGCCCTCGACGACGGCGTCATCGGGCGGCCCTTCGCCGCGGCGGCCCACATGGTCACGCGCGGCCCGGAGCGCTGGCATCCTGACCCAGGGTTCTTCTTCCAGCCCGGTGCGGGCCCGCTGCACGACATGGGCCCGTACTACGTGACCGCTCTGGTGGCGCTGCTCGGTCCCGTCGCGAGCGTGACCGCCGAGGGCGCGCGTACCTGGCCCGAACGCACCATCGGCAGCGGGCCGCGCACCGGCGAGCGCGTGCCGGTGGCCGTCGAGACCCACGTGACCGCGCTGCTGCGCTTCGCCTCGGGCGCGCTCGCCACGCTCCTGACCACGTTCGACGTGTCGGCCTCGGCGTTGCCGCGCATCGAGCTGTTCGGCGAGCTCGGCACCCTGTCGCTGCCCGACCCCAACACCTTCGCCGGCCCCGTGCGGCTGCGGACGTCGCCGGACGCGCCCTGGCAGGAGGTGACGCCGGTGCCGGGCTTCGCGGGCAACGCCCGCGGCCTCGGCGCGCTCGAGTTGCTGCACGCTACCGCCTGCGGCCGTCCGGCGCGCGCCTCGGGTGCGCTCGCGGCCCACGTGCTGGACGTGCTCGATGGGGCCCTCACGGCGATGCGCGAGGGGCGGCGCGTGACCATCGACAGCCGGCCGGAACGCCCCGCACCCCTCACGGCGGCCGAGCTGGTGGCCCTCGGATGGTCGGCCGGGGTGGCGGCGTGAGCGGGCCTCGGCTCGGTCTCCAGCTGTACACCGTGCGCCACGTCGCCTCCCCGCTGCCGGCGCTGCTGGCCGAGGTGGCGGCGGCCGGCTACGAGGGCGTCGAGACCGTCGGCACGCAGGGCGCCGACCCGGTCCGCTTGCGCGACGCCCTGGCGGCCGCGGGGTTGGCACTGGCCTCGGCGCACGTCCCGCTCGCCGAGCTGCGGGCCGACCCCCGACGACTCTCCGCCACACACCGGGTGTTGGGCACGCCGATGCTCGTGGTCCCGTTCCTGACGCCGGCCGACCGGCCGCTCGACCTCGCCGGCTGGGCGGCCCTGGGCCGAGAGCTCGACGCCCTGGGCGACCGGCTGGCCGCCGACGGACTGGCCCTCGCCTATCACCACCACGACTTCGAGCTCGTGCGCCACGCCGGTCGCGACGGCCTCACCGCCCTGCTGGAGGCCGCCGACCCCGCGCGGTTGGCGCTGGAGCTGGACAGCGGTTGGCTGGCCGCCGTCGGCGAGGACCCGGCGGATTGGATCGACCGCTGGGGTCCGCGCGTCGCCCGGCTGCACCTGAAGGACCTCGCGGCCGGCGGCGGGTCCGCCACCTGGGTGGACGTGGGCGACGGCGTGCTGGACCTGCCCGGGGTGGTGGCCGTCGCCCGCGCGCAGGGCGTGCCCTGGCTGCTGGTCGAACACGACGCACCGACCGACCCCTTGACCACCATCCGTCGCAGCGCCGCGTCCGCGCGGCGCGCGACGGGCCCGGCCCGAGACGTCGCCGACCCAGGGGGCTAGGCGCCCTCGACGTCGAACCGGATGCCGGCCCGCCGCAGGCGGGCCACCAGCCGGTCGCCGAAGGCGGCGGCGGGCGTCAGCACGCCGCCACCGCGCGCGAGGTCGTCGCTGGCCAGGCTCAGGGCGGCCTCGCGGAGCATGAGGGCGGTCGCCCCGTATCCGGGATCGAGGTCGCAGGAGATGCGCACCACCACCGGCGCGTCCACCCCGTCGACGCGCCCCACCAGCGTCGTGCGGAAGTAGCCGCGCGCCCGCGCCTCCGCGCTCGGGCCCTCGCCGGGGCGCGGCAGCCAGCGCCCGACCCAGCGGCGCAGCGGGCCGACCGACAGCAGCGCGGGACCGAGCGTGCTCCCCAGGCCGACCGCCGCGGCCTCGGCCCAACCGCGCGCGTGCCAGCACTCGTGGTAGCGGAAGCCCGCTCCCCACGGCTCGCCCAGAAGGGCACGCGTGCGGCGCAGGACCGCCCCGTTCACGCGCGCCATGAAGAACGGCGCCGTCCAACCGCCGAGGTCGCGCTCCCACCGGGGCCACGCGCCGCGGCGCACGGCCGCCGAGGGCGCCGCGCCGGGGGCCAGGGCGTCGGGATCGGCCAGCAACCGGCGCACGGCGGGGTCCGGCAGCGCCTCGCCCGCGAGGTCCATCCCCGACGCCACCGTGCCGCCGCTCACGCCGCCGGCCATCGGGCCGAAGCCGTGCACGACCGAGCCGCAGGGGCGCCCGTGTCGCTCGACCGCCACCCGCTGCAGCCACCAGAGGCCGAGGTCCGAGGGGACGCTCTCGAACCCGCAGGCGTGGACCACCTTCGCGCCGCTCGCCGTCGCCGCGTCGTTGTGGGCATCGATCATCCGCCGCATCCAGACGACCTCGCCCGTGAGGTCGGCGTAGTGGGTCCCGGCCGCCGCACAGGCGGCCACCAGATCGCTGCCGTGGCGGGCGTAGGGGCCCGCCGTCGAGGCGACGACCCGGGTGCGGGCGGCGAGGCGGGCCATCGCCTGCGGGTCGCGCGCGTCGCCCACCTCGAGCGCGACGTCGAGGCCGAGCGCGTCGCGCAGCCGCTCCAGCCGTTCCGCGTCGCGACCGCCGAGCGCCCATCGGAGCCCGGGCGGCGCCGCCTCGGCGAGCGCCGCGGCGAGCAGACGTCCGGTGTAACCGGTGGCGCCCCACGCCACCAGGTCGAGTTCGCGGGCATCGTCGCGGATCATGCCCCAACGTACCCCTCGGCGGCGGTCCGCGGGCCCGGCGCGCCCGGGACGCGGCCGCGCCGGCTGGCGTAGGCTGCGGCGCGTGGTCGCGTTCCTGTCGCTACTGATCGAGGTCGTGCTGCCGGTGTTCGCGCTGGTCGCCGTGGGCGCCTGGGTGGGTCGCCGCTTCGGCCTCGAGGTGGGGCCCATCAACCGCCTCGCCATCTACGCGGCGGTGCCGGCGCTGGCGCTGCGGACGATGGCGGGCATCGAGATGGCCTGGGGTCCGGCGCTGCACCTGGTGGGCGCCTACCTCACCTTCCTGGTCGCCATGGGCGCCGTCGCCGCGCTCATCGGTCGACGCTGGCGACCCTCCCGGCGGCGCACGCTGGTCGGCACCAGCGTGTTCGGCAACGCCGCCAACCTCAACCTGCCGGTTGCCCTGTTCGCCTTCGGCGACGCCGGGCTGGACCGCGCGCTGGTGCTCTACGTGGTGACCGCGCTGGCGCTCTTCGGGTTCGGCCCGGTCCTCCTGGGCCGCGCCACGGGCGCCCGGGCGGCGGTGCGCACGGCGCTCGGCTTCCCCGTGCTGTGGGCGGCGCTCGCCGGCCTGGGCCTCAATGCGTACGACGTCGCGTTGCCGCTGGGGGCCAGCCGCGCGATCGGGCTGCTGGCGGACGCGGCCGTCCCGGTGGTGCTGCTGTCGCTGGGCGTGCACATGGCGCGGTCGATGCACTGGCGGCCCAGTGGCCGCACATGGGTAGCGGTGGGCGTCAAGCTGCTGCTGGGACCGGCGGTCGCCGCCGCCGTCGGCGCCGCGCTGGGCCTCGCGGGGCTCGACCTGGCGGTCCTGATCGTCCTGGGCGCGATGCCCACCGCCATCAACGCCGCGATGCTGGCTGTCGAGTTCGGCGGCGAGGCCGATCAGGTCGGCGAGGCGGTGGTGACGGGCACGGCGGCCGCGCTGGTGACCCTGCCGCTCGTGCTGGCATGGGCGACCGGCCTGGCCTGACTCGCCCCTGACATCGCCTCGGCAACCTGCAGCGGGCCTTCGAGGAGGGCCTGATCGAGGCGTGCACCCCCGCCGCCGCCGACACCGTGCTGAGCGCCTACCAGTACGCCGAGGCCCACATCACCGCCATCGGCACCTACCCGCTGGTGCTCTTCTACGACACCCAGGCGGTCGCACGCGCCAACGTCCCGGTGCCTTCCGGCGACTGGCAGCAGCTGCTCGACGCGGCCTACCGGGGCCAGATCGTCACGCCGCACCCCGCCACCTCCGGCGCCGCCTACTCGGCCATCGCCACGATCCTGCAGACCGCCATCCAGGGCGGCGGCACGGAGGAGGACGGCCGGGCGTTCGTCGGTGCACAGTCCCAAGACGTCGCGCAGTTCAGTGCGGGTGCGCCTCGACGTGGAGCGCGTCTACGTGGTCCCCGGCGAGAGCTGAGCCCCCGGCATGCCATCCTGGGTGGGTCGCACCGACCCGCCCGGAGGTTCCATGC
>Ga0209498_1001199_pt1 | contig 15943 bp, 11 predicted proteins | sample WalLakDeSediment_FD_184131 | JGI IMG/M metagenome (GOLD analysis project Ga0209498, IMG submission 184131) | Lake sediment microbial communities from Walker lake, Nevada to study Microbial Dark Matter (Phase II) - Walker Lake 11/02/13 Deep... | ecosystem: Environmental > Aquatic > Freshwater >... | reverse complement strand
TTCCTGATAAGGAATAATAAACCATTTTTGATAAATTAAAGAATTCAAAATGAGCAATCCGCAAAAAGAAAAAAGAAAAAATATTGCTGATCTGTCATCTGAAACTCTTATGCTTATCCTTCAGCTTAGAGCAACAAACAATTACGGTGATGCATCAACATTAAAATCACGTATAGGTGATTTATTCGACAGGTTTGAAAAGGATGCCAGAGTAGCAGGAATTGACAATGAAAAAGTCAGGTATGCAAAGTTTGCACTTGTTGCATTCCTTGATGAAACAATAATAAGTTCATCCTGGGCGCAGAAAGATGAATGGTTAGCCGAACCAATGCAGATAAAATTATTTGATACATTTAATGCCGGGGAAGAATTTTTTGATTCTCTTCATCAACTAAGACAAAGATCAAGTGTTAATGCGGATATACTTGAAGTTTATTATTTATGCCTCGCGCTTGGTTTCAAGGGAAAATTTCAGCTTCAATCTCCTGAAAATCTGCGCAGAGTAATAGATGATTTGAATCTTGAGCTGCATCCGGAAATGTATTCTTCTATTGATGCCCTATCCACAAATGCTAAGCCCAAAGACATGTTGGTTCAAGCATCAAGCGGCGGGCTTCCAATCTTGGTGTACCCTGCAGCAGCACTGATCATTTTTCTTGTTTTCTATTTTATAATGTCTGCATCAATTTCAAGTTCAGCATCTGATGTTGCAGAGATGTTAAAAAACCTTATTTCATAACTTTATTTCTTAGAAAAAAAATAAAAATAAAATGCCGTCATTTAAAAGTTTTTTTAAACCCCGCAATATAATCTCACTCGTGGTGGGACTCATACTTCTGTTTCTTATAATATTTGTTGGGCAGCACTTCGGAGCTTCCTGGGTGATAAAGGTTGTGATAATAGTTTTCTTTTTATTGCTTGGTTTGATCTTCTTTCTTTTCAAAAAGATGAAGGATGCACAAAAGTCTAATAACATTGAGCAATCAATAAGCAATTCCGCTGATTCACAGATGGCTAGTTTAAGTCCGGAAAAGAGAGCTGAAATTGAACAATTTAAGAAACAGCTTGAAGCGGCAATAACTTCGTTAAAGAATTCAAAAATTGGTAAAGGTAAAACCGGCAAAGCTGCGTTATATGCTCTTCCCTGGTATATGATAATCGGTCCATCAGCAGCGGGTAAAACAACTGCAATACAAAACTCAGGACTTGAATTTCCGTTTGGCAAAGATGGTTTCAGAGGGGTGGGAGGCACACGTAATTGTGACTGGTTCTTTTCAACCAAAGGAATTTTTCTTGATACAGCAGGAAGATATGTTACTCAAACTGAAGATCGTGTTGAATGGCTGGCTTTTCTTGAAACATTAAAAAAGAACAGGAAGAAACAACCGGTAAATGGAATAGTTGTTGCGCTGAATATTGATGAAATAATAAGCTCGGAAAACGATAATCTTTATAACCATGCAAAAGCTATCAGGCAGCGCATTGATGAACTAATTGAAAATCTCGGCGTTAACTTCCCGGTTTATTTTATGTTCACAAAGTGCGATCTTATTCAGGGATTTGTTGATTATTTTGGCGACTTCAGTGAAATTGAAAGATCACAGATTTGGGGAGCAACTCTTAATGCTCAGCAGCAGCAAAGCACAGACCCCAAAGGTGTTTTTGAATCTGAATTTAAAATGCTTGTGGATAGAATATTCAGCATAAGAACAATAAGACTCAGCAGCCCGTTGAAGCGTGAACAAAGAAGAAAAGTATTTTTATTCCCTTATCAATTTCAGTCATTACAGAAAAAATTAACCTACCTTATCGGTGAAATATTTCAGCATAATCCCTATCAGGATAATCCGATTTTCCGCGGATTCTATCTTACAAGCGGAACGCAGGAAGGCGCCCCGCTTGATCTTGCAATTCGTGAAATTGCAAAACAATTTAATCTGCCTCAAACTGTGCAGGAAGAAGAGTCAGAAATTGTAGAAACTAAGCATTACTTTATAAAAGATTTTCTAAATGATATTGTTATTGGAGATCAGTACTTTAAAGCCGGACAAACTTCAGGTGCTGTTAGACAAAACAGTACATTAAAGTTAGTAACAGTTTCTGTTTCTGCTTTTTTGCTGGTTTTATTTTCACTTTTCACTTTCATAGGATACAGCGGAAGCAGCGATGCTTTAGATAAAATATCTGAGACTGCAGCTAAATTTAAAAATATAAACTGGAGCGGCGATCTGCTCAGTAATTTTACCGAAGCCGAAAACTTAAGAGAGTTAATAGAAAAGATTGAAAAAGGTAAAGCCAACGAAGCATTTATAAGTTTTGGAATGGACCGCAGCAAGGAAACTCTTGAGTATTTAAACAAGCTCTATCTGGATAAGACTGAAGGGTTCTTTACAAACAATGTATATAATGAGCTGGTTCTTCATCTCAATAATTATGCAAATGGTAAAGACTATCCCGGTGAAGAAATTTATAGTAATTTAAAGTCATACCTGCTGCTTGGAAATGAACGAGCCAGGTTAGATACCTCCGGCCAGAAGTTTCTTGCAGGCGTATTTAAAAATATCCTGAACAACAAATTCATTAAATCCAATCCCCTTGCTTCAAATGCAGAAAAGGATTCTTTGAATAAATTATTTAATAACTATGTCGCTTTTTTCGTATCGAAGCTTGAAGATCAGAATGTTTATCAGGCCAGGGTTGATAATCTGCTTACCAGCATTGTACGCGATAGACTTCAGTATAAACCAAGCGCTGAAAACATTTATGCAAGAATAAAACAAAATGGAATAGATCAGTTCCCCAATCAAATGACTATGGAACAGATAGTTGGCGGAAGATTTACCGGGATGATGAGAACTGATTACAATATACCATACATGTTTACTGCTGATGGATGGATGAATTATGTAAGAGAAACTCTGCTGAATGAAAGTATGAATCCGGGCAGCGAAGATTGGGTTTTAGGAAAATCTCAAATAAACCCGGCAGCGGCACCTGATTTTAACAGTGAGGAAATGAAAAGAAACCTTGTTCTCCTTTACCTTAATGATTACCGCAATACCTGGCTTCAGATGATTCAGGGGATAAGATATTCCGGGTTCGAATCAGTTCCTCTTGCGGCAAATAATCTTAAAGTGTTAAGTGATCCTGTCGGCTCACCTTTAATTCTTCTGCTTAAGGTCTTTTCTGATCAGATGCAGATAATTGCTGAACTGCAATCGCCGGATTCTCTTCAAGCTAATATTGTTAAACAATTCAACCTCGGCAATTCGAAGCTGCCGGAAGTTGAAAAGTACAGAAAATTCATTACCGGCGGCGGAAGCGGTGATCTTAATGCAATGGTAGTACAGTATGGTGCTATTAGTGGTGTGCTTGAAAATATTAAAGGCGGGCAGGATTTAACTAAAGACTATGCAGTAAATGTAATTGATCAGCGTGCTGTTGAAATTGCAACGGCTCAACAAGTAATGCGGGGTGCTTTGTTTAACCTTCCTGAATTTCAAAATATGTTTGTTGAACCGGTTAAACTTTCCTGGAGAGCAATACTTGCAGATGCAGCTCAATATCTTAATGCACAATGGAAATCTAAAATAGCAGATAATTTTAACAGGGTTCTTTCTACATCATTTCCATTTAAACAGGCTGGAAGCGACGCTCCAATTCAGGACTTTAAAGACTTCTTTAAACCTGACGGTATCTTATGGACTTTCTACAACCAGGAGCTCAGCTCGTTTATAAATAAAGAAAGATGGCGCGCCAATCAGTGGGAAAACGAAGGGCTAAATATTTCAAATGATGCTATTGAAGCTTTAAAGAAGGCTGATGCAATTACTTCAACACTGTTTAAGGGCGGAGATCTATCCGTTTCATTCAGACTTAAACCAGGCATACCGGATTCACGGCAAATTACGGGCAGAAGACCGATTGTTGAACAGGTTTTTCTCAGCATTGATGGAAAAGATAATCAATATAAAATGGGTGCTGCTTTCTGGGAGAATTACAACTGGCCTGGCGGAAGAGGTGTTCCCGGTGTCAGAATGAATATATCCATACGTGATATCGGTACCTCCGAAACAAAAAATTACGATGGCGATTGGGCATTTTTCAGATTGCTTAATGAGGCAAATATTTCCAGAGGAGAATCGGCTTCTCAGTACGTATTAAATTGGTCCTTTAAAAAAGATGGTGCTTATGATGTAACTGTAATTTATACGCTGGATGCCGGCAGTACGCGAAATCCGTTCGCTTCTAATTTTTTCAGAACTTTTGTGCTGCCGACTAAAATTAACTAAACAGATACGGTATAATTTAAATTGAATGACGACTCACATTTCAGCAATGGTTTTAGTTTTTTCGGAAAACTTTCTCAGTTTCCTGATTTTATTAAACACAAAGCTGTCAGTGACGAGTTTTCAATACTCGATGATTGGATTCAAAAAGGTATAATCTCATCAAAGCTTGTATTTGGAAATAGCTGGAAAGAAATTTATGAGAACTCACAAAGTTTTGAATTCATTCTTCCTTTTGAGTCCAGTAATAAAATAATTTGTGGTGTAATAAATCCGGGTTTCGATAAAAGCGGAAGGCATTTTCCATTTATTGTGTTTATGTTTTTCAAAAGAGAATTTTTTGATTCATTCCGGATTGGTACGGTACATTTAGTTCTGAACAGTTTTTTTTACAAAGCAAAACAGCTTTTTCAATTTGCACTTAAATCTCAAGGGCTAAATGAAATAGTTAATGAGTTTAATAAAGCTGAGATAAGAATCAGTTCGGTTATTGCAGCTGAAAATGTTTTTACTGAATATCTTTCGTCAACAACTCTGGCAGAACTTATTTACAGACTTAAATTAAAATCTGTAAAGGGAAATTATAGCGCGGCAAGCAGCTCAGATATTTTTTCATTTAGTTATTGTTCGGATGATGAAAATATCAATTTTGACACAGGGTTCATTCTTGAATTGATAAAAAACAAAATTGGATCCGGACAGAATATCCCAAATATATTTAAGGCAAGTGATCAAAATTTCAAAGTTAGATTACACGTTTATCCTTCACTGCCTGAACCGACTGAGTTTCCAAAACTTATTTCGGGTGAAGTGTCAGGTCTAAACTTAAAGGATTTTATATTTGCGGAAAATAATGACATTACTTTAGAAAATTTAATTATTAGTCGTCAAACAACAATTAATTAGTCCGCCTGCTAAACACAAAAAATATTTAAATATTTATGAGTGAAACCATAGAAATAGTAATACCGGAACAGATACAAGAGTATCTTGAACCAATTCCGGGGGATTCTCCAGTCGGTTTAGACACCTCTGATGCAGAGGAATTTTTTAAACTCAGCATGGAATTCCCGAAAACAGTTCCTGATTATAAAAACTGGATTGAGCTTTCGGAGACAATTCTAAAAGAAAAAAGTAAAGATATAAAAGTAGCATCCTGGCTTTGCTTTGCTTTATACAGAACTGAAAACATAAAAGGATTTAAGGAAGGTCTTATTCTTGTAAATGAATTACTTAAAAGATATGGTAATGATTTATTTCCGGCTACTCCTGTCCTAAAAAATAAAGCTATTCAGTTCCTGAATACATCAAGAGTTACAAAACTACTGGAGCGTGAAGATATTACTAAAGCTAATGCTGATGATGTACTTCAAACAAATGAATTATTAACACAAATTTTAGCTGAGTGTGAAAAACTGATGCCTGATAATGTTCCTGTGCTTCAGGCATTAAAGGATATTTTTACAGCTCATTCTGAGTCTGCAAAGAAAGCATTAAATCCTCCTCCGGCACCGGAGAGGAAACCACCACCTCCACCTAAACCACGTCAGGAACCCAGGGTATCCGACTCTTCTCAAACCCGTGAAGAGGCACCTGTAACAGTGAAGATGCCTGCACCAGCTTCTGAAGATGAGGCCATACTTCAGCTCAGAAGAACACTTGTTCACCTGTATGAGTACAATGAGAACGGAGAAACTAAAGAAAGAACACCGGATTCGTACTTTGCTTTCGGTATTGCACGACTTCTTCAATGGAGCACACTTCAATTACCTGCTTCAGAAGATAATATTACCAGCATCGTGCCGCCTAATGATACGATAAGACGTTTGATTCCTCAATGGTTTAATGAAAATAAATTCGAAATAATAATTCCAAGAATTGAATTGGAGTTTATAAGAGATAACAGTGAATTCCGTTACTGGTTTGATGCTCAGAGATATCTGGTTACTGCATTAGAAAGTAAAGGAGGAAATTATAGTTCGGCAGCCGCAGATATTAAATATCATCTTGCAAGACTTATCAAAAGACTGCCGGAATTGCCATCTCTGATCTTTAGCGGAGGTGAAGTTCCGTTTGCTGATAAAGAAACTGTTATGTGGCTGGATGAAGTCAGCAGAAGTGTATCATCTGGCGGAGGATCAGGTTCCAGCGGTTCTTCAATTGTCAGCCCTATAGTTGATCCATCTTATGATGAAATTAAAATTGAATATCAACATGCATTAAGTGAGCTTCCTTCTAAGTTCGAAGAAAATTTTGAAAAAATGCATAAGGGACTTAGTTCTGAGGAAAGAGTTAAAGGTAAATTCCTGAGAAGACTTAACCTTGCAAATTTATGCTATGAATCGAAACATTATAATGCTGCGAAAGTTTTTTTAGAAGAATTAAATGTTTTGATTGATGATCTGAAATTAGGAGAGTGGGAACCGGCATTAAGCGTTGCAGCGTGGCAGTCACTTTATTTAACTAATGTGCAGTTACTTTTTATTACTGACGGAGAGACAGCAAAATCAGATCTTGAGAAACAACAGCAAGAACTTTATTACAAAATAGCAAAGCACAATGGAATTCTGGCAATTAATTTAGAACAACAAAAACATAAAAGGAGAAAGTGACAATGGCAAAACCAGTGAAACCAACCATAGCACAAAGAGTCAAAGTTGCTATACTTCCCAGCACTGATGCAAAGGAAAGTGTAGAACTTGATTACAGAATGCTTATCCCCGGTAATTTCAGCAAGAGTGAACCGGGTAGTCAAGCCCCTATTAAAGACAGGAGGCTTAGAACAATCGGAAATAAAGGCGATTATAAGCGTGTGTTAAAGGATATAAATCCTAAACTGAAGCTTACAGTTTCTAATAAAATTTCTGATGACCCTGAGGCAAAAATGGAAGTCAATCTCGATTTCCAGGATATCAAAGATTTTCATCCTGATGAGGTAGTTAAAAAAGTTGAGCCTCTGCAAAAATTACTTGAGGCAAGAGAAAGACTAAAGGAATTAAAGCTTGCGGTTCTTAAAGATGCTAATCTTAAAAAAGCTCTTGAAGGAGTACTTAAGGACGGCGGTGCAAGCATTGACGACCTGATGAATAAACTCGGATCTTCTAAGTAAGAATTCTTAATTGAGAAAAAATTTAATAACAAAATTAATAGTTAGACGGAGGTTTAATTAAATGGCTACAGAAAAATCAGGATCGACAGAACAAGGACAGGAAACTCAACAGACTTCTGTTGATAAACTAATCTCCATGCTGGATGATTCCAAGAAGTCTGCTGTTGCTGAATTTATAGGTAAAGTCGGTAAAGAATCAGAAGTATTTAAAATAACCGGCGCACTTGTAGATTCTTACATAGCTGACCTTGATACCGTGCTCAGTGCACAAATGGATGAAATTTTACACAACCAGGACTTTCAAGAACTTGAATCTACCTGGCGTGGTCTTTTATTCCTTGTCCAAAATACAGAATTCAGCAAACCTGTTAAGTTTGAATTGCTGGATGTTGCAAAAGAAGAACTTTATGATGATCTTCATGAATCTGCGCTTGGTGAAGGATATGAAAAAGATTCAGGACTCTGGCATCACATCTATTGGGGTGCATATGACAAAGTTGGCGGTCATTCATATACTGCTATTGTGGCAGACTTTGCGGTGAGTAATTCACCACAGGATATTTCACTGCTTCAACACCTTTCCGTATTATCTGAATCTGCTCAGATACCTTTCATTGGAAATGCAAGTCATAAGTTCTTTGGTGAGAGCAGTATGAATGATGTTATGAACAACAGATTTCTTCCGGAACAATTGAAGGAAGGAGCCCAATATGCTTCCTGGAGAGCTTTCCGCGATGATGATCGTTCTAAATATATTGGTTTAGCACTACCACGATTTCTTGGAAGGCTGCCGTATAATGCAGAATCTGAACCAACTAAAAACTTTAACTATTCTGAGAATGTGATGCGAGGCGGGGCAGATAATAGTTTATGGTGCAGTGCGTCTTATGCATTAGCTTCAAATATGGTTAAGAGTTTTGAGAAGTGGGGCTGGAGTGTTAAAATAGTTGGTGTTGAGTCAGGTGGTAAAGTTGAAAATCTTCCTGTTCCAACTTATGAAGAACACGGACAGAAGAAACTAAAAGTTCCGGTTGAAGCTTCTGTTGGTCAGGCAAAAGATGCAGAACTTTGTGATCTTGGATTTATTCCATTAGCACACTGGGACAGAACAGACTATGCCTGTTTCTTTGAAACACCATCGGCTCACAGACCTGTTCAAATCAAAAATGATCCGGCAGCATCTGCCAACGCATCGGTTGGTGCAAGGCTACAATACACAATGCTTGTTACAAGAATAGCTCACTATCTGAAATATCGCCAGTTAGTATTTGTTGGTAAAAATGCAGGCGCAGGAGATATTAAAAAAGATATGTCAAGCTGGCTTGATACACTTGTTGTTGATATGCCCAATCCAGCTGAAAAAATTGTTGCAGAAAAACCATTACGTTCTTACAAACTGGATGTGACTGAATTGAAAGAAAGACCCGGATTCTTCCAGATCAACTGCGAATTCAGACCACACGTAGCAATAACGGGTATGGATGTTAACCTTAGATTAACCGCATACCATTCAGGTGAAGAAGCTTAGTGTTCAATAAATCATTAAATAATTAACTAATCTATCAACAAATTACCCAGGAGGTAAAAAATGGCTGTAAAAGGCGAAATATTGTTCAAGGATGCTGAGGGAAACGATCTCGAAGGTCCACGTCCAAATGGTTCCAGTACAGTTCTGGAATTTAGTCAATCGATTAAACTACCATTTGAAAGGTCCACCGGTCAGGTTACCGGCAGCAGGACTTATGAACCATTCATGGTTCTAAAGGAAATAGATAAACTGACTCCATTCATGTTTCAGTATTGTGCACAGGGTCAGGTATTTAAATCTATTGTTATTTCCTTATATGAAATAGCAGAAGCTACAGGCAAGGAAACAATCTACTTTAAATATACTTTAACCAACGCAAGATTGGTTGGAGTTGAGAACTTTATGCCGCCCTCTTACGACAATCCAAAGCTAAATGTAGCTCATCTGGAAAAATTACATCTGGTTGCGGAAACTGCAGAATGGGAACACGTCAAAGCAAGTACTATGTTCGAGGATTCCGGTTTCTTCTCATTCAGGGTAGTATAATTATTTTTAGCACTCAGCTTTCCTTCGGGGTGGATAGTTTTTTATCAGACTTTATAAAGTTTGAATTAATAATCCACCCTGTTTCTTAATTTTCAAATTTCTCTTAAGTATATTATTGAAAAACTTAAGTCTTTATAACGAACTATTAGGCCAATTTGTTTCGGAAGTTGTTAATCCGGATGAAATTGGTCCGCAGCAATTTGACAGGCTTACTGAAGACCAAAAGTTAAGTTTAAGTATTGTTGAAAACCTTCGGATGATCCTTACCACTCGACGAGGTTCCGTTCAGCATCTACCGGATTTTGGCGTATCAGATATTCTTCAGATTTATATCCGTTCTGAAAATCCGATAGAATCTTTAAAACAGGAACTAAAACAGGTAATACTCAAATACGAACCGCGAATAAAAGAAGTAATAATGGAAACATCCGAGTTTGATCAGAAAACTTTAAGAGCTTCGTTAAAAATTATAGTTAAGGTAAAAGATAGTCCTAATACTGAAATTCTCTTAACAGAATTTTCTACAACCGGCTGGACTAAAGTAGTTTTAGATAAGGATTCTCAATGAGCACAGACAAATACTTCGAAAGAGAATATAATTTTCTTCAAACTGCCGGAGAGGAGTTTAGTAAAAAGCATCCTACGCTCGGTTCACGACTCCATATGTCTGAAAGGGAGCGTAAAGACCCCTTTGTTGAAAGGTTATATGAAGGTTTTGCTTTTCTTGCCGGAAGAATTCACGAACGACTTGATGATGAATTTCCTGAAATTGCCGGCGGTATTCTTGAAATACTCTTTCCTAATCTTCTTAAAACATTTCCTTCCTGTTCAATTCTTCAGGTTAACATTAAATCAGGAGCTCTTACAGAGCCAATGCTTATTAAAAAGGGAAGTGAAATTCAAACACAAGCCGGCAGATATAAAGTGAAATATAAGGTTCAATCCGGATCAGGAACTGGAGCAAGACTTACTGAAAAGGATGAACCAACTGAGTTTATTTTCAGAACTACTCAGGATGTTTCAGTAAGACCAGTTAAACTGACAGACGTTATCACTGAAGAAACGGCATACGCTAAAACTGCACTTACACTTAAACTTCAGCTAGACAGAAATGTTGATTATAACAGCTTGAAGATGGATTCATTTCGTCTATATCTTTATGGTTCCGCATCTGTTAAATATAACCTTCATCTCTTTCTGACTAATTATTTATCTTCAGTTTTTGTAAGAGAAGTAGTGAATGATAAATCTCCTTTTAGAAAAATTGAAGATTTCAAAGTAACAGTTCCTGAACTTTCTACAGATGTTGAATACAGCGGTGATGATTACTCAGTACTTCCCTACTCAAAACAATCTTTCAGCGGATTCAGGCTGCTTCAGGAATATTTTGCTTTCCCGGAAAAATTCTTTTTTATCGATTTACATGGCTTGGATAAGTTTCAGGCAACTGGTGAATCATCTCAGATAGAAATTAAACTAGAGTTTGATAGAAAAATGCCTCGTGAAAAGCTGCCGGAAAAGCATAACATAATGCTTAACTGTACTCCAATTGTAAATTTATTCTCAAGATCTACTGAAGAAGTGCCGGTAAATCAGAGACTCCCTGAATATTATATTGTTCCTGATCTTTACAGAAGAAAGAGCAGAGAAGTTTATTCCGTTGATAAAGTAAGCGGAATAAGTGAAAACAGAGTTGAGCAGTATAAGTATATACCAATCACTGCTCACGATATACTTGATACCAGCAATCCGGAGTATAATTTTAAAAGATTTTACTCTGTTTTTCGCAGAACCTTGCAGAGTGATATGGCGGAAACTTTCATCAGGTTATTTGGTCCAAGTATGGAAGAAGAATTATTTCCAAAAGAAACTCTTAGTATTGAAGCAACTTTGTCTAACGGCTTTTTACCATCGGCATATCTTGAAGTTGGTTCAATAAAAGAACCGCTTGATTTCCCGCCCGGTGTGGAAGCATCAAACATTACTGTACCAACAGAAATACTGGATTGCCCTGAAAAACAAAACTATCTATGGTCGCTTATTGCCCACCTGTCAGTAAGTTTTTCAACCCTGGCAGATGCAAATACATTTAAGAGTATTCTCAATCTATATAACTGGGCGAAAGCTCACAATCATCCTAACAAGAAAAGAATTGACAGCATAAAGAAAATTCACAAACCTAAACTAATTACAAAGGTAATGAATCAAAGTCTTATAAGAGGAATTGAATTTCACATAGAAGTTGATTCAAAAGAATTTGAGAACGGCGAAGGTGAAATAAATTTATTCGGAATGGTGCTGAATAAATTTCTCTCACATTATGTAACACTTAATTCTTATGTCTTCTTAAAAATAACCGAATCAGGAACAAGTAAAAGCTACACATGGAATCCGTCAGTCGGCGAAATACTTCCGATATAGTTGAGGATATTGTTAAACGCGGACCCGAATACCATGTTTGGCAAGCGGTCTGGTTAAGCGAAATCATTACTAAAAAAGATAATCCTAAAAGAAAGGATTACCTTTTTGATCAACTAGGATTAAAATTCAGACCTCACCAGTACTACGTTTATCCGCCACGTGATATCAGATCTGTGGAATATGAAGAAGGAGAAATTAAATTCGTCCTGAATTTTCTTGGTTTGTACGGAATAAATTCACCTCTTCCGCGCTGTTATCATGAACAGATTGCCTTCCAGGAAAAAATACTCGGTGAAGGCAACATCCCGCTTCAGAATTTTCTTGATATTTTTAATAACAGGTTCTACTGGCTTTACTATCATTCCTGGAAAAAATATCGTTTTTATCTTCACCTTAACGGTGATCCGAACAATAAAATATCAGAGCGAATTAGTTCATTTATAGGAAGAGGCATATTTGCAAAACCAGCCTCTTCAGCAATTTCAGATTTTACATTATTAAAATATGCTGGTGTATTCAGCCAGCGGGTTAGAAGCAAAGAAGGACTGAGAATCCTTTTATCACATCTGTTTCCTGATTTCCAAATAGCAATAAAAGAGTTTGTCCCTCACTGGGTTGATCTTGTTGATGTGCCTCATCTCGGCAGTAATCAATTCAGCCTCGGCAATAACAGTTTTATTGGCGAGTCTACAGTTGATTATATGAGCAGAATAAGCATTGAGATCGGTCCGGTTACATTTGAAGAATACCTGAATTTTTTACCCGGATCACTAAATGCCAAAAAACTAAATGAATTGATGAAACTCTATCTTAATGATGGATTAGAGTATGATGTGAGCTTTAAAGTTAAAGCAAAGACAATTGTTTCAGTTTCATGGGATGATGAAAGATTAAAGTTAGGTACAACTTTCTGGCTTGGTAAACCATCGGTTGAAGAGTTTAACGTCTATATCCACAACGAAGAATATACTGCTGATAATTAATTCCTTTCGTTAGAGATACTTAATAAGCTGCACCAATAAAATCAATTATTAATTAAAACCTATGCAGGAGAAATAAATGCAAAGTAAAGATTTGAAATCATTACTTTTAAAGTTAAATAACTACCTTGTTCGCAATCTAGATACATCAACGGGATTGGGTATCAATCGTGGTCATTATGAAATAACTATCGAACACTTGCTGAACGCATTGATTGAGGACGGTCAAGGTGATGTACCACTTATTTTAAAGCATTACGCAATTGATTCAGGCGATGTTCAGGCTAAATGCCTCAAAAGTCTTGAGGGTATGGATAAAGGAAATTCGGGCAAGCCGAAACTTTCACCGCTGTTAACTGAATTATTTGAACAGGCATGGATAACAAGTTCCGTGCACCATCACGAAACAAAGATAAGATCGGGTGCATTATTTGAAGTGTTTATTGCATCAGAACAGGTAATCAGTACCAGACTCATGGATGTTCTCTCCCCTATCAAGCAGGAAGATCTGCGCACAGAATTCTACAATATTGTAAGAGGCTCTGTTGAAGATGCATCAGTTTCTTCCGAAATGATTTCACAGGATGAAGCCCGGGAAATTCCAGCAGATGGAACAGTCCTGGATTTATATACCACTAACCTCGTTGCACAGGCAAAAGACGGTAAGCTCGATCCAATTCTTGGAAGGGATGAAGAAATTATCCAGGTAATAGAAGTTTTGTGCAGAAGAAAAAAATCAAATCCAATTCTATTAGGCGAACCCGGTGTTGGTAAAACTGCTTTGGTGGAGGGTCTTGCACTAAAAATAGCTGCCGATGAAGTACCGGATATTTTAAAGAATAACCAGATATATTCTCTCGATATGGGTTCCCTTCAGGCAGGAACCAAAATGCGCGGTGAGTTTGAGAAAAGATTAAAAGCCATTATAAATGAAGTTGCTAACTCTCCTTTGCCTGCAATATTATTCATCGATGAAGCTCATACTTTAATTGGTGCCGGAGCATCTGCCGGCGGCGGTGATGCTGCAAATCTTTTAAAGCCTGCTCTTGCAAGAGGTTCATTCAGAGCAATTGCTGCAACAACTTATCTGGAATACAATAAATATTTTGCAAAGGATGCTGCTCTCGAAAGAAGATTTCAGCCCATTCACGTTGGTGAACCGGATGATGAAAAAGCAAAGGTTATGTTGAGAGGTATAAAAACTAAATATGAAGGTTATCACGGAATACACATTACAGACGGAGCAATTGAAGGTGCTGTAAAATTATCCAGAAGGTATATTGCTGGAAGACAACTTCCGGATAAAGCAGTTGATCTGCTTGATACTGCTGCAACACGTGTTAAGATGTCTCTTACAAGCAAACCGCCTAAACTTGAACTTCTTATCAGCCAGTTAAATTCAGTAGATATGGCTATTAGTACACAGCAAAAAGATTCTGACATGGATCTTGTAATAGACCAAAAAGTTCTGCAGGAATTAAAAGATAAAAAAGCAAAGCTTGAAACCGAGATTAAATCAAACGAAGTAAGATGGACAAAAGAAAGCGAGCTGATCCGTAAACTAATGGATTTGCGTATGAAGAAATCTACTGCTAAAAGCAGCGGTGAAAATAAGGATGACGCCGAACTCAACGATGAAATAATTAATGTAAGGAAAGAATTAACCTCACTGCAAGCTGAACATCCTCAGGTATTTGCAGAGGTTACATCAAACACCGTCGCCGAAGTTATAGAAGCCTGGACAGGAATTAAAGTCGGCAACATGACCCGTGATGATATGACAACTCTTCTTCATATTGAAGATGATTTAAAGAAAAGAGTAATAGGACAGGATCACGCCATAAAACAAATTGCAGATGTAATAAGAGGTGCAAAAGTCGGTATTAAAAAAGAAGAAGGACCTAATGGTGTATTTCTTCTCGTTGGACCGAGCGGTGTGGGAAAAACTGAATTAGCGCGTGCTGTTGCTGAAGTTTTATTCGGTGATGAGAGATTTATGGTTACACTTAATATGACTGAATACCAGAGTGAACATAACACTTCAAGATTAATTGGCGCTGATCCCGGTTTAGTCGGTTATGGCGAAGGCGGTGCATTAAGTGAACCCGTGCGAAGAAGACCATACTGCGTTGTTCTGCTTGATGAAATTGAAAAAGCGAATACTGCTGTTATGGATTTGTTCATGCAAATATTCGACCGTGGTATGCTTCAGGATGCTGACAGAAGAAATATTGATTTTACAAATACAACAATTTTTATGACTTCCAATCTTGCATCAGAAATTATTTTTGAAAAGTATAATGAGGGAATTACTGATCCTGACGAATTGCTTGAAATCCTTCGGCCGTATATGAATCAATATTTCCGTCCTGAATTTTTAGGCAGGTTGAAACCGATAGTATTCCTGCCATTAAGTAAAGAAACTATGAAACCAATAGTCGAAATAAAGCTTGGCAAAATTCAAAAGAGGTTATTACAAAACCAGAATCTTGTTGTTGAATTTAATAAAGCAATAATTGATGATATAGTTGATAACTGTACCCGTGCCGAAACAGGCGCAAGAAATATTGATGCAATAATTGACAGAAAACTTGCACCGGAAATTTCATCACAGTTATTAGGATTTATGGCCGAAGGAAAGAGCCCTTCAAAGGTTACAGTTACAAAGGCAAAAGACGGCTCCTTTAAATACAAGTTTGTATAAAGGAAATCCAATAAAAGTTTGAATGGAATTTAAAACTAAATTTTGATTGAGAGGCTTTATATGGCTGAGCATAAGTTTAATGAACCATATTATAAAATGCATTTTGCAGATGTGGAGGATGGAACTGTAGGGGTAGTTTCATTCGAAGGTGAGGAGGAAATATCAGGCCTCTTCGAATTCCGAATTGTTCTTGCCTCTTATGAAAAGAAGCTGGATTCTTCCAAAATACTTAATAAGTCTGCATCATTCACAATGATTAGGACTGATAAGAGCGAAAGAGTAATTCACGGAATAATATCTCAATTTAATCAGTTTGGTCAAACTAAAGATGAGGTTTTTTATAAAGTAGTTTTAGTCTCAAGATTT
>Ga0209498_1001197_pt1 | contig 15946 bp, 11 predicted proteins | sample WalLakDeSediment_FD_184131 | JGI IMG/M metagenome (GOLD analysis project Ga0209498, IMG submission 184131) | Lake sediment microbial communities from Walker lake, Nevada to study Microbial Dark Matter (Phase II) - Walker Lake 11/02/13 Deep... | ecosystem: Environmental > Aquatic > Freshwater >... | reverse complement strand
GTGCGCCAGGAACGCGCCAACATCCTGATTGCGATCTCGGAAAACAACGAGATCTGGATCGACCAGCGCATGGTGGATCCGCGCGCCCTGCGGGCCAATATCGAGCGCCTTCGTGCCGAGAACCCGGAGGGCTCGGTGGTGATCCAGGCCGACAAGAAGTCGGTGACCGAGACGCTGGTCACGGTCATGGATGCCGCCCGGCAGGCCGGCGTCTACAACGTTTCGATCGCGGCCCAGGACCGGTGATGCAGGGATCCCGCGTGCGGACAAAGGCTTACGGGTCGGCGCGCGCGGCGGGTCGCGGCGAGGGAGGTAACCACTCTTGGTCCGCCTGACGTTTTCGGCTTTCCTCGGCGCGATCATCACCATATCGCTGCTTTGGGTAATGCATTACCTGATCGCGACCGGCGTGACCGCGTTCAGCGACGAGAAAACCTTCCGCTTCGTGGATTTCGTGCGCGTGCAGCGCGACGAGCGCACGGAGCTCCGGGATGACCGCGTGGAGCGGCCACCCGAGCCCCAGGCGCCCCCGCCCATGCAGCCGGACCGACAGCTGGACAACATCGATGCCTTCGGCGGCGCCGCCATCGGCGTGAGCGCGCCGCGTGTCGCTCACGACGTCAGCCTGGGCCGGGATGGCTTCTTCAGCGATGGCGAATACATGCCGATCGTGCAGGTCGCGCCGCAATATCCGCGGCGCGCCGCCGAGCGTGGTCTCGAGGGCTACGTGACGCTGGAGTTCGTTGTGACCCGGCAGGGCACGGTGCGTGATCCGGTCGTGATCGAGTCCTCGAACGCGGTCTTCGACCGAGCTGCCCTGGATGCCGTTCAGCGCTTCCGGTATCGACCCAGGGTGATCGACGGCGAGCCCGTGGAGGTCCCCGGGGTCCGCTTCCGTATTACCTTCCAGCTCGAGGACTGAACACCGGTGAGATTCAGAATCCCGAACATTTCGCCAAGCCAGGAACTTGCGTCACGGCCCAGGGCGGGTTCCTCGTCGCTGGCCATCGTGTCGGCTCTTGCCATGCTTTTTTCCGTTGCAGTGCCAGTCGCGCTCCCTGCAGGCAGCGCGCTCGCCCAGCAGGAAACCCGCCAGGTCCAGGCGCTGCGTGAACGCGTATTCCAGGCCCTGGCCAAGACTCAGGAAAGGATGGACGAAGACGATTACGCCGGCGCAAAACGAGAGCTCGAACAGGTCAGCGGCATGGCTGACCTCAACAGCTACGAGCGCGGCCAGATCCTGTATTTCAGCGGCCTGATCGAGTACCAGCAAGACAATCTCGCCGCGGCCATACGCATTTTCGAGCAGGTCATCGCATTGCCCGAGCTCCCCCAGGGCTTCAGGACTGACACGATGTGGGCGCTGGTACAGCTGGCCATGGCGGCCGAGCAATACCGGAAAGTGCTCGAGTACGGCAACGAATGGCTACGCAGCGCCGAGAACCCCAGCGGCGACCCCTTCTACCTTCTGGCGGTGGCCCACTTCCAGCTGAAGGAATATCGGAAGACCGTCGAGATGATGGATCGCGCCATCCAGATTGCCGAGCGCGACGGCCAGTACGCGCGGGAAGACTGGTACGGGCTGCTGCGGGCGGGCCTCCACGAGATGAACAACCTCCCTCGGCTCCGCAGCGTACTGGAGCTGCTGGTTGCGCGCTGGCCGAAGAAGGAATACTGGATCCACCTGTCGACCATCTACGGCGAACTCAACGAGGAGCGGAAGCAGATCGCCGCACTCGAGGCGATCTACGAGGCCGGCTGGATGGACCGCGAAAACGAGGTCCTGCAGCTCGCGCAGCTCTACATGCAGCGCGGCGGCGCCTTCAAGGGCGCGCGAATGCTGGAGAAGGGCATGGAGTCCGGGCTGGTGCAGCGCAACGAGCGGAACTATCGCCTGCTCGCACAGGCCTGGATGCAAGCACAGGATGACCGTCGCTCGATCGCGCCGCTGCGCGAGGCCGCCCAGCGTTCCAGCGACGGCCAACTCCACCTGCAGTTGGCGCAGTCCCACCTGAACCTCTACGAATACGACGCGTGCGTCGAAGCCGCGCGAACGGCCATCAGCCGCGGCGGGCTGCGGCGCCCCGGTCACGCCAACATCGTGCTCGGCACGTGCCTGCTTGAGCTGCAGCGCTATGACCAGGCACGGGAAGCGTTCCGAGCCGCCCGGTCCGACAGCAGCAGCCGCTCGGCCGCGGATCGCTGGATCGACTTCATCGATCGCGAGGTGGCCCGGAAGCGCGACCTGGAGAGCCAGCTCGCGAGGCTCGAGCGCAGCTAGTCCTCTGCTGCGGCGTGGGCAGAAGGCCAGCCTGGGGACCGGCTGGGAACTTTGAATCGTGCGACGTTCTCTAACCATTCACTGCCGGGCAGTGCGTTGTCACGCACAGCAATCCGCGGCCGTGGGGAGATCGCGATGCGCAAGCTCTTCATCCTGTTAACGGCAACATTGCTGGCGATGCCGGCGCTGGCTCAGCACGGGCTCGAGGCGGAGTACTTCAGTCCTTTCTCGGGACCTATCACCCTTGCCGACATCGTGGTCAGTGAAAAACTGGCCGCCAGGGTGTCGGAACTGGGAGAGCGAGACATCGATCTGTTGAAAAGCGCCCTGCGCAACGATGTGGAACGGGAGCTGGTCGAGGGGAATCTCGCCGGAACAGGCGGACAGGTGCTGACCATCGTCCTCGAAGACGCTAAGCCGAATCGCCCGACGTTCACCCAGCAGGGCCAGAGCCAGCGTGCGCCGGTCGCGGCGAGTCTCGGAATCGGCGGGGCGGAGGTCTCCGCCACGCTGACGACGCCTGATGGGGAGGTTATCGCGCGCTTCCGGTACCGCTATGGCATCCGGGATATCCGCTTTGTCATTCCCGGCATTGAGTGGGCGGACGCGCTTCGTACCTTTGATCGCTTTGCCACGCGCTTGCGCTCGAGCCTCGAACAGAACGTGGCGCCCTGAACGCCAGATAAGCGGACTAAGTCCCTGTGTAATCCGCGCGGAACGGAACGAGTCCGCCCACCAGGCGGCGCGCCCGTCGGCCGACTTCTCCGGCCCCCTCCGCAGCGCCTCTCGACGCCGGTAGCCCTCTCGGGCAGCACCGGAGATCTCCCCGGGCATTGTTCACTCACCTTCACGCTTATGGGCCGACCCCGCAACGCCGCCTCATCCGCTTCCTGGTCGTCAGGCTAGCGCAGTGCGCCCTGCCGGCTGCACCCAAAAAAAAGAGGCGGGCCGAAGCCCGCCTCCAGGTTGAGACCCGAGGTCTCCCGGATCAGAACCTGACGTTCACGCCCAGCGTGAAGTACCGACCAATGGCGTCGTACGTCTGCGGGAACGTGTTGCCACTGTTCGTCGCAGTGGAGCCGATGTCATTGCCGACATTCGGCGGATCCCTGTCAAACAGGTTGTTGACAATCAGGGTCAGCCGCACATTGTCCAGCACCTGCCAGGCGCCCGTCAGATCCCAGTAGCTGTACGACCCGATCGAGCTGAATGCCGGCAGGAATCCGCCGACACTATCGGCCGCCAGCGGCTCGACTTCCATCCCGTCGATGAAGCGGTAGAGCAGCGAAACATCGAAATCGCTGACCGACCAGGTGGTCCGTACGTTGGCCTTCCACTCGGGGATGCCGGCGCCGCAGTTGACGCTGTAGAAGCTGATGCAGTCCCGGTTGATGGAAGTCGGCGTCGCCTGGAAGTCAAACTTCGTGACGTAGTTGACGTTCGCTCCGAAAGTCAAGCCACCGTAGTTACTGGGCAGGTCCATGCCGAAGACTGCCCCCAGGTCCCAGCCGCTGGTCCTGAGCTTGCCGAGGTTCGATAGGGGCAGCGCCACGCCGTCCGCATCGTTGGCATTCAGGTCGCCCCCCGTCGGGCTGCGCCCGACGGCCTGGCAGAACGCGTTGAACTCGCGGTTCGGGTTCAGCGCCGTGCTGTAGCAGCCATCGATAATGTCGCCCGAGCTGGGTTCCGTGATCGCGTCGGTGATGTCGATGTCGTAGTAGTCCAGTGTGATCGTCAGGCGATCAACGAATGTTGGCGACCACACGACACCCGCGGTGAACGTGTCGGCTTCCTCCGGTCCCAGCGCCGGATTGCCGCCCACCAGGACGTTGATCTGGCCCGCGGCGGGCTGATCCAAGCCGCCCATGACGGCGAGCGGCACACCGGTCTGGCGGCACAGGTTGGCCAGTGTCCCCGGCGTGTTGGCATCGGCTGCGTTGATCGCAGCTCCGGCGCACGGGTCAATTGCCAAGTTGTCCAGGCCCGTCACGACTGGCTGGAACAGCTCGTTCACGTTCGGCGCGCGGGTCGCTTTCTGGTACATGGCCCGGACGCGCAGGCTGTCGATCGGCTCATATGAAAGACCGGCCTTCCACGTCGTGTAGCTGTCGGACCCGCCATCGGCAACGCTGAAGTCAGTGTACCGGAGGCCACCCTCGAAGGAGAGCGAGTGAATCCCCGTCATGCCTTCGACGAGGGGCACCAGGATTTCTCCGAAGGCCTCGTCCAGCTTGAAGCGGCCGCTGCGATCTGGCGTCGGCGCGCCGGTGCCGAGAATCTCGTTCTGGGTCTGCGAGGCGCTGTCAGACTGGGTCTGGCCCTTGACGCGGCGGTGCTCGACACCGAACGCATAGCCGATCGGCGAGCCGCTTGTCGGCACAGTGAAATCACCGAAGTCACCCGAGAACGCGACACCGCCGTTCTCCTGCACGACCAGCTGCTTCTGCAGCGCGTCCAGATTGAAGAATGCAATCTGGTCGTCGGTGATCGACCCGGCCGGCCCGAACAGGTTCAGTGGCGTGCAGCCATTCCTCGGATCAAGGCACCCATTGGCGTTGGCAAGGAGCGCCTGCTGCACCTTGGTGGCGGAACCCCAGTTGCCCAGGGTGCGCGTCTGGTCGGCCTCGCCGCGGGTCCAGAACACATCGTAGTCCAGGCTGTCGGTGACATCGCCGCGCATGCCTACCGTGTACTGGAACGTCGAGTTGTCGAAATTGCCCAGGCGCGGCCCAAGCTCCACGAGCCGGCGCCGCAGCTGGACCCCGGTGATGGTCTCGGTGCTGGCAGCCGAGCAATCGGCGATCGCCGTGGAACTGCGGTCGCACATCTCCTGACGCGCCGAGTCCGGCAGGAAGGGGTGGGCGACGCTGATATTCCAGTTGCTGAAGAACGTGCCGCTGGGCGCGAGGTTCTGGGCCACGAAGCTGTCCGTGTAGAACAACTGGCTGTACAGCTCGGCGTGGCGATTGATCTCGTAGTGACCGAGCGCCGTGATCTGGGTCCGCTCGAGGGGCGCCACGAACAGGTTCAGCGGGTTGAAGTTGAACAGTTCGAAAGCACCTCCGCCGAGGTCAAAGGCGCCGGTCGCCGGATTGAACTGGGTCAGGGCCGGAAGCGTCGTGAAGGTCGGCACGCCCGCCGACGATCCGCCCGCGCCTCCGGTGATAGAACTCAGTGAAACTTCGCCGATAGGGCGCTCGCCCTGGGTCAGCTGGTCGCGGTTCGTGTAGCCGACGCCGAGGGTGACATTGCCACGGCCGTCGGGGGTGTTGGCCCCGATAACCAGGTCGATGCGCCGCTGGTCCGTATCGCCCTCGTCAGAGGTACCGTAGGTTGCGGAAACATCCACACCTTCGAAGTCCCGCTTGAGGATGAAGTTCACGACGCCCGAAACGGCGTCGGCACCGTACACGGCCGAGGCGCCACCCGTCACGATGTCGACGCGCTCGAGCATCCCGATCGGGATGGAGTTGGTGTCGACGACACCGAGCAAGTTGAAGGGCACATAACGGCGACCGTCGATCAGGACGAGGTTGCGGTTCGCGCCGAGGCCACGCAGGTTGACCTGGGCGGCGCCATTGGCGCCGTTGTTGGTGCCCGGGCCGATGGACGGCGAGGAGGCCGGCAGCTGCCTGAGAAAGTCTTCGACAGCAATCGGCTGCCGCAGGCTGATTTCTACCTGGTCTACCGTCGTGATCGGGCTGTTCGATACGAGGCCGGGCGTACGGATACGGGTACCCGTGACGACGACTTCGTCGATCGGTGCCGCTGAGGCGGGGGCCTGGGCGTAGCCTGCTACGCTGAAGAGCCCTGCGCCGGCCGCACCGGCCGTAAGCAGCGCAATGCGCACGGCACGTGCAATCTGGGGATTAGCCATTCTCAATGTCCTCCACAAGAACGAAACGGACGGTCATGTTGGTTTTCTGCGACTACCAAAAGTCGGATCGGCAATGTTGGTTTTCCACGACGGATCGGAAAGTGTCGTGATCGGGAAGTATCGGCGCGACATCTTCCGCGGACTGTTTTCCAATTCCCCGAGGCAACTCGACCAGTGCAACCTGATACTTCTGCAGCCACTGACTGCCGGACTATAGCCGGCATCGCCACGGAATGGAAGCCCTGCTCCCGCCGTGAGCGAGGCGGCGCCACGGTACCGGGAGGCCGACGCCTGGCCGAAGACCGCGAACGGTCGCTGGATCGACCGAGGCAGGATTGTTGCATCAAACCAACAGAATCCTTGTGGCACAAACCCAACAATCGACTCAGGAGCGGCGGCCGGGCCGAATCGCGGGCGCGAACAGGCTGGGGTATGATTCGGACGCCTCCGCGCGAACGCACCGCGCGGCCCGTGGGGCCTTGTTCCGGCGGGCGTTGGCATCTGGCACTCGTCATTCATTAGCTTGTAGGCGGAGCTTCCCTATGCTGATTGTGGCCAACAAAATGTGCTGTGCGATGGCCAGACTCCGCGCGGTGATCGCGGCCGGGGCGGCGATCCTGGTGCTCATCCCCGCTGGCGCGGTGGCCGGCGAAACGGTCGTGAGGCTGTTGCGCTGTGCCGAGCAGAGCGACGACACGCAGCGCCTGGCCTGCTATGACCGCCTCGCTGCACAGCATCGCGAGCCGGCCGCGACCGGCGGCGGCGAGGCAACCGGGCCGCGCGTGCCCGAGGCCGATGCCGAGCAATGGTTCGGGATGGAGTCCCGCGCAGCCACGAGCGGCCTCAGCGAGGTCACGGCAAATGTTGTCGGCGGCTTCACCGGCTGGGACGGACGTACCCAGTTCGAGCTCGACAACGGCCAGGTCTGGGTGCAGACGACTGCCGACCGATTCCGGCATACCGGTCCCGACCACCCGGTGGTGATCCGGCGCGCCGCCCTGGGGGGCTTTCTGCTCTCGCCGGATGGCCTCAACCGCAGCGTCCGGGTGCGCCGCGTCCGCTAAGCTCTGGATACCTTCCGCGGTTCGGCGCGACGCACGGCAACGACTATACTCACCGCCACAATAACCAGCTGGAGACGCAAGGAAGAAACCATGATCCTTCATCATATCCGCACATTACCGATCGTCGGCGCGCTGGCTGGCGCCTGCCTGGCGCTCGCGCCGCCGGCGTTCGCGGCCGGGGCTGCCGACAGCGTCGGCTTCCCGGTGCCCTACATCGAGAGCCGCCTGGCAGGGCCGCTGACCGTGCTGGAGGCCGAACAGGCCCGGCCGAAGATCGAGGGGGACCGCTCGGCCCGGGTGGTGCTCGCGGGCGCCGAAGGCGAACCGCCGCTGACGGCCAAGTGGAAACCCGTGGGCCGCACGGCGCAGGGTTTCAACAACGAGCCCCGCTACGAACTCGCGTCCTATGCGCTGCAGAAGCTGTTTCTCGACGAGTGCGAGTACGTCGTGCCACCGGTCGTGCTGCGCGCCGTGTCGCTGGACGAGTACCGGCGCGTGCGGGCGGATGGCGAGGCCACGCTGCGCGGCACGTCCTCCGTCCTGTTCCTGTTGTCCTACTGGCTGAACGACGTGACCAATGCGGGTGCCTGGGACGCCGGTCGCTTCGCGTCGGATCCGCGCTATGCCCGCCACTGGGGCAATCTCAATGTCCTCACGCATCTCATCGAGCACAAGGACGCCAACGTCGGCAACCTGCTGATCTCCACGCACCCCGAGGACCCCCGCGTGTTCGCGGTGGACAACGACGTCGCGTTCGGCAGCGAAAGCAGCGACCGGGGCGACCAGTGGAAGAACTTGCAGGTGGACCGCCTGCCGGCCGCGACGATCGAGCGCCTGAAGGCCATTACGCGCGCGGATGCGGAGCGGGCGCTCGGCGTGCTCGCCGAATTCAGGATCGAGGGCGGGCTGCTCGTTCCGGTGGAGCCCGGCGAGAACATGAATAATCGCCGCGGTGTCCGCACGACGGACGACCGCGTGCAATTCGGCCTCACCAGCGCGGAAATCAACAACGTGATGCGGCGCCTCGACAGGCTCCTGTCGCAGGTCGACAAGGGACGGATCACCGCGGTCGGAGACTCCGCCGACAGCCTGGGCCGCGCCTGCCGCGTCGCTGCGGGAGCCGCCGGCTGACAGCTGTGCTTGCGGTCGCCGAGGACGTGCAGGACGGTGCGCCGTGCGATCCTGGGCGCACGCTTTGGAAGTCGTCGTCGAGGTGGACTATATTAGACGCAGGTTGGCGCGCCTTGCGCCTGTGCACCATGCAAAGGACTTCCTATGGACAGACAGCTGAGCGAGATCGAAAAGGCATTCCACGACACGCGACAGGAATTGATCAACGCCGCACAGCGGACTTATGAGCAGTTGCGTCGCGAGCTCGACAAGCTCACCGCCCGCGCCAACAAGACCGCGAATCGCGTCAATGAGCTGGCAAGGCGCCTCCAGGAACAGGCCCAGAAAGCTGTCAACGAGGGCTCCAAGGCGGCCGCGGCCCAGGCGAAGCGGATCGAGCGGACGCTGATCGATGCGCGCAAGGAACTCGAAGCCGTCAGCAAGGACCAGCAGTGGCTGAAGACCGAGGCTGCCCGCGCCTCGGACTATCTGCGCCGCGTCAGCGGCTTCGACAAGGCCGTCGCCGCGGTGGAAAAGGAATGGCACAAGCGGACCGGTCGGACGTCGAAGAAGAAAGTCAGCAAGAAGCGCAAGGCGGCCGCCAAGAAGGCGCCAGTTGCCAGGAAAAAGCCAGTTGCCAAGAAGAAAGCCGCGAGCAAGAAGAAAATCGTGAGCAAGAAGAAACCGGCTGCGAAAAAGAAGGCCGCTTCGACCAAGAAGGCCGCTGCCAGGAAGCCTGCTTCGAAGAAGAAGCCGGCCGCCAGGAAAGCAGCAAGCAAGAAGAAGGCGCCGGCGGCCTGAAAGGGGCGCTCGACGATCCCCGGGGCGGCAACCGCAGGGTTGCCGCCCCGTTTCGTTTCAGTCCTCAGTCGACCGGATGCCCTGCCGCGGCCAGCGCATCGCGCAGCGGCTCGAGGTGCTTCTCGTAGTGCCTGGACTTGCCCACCGAGACGTCGTCCAGCGGGCGGCGAAGCCGGCCATGGTTCCAGGACCGCACGACTCTCCGGTTCTCGTGGAAAGCAAGGCACACGGGGTCCCACGAGAGGCCCAGGAACTCGATCAGCCGCCGGCTCTCGGGCTCCGGGTCACGGACCAGCGCCTCGTATTCGATCTCCAGGATCGGCAGGCGCGAGGTCGCGCGCCAGTGCGCCATCAACCGGACATGCTGGCCGTAGTAGTGCCCGATATCGTCGAGGTTGCATGAAAAAGGCTCGCCCACCTCGCCGAACCCGTGGAAGTAACAGGCCAGGCCGTTGGCGAGCGGCGCGCGTCGGCAATGGACCACGCGCGCCTGCGGGAACATCAGCTCGATGAGCCCGATGTGCATGAAGTTCAGCCACATCGAATCCACGATTCGCCGGGCGTGCTCGGCCTCCATGAACAGTCGCGACAGGTAAGCCGCGGACATCTCGCGCAGGTAGCGCTCGCGCAGCATGGGGACGCACTCGGGATAAGGCAGGTTCACGTTGTTGTAACGGCCGATCCGCCCGGCCCCCAGGTCGATGTGCGGCAGCGCTCCTGCCCCGGCCGCGCGTGGATGGGTCGCGACGATCTGCTCCACCAGCGAGGCCCCCGCGCGCGGCATCCCCACGATGAACACCGGGGTGTCCGACGCCGAGCCGCGCGGCAACTCGTCCATCATCTCTCGCGTGTAGACGCTGATCAGGCGCGCGACGAGGTCCTCCTGGTGCGCGGGATCGTAGCGGCTGCCACGCAGGCGGTTGGCGCGCCGGTGATGCGCAAAGGCGCGCTCGTAGTCGCCGCGCTGATCGAGCAGCTCGCCCAGCAGGTGATGCACCGGCACGAGCTCTTCCGGCTGCAAGGGCCGCTTCACCAGGTCGGCGAGGTGCAGCAGCGCCTGGTCGTTCCTGCCGAGCGCGACCAGGGCTCGGGCATAGGCGAGGTGCAGGGAGGCGGCCGCATCGCCCCGATCTATCAAGGGCGCCAGCAGCTCGAGCGCCTCGCGCGCCCGCCAGGAAATCGTCAGGATGCCTGCGAGCCCGGCGGCAGCCAGTGGATAGCCCGGCTCGATCTCGAGCGCGACCTCGTAGCCCGCCGTCGCGCCATCGAGGTCGCCGGTGGCCTCCAGCACCGCGGCGAGGCGCGCGAACACTGCGGGATCCTCATCGCCGGCGGCGATGAGCCGGCGGTACGCGGTGATCGCCTCGTCGAGCCGCCCGAGCTCCTGCAGCGCGACCGCGAGGGTGTATTGGCCGGCGCGATTCGAGAGCTCCCGCTGGATGCCGGTCTGCAGGTGCGGCACGGCCAGGTCGGGGCGCCGCTGCGCATACAGCATCGCCCCCAGCGAAAGGTTCGCCAGGCCATGCTCGCGATCGTTCCTGATGGCCCGCCGGAAGAACTGTTCGGCTTCGGTGTTGCGACCGCTGCGCCGCAGGACATGGCCGAGATTCGCGAGCGCATCGGCGTACCCGGAATCTCCCTCGACGGCCTCGCGGAAAGCCGCCTCGGCGCCGGCGAGATCTTCGCGCTGGTCGAGGATCCGGCCCAGCAGGTTCAGGCTCCGCGGGTTGTCCGGCTCGATGCCACGAGCGCGCTCGAGCCATGCCATGCAGTCCTCGAAGCGTTGCTGCTTGAAGCGCAGCTCGGCAAGGATCTGGCAAGCCTGGACGCTGTCCGGGCGCTCCTCCAGCACCTCGTGGCAGTGCTGCTCGACGTCCTTGTGCAACCCTTCCTTGAGCGCCCGCTCCGCCTTCTGCAGGTCGATGACGAGCCGCCGACCGGACTTGGCCTTCGACTTGCTCTGGAGCAGGTTCATGATCTGCGCGACTCCTGCGGCATGGCCCGGATTGTACCCAAGGCGTGCGGCCCGAAGTGTGCGCGAGTCCAATGAATGGACATGCGGGCATCGCCGGCGGGATGCGCCGCTCCCCGGGTGCTCGCTGCCGGTATCATGTGTCTCCTTCCCCGCGGCCGCGCGACGCCCCCTCGATGCACGAACCCCTGCAGACTCTCGGCGACGTCTTTGGCTTCGCGTCGTTCCGCCCGCAGCAGCGGGAGATCGTCCAGCGCCTGATCGACGGCGAAGACGCCTTCGTCCTCATGCCGACCGGCGGCGGCAAATCGCTCTGCTACCAGGTGCCGGCCCTGCATCGCGGCGGCACGGCGATCGTGGTCTCGCCGCTGATTTCGCTCATGAAAGACCAGGTCGACGCCCTGGTCGCCAACGGCGTGGCCGCGGCGTTCTACAACTCTTCACTGGAAGCAGCCGACGCGCGGCGCACGCTCGCGCGGCTGCACGCCGGCGAGCTGGACCTGCTGTACGTCGCGCCCGAGACGCTGATGAGCGACGCCTTCCTGGCGCGGCTCGACGGCCTGCGGATCGCGCTGTTCGCCGTGGACGAGGCGCACTGCGTCTCGCAGTGGGGCCACGACTTCCGGCCCGAGTACGTGCAGCTCGGCGCGCTGCGCGGGCGCTTCCCCGGGGTGCCGCTGGTGGCGCTGACGGCGACCGCCGATCCGCAGACTCGCGAGGACATCGTGCGCGTGCTCGACCTGGAGCATGCGGCACGGTATGTCGCGAGCTTCGACCGGCCGAACATCCGCTACACGGTGCGCGAGAAGCACCAGCCCTTCGAGCAGCTGATGCGGTTCCTGGCGACCCGCGCCGGGCAGGCGGGCATCGTCTATGCCCTTTCGCGTCGCCGGGTCGACGAGCTGGCGGAGAAACTCAGCGCGCGCGGCCTGCGCGCCGGCGCCTACCACGCGGGCCTCGCCGCGGCCGAGCGCGTCCGGGTGCAGGACGCGTTCCTGCGCGACGAGCTCGACATCGTCGTCGCCACCGTCGCCTTCGGGATGGGCATCGACAAGCCGAACGTGCGCTTCGTCGTCCACCACGACATGCCCAAGAACATCGAGGGCTATTACCAGGAGACGGGCCGCGCCGGGCGCGACGGCCTTCCGGCCGAGGCGCTGCTGCTGTTCGGGGCGCAGGACGTGGTGACCGCGCGCGCGCTGGTCGAGCGCGGCAGCAGCGAGGCGCGCCAGCGCATCGAACTGCACAAGCTGAACTCGATGGTGGCGCTGGCCGAGAGCCTGACCTGCCGGCGGCGCGTGCTGCTGGGGTATTTCGGCGAGCGGCTCGCGGCGGACTGCGGCAACTGCGACGTCTGCCTGGAGCCGCCCGAGCGCTTCGATGCCACCGAGGATGCGCGCAAGGCGCTGTCGTGCGTGTACCGTCTCAACCAGGGTTACGGGATCAAGTATGTCATTGACGTGCTGCGCGGCCTGAGCAACGAGCGCATCGTCGCGGCGGGTCACGACCGGCTGTCGACGTGGGGCATCGGCGCCCATCACGGCATGCAGGAGTGGGCCTCGCTGATCCGCCAGCTGATCCACCGCGGCTACCTCGAGCAGGACATCGCCCGCTATTCCGTGCTGCGCCTGACGCCCGCCGCGCGGCCGCTGCTGCGCGGCGAGGAGACCCTCGAGCTGGCGCGGCCGCGCATCAAGACGCCCGCGCGCCGCAAGGCGCCGAAGGCGGCCGCCGGTGCGGGCCGTTACGACGAGGCCCTGTTCGACGCCCTGCGGGTGCTGCGCAAGTCGCTGGCCGACGCACAGGGCGTGCCGCCCTACATCATCTTCGGCGACGCCACCCTGGTGGAGATGGCGCGCGAGCTGCCGACCAGCCCCGCCGCGCTGCTGGAAATCTCCGGCGTCGGCCAGAAGAAGCTCGAGCGCTACGGCGAGGACTTCCTGGGCGTGATCCGCAACTGGGGTTGACCCCGGTTCCGCCCCCTGTCCTTGCCCTTTGCGGGCGCCTTCGCCAGAATCCCGTTTTATTACGGTTTCGTTACAGGCTGATTACAGCCCGGCCTGTGCCGTCCTCGCGACCGATCCTCCAAGCGCCTGATTTCATGGCAAAACCCGCCCTAGACAAAGACCTCAAGCGGCTTTCCAGGCTGGAGGACGCCACGCGCGGCACGGCGCGCGGCCTGGTGCCCCTGAGCCTCGCGCTGCTGTTCCTGGTCCTCGTCGGGATCACGACGGCCTCGTTCGTCGGCGTCAGCGGCAGCCTCGTGATCATCGTCGCCGCAAGCGTCATCGGCGGCTACATGGCGCTGAACATCGGCGCCAACGACGTCGCCAACAACATGTCGCCGGCAGTCGGCTCGCGCGCGCTGCGCATCGGCGTGGCCGTCGCGATCGCCGCCGTGTTCGAGGCGGCCGGCGCCATTCTTGCCGGCGGCGACGTCATTGCCACGGTCTCCTCCGGGATCATCCGCCCGGAGCTGATGCCCGACTCGGCCGCCTTCACCACGGCCATGCTCTCGGCACTGTTCGCCGCGGCGCTCTGGATCAACCTAGCGACCTGGATCGGCGCGCCGGTGTCGACCACGCACTCGGTGGTCGGCGGCGTACTCGGCGGCGGGGTCGCGATGGCCGGCTTCGGCGCGGCGGACTGGAATGTCGTCATGCGTATCGTCGCCAGCTGGGTGGTCTCGCCGCTGCTCGGCGGTGTCATCGCCGCGAGCTTCCTGCTGTACATCAAGCTGACGATCCTCTACGTGCCGGACCAGCTGGAGCAGGCACGGCGGCGCGTGCCACTGCTGGTCGCGATCATGGCCGGCGCGTTCACGACCTACCTGATGCTGAAGGGCTTCTCGCGGGTTTGGAAAGTGCCGGTCTGGCTGGCGCTCACCGGGGGCACGACCGTGCTGCTGATCACCCTGGCGTGGCTGAAGCCAGTCATCTCCCGCACCGTGCAGGGGCTGCCGTCCAACAAGTCCACCGTCGGCAGCCTGTTCACGATCCCGGTGATCTGCGGCGCAGCGCTGCTCTCGTTCGCGCACGGCGCCAACGACGTCGCGAACGCGATCGGCCCGCTGGCGGCGATCTACGCCTCGGTCACCGAGGGAGGGATCGTCAGCGTCGCGCGCATCCCGCCGTGGATCCTGCTGATCGGCGCGCTCGGCATCGCCACCGGCCTGCTGCTCTATGGCCCCAAGCTCATCCGCACCGTCGGCTCGAAGATCACCAAGCTGAACCGGATCCGGGCCTTCTGCGTGACCTTGTCGGCCGCGATCACGGTCATCATCGCCTCCGCGCTCGGGCTGCCCGTCAGCTCCACGCACATCGCGATCGGCGCGCTGTTCGGCGTGGGCTTCCTGCGCGAGTTCATGGCGAACCGCCGCGGGGGGAACGGTGTCGAGGTGACGCTGCTCGCCGTGCCGGACCAGGTTATGGATCCGCAGGAAGGCGACGCATCCCCGGGGGCCGGCCCGGTGGTGTCAACAGCCGGGGAGAATCCGGCGGACAACGGCACGGAACTGGCGCCGAAGTCCCCGGAGAAAGCCCGCAGGCGCTACCTCGTGCGGCGCTCCCACCTGGTGACGATCATCGCGGCCTGGCTGATCACCGTCCCGGTCAGTGCAGGCGTCGCCGCATTGATCGCCTTGACGCTCGCGAAGATCGGCCTGCCGGGCCCCTAACGGAAAAAGGGGACATTGCTAAAACGCGCGATTTAGCAATGTCCCCATCCGGAAGGGGATGGTGGCCAGGGACAGAATCGAACTGTCGACACCGTGATTTTCAGTCACGTGCTCTACCAACTGAGCTACCTGGCCGTCGGTGGGAGGCGCGTATTAGACCCGCGCGGCCGCGGAGCCGTCAAGGCAGCAAAGGCATCCGCTGCTTTTGACCCGTCGAAGTCACAGCGACTACCCTGATCGCCCGATCGACACCCGCTGGACCCGATCCTTGAGCATGATGCACACCGGCAAGCGGGCGGCGCACGACACCCCGCTCGCCGCCGCCCTGAACAGCGTGCGCAAGCAAACCCTGGCGCTGGCCGCACCGCTGTCCGCCGAGGATGCGTGCGTCCAAAGCATGCCCGACGCCAGCCCGGCGAAGTGGCACCTGGCCCACACCAGCTGGTTCTTCGAGCATTTCGTCCTGGCCGCGCGCGTTCCCGGCTACCGCGTGTTCCACCCGCGCTTCGACTACCTGTTCAACTCGTATTACTTCACGGTCGGGCAGATGCACCAGCGCCCCCGGCGCGGGCTGATCACCCGGCCGTCACTGGCAGAGATCCTCGCCTACCGCGCGCACGTGGACGAGGCCCTGGCGCGCCTGCTCGAAAGCGCCGGCGGCGATGCCGAGCTCGAGTCTCTCGTGACGCTCGGCATGCACCACGAACAGCAGCACCAGGAGCTCCTCCTCACCGACATCAAGCACCTGCTCGCCCAGAACCCGCTGTTGCCCGCCTATGCCGAGCTGCCGCGCCCGGCGCCGGCCGCGGCGCCGCCCCCGGGCTGGCTGCCGGGGCAGCCGGGCATCGCCGCGGTCGGCTATACCGGCAGCGGCTTTGCCTTCGACAACGAGACGCCCCGCCACCACGCGTTGCTCGGCGAGCACGCGCTGGCCACGCGCCTTGCGACCAACGCGGAGTTCCGCGCATTCATCGCTGACGGCGGCTACACCAACCCGGCCCTGTGGCTGTCCGACGGCTGGTCGACGGTCGTGGCCGAGGGCTGGAACCGGCCGCTTTACTGGCAGGCAGACCTCGAGCACGAGTTCACGCTCGGCGGCCTCGTCCCGATCCAGCCGGCGGCCCCCGTGATCCACCTGAGCTACTACGAGGCCGACGCCTTCGCC
>Ga0209498_1001196_pt1 | contig 15976 bp, 14 predicted proteins | sample WalLakDeSediment_FD_184131 | JGI IMG/M metagenome (GOLD analysis project Ga0209498, IMG submission 184131) | Lake sediment microbial communities from Walker lake, Nevada to study Microbial Dark Matter (Phase II) - Walker Lake 11/02/13 Deep... | ecosystem: Environmental > Aquatic > Freshwater >... | reverse complement strand
CGTTGATCAAGCCGATTGCGATGGAGGAGGGGTTGCGGTTCGCGATTCGGGAGGGTGGTCGTACGGTGGGGGCGGGCGTCGTCACCGCGATCACCGAGTAACGGCGCCCGGGGCGGCCTTGGCGCCCGTCCGGCCGCGAGGACCCGCGGCGCGTACCGCGCGGCGCCAGGGTTCGATCGGCCGTGTGGCCGCGACGAGGTCGCCCATGCGCGCATGCCCAGCCAGCGGATCTGATATCCTTCTTATTTCGGGAGGCCACGATGGCCAGTGACGTCCGCATCAAGTTGTTGCTCGAGTGCACCGAGTGCAAGCGCCGCAACTACACCACCCACAAGAACCGGCGCAACACCGCGGCGAAGCTCGAGCTTCGGAAGTACTGCCCATGGGAGCGCAAGCACACGAGCCACCGCGAGGTCAAGGTCTAGCCCGTGCTCAAGCGGCTGCTGCAGTACTTGCGCAACTCGCGCGCCGAGCTCGCGCGCGTCACCTGGCCCACCCGCGACGAGGTGGTGCAGTCGACCCAGGCGACGCTGGTGTTCGTCATCATCACGGCGCTCTTCCTGCTGTTCGCCGACACCACGCTCGGCAACCTCATCAGGCTGCTGACCTGAAGGCTGCGGTGCGCCCCCGCTGCGCGGCGGCACCAGGAGGACCGTGACTGCATGAGCATCGAGTGGTATGCCATCCACACCTACGTCGGCCACGAGGAGAAGGTGAAGGAGAACATCCTGAACCGTGCCCGCTCCCTCGGGGCGACCGACAACATCTACCAGGTCGTGGTCCCGACCGAGGAGACCGTCGAGCACGCGGGCGGCGGCAAGAAGGAAGTGGTCCGCCGCAAGCTTTTCCCCGGCTACATCTTCGTCCAGATGGACCTCGGCGAGGAGGATGAGCCGAACGAGGCCTGGGAGGTCGTGCGCTACACCCCGGGCGTCACCGGCTTCGTCGGGACGTCCACCCGGGCGGTGCCGCTGTCGCGCGAGGAGGAGGCCCGCATGCTCGGCACGCTCGGCATCACCGGCTCGCGCGAGACCCCCAAGATCAAGATCACCTTCGGCGTGGGCGACACGGTGCAGGTGACGTCCGGGCCCTTCGCCGACTTCACCGGCGTCGTCTCGGAGGTCAACCCCGACCGCGGCAAGCTCAAGGTGCTGGTGTCCATCTTCGGTCGCGAGACGCCCGTCGAGCTCGACTTCGCTCAGGTGGTCCGCGCCTGACTTGCAGCGGTCGGCCGCGTGCCGACGGGGACCCCTCGGCGGGACGCCGATCGGCCCCTTCGCCCCGCGCATCGACCCCGTCCGGGCCCCCGGGCCCTCGTTCCCACCCGCCCGCGCCGCTCGAGCGGCGCCGTCCGGGAAGCGTTCGGACCCCGCCGCGCACGCCACGCGCCGGGGGAGCTGAGGAGGCATCATGGCGAAGAAGATCGCAGGGATCGTGAAGCTGCAGCTGCCAGCCGGCGCCGCCACGCCCGCCCCGCCCGTGGGCCCGGCGCTCGGCCAGTACGGCGCCAACATCATGGGCTTCGTCAAGGAGTACAACGCGACCACCGCCTCGCAGGCGGGCGCCATCGTGCCGGTCGAGATCACGATCTACGCCGACCGGTCGTTCACCTTCATCACCAAGACCTCGCCCGCGTCGTACCTCATCAAGAAGGCGGCCGGCATCGACAAGGGCTCCGGGGCCCCGAACAAGAACAAGGTCGGTGCGCTGACCTGGGCGCAGTGCCTCGAGATCGGCCGCGTCAAGATGAGCGACCTCAACGCCAACGACGAGGTGGCGGCGGCGCACATCATCGCCGGCACCGCCCGCTCGATGGGCGTCCGCGTCGAGGGGGGGCCGGCCGATGCCTAAGCACGGCAAGCGCTACCGAAGCGTCGTGGCCAAGGTCGACCGGGCACGCATCTACCCGCTCGACGAGGCCACCGCCCTCGTCAAGGAGCTGGCGACCGCCAAGTTCGACGAGACCATCGAGGTGCACCTGCGCCTCGGCATCGACCCGCGCAAGTCCGACCAGAACGTCCGCGGCACCGTCTCGCTGCCGCACGGCACCGGCCGCACCGTGCGTGTCCTGGCGTTCGCCCAGGGCGAGAAGGCCGCCGAGGCCGAGGCGGCCGGCGCCGACATCGTCGGTGCGCAGGACCTGATCGAGCGCATCCAGGGCGGTTGGCTCGAGTTCGACGCCGTCGTCGCCACCCCCGACATGATGGGTGCCGTCGGCTCGAAGCTGGGTCGGGTCCTCGGCCCTCGGGGCCTGCTGCCGAACCCCAAGTCGGGCACCGTGGGCCTCAACATCGGTGAGATCGTGCGCGCCCTCAAGGCGGGCCAGATCGAGTTCCGCTCCGACAAGACGGGTGTCGTGCACGCGCCCATCGGCAAGGCGAGCTTCGACGCGGCGAAGCTGGCCGAGAACTTCTCGGCGGTACGCCAGGCGGTCGAGGCGGCGAAGCCCGACGCGGCCCGCGGCACCTACCTGCGCACGTTGCACGTCACCTCGACCATGGGTCCGAGCGTGCGGGTGGTCGTCTGATCGGCATCCCGGTGCGTAGCGGAGGCTACCCACCTCTGGCGTTGGAGACCGCAGGGGCCTGCCAGGCTTAAAGATCCTGCCGAGGCGCGTCCCGTGCGAAGCACGGGCCTACGCTTCGCGGCCACGGGCTGAGCGTTGCTCGGCTCCCACCCACCCACTCGAGAGAGGCACACATGGCCAACCCAAGGAACCAGACGTCGGTGGCGCAACTCCGCGAGCTCCTCGCGGACGCCTCGACGTTCTTCCTGGTGGACTACCAGGGTCTCTCCGCAGGGGACATGCACCGGCTGCGCGCGCGTGTGCGCGCGGCCGGCGGTCGGCTGCTGGTGACCAAGAACACCCTCATCCACGTCGTGCTCAAGGAGCAAGGCGTCGAGGGGTTCGAGGGCACCCTGCAGGGCCCGACCGCGCTCGTGCTGGTCGGCGACGATCCGGTGGCGCCCGCCAAGGCCCTCACCGACTTCGCCAAGGAACACCCCAAGGACCTGCCGGCCGCCAAGGGCGGCAGGCTCCAGGGCAGCGTCGTCGGTCCGGAGGCGTTGGCGAGGATCGCCACGCTGCCGACCCGCGACCAGCTCTACGCGCAGCTCGTCGGCGTCTTGCAGGCGCCGATGTCGCAGCTCGTGGGCGTGCTCCTGTCCCCCGCACAGAACCTGGTGTCGGTGATCGACAACTACGCTCTCAAGCGCAAGGAGGAAAGCTGATGGCTTTCGACAAGACCGCAATGGTGGAACAGCTCTCGGGCCTCACGGTGCTCGAGCTCGTCGACCTGGTCGACGCCCTCAAGGAGACCTGGGGCGTCGAGGCGGCGGCCGCGATGCCCGCCGGCATGATGATGGCGGCGGCCGCGGCGGCCCCCGCCGCCGTGGAGGAGGAGCAGACCGAGTTCACCGTGTCGATCAAGTCGGCCGGCGACAAGAAGCTCCAGGTGATCAAGGAGGTCCGCGCGATCACGAGCCTCGGCCTCAAGGAGGCCAAGGACCTGGTCGAGGGCGGCGGCGTCGTGAAGGAGGCGATCTCGAAGGACGAGGCCGCCGACATCAGGGCGAAACTCGAGGCCGCGGGCGCCGTCATCGAGGTCAGGTAGCCCATCGCTCGCACCGGATGCACGGGTGGAAGGACCCCGGGTCGGCGACCGCGCCGGCCGCAGCTGTTCGGCACGGCCTCCGGGCCGTGCCGAACGGACACCTTCGAGAATGAAGGTTATCTTGCTCCCATTCAGCATCGCCCGATTCGTCACGTCCGCTCCCGTTCCCTCACGTAAGGGGTGAAGATGCGCGAGATCCGAAGCTTCGGCACGATCACCGAGGTCATCGAACTGCCGAACCTCACGAACATCCAGATCACGTCGTACGACGCCTTCTTGCAGCGGGACGTGCCCGCGCCGTTGCGCGAGAACAGCGGTCTACAGGCCGCCTTCCGCGAGGTGTTCCCGATCGACGAGACCGAGCGCGGCCGCCAGACGGGCCTGGTGCTCGACTTCCTCGAGTACTCGCTGGAGCCGCCGGAGTTCGACCCCGACGAGTGCCGCGAGAAGGACCTGACCTACCACGCGGGCATGTTCGCCAAGCTGCAACTGGTCCACAAGGACACCGGCCTCATCAAGGAGGACCAGGTCTTCCTCGGCGACCTGCCGCTGATGACCGAGGACGGCTCGTTCGTGGTCAACGGCGCCGATCGCGTGATCGTCTCGCAGATCCACCGCTCGCCAGGCGTCTACTTCACGGCGGCGGGCTCGGCCGGTGTCGGCCCCGCCCGGCGCTACACCGCCAGCGTCATCCCGATGCCGAAGCGCGGCCCGTGGATCGAGCTGGAGTTCGACAACGCCGACGCGCTGTGGATGAAGGTCAACAAGCGCAAGTTCCCCTTCACCCTCATGCTGCGCGTGCTCGGCTACGGCGACGAGCGGATCCGCGAGCTGTTCGCCGGCTACGACACCTATCTGGACCCGACCTTCGACGCCGAGGACGCCACCGGGATCACCCCGGACGAGGCGCTGCTGCGGCTGTTCACCGTGCTGCGGCCCGGCGACCCGCCCAAGGTCGACAAGGCCACCACCTACCTTCACAGCCTGCTGGCCGACCCGCGCCGGTACGACCTGGGCGACGCCGGCCGCTACAAGATGAACGCCAAGCTCGGCCTCGAGGTCGACGAGAAGACCCTGCTCGGCTTCGTCGACGGGCGCTTCGTGGACTACGGCCTGCTGCCGACCCTGAAGTACCTCATCGCGCTGCAGGCAGGCGACGAGGGCGTATCCGAGGACGACATCGACCACCTCGGCAACCGCCGGATCCGCACGGTCGGCGAGCTGGTGGCCGACCAGATCCGGGTCGGCCTCGGGCGCATGGCGCGCGGCGTGCGCGAGCGCATGCTGCTCGGCAACCCGGACGCCGCCACGCCGCAGAAGCTCGTCAACAACCGCCCGATCGTCGCCGCGCTGCGCGAGTTCTTCGGCCGCAGCCAGCTGTCGCAGTTCAAGGACCAGGTCAACCCGCTGTCCGAGCTGCGCCACAAGCGCCGCATCTCGGCGCTGGGCCCGGGCGGCCTCACGCGCGAGCGGGCCGGCTTCGACGTCCGCGACGTGCACCGCACCCACTACGGGCGCATCTGCCCGATCGAGACCCCGGAGGGCGCCAACATCGGCCTGATCACCTCGTTGGCGAGCTTCTCGCGGGTCAACGGGCTGGGCTTCATCGAGGCCCCCTACCGCCGGGTCCAGGATGGCCGGGTCACCGACGAGGTGGTCTACATGACCGCCCACGAGGAGGACCGCTACGTCATCGCCCAGGCGAACACGCCGCTGGCCGGCGACGGCGGCTTCGCCACCGAGACGATCGTCGCGCGGCGGCTCGGCGACCCGGTGTTCGTCACCCCGGCCGAGGTGGACTTCATGGACGTGTCGCCGAAGCAGATCATCTCGGTGCCGACGTCGTTGATCCCCTTCCTCGAGCACGACGACGCCAACCGCGCCCTGATGGGCTCGAACATGCAGTCGCAGGCGGTCCCGCTGCTGCGGGCCGACGCGCCGTTCGTCGGCACCGGGGTCGAGGAGCGTGTGTCGCGCGACTCCGGCACGGTGGTGCTGGCGGAGGGGGCCGGCGAGGTGACCTTCGTCGACGCCAACCGCGTCGTGCTGACCGACGCCAAGGGCATCGAGCACACCTACGCGATGACGCGCTTCCAGCGCTCCAACCAGAACACCAACCTCGACCAGCGGCCGGTCGTGACGCTGGGCCAGGAGGTCGGCGTCGGCGACGTCCTCGCGGACGGCCCGGCCTCCCAGAACGGCCGGTTGGCGCTGGGACAGAACATCCTGATCGCCATCATGCCCTTCGACGGCTACAACTTCGAGGACGCCATCGTGCTCTCGGAGCGCCTGGTGCGCAGCGACGCCTACACCTCGGTGCACATCGAGAAGTTCGAGAAGGAGGCGCGCGACACCAAGCTGGGCCCCGAGAAGATCACCCGCGACATCCCGGGCCTGTCCGAGGCGGCACTGCGCGATCTCGACGAGGACGGCGTCGTGCGGATCGGCGCCGAGGTCAAGCAGGGCGACATCCTGGTGGGCCACACCAGCTTCAAGGGCGAGAAGGACCCCACCCCCGAGGAACGGCTCCTGCGCTCGATCTTCGGCGAGAAGGCACGCGAGGTGAAGGACACCTCGCTGCGTGTGCCGCCGGGCGATGGCGGCGTGGTGCTGCGCACGGTGCGCTTCCGCCGCGGCGACCCCGGCGTCGAGCTCAAGCCCGGCGTGCAGGAGATGGTGCGCGTGTACGTCGCGCAGAAGCGGCGCCTGATCGAGGGCGACAAGCTCGCCAACCGCCACGGCAACAAGGGCGTGGTGGCGAAGATCCTGCCGCCCGAGGACATGCCCTACCTGGAGGACGGCACCCCCGTCGACCTGGTGTTCAACCCGCTCGGCGTGCCGTCGCGCATGAACCTCGGCCAGATCCTCGAGACCCACCTCGGCCTGGCCGCGTATCGCCACGGGTTGTCGTTCGTGACCCCGGTGTTCGATGGCGCCCGCGAGGACGAGATCAAGGCCCTCCTGGAGGAGGCCGCCGTCGTGGAGAACGCGCGCCGGGCGGCCGCCGGCTTCGCGCCGGAGCGGCGCGAACTCGACGTCGTGCGCCGGGCCGCCAAGCTCGGCATCGTCCCCGACGGCCTGTCGACCGAGGACGCGCTGGTCGCGCTCGCCAGGGCCGGCAAGTCCGTGCTGTTCGACGGCCGCACCGGCGAGGCGATCGACGCGCCCATCGTCGTCGGCGTCATGTACGTGATGAAGCTCTACCACATGGTCGAGGACAAGATGCACGCCCGCTCGACGGGCCCCTACTCGCTCATCACGCAGCAGCCGCTGGGCGGCAAGGCGCAGTTCGGCGGGCAGCGGCTGGGCGAGATGGAATGCTGGGCGCTGCAGGCCCACGGCGCCGCCTACACGCTGCAGGAGATGCTGACGATCAAGTCTGACGACATCGACGGTCGCAACGCGGCCTACGAGGCGATCGTGAAGGGTGACGACGTGCTGGAACCCACCATCCCGGAATCGTTCAAGGTCCTGGTGAAGGAGCTGCACTCGCTCGCGCTCGACGTGCGGGTGCTCGACGTGAACGACAAGTCCGTCGGCATCTTCGACGAGTCGGGGCGGCACTGGTGAGCGCGCTCCGAGCCGAGGGGCCGCTGCGGATCGACGCGCCCCTGCGCGACGCCCGCGAGTTCACCCGCGTCCAGATCCAGATCGCCTCGCCCAAGAGCATCCGCGACTGGAGCTACGGCGAGGTGACCAAGCCGGAGACGATCAACTACCGGACGCTCAAGCCCGAGCGCGACGGCCTGTTCGACGAGAAGATCTTCGGCCCAGAGAAGGACTGGGAGTGCGCCTGCGGCAAGTACCGCGGGCAGCGCTTCTCGGGCAAGGTGTGCGAGCGCTGCGGCGTCGAGGTCACCAAGTCGACCGTCCGCCGCTACCGGATGGGCCACATCGAGCTGGCCACGCCCTGCGCCCACATCTGGTACGTGAAGGACGTCCCCAGCAAGATCGGCGCGCTGCTCAACCTCTCGACCAGCCATCTCGAGCAGGTGCTGTACTTCGGCCGCTACATCGTCACCGACCCACAGGACGCCAAGCTGGGCGGCAAGCCGCTGCGCCGCGCCGACCTGCTGACCGACGACGAGTACCGCCAGTTGCGCTTCGGCCAGCAGGAGACCTACTCGGTCGCCCTGGGCGAGCAGGCGCTGGTGGGCGACGGCGAGGTGGTCGAGCAGGGGCAGCCGCTGGCCAAGGGTGTGAAGAGCAAGCTGGCCGGCATCGCCCAGTACCGCTTCGCGCGCAGGATCACGCTCGACTACCGCGAGCTGCGCGACGCCCGGCTCATCGTGCCGAAGGCCGCGTGGATCGAGGAGGAGAAGTACGCCGGCGGCCAACCGATCGCCGAGCTCGAGGCCGGCCTCGAGCTGCGGGCCGAGGAGGAGGGGGTCGTCGAACTGCTGCCGATCGGCAGCGAGGGCGGCATCCTGCTGCTGCGCGACGTCGACGACGAGGAGGTGCGTTTCGCCTACCTCGTCGCCAGCGGCATGGAGGTCGTCGCCGGCAGCGGCGAGTTCGTCGAGCAGGGTGACGTGCTGGCCCGTGCGGCCGCCGGCGCGCGCCTGACGCTGCCGCGCGAGGCCACCGCCTCGCTTCGCGCCAGCAAGACCAAGGACAAGCAGGTCACCATGACCCTCGAGGTGCGCTGGGCGCGCCGCGAGGTCCACGAGATCAACCCCACGATGCACGTGCTCGTCGGCGACGGCGCCACCGTGGTGGCCGGCGAGAAGGTCGTCGGCGCCATCGACGCGGCGCAGGAGATCATCGCGGCCGCCGACGGCACGGTCCAGCTCGCCGAACCCGCCAGCATCATCGTGTCGCGGGCGCGCGTGTACCCGTACCAGGACGAGCCGATCGTCGTGAACGGCGACCGCGTCAAGCCCGGCGACGAGCTGGCCGACGGCGGCAACGTCCGCAGCGACATCTCGGGCCGGATCGAGATCGACCTGGTGCGGCGCTCGGTGCGGGTCATCGAGTCCTACGACTTCGAGGCCCGCATGGGCGCCGACGCCGTGCGCGAGCTGCTGGAGTCGATCGACCTCGAGCAGCTCGAGGCGGAGCTCGTGGAGGAGATGAACTCCCCCAGCCGCCACAAGCGGGCCAAGGCGCGCAAGCGGCTCGAGATCACCCGCAGCTTCCTCAGGAGCGGCAACGACCCGGCCTGGATGATCCTCGAGGCCGTGCCGATCATGCCCCCCGACCTGCGGCCGATGGTCCAGGTCGAGGGCGGGCGCTTCGCGACCTCCGACCTGAACGACCTCTACCGGCGCCTGATCAACCGCAACAACCGCCTCAAGAAGCTCATGCAGCAGGGCGCGCCCGAGATGATCGTGCGCAACGAGAAGCGCATGCTGCAGGAGGCGGTCGACGCCCTGATCGACAACGGCCGCCGCGGCAGCGCCGTCGTGCACCCCGGCTCCGACCGCCCGCTGCGCTCGCTGACCGACCTGCTCGGCGGCAAGCAGGGCCGCTTCCGGCAGAACCTGCTGGGCAAGCGCGTCGACTACTCCGGGCGCTCGGTCATCGTCGTCGGCCCGCAGCTGGAGCTGCATCAGTGCGGCGTCCCGAAGCGCATGGCGCTGGAGCTGTTCAAGCCGTTCCTGTTCAAGAAGCTCGAGGAGCGCGGCATCGTCAGCAACATCAAGAGCGCGCGCAAGCTGCTCGAGCGCTACCGCGACACCCGCGACGAGATCTGGGACGCGCTCGAGGAGGTGATCGCCGACCGGGTGGTGCTCCTCAACCGCGCCCCGACGCTCCACCGCCTCGGCATCCAGGCGTTCGAGCCGGTCCTGGTCGAGGGCCAGGCGATCCAGCTGCACCCGCTGGTGTGCGAGGCCTTCAACGCCGACTTCGACGGCGACCAGATGGCGATCCACGTGCCGCTGTCGGTCTACTCCCAGTCCGAGGCGCGGCTGCAGATGCTCTCGTCGCACAACCTGCTCTCGCCGGCGCACGGCAACCCCAACGTGCAGGCCTCGCGCGACATCATCCTCGGCCTGTTCGTGCTCACCCAGGTGCATTCGGGCCGCAAGGGCATCGGCGCGTCGTTCGACGACGTCCCGGCGGCGCTCGACGCCTACCGCGCCGGCGAGGTCGACCTCAACAGCGCCATCACCGTCGGCGGCAAGCCCACCTCGATCGGCCGACTCAAGTACCGCTTCGCCAACGCCGACGAGGCGCTGTTGGCGGCCGAGTACGGCGAGATCGACATGCAGGACGTCGTCACCGTCGTGCTCGACGGCCGCCTGGTCGAGACCAGCCCGGGCCGCGTGTTCTTCGCTCGGCTGGTGCGCGAGACCCTGGCGGAGGACGGCGGCGAGGTGCCGGCGTCGATGATCCGCTACGACACCGCCTACGAGAAGGGCGCCCTGCGCGACCTCGTCACCGAGAGCTTCAAGCTGCTCGGCGTGGAGCGGACCGCCAAGCTGCTCGACGGCCTGAAGCAGGCCGGCTTCCAGCTCTCCACCACCTCGGGCATCACCATCGGCATCGACGACGTGGCCATCCCGCTGGCCAAGAAGGAGCTGCTGGCCGAAGCCCAGACCAAGCTGGAGAAGATCCAGCAGTACGCCGAGATGGGTTTCGTCACCGAGCAGGAGCGCTTCCAGCAGGTCGTGCGGCTGTGGAACGACACGACCGAGCAGGTCAAGCAGGCCGTGTTCGAGAACTTCGAGCAGAACATGCCGTTCAACCCGCTCTACGTGATGGCCCAGTCGGGGGCCCGCGGGAACCCGCAGCAGATCCGCCAGCTGGCGGGGATGCGCGGCCTGATGGCCAAGCCGTCGGGCGACACCATCGAGCTGCCCATCCGCGCGAACTTCCGCGAGGGCCTCGACGTGCTCGAGTACTTCATCTCCACGCACGGGGCCCGCAAGGGCGGCGCCGACACCGCGCTGCGCACGGCCGACTCCGGCTACCTCACCCGCAAGCTGGTCGACGTGGCGCACGAGCTGGTCGTCCGCGAGGACGACTGCGGCACCGCCGACTTCGTCGAGGTGCAGTTCTACACCTCCGAGGGCCGGCCGCGCCCGCGCTCGCAGCTCGAGATGAGCCTCTACGGGCGGACGCTGGCGCTCGAGCTCGAGGTCGGCGACCTCTCCTTCGCGGCCGGCGCCACCCTGATGCACGAGGACGTCGACGCCATCGTGGCCCGCTTCACCGCCCACCCCGACGTGCGTGGCGCGGCCGTCCGCAGCCCGCTCACCTGCCAGACGCGCGCCGGCGTGTGCCGCTCGTGCTACGGCCTCGACATGTCGATGATGCGGCCGGTGTCGCTCGGTGAGGCGGTCGGCGTGATCGCCGCCGAATCGATCGGCGAGCCCGGCACGCAACTCACGATGCGCACCTTCCACACCGGCGGCGTGGCCACCGGCGGCGACATCACCCAGGGCCTGCCGCGCGTGATCGAGCTCGTCGAGGCGCGCAAGCCGAAGGTGAAGGCCGTCGTGGCCGACCTCGACGGAACGGTGGCGATCGTCGAGGAGGAGGACCGCTACCGCCTGAGCGTCACCTCCGACGACGAGGAGTTCGCCAAGTCGTACAAGATCGACAAGACGACGCGCATCCTGGTGCGCGACGGCGATCGCGTCGAGGCCGGCCAGCAGCTGACGCGCGGGGCGATCAACCCCCACGACCTGCTCGAGACCCGCGGCCCGGCGGCCGTGCAGGCCTACCTGGTGGACGAGATCCAACGCGTCTACCGCGGCCAGGGCGTAAGCGTCCACGACAAGCACATCGAGACGATCGTCAAGCAGATGCTCAAGTACGTCGAGGTCCTGGAGCCCGGTGACAGCGCCCTGCTCGAGGGACAGACGGTCGAGCGCTTCGACGTCGAGGAGACCAACGACCGGCTGCTGGAGGCGGGGAAGACCCCCGCCAGCTGGAAGCCCGTCCTGCTCGGCATCACCAAGGCGAGCCTCACGACCAAGTCGTGGCTCTCCGCCGCCAGCTTCCAGCACACGACCCACGTGCTGACCGAGGCCGCGGTCGCCGGCAAGGTCGACGACCTCGTCGGCCTCAAGGAGAACGTCATCCTCGGCCGGCTGATCCCCGCCGGGACCGGGCTCGACGTCATCCGCTCGACGCGGGTGGCCGACGAGCGCACGCTCGCCAAGCAGCGGTCGGCGGGCGCGGTCGCCGCCGCCCCGGCGGCTCGGCCCGCCGCGCAGCCCCCGGGCAGCCAGCCCGAGGCCTGAGCGGGTCCGCGAGTCCCCGTCGCCCTGGAGGCAAGCGGCGCCCCCGGTCGTCGTGCGGCCGGGGGCGCCACGCTGTCGAACCGGCGCCGTGGTGGCGTCGGTGCGATTCGCGAACCGCTACTCGCCAGGCACCCAGGCCAGGCCGCCTTCGGCGGTGGTGAGGCCGGTGTCGCCGACCAACTCGATCGAGGCATCGCTCGGGTCGATGCGGTAGAGGCCGGACGGATCGTCATCGTTGCCGACCGCGTAGAGCATGCCGGACACCTCGTCGAAGGCGAGGCCGGACTGATCCCATTCGTGGCCGGTGTCGCCGACGACGCCCCACGTGTCGCTGGCGATCTCATAGACGAAGAGGTTCGTCGTGTTGTCGCCGATGGCGTAGATCACGCCGGCATCGGCATCGGCCGCCAGACCCTCGAGGTCGAAGCCCGGCCCGGTCAGGGTGGCGATGACCGCACCCGTGACCGGCGAGACGGACCTGAAGGCGCCGTTCCAAATCGCGTAGATCCGGTTGTTGGCCCGATCGTACGCCAGGCCCTCGGCCTCGACGGTGCTGAACTGCGTCGTGCCGGACCCGTCCTGGGCGAAGTCATGGAGCGTGCTCCAGGTCGAGCCCACCAAGGGGTCGTCGACACCGCGGCCGGCAAGGCCAACGGTAAAGCTAGTGACGTTGGTGATCCCGGCGCCGACCAGCGTCGCCTCGCCGGAATCCATGTCGAGGACATACAGGCCGTTGGCGTTGTCGTCCTGGCTGAAGAAGAGCGTCCCCTGAACCACCGGCGCCGCTGGCTTCGGTGAGCAGCTGGCGAGGAACAGGGCGACGAGGGCAACGAGGCCAGCGAAGGCATGGAGCGAAGCGCATCGGTGCATACGGGAGACCCCTCCTTGGATCGGGACATTTGTACCACCCTATGCGTCGATGCGCAATGATGAGTACCCCGCATTTGGGCCAGTGCCCGGCGTCCTGAGGGTCGCGCCCTCGCGGGGTGTTGGGGCGTCGGTCCGCTCCCCACCGTGCCCCCGTGCGGCGTCGAACGCCTCCGGACCGGCGCAGCGCCCGTGCTAGGCTCGCGCCGTGCTGGACGCGCGCGAGGGCGAGGGCGGCGCGGCCGTGCTGGGGGTGGACCCCGGCCGACGGGTGGGCCTGGCCTGGGTCGACGCCGGCGGCCGGCTGTTGCGCGCCGAGGTCGTCGACGAGGCCGCGCTCGCCCGCCTCAGGGTGGCGCCGGGCGTGGTGGTCGCCGTGGGGGACGGGACCGGATCGTCGTCGGTGTGCGCCGCGCTCGCGCGGGCAGGCCTGCGGCCGGTGCTGGTCGACGAGCGCGCCACCAGCGAGGAGGGGCGCCGGCTGTACTGGCGCGACCATCCCGCCCGGGGGTGGCGGCGGCTGATCCCGGCCGGCCTGCGGGTCCCGCCGCGCCCGCTGGACGACTACGCCGCGTACGCGATCGCCCTGCGCTGGCTGGGCCGCCCGGCGGCCCTGGTGCCGGTCGAGGCCAAGCGGCGCGGCCGCTGAGCGTCGTCGCGCTCGGCGGCCGCGGTCGGTGCGGGCCGGTTGCCCGACCCCGGGTGGGTCAGTTCAGCTCGTCCTCGTCGCCGGCGTCCATCATCTGGCGCGCCTCCTGCGCCGTGATGTCGAGCACCGCGCTGATCTCGCCCGCCAGCAGGCGGAGCGCGCGGCGGTACGCCTGGCGGTCGAGGTCGGGGAGGCCGCGCTCGAGGTCCCAGCGCCGCAGCTCCGAGGCCAGCGTCGCGATCTGGTACGGGTCACCGCTGGTGAGGATGTCGGTGACCTTGCGGTGACGCGCGGCCCACTGCTTCGGGAGCGTGATGCGGCCGTGCGCCAACCGTTCCAGCACCGACTGCACCTCCTCGCTCGTGAGCGCCGGGCGCAGGCCGGCCTCGAGCGGCGCGTGGACCGGCACGTAGGCCCGCGAGGTCCCGTTCGGGAACTGCACCTCGTAGTACTTGAGGTCGGCGCCGGCGACCGTCTTGGTCGTGGTGCCCGAGACGATGCCGACGCCGTACGGCGGCAGCACGACCTGGTCGCCGCTCTTGAAACTCTTGGGACTGTCCTTCAAGGCCGTGGCTCCCTTCCGCCCGCGCTTCACGGTCACGTTCGGGCCGGCGCCAACCGACCGGTCCGGGACGGCGTTCACGCTAGCGGGTGGTCGTGGGGGTTCGGGTGGTTCGTCGGGGTTCGGTCGAATCGCGACGACACCATCACGCCCTGTATGTTAGCAGACCGGGTCGCCTTCCGTGGACGCCGGGCCGACGCCGTCGTCGGGGGCAGGGCCGGTGCGCACCGTGATGAAGACGCCCAGCAGCAGCGCGGCGGCGCCGATCAGCGTCAGGTGGCTGGGGACCTCCGCGAACAGCCCCAGGGCCAGCAGCGCGGCCCCCACGGGCTCGAGCAGCGTGGCGGTGGCGACGCGCGTCGGGTCGAGGTGGCGCATCGCGAAGTTGATGCCCGTATGCCCCACCAGTTGCGGCACCAGCGCCAGCGCCAGGATCCATCCGAAGGTGGCGGGGGGATACCCGACGTAGCTCGCGCCGACCAGGGCCGGCAGCGGCAACAGGACGACCGCGGCGACCGCGTACGCCAGGCCGGCGTACGCATCGATGGCCAACCCACGCCGTTGGGCGACCCGTCCGAGCAGCAGGTAGCCGGCCATGGCGATCGCGCCGATCAGCGCCAGCGCGTCGCCCCACAGCGGCGCGGGCGCGCTGGCGCTGTGCGTCGCGCCGACCAGATCGGCGAACGCGATGACGGCGCCCCCCGCCACGGCGAGCAGTACGCCCAGCAGGACGCTCAGCGTGGGGGCGCGGCGGAGGAACGCCCAGCCCATGAGCGCCACCCACAGGGGCGTGGTCGCCACCAGCGACACCGAGGCGGCCACCGTGGTGTAGCTCAGCGAGCTGATCCAGGCGGCGAAGTGGACGCCGAGCAGCACGCCGGCGGCCACGGTCGGCCAGGCCGTGGCGCGCGCCGGGGGCCGGCGCCGGATGGCCCGAACGGTCACCGGCGCCAGCAGCAGGGCCGCGATGGCCATGCGCCAGGCCGCGACCACCACGCCGGGCGCCTCGGCCAGCCGGATGAACACGGCCGCCCCGCTGATCGCCACGACCGCGATGGCGAGGACCGTGACGGCGCGCGCTCGTGCGGGCTCGGTCATCGGCGGTCAGGGCCCGCGCCGCGGCGCGGCGGCCTCATCGGCAGACGCGGGCCGGGTGCGCGTCGACGGAAGCGGTGGCGACGCGCGGCACGCCGCTCGCCGAAGCGGCAGCCGCGCGCGCGCGCTCGGCCCGCTCCACGGCCTCCAGTCGGCCGTCGTACAGCCGCAGGCGCGTGTCGGCGATGGAGGAGAGGGCCTCGTCGTGGGTGACCAGGACGACCGTGCGGCCCTCGGCCGCCACGTCGCGCAGGGCGCCGACCACCTCGCGCCCGGTGACGCTGTCGAGCGAGCCGGTCGGCTCGTCGGCGAAGACCACGTCGGGATCGTTCGCGAGGGCGCGGGCCAGTGCGACGCGCTGGCGCTCGCCGCCCGAGAGCCGGTGGGGCAGGTGATCGGCGCGGCGGTCGAGCCCGAACCGCCGCAGCAGCGCGTCGGCCCGCCGGCGGCGCTGGCTCGCCGACGCACCGGCCAGGCCGATCGGCAGTTCGACGTTCTGGCGCGCCGTCAGGACCGTGACGAGGTTGTAGGACTGGAACACGAAGCCGAAGCGCCGCAGGCGCAGGCCGGCGCGCCGGGCCTCCGACCCCTCGTGCACCGGCTCGTCGTTCAGCCACACGCCACCGGTGGTCGGAACGTCGAAGCCGGCCAGGAGGTTGAGGAGGGTGGACTTGCCGGAGCCCGAGGGGCCGACGACGGCGGTGATCGCGCCGTCGGCGAAGGCGTGCTCGAACTCGGTCAGGGCGACGACGTCACCGCTCGGGACGCGGTAGGTCTTGCCGAGGGCGACGGCACGCAACACGCCCGGCAGCATACCGCGGAAGGCGCCGCGAGCGGCGCTCAGCGGCCGCCCGAGGATCCCCCGCCGCCGCCGCCGCCACCGCCGCCGGAGGACGAACCGCCCGACGAGGCGGAGGCGCCGGAGCGCGCGAGCGCCCCCGCCAGGCCGTTGATCGCGTTCGACAGCCCGCGCAGGTCGCTGGGGCCGGTGGTC
>Ga0209498_1001195_pt1 | contig 15982 bp, 14 predicted proteins | sample WalLakDeSediment_FD_184131 | JGI IMG/M metagenome (GOLD analysis project Ga0209498, IMG submission 184131) | Lake sediment microbial communities from Walker lake, Nevada to study Microbial Dark Matter (Phase II) - Walker Lake 11/02/13 Deep... | ecosystem: Environmental > Aquatic > Freshwater >... | reverse complement strand
ATACGACGGACTCTTCACCGGGGACTACCGTTATCACCCCGCGGTAGTCAACCCCCGTAACCTTAACCCGAGTCAACCCGACCTCCTCAAGGACCAACGCCGGCGCTTCAATTCCCTGCCTCTTTCCGCCCGTAGAATGACCCGGTCATGGGACGGAACGCCCCTGGAATCCCGGCTTTGACCTACACCTAAGCCATTCGTATTCAAGGGCTTAACCCCGGTAGCCTCAACTACCCTTAACTCCTTATCCTGCAACGACTTACACGAATTTCGCTCCCGGATAGCCATCAAAGCTTTGCGCCGCAAAGGGATGCTGGGGTCCGCAGCCTCAAGCCTTGGATGCGGTTGACAAGGGGGCTCTTCCGGGCTATCTTATCTGCAACTTCAAACCCCCAGGAGGTCCTATGCTGCCCATCCTATCCGAACCCAAAGCCCCGGCGCCTGCCCCGGCCCCTTCGAATCCCCGGGAGAAAGAGCCGTCCATCCTTACCCGGTCTGCAACCCCCCGCTGCGGCGACTGCGCCCACATGCTGCCGGGATCCCGCATCATTGACTACGGCCCGGTCAAAGCCCCGACCCCATCCGGGATGCTCATCTGCACAGCCCTGAAAAACAATCCGGAATGCCTCACGGCAAGGCGCGGTACGCAATGCGGTCCTTCCGGCGCACTCTTCACCCCCAAGGAAACAAAGCCCGACAGCGGCCCGGAAAACCCCATCCCTGCACCTGCCCCGGATAAGCCCCCGGTCAAGGCCAAGCGCAAGCACCGCCGGGTCAACCCCCTGCCCGAGGAATCCAAGCCCGCACCCGAGGAACCCGAGCCGGGTACCATCCCCGGGGTCACCATCTTCAAGGACGATGCGGAGGAGTAAGCAATGCCCGCGTTAGGCCTGCCTAAGATATCCCTGGAAGAGGCATCCATGCTGCTCATCATGATTGACACCTGGGACAAACGTCAGGTCAATCATCGGGGAAGGTATCCTCAGCATCGGTACGCCACGGCCTACCGGGAATTCTGCGAGAGGACCGGGCGGACAATCCCATCCGGGGCGCCTACCTGCCATACCCTTTGCGAACGCCTGCTTAAAACCCCGGCGGTTACCGAAGCCTTGAATCTCAGGGCCGAGGCTCAACTCAGGGGCGAGCCCGTCGAGATACCCGTCACCCAACGCCTGCACCGGGAACTCACCGAGTCACTGGATGGGCTGCTGGTCCTATCCCGCAAAGGCGCCTGCGGAGTACTCACGGATATCATCTGCCGGGCAATGGCTCAGGATCTCACCCCGCACACCGCCAACATGACCACGTCAGCCATCAAGATCATGGCTCAGCTGCGCGGCTGGAACGAGGAGGGCAAGGAGGAATCCGACGGCAAGGACATCCCGGGCCTCAAGCTCATCCGTCTCAAGGATATCAAATCCGGGCGGATAATCGAGGTGTCCGATGGCGACGACGATTAAGGTCAACACCAACCTGGCCGAGCTTTTCCGGGCACACGAATCCGAAGCGAGGTACCGGCTGCTCATCGGGGGCACGAGATCCGGGAAGACCTGGGCTATCCTGGAGTACCTCATCACCCTGGCTGTTCAGACCCCGGACCTGCGCATCACGATATTCCGTCAGGATTCAACAAGGCACACCGCCGGGGCAATGGCGGACTATCAGGACCTGCTGCGGGGGAAGTTCCGGGCGATAGCATCCCGGCTGCATTTCAATTCCGTGGACAAGACAACCCGGTTCCCTACCGGTAGCGTCATCCGGTTCGCCGGGGCTCAGGACATATTCAAGGCACACGGCCCGGCGCACGACATCCTGTTCCTCAACGAGGTCAACGAGATGTCATCCAAGGTCATCGACCAACTGGACATGCGTACCCGGGTCATGGTAATCGCGGACTGCAACCCGGTGGATATGGAGCACCCGTTCCTCAAGAAGTTGACGGCCGACCCCCGGACCATCATCGCCCGGACAACCTACCGGGACAACCCGCACCTGTCCCCGTCTCAGGTAGCCGTCATCGAGGGATACGCCCCAACCCCGGAGAACATAGCGGCCGGTACCGCGGACAAGTACCTCTACGAAGTCTACACCCTGGGCAAGCCCGCCCGGAGGGAAGGCGCGGTCTACGAAAACTGGGAGATATCCGACGAATGGCCTGCCCGGGATTCCTGCCAACGGTGCGCCTGGGGGCTGGACCTGGGTTTCGCAACGGACCCGACCGCGCTCATCTGCGCCCGGGTCAGGGGCACGGAGCTTTTCATCCGGGAGTACCTCTACGAATACGGCCTGCTCATCGCCCCATCGGAGTACGCCCCCGAAGTACCATCCCTTCTGCGACATCTGCAAGCCCTGCGATCCCGGATACACCCTGCGGATTTCATCTACTCGGAATCATCTCAGCCGGAATCCCTTACGCAACTGCGCCTGGCTAAACTGCCCATCATCCCGGCAACGAAAGGCCCGGGGAGCATCATCAAGGGCATCAACCGGGTCAAACGATTCAAGCTCAGGCCCTACCGGGGGAGTACCAACCTCATCGGCGAACTGCGGAACTACACCTGGCGTCAGAATCCCAACGGCTCATTCACCGACGCCCCCGTAGACCGGGATAACCACGCCCTCGACGCCCTGCGCTACGCCGCCCAGGGTTTCGCCCCGCTGCGGACCGACCGGGAGATATCCGCGGAGGATACATCCCCGGAGCAAGCCCTCATCCGGATGCTCGCCGCCCGCCGCAAGCCCCTGCACAAAGACCCGGAGGCTATCGTGATTTAATCCGGGAGATTGACACGAACCCATACCCGCGTTATAGTTACCCGCAAAAGGAGATTGCCGCCATGAGACTACGTCGACCGAAAACCAAGGATATCCGCAAGGTCCTTTCCGGGAAGGGGAACCCGCTCAGCTTACTCGACCCGCTCGCCGGGACAACCGACAAGCCCGAAGCATCCCCCGCCCCACCCCCGGCGGAGGTAACTCAGACCCCGGACCAGGAGCTCGACGACCGGGAGATCAATCTCAAGGCAGCCCGCAGGCGTAGACGCCGGGGCGCAGCCGGAACCCAGCTTACTCAACAGCCCATGCCCGGGCAACCCACCTTGGGGAGTGCAGGCAGATGACCCCGGAAAACCTTATCGACATTCAATCCCAGCTTACCGCCCGGAAAGCCCTCGTCGACGGGTACCAGCAGACGGTACTTGAATACGCAACCCCGTACGGAGTGCAGTCCGGGTCAGGTCAGATGAAGGACATCACCACGCATCCGGGCAGGTACGGCGTACTTTCCGATGCCGTCAAGACCTTGGCCGCAGGGCTCTACAGCAACACCCTCCGGGTAGGCGAACAATGGTATGCCCTCCAGCATCCGGATGCCGAGGTACGTAAAGACGAGACCGTCAACGACATCTATTCCCGGGCAACCGTTGTCACCCAGCAGATGCTCTACTCCAGCAACATCGCCGAGGCCATCCAGCCCGTACTCAGGTATTACGCCGCGGTAGGGTGCGGGTGTCTCTACACCTACGAGACCGACCGGGGAATCGCATTCAAGCCTTACAGCCCCCGGGACATATGCGTCGAGGACTCCCCGGACGGGGACCCGGCCATCGTCTCACGGGAAACCTTACTCACCAACGCCCAGGCAATCCAGTATTTCAACCGCGAGGGCGATCAGATCCCCGACTCCATCATCACGGAGCAGGCGGAGCCCACCTCCCGGTATCGTACCCACAAGTACCTCCACATCGTCATGGAGAACCCGGAATATATCCCGGGCAGCCGACTCAAGGGACATCTGGAATACATCGGGTACTGGATATGCCGGGACTTCGCAGACCGAATCATCCGGACCGAGGACCTGGACTACATGCCGTACGCGGTACCCCGGCAGGCGGTCGAGGACCAATACCCCTACGGCTACGGACAGGGGACCGAGGCCCTGGCGGATGCGCAGCTTTATAACCGGGCCATGGATGACATGCTGGACAGCATTGAGACAGCGGCTCACCCGCCTATCTTCCTCCCGGCAGGACTTTCCCGGGAGGATATCGACCTCAGGCCGAGGGCCGTCAACACCGGGCTCAACCCCGGCGAGGTACCCTTCGTACTTAGCACCGGCGGGGACCTAAACGCCTTATCCGCAGTCATCTCCGAGACCCGGTCAACCATTCAGGACAAATGCTTCGTCAACTTCTTCAACGCCTTGCGATCCGTTCCGGCAGGGATGACAGCCACCGAGGTATTGGAACGACAGGATGAGAAACTACAGCAGATTCTCCCGATTGTATCCGGCCTCATGTCAGGACTTTACCGGCCGATTGTCCGGAACACGGTCATCGCAGCCCTCAACGCGGGGCGGATACCCGGCGAGGAGGTACTCCGGACCCCCGACGGCCTGGATATCGAGTACTCCTCCCGCCTTGTATCCAAGCTCAAGGACCTGGAAACAGCTCACATGCTGGAGGTTGCACAGATTACCGGCACCCTGGAACAAGCAGCGGCCACCAGAACCGGGGCAGTTGTCATCGACCCGGTCAAATGGCTCCGGCGCATCGCCCGGAACAAGGGCCTGGACCCCGACCTCATCCCGGCGGAGCAGGACATCCAAGCCAACGCGGAACTCTACGACGAGGCGCAGGCCGAGGCATCGCAGCAGGCCGCCATTATGTCGTCTTTGGCACCCGCCGACCCAAACAAGGCCCCGCAACCGGGCAGCCCCCTGGACGTAGCCCGCCGCGGCATCTAACTTACGGATACGAATCAGCATGTCTACCGATAGCCCGCAGCCCACCAAGCCCAAGGAACACACGGACCTGTTCCGCCGGGTATTCAATACCCCCGACGGTACCAAGGTGCTGGCGATCCTGGAGGATGTATGTGGGTATCACCGCCCGGGATTCGCCCCGGACCCCCACACCCTGGCCTACCGTACCGGCCGACGCGACATGCTGGTCACTATCCGGCAGATTCTTTCCGGCAGTTAACCCCCGAACCCCTAGGAGATACAGCACATGGCCATCCTGACAGTCCCAGCAGCAGACGCACCCCCGGCGGCACCCCCGGCAGCACCCCCGGCGGCACCCCCGGCAGCACCCCCGGCAACCCCGGCAGCACCCCCGGCAACCCCGCCTACGGAACAGACCGCCTGGCACACCGCCCTCCCGGAGAACCTACGACAGGACCCGAACATCCTGAAGTACAAATCCATGGAGGATTTCGCAGCAGGCCACATCAACCTGGTAAGCAAGCTGGGTACCCGCGCCGAAGAACCCCCGGAAACCCCGGACGGGTACACCTGGAAGCCCCCGGCGGACGCCCCGGCGGATGAGGAACTCCTCAAGGCAGCCCGGACCCACCTCCACGGGCTGAAGCTCCCGGACTCCCAGGCATCCAAGGTCTTGGAATTCATTACCAAGAGTGCGGCGGAGGCAGCCAAGGCACAGGCGCAGGCAAACCAAAGCCAGGTCGAAGCGGAGTACACCCAATCCCTCGCGGACCTGAAAGCCGAATGGGGCGGGCAGTACGAAGCCCGGGTCGCAGCAGCCAGCAACGTCCTCGGTAAGTTCCCCGAACTCAAAGCCTTGTGCATCCAGGAATCCCTGGAGGACAGCCCGGCTTTCGCCCGGGTACTCGACATGCTGGCAAGACAGACGGCAGCACCGGGCGCCCCGCCTCCCCCGTCCGGAGGGGCATCCAGCCCGACAGCCCCGGCAGCCTGGCAGTCGCAGGTCGAAAATCTGAAAGCATCCCCGGCGTACTCCAACCCGGGGCACCCCGACCACCCGGCGGTACGCCAGCAGCTCATCGCCTTGTACGAACAGCGGTACAAGTAACCAACCCTTCATCCCCCCGGGTTCGTCACTCTCCTGGGGTTAAGCCCGAGGTCCGGATAGCCTGACGTAGGTTATCCGGGCCTCTTTTTCAGGGGGGCTTGACAACTGCACTCGAATGCAGTATACTTATTCTAAGCAAGAGCCCCGCACCCCGGGCCTTGGAATTGAGGACACCTCCTTCGGGAGCCCGACAGTCCGGGCCGAGATAGCGGATACGCCGGCGACGAACGTACCCAGTCTCAACTCAAGCAAGGAGCCTCACACAATGGCCCTCAATACTCACTGGAAATACATGTACGCCGATCTGGTCAGGGAACTGGCCGGGTCTCCCAACCGTTCCATCCTCAAAGAGTTCTGCGCCCGCGACACCAAGAAGGGCGAGGCCCAGTTGTTCGACGCCATCGGGGTGTTGGACGCCGCGAATCAGACGGCGCTGGCCAGCATTCAGGATTCCCGCAAGTATTTCGAGACCCTCACGGCCCCGGATGTCGCGGACCTGGTCAAGCTGCTCACCCCTCACAAGGAGATTCTCCGGCAGCGTACCCAAGGCGTCCCGGTTCGCATCGATACCGGCCACGTTTTCCGTTCGGAAGACGAAGTCGCAGAGGGTGCCATCTCCACGGGCAACGTCCTCAACACCTTGATGAAGACCATCTGGACCCGCGAGGACGCTCTGGTCATCGGGGCTCTGCGGGCTGCAACCCAGCTCCGGACCACGGGTGATCCGCATACGTTCGGCGCGGTTTCGTTCCCCGGCGGCCAGATCCTGGGCGCAGGCGGCGAGGTCACGGCCTACACCAAGGACGTACCCACGGCCATCAAGGCGGTGTTCGAGGCCAACTACATGGCGGACGAGCCCATCTACGTCCTCATCAGCCCGGCCACGAAAAAGGAACTCATCGACGCCTCCGGCGACAAGATCCAGAATCGGGACTTCGTCGAGAAATCGGAGTACTTCACCAAGGGTCGTCTCCCGGACATCCAAGGCTGCATTCACATCGTGCATCCGGCATGCCCGGACGACGAGGCCCTGGCCTGGACCAAGGAAGGCATCATGTACAACCAGGCCTCCCCGCTTGTCACCAAGATGGGCGAGGATCCCGGTCAGCGTTTCAACATCAACCTGATGGTCGAGGAGTTCGTCTCCTGCGTTCGTCTGGATGATAAGCGCGTCGTGCAGATCGCCATCGACCGTTCCACCTGATTCATCTAATCCGGTTGACCGCCGCGAGGTGCGGGTGCGTAAGGCCCGGCCTCCGGCGGTTGACCCGCTTAACAATACCGGAGGTTACCTCTTGGAAGTCCTGCTGCTGGGTTGCATGTCCGAGCCGACCGGCAACATCCCCCGGTGCCAGGAGTTATGGCATTGCAACGACAGTTTCCAGGTCTACCCCTACGAGGATTATCCTCCGGACATCATTTTCCAGGTACACGACGCCTCCAAACCCTGGGGTCGTAAATGGCCCGCCGACTGGCGCAAGCGGTACCTGAATTCGCAGGCCGACATCATGCTGATGCACCCGGACCCCTCATTCCCGAAGGGCCGGGTGCAGAGGTATCCGGCAGCTCACGCCCTGGATGACGCCCCGGCGGGCACCCTGAATTCAACCCTTGCCATGATGATCTGGTATGCATCCGCCCCGGCGCTGGGCATATCACGGGTTCACATCCACGGGTTCGCTCTCCGGGAACCGGAGTACACGATAACCATCCCGGGCGTTGTCCGGATGATTCGCCACGTAGAGAAGAAAGGCGTCCGGGTCACCTGCAGGTATCGCAAAGCCTGGGAAGCCTTGTATGATTTCATCGGGGCAGACGACGCCCCGACAACGATGGAGTATGCAGGCATCCGGGAGGCTGCCCGACGGAACGTTATCAACGACATAACAGGAGGGCTCCCCGATGCCTCAACCCTCACAGACCTTAACTGACGTAGTCAACATCGCCCTGGGTCTCCTCGGGCACAAGCCTATCCAGAACATCGAAACTCCGGGTCGAAGCCTGGAGGCGTTCCTCACCAGCGTTGTCACCAGCGCCATCCGCAGCACGCAGTCCACGTATCCCTGGCCTGAGCTGACGAAGGTTGTCCGCATCAACCCCCGGGAAGACCTGACCCTGGATGGATATACCCAGTATCCCCTGCCGACGGAGCTGCTCCGGATAGTCCACCTAAGCAGGGAAGCACCGTATCAACGCCGGGGCCCGATGTTGCTCACCACCGGCAGCGGAGAACTTACCCTGCATTACATCGCCTACAGCGACGACCCCGGGAACTGGTCGGAGTATCTCACCGAATGCATCTACACGGAGATGGCGGCCCGCCTTGCGATGCCCCTCACCCAGCGGTCAGCCCTAGCCGCCGACCTCAGGATGCAGGCGGAGACCCTCCTGCGGACGAAGGTTGCTCGGGCAGAACAGGAATCCAGGTCAGCCCAGGTCAAGGGCAGAGATTTCGAATACGTATCCATTCTCAGAGGTGGGTCCCAGGCACGCGACAACCGGATTAGGAGCAGGTAACAGATGCCGCCTAAGACATACCGATACTCGTTCAACACCGGGGAAGTAGCCCCGGAGCTATGGTTCCGCCCGGACATCACGGCAGCGTACGGGGCATGTCAGCACATGTTCAATATGCTCCCGACCCCGCAAGGCGCGGCCACCGGAAGACCCGGAACTACGCACATCGCAGACGTCAGCCAGGGGTATGGCCCGACGAATCCCTTGACGATACCGCTACGTTCCACACCCTTGGAACCGGAACGCCCGGCTCCCGGTATCCCGGCAAACGTCAACGACGTCACTTTGCGTCGCAAACCTGGGAGATGCTTCGCGTTTCCCGCCGGCGACGTCAGCTACACGGTACTGCTCACCTCGGACGACAACTCGGGGGCTCCGCCCGGGTCAACCCTCCGGGTATACAACCGGGAAGACGGCCGCCTCGTCTACGCGCAGACCGCACCCTGGACAAAGGACATGCTGGAGAACCTCCGGACCCGACACGTCAACGATATCCTGTACATATTCTCCCGGCAGGTACGCCCGAAGCGGCTCGCCCGGTACTCCGATACCGATTGGGAACTCCAGGACGTCCGTCTTTTCGGGGGACCTTACCTCCCGGCGGACTCCGACGAACAGATCCGGCTGGGAATCCCCGTCTGGGACATCCTTGAAACGTACGCGGAAGGAGACCTCGCCTGTGACGAAGACAAGATCTACAAAGCCCAGGGACCTACAACCGGCGACAGACCCCGGGACAACCCCTCGGCGTGGTTACCGGAAGTTCTGCTCACGGATACGGTGCTTACCGTGGATGTCCCGGCGGACACCGACGGCTCGATAGCGGATATCGGCAGGACCATCCGCATCTCCCAAGGGCAGGACAAGCTCATCCGGACGGAGTGGGGCTCAGGCGCTACCGAAGGCAGCATCCTAGGACCCATCCCGGTCAACGACGCAGCCATCGTCACCACATCCGGCATCTGGGCGGGGGATATCGAACTCCAGCTCAGCCCTGACGACGGAGAGACCTGGGAAACCCTGGTAACGTTATCCGCGGAGGGCGACAAGAACTTCGATAACCGGGTAGTCACCGGCGACCTCGGCGGCCTGGCTCGTATCCGCCTGGCTCGTAGGACGGCGGCTACCGGGGACAACGGCTTGAACATCACGCTGTCCGCCCCGGGCGTACAGCAGGCTTACGTAGAGATTACCGGGTACTCCTCCTCGACCTGGACGGTCAAGCTCCTCACCCCGGTACTATACAACCGGGACACAACGGACTGGGCGTTCTCCGCCTTCGACCCCGTTCGGGGATGGCCGGGTCTGGGCACGTTCTTCCGCAAGCGGTTGTACCTGGCATCCGGACCCTTGTCCGGGTTGACGTTCTATTCCAGCGCCATCGACGACTTCGAGGACTTCCGACTGGGGGTCAACCCCGACAACGCCCAGGAATTCACCCTGGACAGCACCACCCGGGCGGAGATTACCTGGATGGTACCGCTTCGGGAGCTGGTCATCGGTACCGATATCGGCATCCACGTCACCCAACCCGCTGCGGCGGAGGCCCGCCTGGTATCCCTCTACGGCAGCGCAGCGGTCGAGGCAGCCGTATCCGACGAATCAATCTACTACGCAGCCCGAGGCGGCCGGAGCATCATCCGGCTTACCTACAACAACGAGACCGTATCCCAGGACATGCTTATCGGGTCCGATGCGACGGTCTTCAGCCCGCACCTCTTCCGGCATTTCGAGCCGGTGCAGATGGTCTGGGCGAATATCCCGCATCCAACCCTGCTTGTTGTCCGTCGGGACGGCGCCCTGATCACCCATACCATCAACGTCGAGCAGCAGGTACGGGCCTGGGGGCGGGCATCCGTAGGGCATCTCATCGATGTAACGGTCAACCGGAGCGCAGGCACCGGGGACGACGTCAACCTGCTTACGTACCCCGGAGGCGACAGCGGTACTCTCCAGCTCCTTAGCATGCGTTCGACCAATCCGGACCTGGACGGGATGCGCTCCCTGGATGTGTTTGAGGGCGACGCTGCCGAGGGTATCTACCTCCCGGGCGACGTTCGGGCCGTCAACTACCAAGGGTACGACGCCATCGGCTCCGGTCTTCCGGAGGAATGCGTAGGCCCGGCGGTCTTCATCCGGTTCCATACAGCGCCCGTCGGGGATATCATGTACGAGGACAACCGCCTACTGCTCCCGGTATCCGCGGACGGACGGACGTTCTGGCTTAACCGGACGACGTATCCGACGGTCACCCCCGAGTACCCCTCCGTATTTGAGGACGGGGTAGCCCGCACACCTATCGCGGATTACATCCGCCTTACCCCGAGGGTCATCCGGTTCTCAGACCCGGGGGCATCCTACGACGTTACGACGACCGAGGGGCTCAACGCCGGCATCATCTCCCCGGTCCGCGGCAAGGACCTCTGCATCCTGGCTCCCGGCGGGTACTCCGTCACGGGCATAGACGAATCCGACTGGGAGGAAATCACGCCCTGGCAGGTATGCTTCCCGCAGCTCCCCGATATCCTGGACGACGCAGCCGTTGCCAACGGCAAGGCTACCGCAGGCGAGGCCTACACCAGCCTCCTGGACACCACGGACCTCATTGGCAGCCCCGACATGGGCGGACCCGGGCGTACCTGCAGGGCTACCCGCTGCGAGTTGTACCTGGTGGACACCCTCTCCGGGGAGGTTTCGACAGACCAGGAATCCTACGACAGTATCCTGCAGGACGATTCGACGCAGTTCATCGGGCAGGCACTCCCGGTGTTCACAGGCAAGCAGGTCATCCCCAGCGTTCACGGCTGGACGCACGACCAGGGCCTTATCGTAACCATCCGGAAGACAGGTCCGGATAAACTCACGGCGGCAGCCATCGGCATAACCGTCGTCGCGGAGGATTAAGCATATGAGCGGTATGTCAGCAGGTGAGAAGATGCAGGTCATCGGCACCATGGTCGAGATGGGCGGGCACTTCGGCGAGGCCTGGCATCATTCCAGGAACTACAAGCGCAAGTCCAAGCAGACCCGCCTTGACGCACAGGCCCGGTGGAACAACATCCAGTTGCAGGCCCAGGCCATGGAGACCGACCGTATCTACAACGCGAATCTGGAACGCCGGATAAACGATTTCGCAAGAGGCGCGGACAAGGAAGCCCTTGCCGGCAGCGGACTTTCAGGGGAGACCCTCAACCTGCTGCAGGCAACCGCGGATACGTCAGCGGAGAAGGACGTCCGGGAGCGCAGCCGGCAGGTACGCGGGGAGATCAACCTGCTCAAGCACGAGCAGACCCTCACCATGGTAGCAGCCCGGAATGCCCGCAAGGCACTCCGCCACGAGCGCGACCTCAAGGTGACCAACTCCATCATATCCGGGATATCCGCCGGGTTCTCAACCTCCATGGACCTGTTGAACAACCGGATAAGCTCCGGACAGATGCAGGGCGGCCAGCAGGGAGCAGGCGGAATGTCCGGCGGCTCGGGCGGCGGGGCATCCGGAGGCGGCGGGGCATCCGGAGGCGGCGGAGCCGCAGGCGGAGGCGGAGCAGGATGAACAACCCCCGGCATTTCTACAGCGAACAGGTAGCCCTCTCCAGCAATACCGACATGTGGGCTACCCCGCAGGATACGTTCGACGCCTTGAACGAGGAGTTCGGGCCGTTCGATCTGGATGTCTGCGCAACGGCTGACAACGCGAAATGCACCTTGTACTACACCGAGGAGCTGAACGGCCTGAACCAGCCCTGGCTGGGACGCTGCTGGATGAATCCCCCGTACGGTAGGACCATCAAGGCCTGGATGCGCAAGGCCTACGAGGCATCCCTGAACGGGGCCCTGGTCGTATGCCTGGTACCGGCCCGAACGGATACCGCCTGGTGGCACGACTACGCGGCAAAAGGTACCATAAGATTTATCCGCGGGCGACTCAAGTTCGGGGGATGTCGCAATTCAGCGCCCTTCCCGTCCGCAGTTGTCATCTTCGGAAACAACAAGGAGCAACCGTAATGTTACAGAGAAACGTACTCCCCGGGCAGACCGCCCGGACCGCCGCTCCGTCTTCGGAGATGTACGACAAATCCCGGATGGGTCTGTTGGACGCGGTCCACGCCCGGAACGCAGGCGCAGCCCAGATCATCCAGCGGGAGGGTAAGGTTGTCCAAGGCAAGGGCAAGGAGATGCACGCCGCTCAGCAGCAGGCTAAGAACCAGCAGGAGCAGGAGCAGGGCGACGCTGACCTGGCGCAGGCGAACGCCTACCGGAACAAGCGCATGTCGGATGCGGACATCGAGGCCGAGGGTACGCAGGACCCGGCAGAGCGCAACCGTATCTACGACGAGGCCATCAAGGACGTAGACGCCTACGGGGATGGTTTCGGCGGTCAACCCAAGGGATTCAATCAGTACGACCCGAACTGGGACGGTACCCAAGGACAGGCCCAGCCCAGTATCCCCAACTTCCGGAGTGACCGGGCGAAACAGGCCTGGCGGAACCAATGGATTCAGCAGCGGGAAACCCTCCGAGGTAAGACCGAACTCCAGAATTTCCGCATGGATAAGCAGGCGACCGGTACCCGGTACGATACCGCGGACCAAGCGGCCATCGACACCGTCATCGACGCCCCGACCGCAGCGCAGGCCTACGGACTCATCGACGACCACGCCCGAGCCCGGGTAGACGCAGGCCTGTTCTCTGAGGCGGACAAGGCCCAGTACATGGCCCGCGTAGACCGGGAACTTTCCAACCGCATCGTCCAGGCGGAGTTCACGGACATGGCGATAACCGTCCGGGAGATGACATCCCGGGAGGTCACCGCCGAGGACGAGGCCACGTACAAGTCGATGGTGAAGGATTTCGAGGCCACCCTTGCCGAGCACCGGGATAAGCTGGGTGACGAGCTGGTACTCCGGATGGTAGGGCGGGCGGACGACCTGGGTAACCAGCTCAGCACCGCCAACCGGGCGAGAGCTGCCCAGGAGCGTATCCTCCGTCAGGAAGAGGAGAAGATGTACACGGACAGCATCGTCCGGGAACTGGGCCTGGCCCAGCCGGATTACGCCCGCCTCCTGGACATGGTCAACGCCGAGGAATCTCCGGTACTTGGACACGACCGCCGCAGGCTCCGGAACATGGTAATCGACCAGATGGAAAAGGATTCCGACCCGAAGAAACTCCCGGCAACCAATCCGCAGGAGTACGAATCCCTTTGGGAGGATGTCTACAGTTACGATCCGGATACCGACCCGAGCGGTAAGGGCCGGTTCGAACTCTTCGGCCGCATCAGCGGGATGGCAACCGGTGAAATCCGGACGGAGCTTGCCGGGGAACTCCGCCGCAGGGTCAATATGAAAGTGGACGGCCGGACTCCGGCGGCAACCCGCAAGTACGTCGCCCAGCGGTCGACAGAAATCTCAGGCCTGCTCAACGTAGCCCCGCCCGAGTGGACCGGTATCTGGAACAAGGAATGGGACAAGCGCAAGCACCTGGGCCTATCCTACAGCCAGCGGGCAGTTGCTATGGCATCGGTTATGGAGGACGTGGACAAAGCCCTGGCCGAGGGCAAATCGATTCAGGACATCGAGAACCTTATCAACAACCACCCGGTCTACATCCGGGCGCAGGAACGTCGGAATCTGGGGAACCTGTACCACGATTACATGCAGGGCAATCAGGATACCCGGCTGGAGAATACCGACATCCCGTTGGAATTCCGCCTGGTTCCGGGTATGTTCGGTAGGGAGGAATCCGAGCTGGACAACACCGGCCGAATCAACCTGCGGCCCGGTAGTCGAATCGCAATACCGTTACCCCAAGGAGTTGAACCCTGATATGAGCAGCCCCCACACCCCGATGTCTATCGAAAGGTTCCACACCGGCTCCTCCAGGCAGACCTTATCCGGTCGGACGGTACTCCCCGGGCAGACCCCCGAGGCGCCGGCCGCCCCCGCTCCGCAAACCCGGACCTGGGATGTGACTAACGACGACCTTAACCGGTTCAGAACCCGGGGTCTCCCCGAGACAATCAAACCCGGGGACGAGCTTCGGGTGGTACCGAGCGTTCAGGAGATGAGCAGGGTCAACCTCTTCAAGGACATCTCATCCGGAGTCAGGTTCGAGGACGACAAAATGGCGGCTATCACAAGGGCCTTCATCGTAGACGCAGGGGGCTTCGACCCGGCCGAGGCCGAGGATGTATCTACGGATCATCTCATCGAGTTCTTTTCAGGAGAGCGCATGAGCCCGGAGGCCTTCGTCACCCGACTCCGGGAGACCGTCTTCAACCCCCAGGACATGGACGCCCCGATTCAAACAAAGCCGGGTATCGTCTCAAGGGTCATGAGCTGGGCAGGTCGTCAGATTACCGGGGACAGTCCGCAGGCGCCTCCGACCACAACCCGGCGGGAAATCCTGCAGTACGGCAAGCAGGCGCTCAGCCCTATGGCGCAGGCGGAGGCTCTCCGGATTCACATCGCCGGTAACATCAACGAACTACGTCTCCAGCAGCTCAGCCGGGACGAGCTGAATTACCTCCCGACCTACATCCAGGCACTCTCCGTTCAGACGGACCCGGGAATCCTCCGGCAGATCTACGACGCGGCATCGGATAAGATCGGGCAGACCGCATCCGGAATCGGGGCCACCCTGTCCACCGGGCGGAACGACGGCGTAGGTACCTACCTCCGGTTCCGCAAGGACATCCCGAATCTGGACAACCTGCTATCCGAGGACGGGTTCACGAACCCCGGGGCCCCCGAACTTGCTAAGCTCCGGGAAATCTTCGGCACGGGCGACGGCCTCCAGCAGGTAGGCAGACAGCTCACCCACAGCCGGGATATGTACCAACAGCGTCAGGATATCCGCAGACTCACAGAGGCTCTCCGGGAACGGTACGACCAGAACATCGCCGAGGAGATAATCACCGGCGGGATATCCGTAGGCCTGGATATCGGCAGCCAGCTCCTGGTAGCGAAAGCCGGGGCTTTGGCCGGCGGACCTGCCGGCGCAGCGACCGCATCCATCACCTACAACGCCGCCCGATTCTCCGGGGATTTCGAGGACCAGCTTATCTACGACTACGGGGTAACTCCCGATATGGCCGAGGCAATCGCCATCCCGACGGCCGTCGCCTACGCCTGGCTGGGTAAAGTGCAGGCGGGTAAGTTCGCCGAGTTTTCCAAGTCGCAGGTATTCGTCGACGCATTCAAGGGCAATTTCAGTAAGGAGTTGGCGAAGAACAGCTTGAAGACCGGGGTATCCGCCTACCTGTTCGAGGTCGGAGTCGAGGGCCTGCAGAAGTCCGCGGAAGAAGCGGCAAAACAAACCCTCCGGGTACTCGGCGAGGAAGGTCTCAAGGACTACGGTATCACCGACTCCGTCGAGGCGGTCCTTACCGAGATGGTGGAAGCCGCCAAGGGTATGCTCATCCCGGTAGGCGCAGCCGGCGTAGTCGGGAACATCCGACGCGGGGCCAGGACCGGGGCGATAGCCCGGCAGACGGAAGCCAACGCACGCCTAGCCAAGGCAGCCCTGGATGCCGAGGCAGCCTGGGATGCCGACACCCCGGACATCGGCAGCGAAACACCTACCAGCACCTTGGACCGGGAGAACATCCTGGAAGGGTCCGCCCGGGTACTTGC
>Ga0209498_1001194_pt1 | contig 15985 bp, 12 predicted proteins | sample WalLakDeSediment_FD_184131 | JGI IMG/M metagenome (GOLD analysis project Ga0209498, IMG submission 184131) | Lake sediment microbial communities from Walker lake, Nevada to study Microbial Dark Matter (Phase II) - Walker Lake 11/02/13 Deep... | ecosystem: Environmental > Aquatic > Freshwater >... | reverse complement strand
GTGTACTACAAGCCGTACATGAACTGGGTCTGGGCGGGCGCGATCCTGATGGGCCTGGGCGGATTCCTGGCCGCCACCGACCGCCGCTACCGGGTCCGCGTGCGCCGCGAGGAGGACCTGCCGGAGATGGCAGAGAAGCCCTCCGTTAAGACCTCCACGGCCTCGGTGTAGCGAGGTGGCGATGCGCATTCGGTCTCTGCTGCCGTTCCTGCCCGTCCTGGTGCTGGTTGTGCTGGTCGGCGCGCTGGCGGGCGGGCTCATCTGGAACATCGGCAACGTGCCGGAGCCATTGGTCGGCAGGGAGGCCCCCGCCTTCGACCTGCAGCAGCTGCGCGACCCGGAGGCGCGGTTCACCCGCGCCGACATGCTCGGGCAGCCCGCGCTGGTCAACGTCTGGGCCTCCTGGTGCAGTACCTGCAGGCAGGAACGCCGGACGCTGGTCGCACTCGACCGCATGGGTATCCCGATCTTCGGTCTGAACTTCCGCGACGACCGGGAGCAGGCCGTGGCTTACCTCGACAGCGGCGGGGACCCCTTTGCCGCGGTGGGGTTCGATCCGTACGGCCGCGCCAGTGCCGACTGGGGCGCACACGCGACGCCGGTGACCTTCCTGGTCGACCGTCACGGCGTGGTCCGGTTCAAGCATGTCGGTCCGTTGCACTCCGACCTGGTGAACCGGCAACTCATCCCCCTCTACCGGCAATTGCAGGCCGAATCCTGATCGGTTCCGCCTGTTCTTCCCGATTGTCCAATGATTGCGCCTTTGGCCTGACGGCGCGTAACCTATTTGATACGCGGAGTTCCGAATGACCCTGTTCTACATCCTTGCCACTGCCCTGGTGGTCCTGGCTCTGGCGTTCCTCTTCGTGCCCCTGATTCGCCCGCGCCGTAGCGTTGAGCAGCGCGTGGAAGACCCGGGTACCGCAACGGGCCTTTCGATCTACCGAAGTCAGTTGGCCGAACTGGATGCCGATCGCCAGAATGGGGTGATCTCCGAGGCCCAGTACCACGCGGCGCGGCTGGATCTGCAGCGCGGCCTGCTGGAGATGTCCGGGAACGAAGAGCTGCACGGGAAGGCCGGACGTTCCTGGCGCTGGCCGGCAGGGATCGGGGCCGTGGCCTTGCTGCCGGTCCTTGCCGCCCTGATCTATCAGGGCTTCGGGGGCGGCCCGGCGGCGCTGGATCCGCTCCAGCGCGACGCGCAACAGGCGTCCGCGGCCGATACGCCGGCGGACATGGAGATGATCGTCGCCACGTTGCGCGAACGACTGGACCAGTCCCCCGACGATCCCGTCGGCTGGGCCCTGCTCGGGCGCGTCTACAAGGCCATGGGTCGAAATCGGGCGGCGGCGCAGGCCTATGCCCAGTCCATCGAGCATGGTGGCAACCACGACGCGGAGATCCTGATCGATTATGCGGATGTGCTGGGAAGCCTGACCGGCGGCGACCTGGAAGGGCGGCCGCGGGACCTGATCCGGCGCGCACTGGAGATCGAGCCGGATCACGTGACCGGACTCTGGCTGGCGGGTACCGCCGATTTCCGCGTCGGCAACTATGAAAGTGCCCGCGAGCACTGGGCGCGGCTGGCGCGCCTGCTTCCGGCACAATCGGAGAACGGAGCGATCATCCGGGCCAACCTGGCCGAGCTGGACGCACGCCTCGCTGCCCAGGAATGAGATCGTGCCATCATCTGTGCACCAAAACGGAAATGCCGCCGAAATAACCATCTATGCTTAGTCGGTGATACTCCGTCTGGACCGTTCGGGTCCTGCCCGGTGATGTTCGAGGGTCCCTATGCTTGGTGGAATTGACCGGTCGCTGCTCTGGCGCATTGGCCTTGCCCTTTCGTTGATCGCGGCCATGGCCCTGCTCGGTATCACCTCTTCGGTGGTGATCGCCGAGAAGGTGCGTGGCGCGGCTACGGCCATCAACCACGCGGGGACGCTGCGCTACTCGACCTACGATGCAACCACCGCCATGCTGAGGCCGCAGGGTGCGGACAGCGAGGCGCAACGGCGCGAGATCGAAAGGGCCATGGACCGGTTCGAGAAGCATTATGCGGGCGATCCTCTCTCGCGCATGGTGCCAACGAGCGCCTCGCACCCCGCTCGATTGGCCTACGAGGAGATCGGCCGTATCTGGGAGGCGGACGTGCGCCCCATGCTGCTGAGCGCAACGGGTCGTACCCCGGATTCCGCTGCCTATGAGCAGATGCGCGAAGTGATCGACGATTTCGTGCACCGGGTGGATCGCATGGTCTTCCTGCTCGAGCGACGAACCGAGGCCCAGGTGCAGTCACTGCGCATCGTGCAGGGCATCAAGCTCCTTCTGACATTGCTCATTATCTTCTTCACCGTGTGGATCCTGCGCCGTGACGTCGTGCATCCGCTGAAGGAACTGCTGCTCGGCGCGCGGGCGCTGCGCACGGGTGATTTCAGCCGGAGGATCAGGCATACGGGGGAGGATGAGCTCGGCCAGCTTGGTGGTGCATTCAACCTGATGGCGCAGGATCTGTCGCGTTCCTACGAAGAGCTGGAGCGGCGGGTGCAGGACAAGACCCGCGCCCTGGAATACAGCAATCGCGCACTCGAGTTGATGTACCGTTCCCTGAGCCATCTGCACGACGGTACGCTTTCCAGGGCCAACTACACCGAGACCCTGCGCGAGATGGAGAAGCTACTCGGTTTCGGCAGCGCTAGCCTTTGCCTGCTGGAATCGGACGGCCGCAAGGGCTTCCGTCTGGCCGATTCCGGGCATGAACCCGGTTTCATCGGCCCCCTTTGCCAGCGGCATTCCTGTGCGGATTGCATCGGGATGGCCCACGGCAAGGTGCATTTCGGGGCCGAGACAGAAGACGATGGCGGGCGGATCCTGTCGATTCCGCTGTTCGACGGCGCGGAGATCCTGGCATTGCTGCAGATGGAGGTGCCCCAAGGCGTCACGCCGGAGCCCTGGCAGCTGCAACTGGTGGAGGCCATCGCACGGCACCTGGGAATCGCGATTGCGAGCCAACGCAGGGCCATCCAGGGTCGGCGGCTGGAGTTACTGGAGGAGCGCGCCGCCATTGCCAGGGAATTGCATGACTCGCTGGCACAGGGCTTGAGCTACCTGAAGATCCAGGTCACCCGGGTGCATGCGGCCTCGGCCGCACAAGACCGCGCTCAGGTCGACGCGGCATTGCGGGAGCTGCGCGAGGGGCTCAACGCTGCCTACCGGCAGCTACGGGAGCTCTTGACGACCTTCCGCATCGGCATCGACGCGGCCGGCCTCAGTTCCGCGCTGGAGGAGACCGTCGCCGGGATCACGGCACGTGGATCCCTGTATGTGGAATTGGACAACAAGCTGGCGGATGGCGAACTCGGCATCAACGAGGAGGTGCATGTGCTGCATATCATCCGCGAGGCACTGTGCAACGTGCAGCGCCACGCCCAGGCCACGCGGGCGCGGGTGGCTCTGGAATGGGCCCCAGACCAGCAAGTCTGTGTCGCCATTGTCGATAACGGCATCGGCCTGCCCGATGAGCCCGTCAAGACAGAGCACTACGGGCTGTCCATCATGCTGGAGCGGGCAGCCCAGATGAACGGCGAACTGGATATCGGTGCAGCTCCGGAAGGTGGGACACAGGTCAGGCTCCTGTTCCGGCCGGTTGGCCTGGCGGAACCGGAGCGGGATGTTCGTCAGATCGAAGAGGAGGTCATCTGAGATGCCTATACCCGTGCGTCTTCTGGTCATCGACGACCACCCCCTGTTCCGCCGGGGTGTGCGCCAACTGGTGGATATCGAGGGCAGTTTCGAAGTGGTGGGGGAGGCCAGTTCCGGGCCTGAGGGCATCGAGCTTGCAGGGCAACTGCAACCGGACCTGGTGTTGCTGGACCTGAACATGGATGGCATGGATGGCAACGAGACCCTGCGTGCGCTTCGCGCAGCGGGGTGCACGGCAAGGGTGGCGATGCTCACCGTCTCGGACCAGGAAGACGATCTGGTCAACGCCTTGCGTGCCGGCGCAGATGGCTACCTGCTGAAGGACACCGAGCCCGAGGAACTGCTGCGGCAGTTGCGGCAGATCGTGGATGGCCGACTGGTCCTGACGGAAGGACTCACGGAGCACCTTGCACGCGCGATGCGCCGGCAGGAGGAGCCTGCGCCGGCCGGGCAACCCAGGCTGACACCGCGTGAGCGGGAGGTGCTGGACCTGATCGCCAGCGGTCTCAACAACAAGCTGATCGCGAGGGAACTCGATCTCAGCGAGGGCACCGTGAAGGTGCACGTGAAGCACCTGCTGAAGAAGCTCGGCCTGCGCTCACGGCTCGAGGCGGCGCTCTGGGCGGTCGAACGGAGGTAGCCGTTGTCCGATATCGCTCAAGCAGCGGCTCCCGGCAGGTGGGTCGCGATCTCCGCGGCGCGCAGGTGCGGCTGCTGGCGGAAGTAGTCCGACAGGTGACGGTAGATCTCCGGCAACGTCTCGCGCAGATAGCCGGGCGCGAAGAAGAAATACTCGCAGGCCACGGCCAGGAATTCCGCGGGGTCGGTCGCGGCGTAGGGATCGATCGCGGGGTCCTCGCCGCGTTCGATCTCCTCGCGCAGGGCCTCGTAGGCCGCGCTGAAGGCGGCAGTCCAGGTCCCCGCAGACATGCTCGCGGGCAGTGGCGGGAAGCCGTTGACGTCACCATTGCCGGCGTCCAGGGTGTGTGCCATCTCGTGCACGATCACCGCGCCGTCGGCGGCGATGTCGTTCCAGGACAGGATCACCGGGCCGCGTTCCCAGGCCTCGCCTGCCTGCGGCACGACCGCCTGGTGGTGCACGCCGGCCTCGTCGACCCACTCCTGCTCGGGGGCGAAGGTGTCCGGATAGACCAGCACCGTCTGCCAGTCGCGGTAGGCATCGATGCCGAGGTGCAGAATGGGCAGGCAGGCATAGGCGCTGATCAGGTGGCGCTGCCAGGGCAGCAGTTCAAGGCCGATCCCCTTGAATGTCTTGCGCGCGAGGAACTGACCGATGCGCTCGCGCAGCGCCTCCGCCTCGTCGGCTGACAGCAGTTCGATGAACGGTACACTCGCGCGCAGGGCGGCCCACTCCGGATCGGTGAGCGTCACCGGGGCTGCCGGGGCTGGCAGCAGGCGCCGTCCCAGGCCCTGGAACAGATTTCGGAGATCCTGAATCATGTCTTCACTGTAACCAAAGTGACCGCGCATGGTCATTGCGGTATGTTCCGCAGCTTTGTTGGCCGGGTAAAGGATTCAGACGTGGCGAGTATGGAAGGCGATCTGCAGCACCTGATGCATCAGCTGGGCGAACGCCTGGTGCCGGACCGGTTGCGCGGCCGGATCGGGTTGGAGAAGGAGACGCTCAGGGTGCAGGCGGCCGGATCGATCGCCCAGACACCGCATCCGCCCCCCTTGGGTTCGGCGCTGACGCACCCCTACATCACCACGGACTACTCCGAGGCCTTGCTGGAACTGGTGACGCCGCCGTTCGACGACGTGCGCGAGACCCTCGGCTTCCTCCAGGACCTGCAGGCCTTTGCCGCGGCACGCATCGGCGACGAACTGCTCTGGGCCACCAGCATGCCCTGTGTGGTCAGCGGCGAGGAATCGATCCCGGTCGCCCAGTACGGGCACTCCAATGCGGGACGGATGAAGACCATCTATCGCATCGGACTGGGGCATCGCTACGGCCGGTTGATGCAGGTGATCGCGGGGGTGCATTTCAATTATTCGCCCCAGCCTGCCTTGTGGCCGGTGCTGGCCGACCTGCGCGGCGAGGCCGACGCCCGTGACTTCCGCGACCGGTGCATGATGGGCATGATCCGCAACCTGCTGCGCTTCGGCTGGATGGTGCCCTATCTGTTCGGGGCCTCGCCCGCCGTCTGCAATTCCTTCGTGGACGGACGTGGGGCGAAGCTCGAGGACTTCGACGACGACAGCAGCTATCTGCCGATGGCCACCAGCCTGCGGATGGGCGACATCGGTTACACCAACCGCAAGGAGGCGGACACCGGCATCAAGGCCAACTACAACTCGCTGGCCGAGTACGTCGAGAGCCTGCGCTGCGCGATCAGCACCGAGAGTGACGAGTGGGCGCACCTCGGCGTGAAGGTCGACGGCGAATACCGCCAGCTGAACGCGAACATCCTGCAGATCGAGAACGAGTACTACAGTTCGGTGCGGCCCAAGCAGCCGCTGGAGCGCTTCGAGAAGCCCACCGATGCCCTGGAATCCCGCGGCATCGCCTATGTCGAGCTGCGGTCGGTGGACGTGAATGCACAGCACCCGCTGGGAGTCGACGAGAGCCAGTTGCGCTTCCTGGAGGCCTTGTGCCTGACCGCGATGCTGATGCCCAGCGCGCCGCTGTCGGAGACCGCCATGGCGGACATCGACGCCAACCTGCTCGCGGTGGCCCACCGGGGCCGCGAACCGGGCCTGGTGCTGCGCTGCGAGCGCGGACCCATGCCGTTGCAGGAGCTGGCCCGCGAACTGCTGACCCTGATGCGCCCGGTGGCCGCGATGCTGGACCAGGGTCTCCCCGGTGATCCCTACCGCCGTTCGCTCAGCGAACAGTGGGGCAAGGTGGAACAGCCGGCGCTGACCCCCTCGGCGCGCATGCTCGAGGACATGATGGCGCGGGAGGAGGGCTTCTACCGGTACGCCCGGCGTCTGTCCGAGCAGCATCGAGAGGCCTTCCGCAGCAACTGTCCGCTGCCCAGGGAGGCCGAACTGACCGAACTGGCGCTGCATTCGCTGACCGAACAGGCTGCCATGGAGGCCAGCGACCGCTACGATTTCGACAGCTTTCTGCGGCGTTACTTCGATGGCAGCCTGGTGGGGTTGTCCGGGGTGCGTACCTTCATCCGGTGACCAAGAAAATATGGAGTGCGGGAGCTCGCTCCCGCTTTTACGGCACGAGGCCCAGGCCCAAGGCCAAAGCGGGAGCGAGCTCCCGCACTCCATATCCGCATGTGGAACGCCGGTGACCTCTCCAGCCATTGTTTGGAATTCTGGTCTGTTCGCGTGGTCTTTCTGGAGAGGCAGCGCTGCATTGCGCCGATCATCGGCAGGTGTTGATGGATGCTGCTCGCGCGACAGCCGGTCCCTGTGTGAGACTGCCCCGTTGATCGTGACCCTTGAGGACTCCTGCCCATGCCCGTGACTCTTTGCCCGGCTCTTCCCGGCCTCTTTCAGAAGGGTGTGTCAGGTTGAAGGCCTTCCTCGTCCTCGTTGTGCTGGCCGTGCTGGCGGGTGGTGGCCTCTGGTTCTGGTCCACCCAGGATGGCGGGGTCACCAACGCGAGCCCGAGCGCCGGGGCGACGGGCGATCGGCGTATCCCGGTGCGGCTTGCCACTGCCACGCCGCAGCGTTTCGAGACCGTGCTCGAGTCGCTGGGTACCGCTCAGGCCAATGAGTCGGTGACCATTACTGCGTCGGTCACGGCCAACGTCTCCGAGATTGGCTTTCGTGATGGTGAAGAGGTCGAGGCCGGCCGTATCCTCGTGCGTCTGGCGTCGGCGGAGGAATACGCCGAGCAGCGCGAGGCCGAGGTCTCGCTGGCCGAGCAGCGGCGGGAACTGAACCGGATTCGCGGCCTCGCCGCGGACGGTATCGTGGCGCGGCAGCAGGTCGACCAGCAGCGCTCACGCGTGGAGGAGGCCCAGGCCCGGCTGGCGGCGGTGGAGGCACGCCTGTCCGACCGCGTGATCCGCGCGCCGTTCTCGGGTGTGCTGGGACTGCGCCGGGTCAGTACCGGGTCGCTCGTCACGCCCGGCACCGCGGTGGCCGAACTGGACGACATTTCCGTGATCAAGGTGGACTTCACCGTTTCCGAGCAGTACCTGGGCGCGATCCAGCGTGGCATGCCGATCGAGGCACGCAGCATCGCCTTTCGGGACCGTGTCTACCGCGGTGAGGTCACGGCGACCAGCACGCGCATCGATGTGGCGACCCGAACGCTGACGGTGCGCGCGGAGATCGATAACGCGGACCGTGAGCTGCGCCCGGGCATGCTGTTGACCACGCGTCTGCCGCTGGATCCCGCGGAGCGGCTCGCGGTGCCCGAGGGCGCTTTGGTGGCAACCGCCGACCAGCACTTCGTGTTCGTGGTCGACGCCGATGGCAAGGCGCGCCGTCAGGAGATCCGCATCGGTCGGCGCCAGCCTGGCATCGTCGAGGTCCTGGAGGGGCTGTCGGAGGGTGACCGGGTGGTGGAGCAGGGGACGCTGCGGGTGCGTCAGGGCAGCGAGGTGCGGGTGCTCGGAGAGGACGCGGCATGATCATCTCGGACATCGCCAACCGCCGACCGGTGCTCGCGGTGGTCTTCAACCTGCTGCTGGTCACCTTCGGCCTGATCGCCTATCAGCAACTGCCGCTGCGCGAGTACCCCGATATCGACGCACCGATCATCACCGTGCAGGCCGATTACCCCGGGGCCAGCGCCGAGATCATCGAGCGTGAGGTGACCCAGCGCCTCGAGGACCGGATCGCAGGCATCGAGGGCATCCGTTACATCCAGTCGTCGAGTCGGGACGGGCGCTCGTCCATCACCGTGGAATTCAGCCTGAACCGCGACATCGACGCTGCCGCCAACGATATTCGGGAGGCCGTGTCCCGGGTGGTGCGATTCCTGCCCGACGAGGTGGATCCGCCTCAGGTGACTAAGGCCGATGCGGACGCGAACCCGATCCTGTGGCTGAACCTGTCCAGCACGACCATGGATGGCCTGGAACTGGCGGACTATGCGCGCCGCTACCTGGTCGACCGCCTGTCCGTGGTCGATGGCGTGGCATTGGTGCGCCTAGGCGGCGCCAGGCGCTACGCCATGCGCATCTGGGTGGATCGCGAGGCCCTTGCCGCCCGGAACCTCACCGTCGCCGATATCGAGGACGCCCTGCGCCGGGAGAACGTCGAGTTGCCGGCGGGCCGGATCGACTCGCTGGACCGGGAGTTCAAGGTCCGGGTGGACCGCATGTACCGCACCGCCGAGGACTTCGCCAGCCTGGTGATCAAGCGCGCCGACAACACCCATCTGGTGCGCTTGGGCGAGATCGCCCAGGTGAACGTGGGTTCCGATTCCGAGCGCACGGAGTTCCGTGGCAACGGCGAGGACATGGTGGGACTGGGCATCATTCGCCAGGCCAATGCCAACGTGCTGGATGTCGCCAGCGGGGTGAAACGAGTCGCGCAGGATCTGCAGGATCAGTTGCCCGACGGCACCTCGCTGGTGGTGACCTACGACAGCTCGGTGTTCATCGAGGGTGCGATCCGCGAGGTCTACATCACGCTCGCGATCGCCACTGCGGCGGTGGTACTGGTGATCTACCTGTTCCTGGGCAGCTGGCGGGCCACCCTCATTCCCGCAATCACGGTGCCTGTCGCCATCACCGCGGCCTTCATCGGCATTGCGCTCTTCGGCTTTTCGGTCAACCTGCTGACCCTGCTCGCGCTAGTGCTGGCCATCGGGCTCGTCGTTGACGACGCCATCGTGATGCTGGAGAACATCCATCGGCGGATCGAACGCGGCGAACCGGGGCTGCTCGCGGCCTACCGCGGCGCCCGGCAGGTGGGCTTCGCGATCGTCGCGACAACCTCGGTGCTGGTCGCGGTCTTCGTCCCGCTGGCCTTCCTCAGCGGCACCGTGGGCAGGCTGTTCACCGAGTTTGCGCTGGCGATCGCGATCGCGGTGGTGTTCTCGAGCCTCGTTGCGCTGACCCTTGCACCGGTGCTGTCCGGGCGCCTGATGCACAAGGGCGACGACGAAACCGGCATGGCCCGGATCATTGGCCGCGGCTTCACGCGCCTCGAACAGGGCTATGCCCGCCTGCTGCAGCGCAGCCTGCCCTATTCCTGGGGCGTGGTTCCGATCCTGGCACTGAGCCTTGGCGGGGCCTGGTGGCTGTTCAACGAGATTCCCGAGGAGTTCGCCCCGCGCGAGGACCGGGGTGCCTTCTTCATCATGGTCAATGGGCCGGAGGGCGCCAGCTTCGAGTACATGCGCGAGCAGATGGCCGAGGTCGAGCGGCGGCTGCTGCCCATGACCGAAGAGGGCGATGTGCGCCGCATACTGGTGCGTACGCCACGCTCCTTCGGCAACACCGAGGTGGTGAACAACGGCTTCGTGATTGTGATCCTGGAACACTGGGACCGGCGCGATCGCTCGGCCTGGGACATCATGGCGGAGATCAACCAGTCACTCGGCGAGATTCCCGGTATCCGCGCCAACACCATGATGCGCCAGGGGCTCTCGGGCGGGCGCGCCGGTGCGCCGGTGCAGTTCGTGATCGCGGGACCCGACTACGACGAACTGGCGGACTGGGGCCAGGCTCTGCTGGAACGCGCCGAGGAGATCCCGGGGCTTGCGCGGCTCGATCTCGACTACAAGCCCACGCAGCCGCAGGTCTCGGTGCGCATCGACCGCGATCGGGCGGCGGATCTCGGGGTCTCGCTGCAGACGGTGGGCCGTACGCTGGACGTGATGCTGGGGGGGCGCAACGTCACCACCTTCATCGACCGCGGCGAAGAGTACGATGTGATCATCGAGGGCCGCTCGGACCAACGGCGGACCCCGGGCGACATCGCGAACCTCTACGTGCGCTCTGACAATGGTGCGCTGATCCCGCTGTCCAGCCTGGTGAGCTACGAGGAGGTGGCCGGGGCCGGCTCGCTGGAACGCTACAACCGGGCCCGCGCGGTGACCCTGACCGCAGCGGTGGAGGAGGGCTATACCCTGGGCGAGGTGCTTTCGGCACTGGATGCGGCCGCCGCCGAGGTGCTTCCGGCCGAGGCGCGGATCGACTACAAGGGCGAGTCGCTGGATCTGCGCGACGGTACACAGGCGGTGCTGTTCATCTTCGTGCTGGCGCTGCTGGTGGTCTACCTGGTGCTCGCCGCACAGTTCGAGAGCTTCGTGCATCCGTTCGTGATCATGCTGACGGTGCCGCTGGCCGTGGTCGGAGCCCTGCTGGGGCTCTATTTCACCGGTCAGACCCTGAACATCTACAGCCAGATCGGGATGGTGATGCTGATCGGGCTGGCGGCGAAGAACGGCATCCTGATCGTGGAGTTTACCAACCAGATGCGCGATGCCGGGCGGGAGTTCGACCAGGCCGTGGTCGAGGCGGCGAGCATGCGGCTGCGCCCGGTACTGATGACCGCACTGACGACCGTGGCCGGCACCATGCCGCTGATCCTGGCTACCGGCCCCGGCGCCGAGACCCGTTTCGTCATCGGCGTCGCGGTCTTTTCCGGGGTGCTGTTCGCCACCATCTTCACCCTGTTCGTGATCCCCGCCGCCTACGGCCTGCTGGCGCGCCGGACCTCCTCGCCGAAGGCCATGAGCCGGCACATCGACGGGCTGGACGGGCGCATCGAGGACATCGACCGTCGGCGCGAGGGTGGGATCGCCTAGGGCGCCCTGCGGGGCAAGACCTCACTCGGGCTCGAATTCCAGTACCGCGGAATTGATGCAGTAACGCAGGCCGGTCGGGGCTGGGCCATCCGGAAAGACATGGCCCAGGTGCGACTGGCAACGTCCGCAGCGCACCTCGGTGCGGGTCATGCCGTGGCTGACGTCGCGATGCTCGCTGATGGCCCCGTCGGTCGCTGGAACGGTGTAGCTCGGCCAGCCAGAGCCTGAATCGTATTTATCCCCGGATCGGAAGAGTTCGGCGCCGCAGACCACGCAGCGATACCGGCCGGGTGCCTTGTGCGCATGATACGCCCCGGTGAAGGCGGGTTCGGTGCCGCCTTCACGGGCGATGCGGTATTGTTCGGGAGTGAGTTTCTGCCGGATTTCAGTCTCTGGAATTGCATCGGATTTCGCCATGTCGGACTCCTCGGTGGGTGCTGGGTCGCCGGCTCATGGTGGTTGGCCGAATGACCGGCGGTTGTGTATGGTTATGTGCGGCTATGAGATGTTGGCCTCGTGTGCGGGCGTTCCCGAACCGGCGCAGCGGCCTGGTCGGGCCTTTTGGTCCAGTCCCAATCCTCCTGCAGTCTAGCTTTCATTCGGGGGGGGCTGAACGATCCCACCGAACATGCGAGGAGAAACGTGAAGAAAACCCAGAGCAAGGCACGAGCCGGCGAGGGCCTTTATCTCATTCTGATCAGCGTGCATGGACTGATCCGCGCCTCGAACCTGGAACTGGGCCGTGATGCGGACACGGGCGGCCAGACGCTCTATGTCGTCGAGCTTGCCCGAGCCCTGGCCCGTCACCCCGAGGTCGGCCGGGTGGACCTGCTGACACGTCGCGTCGAGGATGCCCGTGTCGACGACGACTATGCGGTACCGGAAGAAGATCTGGGCAATGGCGCGCGCATCGTGCGCCTGGAATGCGGGCCGCGCCGTTATCTGCACAAGGAGAGGCTCTGGCCCCATCTCGACTGCTACGCGGATAACGCACTGGATCACATACGCCGGGTCGGCCTGCGCCCGGATGTGATCCACGGTCACTATGCCGACGCGGGTTACGTGGCCACGCGTCTGTCCAACCTGCTCGGCGTGCCGATGCTGCAGACGGGGCATTCGCTGGGTCGCGTCAAGCGCGAGCGCCTGCTTGCCAACGGCATGAAGAAGGCCGACATCGAGGCCCGCTACAACATCTCCTGGCGGATTCAGGCCGAGGAGGAGGCCCTGGCTCACGCGCACCGGGTCATCGCCAGTACCCAACAGGAAGTGGATGACCAATACTCCACCTACCACAATTACCACCCGTCGCGGATGGTCGTGGTGCCACCGGGCACGGATCTCTCGCGTTTCCGGCCGGCCCGGCGCGGCCAGGGCAAGCCCCCCATCTGGTCCGAGGTCGCCCGCTTCCTGGAAAGGCCGGAGCGGCCCCTGATCATGGCTCTTTCCCGTGCCGACGAGCGCAAGAACATCCGTGGCCTGCTCGAGGCCTATGCCGGCAGTGCATGGCTGCGCGAGCATGCGAACCTGCTGATCATTGCCGGCAACCGGGACGATATCGCGGAACTGGAAAAGGGCGCGAGGGACGTGATGATCGACCTGTTGCTGCGGATCGACCGCCACGATCTGCATGGCAAGGTCGCCTATCCAAAGCATCATCAGAGCGACGACGTTCCCGATCTGTACCGGCTGGTGGCGACCAGCAGGGGGGTCTTCGTCAATCCTGCGTTGACGGAGCCGTTCGGCCTAACCCTGATCGAGGCGGCGGCCAGCGGGGCGCCCATCGTGGCGACCAACGATGGCGGGCCAAAGGAGATCATCTCGCGCTGCCACAACGGTCTGCTGGTCGATCCGCTGGACCCCCCGGGCATCGCCAGGGCGATCGAGACCATTCTCGGGGACCGCGCGCGGTGGCGGCAGTACGCCGAACAGGGTCTGAAGGGCGTGCGCGAGCACTATTCCTGGGGGGGGCACGCTGCGCAGTACATCCGCCTGATCAAGAAGCTGGGCCGCGAGGTCAAGCGTGCCCGGCGCGAACAGCGTTCGGTCTCGGGGCGGCTCGCCGATGTCGACCGCGCTGTGTTCACGGATATCGACAATACCCTCATCGGGGATCCAGGGGCGCTCAAGTCCTTCCTGGCCTGGCTGCGGCGGCACCGCAAGCAGGTTGCCTTCGGGGTGGCCACCGGCCGGAGACTGGATTCGGCGCAGGAATCACTCGGGCGGCATGGCATCCCGGCGCCAGACGTCTGGATCACCTCCGTTGGGACGGAAATCAACTACGGTGCCGAGGCCACCCCGGACAAGGGATGGGAGCGGCACATCAGCCATCGCTGGGAGCCGGACCGTCTGCGCGACCTGCTGGCGCAGCAGATGGAGCTGATCCTCCAACCCGATGTCGATCAGCGCCCATTCAAGCTCAGTTTCTTCGTCGATCCGGAGGAGTTCGCGGGTGTCCCGGCGATCGAGCGCCTGTTGTACCAGGCGGATCTTCATGCCCGCGTGATCCATTCGCACGGGATGTTTCTGGATCTGCTGCCGGTACGGGCCTCCAAGGGTCTCGCGGTCCGTTACATTGCGCACAAATGGGGCATTCCCCTGCAGCAGGTGCTGGTTGCCGGCGATTCGGGAAACGACGAGGACATGCTGCGGGGGCGGCTGTTGGGGGTGGTGGTGGGCAACCACCATCCGGAGTTGGACAAGCTCCGCGGCTTCGAGCGCATCTACTTCGCCGAGGCCATGCACGCGCGTGGCATCCTGGAGGCGGTGGAGTACTTCGACCTGCTCAACCGCTGTGATGTCCCGGCGCAGCGCCGGCGAATGGAGCAGCGCTGAACGCCTGCCGCTGCAAGACGGGGGCATGCTTCGACGCTCCAGGAATCCTCCGGATGACAGTCACGGCCAGGGCAGGAGCAGGGCCAGGCCGGTGAGGACGGTAACGACCTCGAAGACCCGCTTGACCAGGCGGTTGCCGTAGCGCAGTGCCAGGCTGGCGCCGAGATAGCCGCCAACGAAGCTGCCGATCAGCAACGCCGGCAACCAGGCCCAGCGCACCTCGCCCAGGGTCCCCAGCACCAGCGCCCCGGTGCCGTTCCAGAACAGCCCGACCAGCACCAGGGTGTAGGCCACGGCCTGGGTATAGGACAGCCCGTACCAGCGCACCAGCCATAGGGTCACCATCAGCCCCGTACCGGAGGTCAGCGAGCCGTTCAATATGCCGATCAGGAACAGGCCGAGGGCTCCGGTCAGCGCGTGTGCAGCACCCCCGGCCACGGCCACCATCTGCTGGCCGAGCTGCGGTCGGCGCCAGGAATACCAGCCGAGTCCGACGGTGAGTACACCGAGCGCGATCTCGCCGGCGCGTGGAGGGATCTCGAGGACCAGCATGGCTCCGAGCACCACGCCGGGCAGGCCGGTGGCCAGGATCAGGGCTAGCCGACGCGCCTCGAATGTGCTTTGCTTCAAGTGTCGCAGGCTCGCGCCGATACCTAGTGCTACAGAGGCGATCTTGTGCGTGGCGAGGGCGACCGGAAACGGGAGTCCGAGAAAGATCAGCGCCGGAAGCTGGAGCAGGCCGGCGCCGCCGCCTGCAAGCGCCGACAGACCGTTTGCGACCAGGGCAATCAGCACGAGACCCAGGTGATCGAGGGGGGACATGAGACAGACGATACGCAGGTTGGCGCTGCTTTTGCCATTGGTTTTTCTGGTTCCGCCGCTGGACGCCCGCATCTACCGCTGGGTGGATGACGGCGGCATCGTGCATTATTCGACAACCCCGCCAGCGGCGGCCGTGCAACGGGAGATGCGGGTCCTGGATGCGCAGGGGCGTGAGCGGCAGGTCCGCCCGGCCCCGCCAACGGCCGAGGAGCGTGAGCGCGAGGCTGAAGCGCGTGAGCAGCAGAGGCAGGAGGCCCTGCGGCACGAAGAGGAGCGGGCGCGCCAACAGGCCGAGTTGGCCGCGCGGGAGGCGAGGGCACGGCAACTGCATCGCGCCTACGCCAGTGTCGATGAGATCCTCGAGCAGCGCGACCGGCGCCTGGCCATGGTCGAAAACACCCTGCTGCTCAGCACCAGCCAGGAGGAAATGCTACGGCGCGAGCGGGCGCGTATTGCCGCCCAGATCGAGCGGGCGCCCGCCAACTCCCGTGACCTGGAGCGTTACCGGACGGAACTCGCCGACCTCACCCAGCGACTCGAGAGGGAGCATCTCTTCCAGCAGCGTCAGCGCGAGGCGCTGAACGCAATCAGGGACCATGCCGAGGCGGATATCCGGGACTTCGAGCGTTTCATAACACCGAGCCGAGACTAGTGGGCCATGCGGAAATTTAGGTACCAGATCGCTTCGCCAGAGACGCCGGCGCTGCGTTGGGCAAGTTTGCAATAGGGTGGCTATTCCTGCACTTGCCCGCCTTGCTCCGGCGCCTCTGGCTGTGCTCCATAGGCACCGAACTTTCCGCATGGCCCACTAGCGGCTGATCAGGGTGCCCACGCCCTCGTTGGTCAGGAGTTCCAGCAATACCGCGTGCTCGACGCGACCATCGACGATGTGGGTGGCCGTGACGCCACTGCGTACGGCGTCCAGCGCGCAGCGGA